>JAEEGI010005917.1_pt1 | contig 27838 bp, 22 predicted proteins | sample 8958751 | NCBI WGS metagenome assembly JAEEGI01 (sample SAMN16246545, study PRJNA631951) | gut metagenome | biome: gut microbiome; feature: rumen; material: KS-attached | host: Bos | place: Iran: Karaj | collected 2018-10 | reverse complement strand
CGTAAGGACTTGAGGTGACGCTCACGAAGTAGGCCGCCATGTCGGTGGTGTAGGTGTTTTTGTAGTAGCCTTTGGTGAAGAGTTCCTCTTCGGTGAAGCTCTCGGCGAGGCGGAGCATCTCCTCGTGGGTCTCTTGCAGCAGGCGTTGGGCCTCCTCCAAAGGCGTGTTTTGATGCTTCTCTACCAGCATCTTGTCCATCTCGTGGTAGTTCTTGCGGTACTCGTCGGGAAGGTAGTCACGAGGGTGGCCTTCACGGATGTTGTTCACAAACTCGCGCATCAACACCTGCCATTCGTGAAGGTGAATCAGCAGGTCGCGGAGACAGCGGTCGTATTGCCAGCGCACACCGCATTTCTTCGGGTCAGCGGCGAAGTCGAAGGGGGCCGATATGGTTTCCTCACTCATCTTGGCTATCTGCTCATTCAGTTTGGCATAGCCCTCGGCCATGGCGGCGAGCAGCTCTTGTTTGTTGGATGGATTGGGCATGTTGTAAAATTTATATGTGTCGATTGTTGATTACTTCACAGTTACCTTCATGGTCTCAATGCCCTTCACGTTCTCGACCTTGATGAAGTACACACCAGCGCCTTGACGGCTGAAGTCGTATTCGAAGGTGTCGCCATTGGCGGAACATTCGAAAACTTTTTCTCCAAGCATATTGAAAATGCTGATATTCTTCATGTTTTGAGTCTCAATCTTTGTCATCCCTTCCGTGGGATTCGGGTAAACGGCGCTAACAATACTGCTAGTTTCCGAAACCTCTGTGCAATCCTCAATGAACTCATAGAAGCCGACCAATCCGTAAGGGTCGTACCAACTGGAGTTCCGATAGGCCTCAATGCATCCACACGGAACGGTAAGTGTTTGGATGCCAAATTCGGTGAACACAGTCCCGCCTAGGTCGGTTCCAAGCGTAGCAGGAGCGGTGGCCAAAGAAACTGCCGATGAAATGTGTGTGCACTTCCTGAAGGCCCAGTCGCCGATGTAGGAAACGGATTCTCCTATAACCAGTTTCCCATCTAATCCTTCACACTGAAAGAAGGCACTCTCACCAATGGTTTCAACTGAATTCGGAATCACCAAGTCGCCCGTCAAATCAAAGCAAAAAGCGAAGGCATTGTCTCCAATGGAAACCACCGAATTCGGTATCTCTATCGAAGTCATTCCCGTAATGCCCTTGAAGGCGTTGTCGCCGATGGCAGTGACCGTGTTGGGGATGGCGGTGTTTTTGCATCCCGTAAGCAGTTCGTTCGTGCTTGTTTCGATGATGGCGTTGCAGTCGTTTCTTGAGTCATAGACGTTGTTTTCAGGGTCGACGACGATGCCGCTAAAAGCGCAATAGCCGAAGGAGTTGCCGCCAATCGACTGAATGCCGCTCGGAATGTAGAGTGTGCCCGTCATGCCGTCGCAAGAATTAAAGGCATAGTCGCCAATTTCGGTAACAGCACTTCCTATGATCAGGTCTCCATTATAACCGGAGCAATACTGGAAGGCGCCATAGCCGACAGTAGTCACGGAATTAGGAATCACCAAGTCGCCGGTAAAGCTTTGGCAATAAGCAAAGGCACTCGCTTCAATCGTGGTTACCGTATTGGGAATGGACAGGTTCGTCAAATAGAAGCAATACAAAAATGCGCTTTCGCCGATGGTGGTCACGGTATAATTATGTCCTTCATAACTCACCGATTCTGGGATGATTAAATCTCCAGTGGCATTATAACCGTCAACATGGCCTATGACCGTCACGGACGCTTGGTCGTCATTGACGCGATAGATCAAGTCGCCGACCGTGAATTCTGATGGATTGGAACTGTAGGCCATAAACAGGCAGGTCGGGTCATAGCTGTTGCCTCCACCATGGAGCGCACCCAATAGGGTATAGGCACCGGTATTGGGGTCAATCTGGTACAAGTTGCCCATAAAAACGCCAAACAATTCGCCTGTCAGCATGTCAAAAGCCATTTTTATCGGCAAATCAATCGAGTTGATTACGGTCAATTGTGCATTGGAAAGATTCAGCATGCCGAATTCGCCCCAAGAACTTATCATATAAGCGTTACCATTCATGTCGATAGCCAAATTGAAGCCGTCGTGCTCTATCACGCCATGGTCTTGCATGTTGCTGGGGTCAGCCGGATCGAAGCTTTTCAGGTGCTCTTCCGTGATGATGTAAATCAATCCGTCGGCAGGATTGTACACCATGTCATTGAAATAAGGAACGTCTTCAACCATCAATTCAGGGTCTTCAATACGATTGTTGGCGGTATCAAATCTTGACCTGTAAAGGCAATAGCCGTAGACGTTGTTCACACTCCAAACATAACCGTCGGCAAAGGTGGCTGTCGATACTGCAGGAATCTCGTCCGAAGCAATGGACACCGACCCTAAATCCTGCATGGTAAAGGTGACATACTTGTATTCTGCCGGGCTGGGAGGCAAGATGTATCCAAACCAATTGGCAGTTGATTGTGGCCCTTGTGCCTTGGCAAAGCCAGCAAATACGAAGAGCAACAAAAACAGAGATAAATACTTTTTCATGATTGTTAAGTTTAGTTTGACGCAGGATTATAATTATGGCGACAAAAATACGAAAAAGCTACAATCATTTCGTAAACTCCACAATAGCGCTCGCATCGTTACCAATGGCAAGCTCGATGATGAAGCCGTTTTCTATCTCAAAAAGGGTAGGGGTGAGGTTGTCACCCAGTTTGGCGGCTACTCGGTATTCCACGCGAAGGCCTTTCACCACGAAGTCCTCGGGCAGCAGTTCCATCGCCATGCGGATGTAGTTGGCGTTGTTGACATGGCGGTTGTAGTCGATGTCGGCGCGCATTACTGGGATGGGAGGAAAGGTCTTGCCTCCTTCCTTCGGCAGGATGATGCGGCGGTCTTTGTAGTTCATCTCCAGTTGCGGCTCGATGAGCAATGAGTTGGCCACGACATCGTCCACACGCTTCAGTTTCCCGTTGGCTTTATCGACAAAAGCCCCCATGCTCCAAGTGCGGTAGCAAGGTTTGCCTTCGGCATCATAGATGAAGGTGTTGCGGAAACCGAACATGGGCTTCATGCCGTACACTGAGGTTGTCACGGTCAGTTCTTCCTTGAAATCGGGTACTCTGATGATCTCTACTTGCCTTGAGGCCAGCAGTTGCGCCATATTCTCGCGGGCGAAATACTCTTTTACCTGTGGCTCGCTGTCGATCCACATCTCCGAACAGTCCTGCATCATCTGAAGGGCGGAAAACAACTTGAGTTTACCCTCGCTGTCGCAGGTGCTGGTGGTTACTTTATAGTTTAGGCTGTACATAAATTCTAGTTTTCGGCAAAGGTACGTTTTTTTTGCCTACAAAGACAATAATTCCAGAACTAATCAGTTATTCTATGTACATAGCCATGATTGACTTTTTCCGAAAATATGTCTCTATCGTCGCCCTCATCCTGATGGGTCTCTTCCTTCTTGATCTTACTTGCACGGCTCAAGAGGATGTGTTTGTTATGGAACAAACTGAAATCCAGTCCAGTATGTCGTTTGATGGCGATGAGTTTGACGAAGACGAGGATTCGGATTTTGTGCTCAATAGCCTATCGGATGGTTTGCAATGCCGATGTAACCTCTTCCCAGTTACAACAATAGGAGAGGAGCAAAATGAAAATATGTGTTCGGCGGCTTTACGCCTCGGACAGGTAAGGCGTTATGCCCCAAGGAAAAACTTGGCTGACAGCCATAACTATATCATTACGAAAAACATAAGAGATGGTGCGGACTTCGGTTCGGACCATCTTTTTTTATCCCATAATTCAATTATTTATCAACTAAAATCTAACTAAAATGAAGAAATTAGCATTGTTTGCAGCATGCATCGCGCTGTCTTTCGCAGTGTTATCATGCACAAAAGAAACGCCCACTGGAGGCAACAACAGCAGCAACAACCAATGGGAGGCCGAAGGGAACGGCGCTCCCGTCAATGCGATTGACATTGCCACGGACATTGTCACGTTTGTCAATACACATTTCCCAGAAGCAAGCATCCTCAGTTGTAACCAAACTGAACATTATTACCGAGTGATTCTAAGCGACAACACCAAGGTGTATTTTACCCAAGCGTTTGAATGGGTCGAGGTGAACTGCGAACATTCTTCCATCTATGGTGCTGTGCCTGCGACGCTTGTCCCCGAACAGATTGCAGCCTATGTTACCGCCAACTATCCCAATCAACACATTGATGAAATCGAAAGGGAAAACAATGGCTGGGAGATTGAACTCAGCAATGATGTTGAACTTAAGTTTGATGCCAACTTCAATGTCGTCAACAATGGCGGAAATGGGGGAGGAAGCAACACTGAATACACTGACATCAACACTTTTGTAAGTGCTTATTTCTCTCAAACTGAAATCCTTAGCATCAAAGCGGAAGACGATGAATACGAAGTTGAACTTGCCGATGGTACCGAGATTTCTTTCAATCTCAACTTCGAATGGACGCACATCGACTGTGAAGAGTCCTTCATTTACAATGCCGTACCCACAGGACTCGTTCCCGATCAGATTACTACCTTTGTAAGCACGAACTTCCCAGACCAACAGATCGTACAAATCGAGAGAGAGCATTATGGTTGGGAGATTGAACTCAACAATGGACATGAAATCAAGTTCGACACCAACTTCAATGTCATCGGAAACGGCGGTGGGAATGGTGGCGGAACTCCTTCTGACTATGCAGAAATCAACACTTTTGTGGAGGCCTATTTCCCTCAAGTTGACATCCTCAAGGTTGAGATGGATGAGCATGAATATGAGGTGAAACTGACCGACGGCACTGAAATCACCTTCAACCTCGCCTTCGAATGGAAGAGCATCGACTGCGGTGAATCGAGTGTTTATGGTGCCGTTCCTGCCGAACTCGTCCCGGAACAGATTGCCGCCTACGTTGCCACAAAATACCCCAGCCAGCATATTGACAAAATCGAAAAGAAAGCAAACGGTTGGGAAATTGAGTTAAGTAACGGAGTTGAAATTGAATTTGACAGCGACTTCAACGTAACCCATATCGACAACAAATAAGAAGTCAATCTTTTTCTTTATAACGAAAGCGGTCAGTGAGCCATCGTTGGCCGCTTTCACAAATTTGCGCCTATGCTCATCGTTATCGCAATTTTAACCCTAATCGCAGGCATCGGGGTGTTTTTGGTGGCCTGCAAAATGTTGAGTACCAGTCTTGAAAGTGCCAGCAGCGCAGGATTGAAGCGGCTGTTCGCCAAGATGGGGAATAGCAAGTGGCTCGGCGTGGGCATCGGAACAGTAGGCACGGCGGCCATCCAAAGTTCGGGCGCGGTGACGGTGATGGTCATCGGTTTCGTGAATGTGGGCATTATGTCCCTCGCGCAAGCCGCCACGGTCATCTATGGCGCCAACATCGGTACTACGGTCACCGCGCAACTGGTGGCCTTGGGAATGTTTGGCGGCAACGGCATCTCCACAACGGTGCTTTTCTCGGCCTTGGCCGGCATCGGGGCCTTCGTGATGATGTTCTCGAAGCGCGAGAAGTGGAAACAAACCGGAAGCATCCTGGCGGGTTTCGGTTTGCTGTTTGTCGGTCTCGGCATCATGTCGGGCGCCATGACGGAATTTGCCGCCTTGGATTCGGTGAAACAGTTTTTGGCTACCATCCGGAATCCCTTACTGATCGTTTTCATCGGTGCTTTGCTCACGGCCATTATCCAGTCGTCATCTGTGCTGACGTCCATCGCCATCACCATGGTGGTGGCGGGTTTGCTCTCGCTTGACCAAGGCATCTTCCTCACGATGGGTTCCAACATCGGTTCATGTGTGGTGGCGATTTTGGCGGGCATGACCAGTGGCCGAAACGCCAAACGCACAGCCCTCATCCATTTGTTTTTCAATGTGATGGGTGTGGTGCTGTTTTTGTTTATCGCCTTGCTTCTTCATCTTTTCACCCAAGGGGATTGGGGCTTCGGAAAGATGTTTGAGGCTATGTTCCCTCATGCCCCGCAGGTGCAGCTGGCCATGTTCCATACCGTTTTCAATGTTTGTACCACCTTGGTCGCACTGCCGCTGACCAACGGCCTAGTTCGCTTGGTGTGCCGCATCATTCCCGACCATGTCGAAGAACTCCATGACGACAAGTTTCATCTTCATTTCCTTGACGACTCCATGTTGGTGACACCCGCTTTGGCGGTCAGGCAGTTGAAGGCTGAAGTCGAAAACATGGGTGCGTTGGCCCACGACAACTTCTGTCGTGCCATACATATCGTCACTACATTGGATTTCGGTGATTTGGAAAAGTTCAAGAAGACCGAAAACGAACTTAATTTCTTGAATAGCGAGTTGACCCGATATGTGGCGGCGCTTTCCGCAAAGCCACTCAACCAGACCGATGGCAAGTTCCTCAGTTGCAGCGTGAAAAGTGTGAGCGATCTGGAACGCATCGGCGACTATGCCGAAAACATCGTGGAATATGCGGAAAGCCTGCAAAACCAAAATGAAACGTTCTCTGCGCCTGCAGTGCTGGAAATCAAGGAAATGGCGCGGAAGATCACCGCACTCTACCACGAAGTCATGAAAGCATATCACGACCTCGACTTCACAGCGCTCGAATACGCCTATCAGATTGAGGAACAGATTGATAGTTTCACTGAGACCATGGAATCGCAACACATCCAGCGTCTTGTGGCCGGACAATGCACACCGCAAGTTGGTGCGGAATACATCTCACTGGCGCAAAACGCCGAGCGTGTGGCGGACCATTTCATTAATGTGGGGAAGAGCATTAGGAGCTTCGCGTAAATTACTTTTCAATATCTCTGCGCCAAACTCCTGCCCATGCCAACCATTCACTTCTTAATCCTATACTTCCTACTTTTATACTCTCCCTCCACCTCAAGGATGCCTTCGTCCACGAGTTGTTTGAGGTAGTCACGGGTTCTCGAGGGCTTGAGTCCGATGGCTTTCGAAATGGATTTTGCGTCTGAAATCCCGTTATCGGCGATAAAATCGATGATTTGTCGCCGATTCTCTTCATTTCGATTTCGATTTTCCGTTTTTAAAGTCGTTTTATCAGACTCCTCTTCGTTCATCGAAGCTATCAGTTCGAATACCAGGTGCATCTGGCTATATGCAATTTTATCCTCGGGCGTGGCCTCGCTAAGACGCGTCAGCTCCTTGGCATAACCCATGGCGCGTTGTAGGTCACCATGCTCAGTCAAGTACTCGTATAGGTTGTTCTTTTTGAAGTAACGTGCCGTCTTTTCGTACCCAGGCATATAACGCTGCAAATCCGGCAGCACATCCTCGTATGACGCATAATGCTTGGTGGAAAGTTGAGGCAGGAAGTGAAGCAGGAACCAAAACTCTGTGCATGGGTTTGTCTCAATCCAAATCACATTTTGACTGCTGCTCTTTCTCAGTTGCTGATAAGTCGCCATTTCTGCGGGCAGTCTGAGCAGACGGTCCATGTCCACTAGGCATACCACGTAGTCCGTCTCACGCTTCACATAGTCCTCTGCCAGTTTTGCCATGTGAGGAATGTCGGAATGCTGAGGGAAGTCGGGGGCCACCTTGAATTTATAGCGACAAGCGACACGGAGGGTTTCAAAGTACCACCACTCGGTTTCGCCTTCGCCAATGATTGCTATACTCTTTTTTACTGCCATGACCGATTACTCTGTTTCAAGGTAAACACTTCCGAGGAAAGGCAGATCCACCAGCTTGCCCTGTTTGTAGGCATTGTATGGATTCATGGTCTTGTGGAGGCCGAGCGATGAGAGTCGTTTGAGTTGGGTGGCGCCCACTTGGCTCTTGTCCGTGAACCACACCACATCTCTGCGGATGAAATCTTCGTTCAGCAGGTTGATGTCGTGGGTGGTCATCAGTATCTGTGACGAGCCCTCGCTGTTGGCAAGGAACAGCTTGATGAAATACGAAAGGAGCTCATAATGGATGCTCGTCTCTACCTCATCAATGGGAATAAAACTATTCGTGTGCAATACATAGTACAGAACCATTGACATTCCCAAGAACCGATGCGTTCCTGCAGATTCCAGTTGCTCGTGCAACTCGTATTCTCCATCCTCGCCTATGTGTCTGAACAAAATGTCATCATGCTTGATGGTGCCGCGCTTGAGCATCTCTATCTTCGCCTCTTCGGATATCGGAGCACTATTGATAGCCTTTTCCATTTCTGGCGTGATGGATTCTTCAAGTTCGTTAAGTGTCATGTCAACGATGTTAAAGTCGCTTGCCTTCAGCAGTTGGAGCAGGAATCGCTTTTTCTTGCCATCCTTGTCATTCCTGAGTTCGCTTTTCACATCGAACGACAAAGAATTCCTTGGACTCAAAACGGCATGTAAGCCGGAATAGAAAAACTCAAACACATCGTTAAGTTTTGAGGCACGAGCGTTCGATTGTCCGAAGGCGGCCATTACCGTACAGTTGTTGGTGGTATTTCCAGTGATAGCACGCTGATCGGCTTTTTTTATTCCGGCGTTGTTGCCAAAGGTCACTTCCGTATGGTCGGACTCTGGTTGATAGACACGTTTGTAAAGTGAGGCAGGGCGAGCGCTGGTATATACAAGCAGCGACTCTTCGTAAATCCGCTTACTATCGAATTCAAGATGTAGGATATACTTTTCTCCTTTTACCCAGAATGTCATTTGCATGTGCGAATGTTCCCTCTCGCTATGTTTGTCGAGCAGGAATGGGAAGAATCCCATGCCGTCATTCTTCGATTCTGGCTTGTCGATCATGAGGATGCGGAAGAACGATAAGGCTTGGAGTAGGTTGGTCTTACCGCTGGCATTGCTACCATACACGATGCCTACCTTCAGCAGCCCGACCCCATCTGCCACTTCATGGACGTATTGCCCGCGCATATTGTCATCATTGGTCGGCACAAAACTGATGGATTGCCGCTCCCTGAAGCTATAAAAGTTTTGTACTTGAAACTCCTGTATCATAGTTGCCGTTATTTAATGAAAGAAATTCGACTGCAAAGATATAAAATAAAAACCAAAATTCAATATATAAACCGTATTTTCGTGAAAAAATCACGAAATTTACATACAAATAGATGTTTTTGATTGTGAAAATAGAGATAATCGGCGATATTTAGCCAGACATCAACCAAGCAAAACAACGGACAGCAAACCGCCCTTTTGTTTGGGAGGCAAAGCGTATAGATGTCTGTAGTTGATTATTCCATTTGAAGGTGTCATATGGTTTTCTCTACAATTGAGATTTTGTTTTGGTTATTAGGAGATTATCCTCTTTTCTCAGCTGTGCCAAAACGCATCTTGGCCCCGTCTGCCGCTCCGCGTGTTGCTTGTGCGGCCGCATGCGATTGCACATCTCTGTTTTACCTGTCCACAAAAACAGTTGTTTATATTATTTCATAGAATCCCCATAGCACCAGTAATAAGTTGAGCGACTAATGCAGATCCCATGTTGACTGCCACATCCTTTATAAATAGAAGAGATTTCTTGATATCTTTACGATTAGATGTTGAATTGTTCAATTCATTTTCAATTACATCTAACTCCTCAATTGCATCACAATTTCCATCAAGTTCATGACTATCACGAATCTTAGCAATCAGGTCTTTGATAGCTACCAAGTCATCGTTCGCAGAAGTCACTGTATTTCCAATAGTTGAATTTGTAGCAACAATGTTTCCGCTACCGGCATGATATATACCAGCATTAATTGTCTGATTCATAGTCTGCGCGACCTCTTTTCTACTTTCTAATTGATTGAAGTCTATTCCCATTTTCATCTTATTGTCAAGTTCTATAAAGAAATCAAGCATTTTGGATTTAACTTTTTCTACTATGCCTGAAGCTGCTGATGTATTGACTAATTTCCAAAGCATATCTACGTTGGCATAAGGGAATATCTCTCCGACTTTAACGTAAGCATATGCCGGAGCAACTTCTTTAAGTAACCCATCACTACTTTTACTCCCTGCCATTGCCTCAATCTCTGAAATTGGATTCGAAAAACAGATATGAGAGAGTACTTCCCTTGCCACTTCATCAGGGATTGCATCAATTGGGACATCATAATTATTGATAATCTTATATCCCTGGGTAAGATTCACTTTAGCAGAACAAGAACATTTACGATAATCGGGGATTATATCACCTTGCTTATACCCATTCTGTTCGCGTCTCACCCAGTCTTTGAACTCTTGAACCCCTAATGAAGACGCAATAGCTTGTGCTTTAAGCATTATTTTAGAAATAGAAGCATCCTCAGTTAAATCACGAATGATACTTTCTATCAACTCCTTAATATCCATAATTCATCTTTTTGATTCTATTTACTTAACGTTTTTACAAAATTACTCACGAGACATACTTATTATGATTCCTCATCAAAAAATCTGTAAATTCCTTACCCTTCGCTTCTCCTTCAACCACATAGATATAAGTCTCTGTAGAAACCATTGGCAAGGATATCGTCATCAACCTCTCCATGTAATAATCTTCTGTAAGCAAAAGTCGTGGCTCGCTTGTCATTAATTCTATAATAACATGCTGGAACAGCAGGACATTCATATTCTGCTTAAATGGCTGGTTAACATTCAGCAACGTTGGATTTGTCACAATATCGCAATTCTGCTCTATCCAATCAATCAGTGTCTGTATTCTCAATTCAATGTTTTCTCTTGGATTATTACTAAATTGATGTAAACATCCTTCTTCCATAGCCTTGAAAAAGTCTAAGTTCGTTAATACAGGAATTGTTTTTTGGAACGCGACCACCATATTGTATATAATGCGTGGCAGTAAGAACCTTTCTTTATACTTAAACCCTCCTTTCAAACACGAGAATTCAAAAAGTTGCAATAGCGAAGTAATATCCAACAAAGTTCTATGATTAATTCGAAAAAGAATTTCCTTTGTACGCAAATAATCTGTGTACGGTTTCAAACGGAGTTCAAACGAAGAGAATAGTAATTTATAGTATCCGCTCAAAACATCATCTTCATTAACTAAAGCATATAACCCAACCTCACCTTTGTAATACTTTTCCAAGGTTTTTTCGTAAGCGCTTACTCCTTCCGAATTTAAGATTTCCAGCTGACGCAAAAAATCACTTAACGCCTCTGGTGAATCATTTTTAGGAGCCTTTAATGGATGAAGGTAATCGTTGCCTCCCATTTCCATAATATTACGGAAAATATTATAATGCAGATATCCATACTTATTGTAAATGTTTTGAATGCGAATCTGTTTATGTTCTCCTGACAATACTAGTTCTATCGTCTCTCCTTTTTTCCTGCCTATAAGGGCGGCACCAAGAATTGTTCCAGGACTCACCATTCGACAAAAGCTCTCATGTTCATTAATAATGTATGAAACATAATTACTTTCACTTACAATATCCTCCACAGTAGTGGCTATTTCCCGAATATATCCCATTATGGTTTGTTGAATATAGTATGCGTTTAAGGCATCATCTTTCAATCTATCTGTATGGACATACAAGATTTCAGCGGCTTGAAATAGAAACTGATTGGTGGCAAATGCTAAATAAACTAGTTCTATTGAGGCATAGAGTTTGAACGGAAATTCTAATACTACATCATACACCATCATCAAGTCCATTGGACGGCACTTTCCAAGCAAATCCACATAGGCACTAAAAGCATACTCATCATTCTTGTTTTCCTCCCAAATAATTTCTATAAACCCTAATGCCTTCTCAAAATCCTGTAACGTTAAAGCATAATTGTATTCATATCTTTGCTCAATTGGTGTTAAAGGAATATCTTTATTTCTCTTGTCTTCCAAATAAAGGTAATATTCTTTTTGACGTGCTGGGTCTGAGGATAATAAGTGATAATAGGTCTTTTCATTTCTGCTTCCATCTCCATCCTTAAATGTCATTTTGAGATATTTCAAAGCGTCATCCTTGTCTCCAACATGAAACATAATAGTGGCAGCTACCGCAGTCAGCACACCTGTCAGTTGATCAATAAACCCATCATACCCATCGATAGAAACGGACTCATTGTTAGATAGTTTATTGTAATCTAACAACAAACGTTTTTCATAGTCTTTTTGAAATTTGAGATCCTCAATAAAAGGACATGCTGCCTCGATGGCAAGAAATTCTGCAACCTGAACTAGCACTTCGCTAATCTGCGAATCAATCTCAAAGTCAAATTTCTTTGAGTACTCGTTTAAACCATAGAGATACTTGATGTCCTGACTCACACAGGAAAGACCGGCCACCAACGACCACATTAGCACATCAGGCGTTAATCCTTTACTAACGATATTCGTATATGCATCATCATACTTCCCCATCATTGAAAGCATCGATGATTGCATGATAGCATAAAACTTTCGGTTGATGTCATTATCTTCCTGAATAGTCACATTCATAAACTCTTTATACCATTCTTCTTTCTTATTCTTAAGAAGGAACCCCCAATAGAAATATAAGGCTGACAACATTGGAATGGCCTTTTCAAGTTTCGTCCCTTTGGCCAATTCGAAGTATCTCCACCCAGCATCGAATCCCATCTGCAACACTTTCGGCGGCATGTATGCGTCAAAGCTTAAAGGAATAATACCCTGCATACGATAATGGACACAAGTGAAAAAGAACACCCAATCAGGCAATAATGACAGAGATAATGTTTCTGGCTCCTTTAGTTCTATTCCTTCCACAATCCATCTAGGGTACCCATAACCATTATACAAATCAAGAAGATAATACCTAAATTTATAGTTTTGCCTATACTTTTCCTTCAATGCCAAGAAAGATTCTTGTTGGTTTTCTGAATCGTAAACTTCAACAGCCAGCCTAAAAAGATTTTCTTCTGGCAATGTGTTCAAAAGGGCCTTTGCGCTTTCATAATCTCTTTCAAACCATAGCTTTCTTGCTTCGGGCTCAACATATTTTGGATTTGTGTCGTCCAATTCATATGCCTTGTGAGAATACTCTCTGGCCTTGTCTACATCCTGAATAAGACGATAGTATTGTGAATAATCAAATAAGCAAAGTGCTTTTAACTTTGCATCCTCTTCAAAAAGATTAACACTGTTATTATCAACCAATTTCAACAAAGCTAACGCCTGCTCGTCCTGCAATGAATCAATCATCGCAGGAATTGTAGCATTCAACAATTGAGTCACTACTGCCTTTAAGCTCTCAGAGTCTTTGCTTTGGTTCAATTGTTCTGAATAAAAATCCAACTGCTGTTTCTTACTCTCTGCATTCGCCTTCTGTATTTCATCTTTGGTAAATGACTTATGTGCATTCTTACTGAGCAATGGGATAATGTCGTCAACGCATACTGACTCAATATCATTCAAGAGACCTTGTGGCTTGGTTTTTCTCATAAAGCCAAAGCAATAGAGTATTCTGTTTACATTGCGCATAATACCTGCGCCAGAACCTCCTTGCAATACATCATCGACACCATACCTTGATGTAGAGATATCACCCGATACATGACATGTACCTTCTTTATTGAGAGGTATGACTTCTGTATAACGCCCTTTCCCTTCGTTTACGCTCAGATATGGATAGCTTTCGTATATTGCACCAACGTTGATATTTGTTGTAAGTTTCAGTTTCCCTTCATAGGTCCAATCTACAGAAGGTTTTTCAACACTAATCAAGGCCCAGTCAGTAATGGGGTTCTTATCAACCATATACAGGATATCCACTTTCACATCTTTTCTATTATATCTGAAAGTGATATTCGTGAGTTTCAAATCTTCTGCTATGTCGACTTTATTATCTTTCTTTGATAGACAATGGTACGCAGTCATCACATAATAAAGTCCGTTGTCCTCAAACAAAGTCCCACTACCTTCCAACAGGTTCTTCCCTTTGCCGTCAGTCCTACAGACCCTCACGGATAAATAATCCAGTCCCTCTGTCATCATCATAATACTATGGTATTTTCTTCGACTATAATGCAGTTCTCATCTTGTTGTTCTTGTTCTGATAGCAATATGCCTGTCCGTTTCTCAATTTCTGCTATTGAATAGTTGAAATAGAATTTCACTGGCATGTTTTTGTCTCTATTTGCTGACCGCAATATCAATGCAAGAGTTTTTCTGTCAGGATGGCAAAAATTGACGTTTCCCCCATTTGTGCTTATGATATAGTTGTTACACCTGATTAAGGACATCAATCGTTTGCTGATGTTGTGCTTACTTCCGTGATGTGACAGTTTGATCAAGTCAATGTCCGTTACCGATTCTTTGCCATTAAGAGTTTCTAAACAATCTGCCACCACATCGGCATCCGCATCCCCAAGCATCAGCACTTTCTTTCCTTCGGCTTGAAGAAGGAAAGCTATCGAGGCCTTATTCCATAAGTTTACACTACGGACAGAGTCCGCTTTGGACAATTCTTCCAGGGTCTTGTCTTTATCCGGGTTATAGTTCACCAATGCTATTTCTGTGTCTTTATCTTCTTTATCAAACCAACCGTGAGTTTCAGCGTACTCATCATAATCCGTCTTCAGTTCCGACAATATTGCGTCAGAAGGTGAGAGAATATCAATCTTTAGGTCTCCCAAATCTATTGGGGCAATTGATGTATCTATGTTTTCAATCCAAATAAAAGAGGAATTCTGTTTTGCCTGCTCTCGCAGATATTCAGCCAATGTGTTGGCGTTTTCATATCTTGCTTCAGAAATCAGCGTGTCTGATGGAAGGTCAATCTTTTGGGCACAGTTGCACCAAAACTTATCCACTGGCAGTTGCTTGTTCTTAAATTGTTCCACATATTTGATGAGACCTTGAATGTGGTCTTCATCAAAGTGGGTTAGCACCATCAGGTCAATGTGGCCCAATTCCATAAGCTGCTGAGCTATTTCGTCAGCAGTACCTTGTGGGCCGCCGTCAACAACGATGATAAAAGGATGGCTTCCTGTTACCGTTTTAATGATAATAGCATCTCCGTACTCAGCTTGTAAGAATTCGAGTTCCATCTATAGCTTTTTACAATGTCAGTTTATCCTTCTCATCCAGCATCTTACACCTTCCTTCCATACATTCTTCCCAACTACGACTCCACCTCCTAATATCCAACAATAGTTATTAAACAACTGAATATAAACATTTTAAAGAAAAACCCACCCGTCTTGATGAATGGAAAGTTAGCTTGGCAAAAATAAGGAGTTTTTTTGTATTTGCTGTATTCCTTCCTGTTTTTTCACCCCATACCCTCACCAAGCATAGGTTTTTTCCATCCTTTTTCTTTTTTATTCATATTTTCCCTATTTTTGCCCCTGCCTTTCGCTCCAAAAAGCGCAAGGCAGACATATTGGGTGAAATAGATAGCAGTATCTAATTCTCTTTAGAGGTCCAACACCAAATAGTTCTTCCAAAACAAATCAATGTCACGGGCCTCGGGGAAGTGGATACGCCTTTGCTTAGGCGTACCCTTTCCTTTATTCCGTGACATGCCATTTTGGAAGAACGGCAAGGTGTTGGAATAGAAACAGGAAAGGTGTACGCCTTCTATATAACCCAGACAGACGCACAACAAAACACCTAAAGTTCTTCCAAATGACTAAAATTCAATTTGTTTTCGTCTGTATTTATCAACCAAATACGGACTATTATGGGCGGTTCTGTAATTGACAAGACTGCCTTGATTGGCAAACTAAAACAGCTCGAAGGCCTCACCGATGAGGAAAAGAGCAACCTGATAGGTCTGCTTCGGCAACACAAGAAATACGGCCTCGTGTGGGAAGATAAACCCGAGGATGTTGAAGAACGCCTGCGCGAGGAGTTGCCCGTATTGAAAGAAGTGAAAGAGCGGGCACTGATTAGCGACCAGCCCGATGCGCCCAACCACATCCTCATTGAAGGCGACAACCTCGAAGCCCTCACTGCACTCAGCTACACCCACGAAGGCAAGATTGATGTCATCTATATCGATCCGCCTTACAACACGGGCAACAAGGATTTTGTCTATAACGACAGCTATGTGGACACCGAGGACAGCTACCGCCACAGCAAATGGCTCTCCTTTATGAGTAAACGCCTTCGTATTGCTAAACGTCTGCTTTCTGATAAAGGCGTGATTTTCATTTCCATTGATGATAATGAGCAGGCTAATTTGAAATTGCTTTGTGATGAGGTTTTTGGAAACTCAAATTATGAAGCGACAATAACATATGTGCGGAAAACATCTGGCAAACAAGACAGCTCCAATTTTGTAAAATCCACAGAGTACATTTTAGTTTATAGTAAAAACAAACTATGGATTGCCTCCTCTTTATTAGCTGAAGAAAAAGTTACAGAAAGGTATAATAAAGTAGATAAAGATGGGAGAAGATATAGGGAGACGGATTTACGAAAAACTGGTAATGCAGACAGACGTATAGATAGGCCTTTTATGTATTATCCATTTTATTTTCATCCCAAAACACAAGTGCTTATTGCTTCGACTGAAAGACAGAATAATCTTTTGGAACAAGGGTATATTGAAATCTTTCCAATAAAACCAGATGGGGAAGAAGGAAGGTGGAGATGGGCATATACTTCTTCTTGTAATTCTATAAATATGCTTGTGGCCAAAGAAATGCCGAAATACCCGGGGAAATACACAATTTATGAAAAGGATTATATTGATAAAAAAGAAGAAGTTAGAACAGTTAAAGAACACACATCATGGGACAGAAAAGAATTCAACTCCGATAATGCAATGGCTGATTTTAAAGCCTTGGGGTTTGGAAATCAAGATTTCCCTTATCCAAAGAGCACTGATTTAATTAAACATATAATCTTTTTATCTAACAATTCTGAATCAACCGTCCTCGACTTCTTCGCCGGTAGCGGCACCACCCTCCATGCTACCATGCAGCTTAATGCCGAGGACGGTGGTCACCGCCAGTGCATCCTTGTCACCAACAACGAAAACTGCATCTGTGAAAATGTCACATATGAGCGAAACAAGCGCGTCATTGAGGGTTATACCACCCCAAAAGGCCAAGCAGTGGAAGGTTTGAGCAACAACAATTTGCGCTACTATCGCACTGAATATATCCCCCGTGAACGCACCCAACGCAACATGCGTGCTTTGGTCAATGCGGCCACCGATTTGCTTTGTATCAAGGAAGACCTTTATGAGGAGAAACCTTTGCTAGGTACATTGAAACTGAAACCCCAGTTGGCCCGCTATTTTAGCGACGGGCAGAAACACATGCTCGTCGTTTACCGCGAAGAGGTGGCCAACGAGTTGGTAGAAGCCATCAAACCTTTGGAGTTTGGAAAATCAATGTTGAAAATCTATATCTTTTCTCCAGGACGCTATGCTTTCGACGATGAATTCTACGAAGTCCAGGACAAAGTCCAACTTGTGGCACTGCCCGCCGCCATCTACGATGCCTACCAGCGCGTATTGCCAAAGCAGAAGGAACGCCTATTGGATGAAGCAGAAGAGCCTGCACCGCACCCCACAGCTTCTTCAATGACCATTGATTTTGAGGAAGGAGGTGAACAATGAAGGACCTGAAATACCAACAGAAAGCCATCCGTGAGTTGGTGGAAAAGACTATAGAACTGCTTAGCTTCAGTGGGCAACGCCGTACACTCGTCTTCAAGGCTCCCACAGGCTTAGGCAAAACCGTCATGGCTTCGCAACTCTTGGCAACGCTCACCGAGGAACTGCAATCGCGTGGCGATTGCCCCTACAAGCAGGTGGCCTACATCTGGATTGCACCCAACAAATTGCACGAACAAAGCTATTTCAAGCTGAAAAACAGTTTCGCAGAAACCCGCCAACTTCGCGCCATGCTTTACGACGAAATCGACCAATCCGATGGCTACATCCATCCGAGTGAGATTCTTTTCGTCAACTGGGAGAGCATCAACAAGGAAAAGAACATCATAGTTCGTGAAAGCGAACAAAACTTGTCGCTTTACGAAATCACCCGCCGCACTCAAGACGAAAAAGGCATCCCCATCATTGTCATCATCGATGAGGAACACCTGTTTTGGTCGAAGACCGCCGACCAATCTAAGAAAGTGCTGGAGCGCATCAATCCCAAGGTGGAAATCAGAATTTCCGCCACGCCGAAGACCCCAAGTGATTACATCGTCAACATACCTCGCGAAGCAGTAGTAAAAGAAGAGATGATCAAGAAGCAGGTCATCCTGAATCCTGACATCGCACAAGGCTACAACGACGACCGCGAGCTAAACCAGCACCTCATCAGTTGTGCCTTGGAGAAACGCAACCGCTTGGCACAAGCCTATCAGGAGCTCGGCGTAAACATTAATCCGCTGCTGTTGATCCAGTTGCCCAACGACACTTCGCTCAGCATGACGGAAGAGGACAACAAGATTGCCGACCAAGTAAAGACCTATCTGAGAGCTGTCAAAGGCATCGATACGGACAATGGCAAACTCGCCATTTGGCTCTCTGGTGAGAAAGCCAACCTCACCGACCTTGAACAGCCCGACAACCTGGCGCAAGTCCTTCTTTTCAAGCAAGCCATCGCTTTAGGTTGGGACTGTCCTCGTGCTGCTGTATTACTAATCTTCCGCAAGTTGCAGAGCGATACTTTCACCATTCAGACCGTGGGTCGCATCCTGCGAATGCCTGAGCAGAAGTTTTACACCAACAACATGCTTAATGTCGGCTATGTCTATACCGACATCAGCAAAGACCAAATAAAGATCGTGGCCGAGGATATGGACTACCTCAGCACCGACACCCTGCAGGCCATCAGGCGTGAAAATCTCAAAAACGTAGAACTCCTTTCATACTACAGCGAACGCAAGAGTAGCGACCGTAACCGTCTTGGTCCCGACTTCAAAAAGGTGCTCATCGATACTTTCACCGACAATTGGCTTTTGTCCTACCAACCGCTGTTATTCTCATTTGAGGAACTGGATGGCGAGGAAATGCAAAGGGAAGAGGGTGACGATGGTTTTGTGTCAACATGCTCCCGCAACCGCGAAATCGCCAAGTCACACATTCGTTTCGATGTCACTACCATCAATGTGGAAATCCCCTCTGATGTAGTCTTCCAAAACGAGCTGGGCATCATCGAGGTAGGCGAAAAACGCAAGTTTGCCCGTACCGCTGGCGAAATCCACAGCATCTATATTGCCTATTGTCGTTCCCATCTGGGCAAGTTCGAGAAGACACACAGTACCGATGTCCTGGCCAGCTACTTGCTTGCCGCAATGGAAGAGTTGTTTGAGGTTTTTGAAACCGATGCCAAAAAGGTCATTTTATACCATTCCAACAAGCCCAAGTTCTCAGACATCATTGCAAAGGCGCTCAATCGCTACGAACGCATTTTGCAAGCTCGTCAACGTCAAGCCCGTCAGCGTGGCTTCGAGCCTTACACATGGGAAGTACCTGCCGAACGTCTTTACAAAGAAGAAACCCATCAGGTCAAGCCTACTGTGAAAGACCATGCGCTGCTGCCCTTCATCGAGCTGAAGAAGGCTTCCAATCCCGAACAGATGTTCCGCGATTTCCTCGAAAGCCATGTCGCCAGCATCGACTGGTGGTATAAGAACGGCGATGAAGGTAAGCAGCACTACGCCATACCTTACGAGCAAAGCAATGGCGAGAAGGCGCTATTCTATGTGGATTTCATCATCCGCATGAAAAACGGCCAGGTGTTCCTCTTCGACACCAAGACCGAGAACAGCGACCCCGAAGCCCCCAGTAAGCACAACGCACTTCTTGCCTACATGAAAGAACGCCCCGACGAAAACCTGAAGGGCGGTGTGATTGTGGAAAAGAACGATGTGTGGTACTACTGCAAATATGCCATCCAAACCACTTCCGATGTTACAGGTTGGGATGCGTTTTTCCCTGACGAGTATAATTGAAAAAACACAAGAATATGAGTAAAGGTATTGATAGCGTTTTCCTGCACTACGGCGTGCGCAAGGAAGATATGGAACTCATCCTCCAAACCTGTCGCGACAACGACATCAATGAGGAATGGCTGAAAGAGAACATCTTGAAGCCATATAATGAAGCGCGAACCCAGCAAAACACAGTGGATGAGCGCACCCTTACGAAAATCATGAAACGTGCCATCAAAAACGTCCAGCCATGAAGATCAAGAGAATTTACGCCGAAAACTATAAGACCTACAAGAAGTTGGATTTAAACCTTGAAGTCACGGCAGACCGTCCCATCATCCTGATAGGTGGTGGCAACGGTTGCGGTAAGACCACGCTTTTCGATGCCATCTATCATGCATTGTATGGCTTGGAAATCAAAAGTGTGAAACACTTTGAGGAGCTTTTCAACGCAGGAGTAATGGTCGAAAACAAAGGCTTTAACAACAGCCAAATCGTGCTGCAAATCGACTTCACGGGCATGGTGCTGGCCAAGGAAGAGCAATACCGGCTAAAACGTGCCTATATGGTACTGAACGACCGTGTTGTTGAATCGGTCACGCTCTCCATGGGCGGCAACAACTTTGTCTATGGCAGTGGCTCATCCCAATCCGACCGTGCCCAAAACGAAGAGGTGGTGAACAAAATCATCACTGCCAACCTACCTGCCGAACTGAGCAATTATTTCCTGTTCGATGCCATGAAAACCAGTGAGTTGGTCAAGGAAGAGCAAATCAACAAGTTGATAATGAATAATATCAACTCGGTCATGGGCTTCAGCAAATACAGTCAGATGCGCAAAACCGCTGATGCCTTGTTGTCTGAAAAGAAAGCCGAGCGTATGGAGAATGAGAACCAACGCAAAGCGTATGGCAAATTAGTGGCTGATAAACAACAGTTGGAAAAAGAAGTTGAAAAGCTGGACGATGAATATGCCAAAGCCCTCGAATATGCCAACGAGCACAAAGAGCAGTATGACCAACTGAAAGAAGGCCGCAACGCCGATGACGTTACTCGTGACAAAATTAAGAAAGTAGAACAAACCATACAAGCTACCCTGAAAGCTGAAGCTGAGTACTTGCAAAATGTCGATGCCATGGCCAAGGATATCGAAACGCAAGTGATCATCCCGAAGCTGGCCAGCATCATCAGCACTGAAGTTGAGGTCATCCTCCACGCCAAGGAGGAAGTGGCCAGTGCCAGAATCAATCTTTTGACTGACCAACAGATTGAACTGTTCACACACAATCTTGTTAAGGTCATCGAAGAACGTTATATGCCAAGTAAGCGTCTTGATGTTCCTTCGTTGATTGAGGAGATGAAGTTGTGGCAAGAGAAGGAAAACACCGTCGAAGACAGATTTGCTTTCTTCTCGCCAACCGAAGTGACGCTATTGAAAGACACGGTACGCACCGCCATGTCCAATCCCTTCATTCTTTTGGATGAGCAAAGGGAAATGATCAACCAGGACATTCACGACATGCCCAAACAGCGCGAACTCATTAAGGACTACCAACGCAGCTTGAATGGCAACGACTACACCATCATTCAACTTTATGAGAACAATGCCAAGCGTATCGACGAACTAAAAGATGCCATTGGCACCAAGAAAGCTACTATCAAGGATTTGGAAGGACAGATTAGCAAGTTTGATTACGAGATTCCGCAGATTCCCGACCCACAATATGACTTGCTCTGCAAACTGCCCGACTTCTTCAAGCAACTCTCAACCAAACTGCTTCGTGCCAAGAAAGCGAGCATCGAGCGTATGATGCGCGACCAGTTGAATCAAAACCTCGTGGTTTATGCTGGTGTCATTGGCCGTGTCGAACTCTCCACGGGCAACAGCGATGAAATCTCGTTCAAGATGTACCACAAAGACGGCAACGAGATTTTCCTAAGTCAACTCAATGCTGGTGCCAAGCAAACGGTTATGCAGGTGCTGCTGAAGGTGCTCTATAACCTTGGCGACTATGAGCCACCTGTAATGATCGATACGGTCATGGGTGTGCTCGACAAGGAAAGCCGTGAGGTCATCTTGGAACACTACTTCCCGGATTTGGCGCACCAAACCATCCTGCTCAGCACCGATACTGAAATCACCACCGAACACGACTTCGACCGCCTGCAAGCGTATGTGGCCAAGACCTACACGCTGCACCGCGACAAACAAAATCAGTGTACCACCATCACTGAAGACTATTTCGGACTACAAACCAAAGAAATCTAACAGCCATGAACAATATCGCACAATTGACAATAAAGGGTGTCACCGCAGTCCAGGACATGCACGAGCGCATTGCTGATGTGAAAGCCCTCATTGAACAACGGTTGAATCTTGATGAATATACCGAAAACGTCAGACCTGTTACGTTGAATCAGAGTAATGTGTTGCGTATTTGTCTGCTGGCTGGTCTTAGCGACAAGTCGAAACGTGTTATTGACGAAGCCACCACGAGCCTGACACTATCGCGAACACCTTATGCAACTACGTTTTTCACTAAGTCTAACATAGGTGACTTGTTTGAAGCATTACTGAAGTTGCGTTATCACGATGTGGATGCCGATTGGACTGCTCCCAAGGTGGTGAGCCGTGTGATAGGCCGTGAAATCCTTCGCGGTCGCGACATCCTACTGAAAGAAGGAGCTATTGATGAATGGCTTACCTATATGCCGTTGCGTGGCGGACGCTCTCTCTCAGCCATCCCAGAACTTAATCTGCTCATTGGCCAATATGAAAACGGCATGGATGCCACACTCGACATCAATAGCCGTAACATCGCCAACACGCAAATCATCATTGCCGGAACGACAGGTTCAGGAAAGTCAAATCTTATCTCGGTACTCATCAATCAGATCAGAAGCGCGTCATCCGACACGCACTATCCCGTCAATTTCCTGCTCTTCGACTACAAAGGCGAGTTTTCCGACCCCGCCAATGCCGATTGGTTGCAACAGTTTGATACCGACCGTTCCGCAATTCTTAATCCCATCGAGAAACCGCTACCATTCACTCCGTTCAAGGATTTCAGCGACCGTCCCATCAATGAGGTTAATCTCTATGCCACATCGCTTTCCACGGCCTTGTGCGCCATTTCGCCTGCAACCATCAGCTCCAATATGGACAACAGGCTTAGCGAAGCCATCATCAATGCCTACAAGAAGCAGAACTTGAAGCCTATTACCTTCAAGCAAGTGCTCGACGAATACAAGGCATTGTTGCCTGCCAAGAAACATGATGAAGTGGATAGCGTGGTCTCTGTGTTGAGCCAGTTGGTCAGGAACAACATCTTTGCTGAGGAGGACAAAATCGACTTGCTCCGTAACTGTTATATCATCAATCTCGGCGGCTTTGAGAAAGACGGCATCATGGCCAAGGCCATTGTCTATTTCGTCATCTCCAAGTTGAACGCGATTTATGAGAAGTTGCCCAAGCAAGCCACCAACGAAGACCGTGTGGAGATTCGTCACTTCACCATCATCGATGAGGCCCACTACATGCTGAGCTTCGAGAATAAACCTTTGCAGAACTTGATTGCTGTGGGCCGCAACAAGGGTATGAGCATCATCCTGGCCACCCAAAACATGGAAAGCTTCAAGAGCAAGCATTTCGACTTCTACGCCAACGCCCAATATCCTTTAATCATGCGTCAGCAGCAGCAAAACGATGCCGTACTGAAAGACCTCTTTGGCGTGTCAGGCAGTGCATTGCAAGAAATTAAGCAAGCCATTGCTGGATTGGAGAAAGGTGAGCTAATTACCAAGGATGCCGCCAATATGGCCTTGGGCATCGGCAAGCATTGGCAGAAGATTAAAGTCACCCATTTGATTTAATGCTTATGGATTCCAAGGAACTGAAGAAAGCACAAGAAGCCATCGAAATGCTCCAACAGCTTAATTTGCCTGTAGGCGAACAGCAGTTGGAAGTCCTGGCTGCGATGGAGAAGGAATACCTTGAAAAAGAAGTGCTGCCTCCTGCCATTGAGGTTATGCGCTCTAAGGTCAGCGACTTAAAAACCACTTTCCTTGTGTCAATCAAGTATTCCGAAAAGGATGGATTACAATTGGAATCCGTTGAAGCGCAAATAGATAAAACTCCCAAAGACAAGGCCGAGGATTTGGCCACAGTCAAAGACACTGACGAAAGTCGCTATCTGGGAGTAGATCCTGAAAGCGGGAATAAGGTCTATGTGAAAATTACAAAACGTGGGCTGCTGGCTCAGCTGGGTGAACTCAACGCTCCTGAAAAGCCGAAGTTTGCTCGTCTGAGAAGAGGAACAGACATCGACGAGGTCACTTTAGAGGAAGTGTTGTCGATATTCAAATTTCCTCGCACACTTGGCTTTTTTGAAGGCAAGGAAGTCGTTGTCGGTATCGGCCCTTTTGGTCCTTATGTCAAGCTCAACGAAAAGTACTACAATCTGTCCAGGGAAGACGACCCTCATACGATTAGTTACGAAAGGGCACTTGAAATCGTAAAGACCAAACGTGAGCTTGGAATAGGCGAAGTCATTTTGGAGTTTGAAAACGACCCCGACATCCGCGTCATCAATGGACGTTTTGGCCCTTACATCAAATATAAGAAGAATAATTACAAGGTTCCCCGTCAAATGACACCTTCTTTATTGTCCTATGAGGATTGTCTGGCAATAATAAAAGACCCAGCCAATGCAGCCAAAAAATGGGTGCCAAGGAACAAACAAGAATAAAATACTATAGTCATGGATAAAGACAAACTACAAAAAGCCTACGAAGCCGTCGAAATGCTGAAGGCATTAGATTTGCCCGTCAGCAAGGATCAGTTGAACGCCATCGCTGAAATGGAAAGGGAGTGCCTTTTGTAGGAGGTCACACCTCGTATTCAGAAGATACTGAAGCCCATCGTCAAAAACATGAATACGAGTTTTCGTATCGACATAAGCTATACCCCTGAGACTGGGTTAGTCATCAACACACTGGACAACAAGAGGCCCAGCCGCCGTTCAACCGACGAGTCAGAGTCGGGTCGCAGAACTAGAACGAAAGTCGGCACACTAAGGGTTACATATCCCGACGGTCGTGTGATTGAGCACAATAAAGCATCCCAGACCTTAGTTGATGTGGTAGAATCCATTGGCTTTGAGAATGTTGAAAAGCTCAAATGGACTGTTACCAGCCAGCCATTTGTTTCAAAAGAAAGATATCCTCATCGTCAACAAGAAAGAGACGGTTGGTATATTACTACCCATTCTAGCACACCCTTCAAAAAAAAAGCAAATCGAAGATTTGTCCAAAAAGTTCAAACTGAAATTAAAAGTTGAATTAGTTTAGTGACAAACGTATAGGAGATCGCGGGTCTGGGCCCGCGATGACGGCAAGGGGAGGGAGCGTTGTCTATAGTATTGCTGTTTTCCTCCCATATGCCGTGTGCGAGAACGCCTACGCCTGACTGGGTCGGGCGCGTGGGCAATGGTCGACATGGCGGGGAAGCGCCCGCTTTGTGTGTTGGGTCCGATGATGTCGGCCTTGAACTTTTGGTCCTTTTGTTTCAAGACAAAAGGACAAGAAAACCGTAGCCATAGATGCCCGCCATCGCACCTGTCCACGTCGGCATGACATGGCTGCTTGACACCACCACACCCCGATATGCAATGTCGGGTTTTTATATTAGGATGGGCATTCTCTTAAACGTAATCTGCTATCATCCCACAAATAGGATCTTCCCTAATAATCTTCGGACCAGACTTCCCAGCCAAAACCAACACTTTCTTGCCATTTCGATAGATGTGGAGCTGCCGCGAGCGGACCACGGCAGTCAACTCTGGGTCATCTTGCATGGCTATCCATAGACGATGGTATTCGCCATCCTTATCGAATAGTTTCTTCTGCAAGTGTGAGCACATATTGGTAGTGTCGATGGTCTTCATGCCAATCTCTCGATGATTTCAGTATACTGCGGAAACTGTTGCAAAAGGGCGTCTTTGTGCCCAAGCTCGAAGTTCTCGAAACTGAAGGCCGGAGCCACGGCGCAGCCCACCAAACAGAATCCTTTTTTCGAAGGGATTTCTGCGGCGAACCATTCCTCAGGATGGATGACCGCCTGCATCTCATCATCGGGCGACAGTTCATGAACGGTTAAATGCCCTTCAGTGTCGATAACATAGATGTTTAGTGGCTCACCTTCATGATAATACCAAATCTCCGTCACGCCGTGCAGACGATGGAACGCCGAAATGTCGCTATCGGTGAGCATGTAATAGATCGTGGAGATGTCCTTTTTGCCTGTGGCGTCGTTGCCATACAGCTGACGGTAGTAGCCACCTTCTGGATGCGGCTCCAACTGAAGCTTTTCAATTGTATTTAAGTAGTCCGTATTGCTTTCCATTTTCCCTATTTCGTTTTCTCAATAATCTCAATAATAGGTTTGAGTCCGTCATAATCCACGAAATCCACCTGCTTGCCGTAGGTTTCCAATACGGTCTTCGCATCAGCGGTAAGCTCTGATTCGGGTTTCTTTAACAACATTGAATGGAACATCTTCATCATGATGCGATGCTTGAAACTAAGCTGACCGTAGTCGATGGCTCCTCTCAAATGAAAGATCTTATTTTCGTCATACAAAGACGCGGGGAGTTGATCCTTAAGTGCTTTCCTGATGCCTTCGAAATAGGTCGTTTCATGGGGATCAGTCATGCCCACCGTGGCTAAAACTAGTTCCTGCTGGGAAGTCATCTTGCTGACTGTTTTCTTCAGTCCCATGACACCACCGGCAAAGAGCCCTCCGAGATAGACAACCCTTTTGTAATCGCCAATGTCTTTTACTTCCTTGTAATTGACGGCCTCAATCCCCGTGATCTCCGACAACCGCTCGGCATAACGCTTGGTCGAGCCATACTCGCTACCGTAAATGATGATTTGACTGTTCATATCATTGTTTTTCTAGAAAGTTTCTTTACTTGCCTAATGGATACGGAATCGTCCATCCTTCGATTCCTTTAGCACTGTATTCTCCGTTAATGAACAACACTCTCCACGGATGATAAGCCTTCAACGATTCGGCTATTTCAGCCGCAAGAAGCGGGTTGTCATTGGGCCTGATTACTTTCACTTCGCATTCCACCAGATTGCCTTGGGCATCAACACGAGCCCGTTGGATACCGAACACAATGCGTTCTTCGTTGGCCAACTCGGGATAACGCTCAATATGAAGGGGAAACATTTCGCGCAATTCTTCATTGTTATCGGGATTGAACTTGTCGAACGAAAAACCGTCAATGACAAAATTGTGATATTCCTTCCTTCCAGTTACCTTACCTTTGTCGATGCTGAGCATCATTTCTTCCTCGTAATTGCGTTCAAAATATATGTGCTGGTAGTAAATCACCTTTCCTGAGGCCACGCGAATCTCTCCCGTAAGCCAACTGGCCACAATGCGGTCGCCGTCCACATATTTTTTGAATACACGTAGTAATGTGTCGGAGGGAATCAACACGTATCTCAACTTTTGGGTTTTCGAATCGTAGTTATCGCATTTTACACTATCCAGACAAAGTTGATTCTGCTGAATGCTCCAATAGCCGGTGAACCCATCCCAGTTCGAAGAGACAATGGGCCGATCTTCCGGCAACACGGCTTTCAAGTCGTGGTAAAGCACGGAGTCTAAAGCTACAGGGCGGCCTAATAAAACCCATTGAGCACCGTCTATAAAGATCACATCGCCAGTTTGACCCGTAGCATGGGCGACCAGGGCCAAAAACAAGAACGATACAAACAAAAAGATCCTTTTCATAGGGTTAGCGGTTTCTTTTATAACTTGCAAAGATACTGGTTTATTTCGCTCGTGTCAATCTTTTCAGCGACACCAGCACCAGCGGAATGCTAACCATCAAAGTCATTACCTCGGCGATAGGCATGCTGAGCCAAATTCCTGTTTGACCGATGATAGGGGTGAGGATAAACATGGGAATCAGCACGAAGACGAGGCTTCG
>JAEEGI010005906.1_pt1 | contig 27877 bp, 39 predicted proteins | sample 8958751 | NCBI WGS metagenome assembly JAEEGI01 (sample SAMN16246545, study PRJNA631951) | gut metagenome | biome: gut microbiome; feature: rumen; material: KS-attached | host: Bos | place: Iran: Karaj | collected 2018-10 | reverse complement strand
GTCTCAGTACCAGTGTGGGGGACCGTCCTCTCAGATCCCCTACCCATCATCGCCTTGGTGGGCCGTTGCCCCGCCAACTAGCTAATGGGACGCATGCCCGTCCCGCACCGCATCGCTGCTTTCCACCCAAAGGGATGCCCCCAAAGGTGGACATGGGGTATTACCCGGCGTTTCCACCGGCTGTCCCCCAGTGCGGGGTTGGTTGCATACGCGTTACGCACCCGTGCGCCACTCTCGCTCCCCCGAAGGGAAGCTCCCGTCCGACTTGCATGTATTAGGCCTGCCGCTAGCGTTCATCCTGAGCCAGGATCAAACTCTTCATTGTATTATTGTTGTACTTAATTGTTTTCCTGTTAGGGCTCCGCTATGATTTATTGCTGTTCCTTACTCTCGAAACGGACCAGCCTCACGGCTGACCGTCTCGGACTTATGCTGGCCTCAAGCTTTCAAAGAACCTTCGCCCTCCCCCTCTTCCAAACTGCCTCTATCGTGGGGGCGAAAACGGCTGCAAAATTACAGCATTTTTTCTTTCGTGCAACACTTTTCGCAACTTTTTTTTCAAAAAAATTTTCAAATAATTCCTATCTGCTGATTTACATATCATTGCACTTGCAAAACAAGACATATCGCCAACCTCTCTATCCGTTAATCAACGAATCGGACGAACCAAACGCACCGATAAGCCATGGCATTTGGATTCGGACTGATTGGTTAACAATATGCGATCTGTAAACTCGATGGCATAAGCAGTGTGGTTAAAATAACTGGTTGACGACCAGTATTGGCCAAACTCATCCAAAACAGAATGATGCAAATAGGGTGCCCGCATACCAGCTGCAGGCAGAAAAACAACACCCTGTCGTTCCATGGTATGCCAATCGGAATCGGATATCGCGTTCGAGTCAAAGACGGACATTTCATTCGGACAATTCAACGGATAGGACGATGCATCCCAATCATCGGGAAACAAAAGCAAGCCGTTCTCCTGTTCTACATTGCCCGCAGCGAAACGGACACCCGACAAGGTGTGTCTTTGATGCAGCAAATAATTCCATTCGTCTTTTGTCAACGTGCGCCACCCGCAATAGGCTTCGTTGCCGCCATTCTCTATGGCATTTATTCCCCAATCCGCGAAACCCGTCTGATCGCAGAGATCAGATGAGGGCTGCCCATACGCGCTATAATCGGCAGCATTGACACTTGTACTCCAAGGCTGATAGCAAACCGCCCCGTGGGGATAGCCACTGGTACCCCATCCAAACAAATCAATCCAGCCATTATAGATATTGGTAACGAGGTTATTATTTAAACCCACACGGTCGGATTGACCCAGGGCAAAACGCCATTTGCCATGGTAGGGATGGTATTGAAGATTACCCTGCGAAAAGACCACTTCCACCTCATCGCTAACAGAAAAAACGCCGTTGAGGGCTCCGGGATAAGCCCACGGCATGTCAGTTAGCGTCCTGAAACTGCACAGCGTGCCATAGCTCAGCCCCATCTGATTCTTGGCATAGGAGCGAACATAGTACCTCGTCCAAGGCTGCAAATCATCGACCTCACAACCGAACGCTCCCGTACCCACGGTACTGGCCACCACGTGGCGATCATTGATCGTAGGATTGGGCCTTGTCCCATAACAGAAACCGCGTTCCAATATCATTCCTCCGCCATCGAAGAGCACATCACCCAAAAACACGGCCGTGGTTTGTCCAACTTCCTGCACTTCACTTGCACCCAATTGAGGATATCCCGTAGGCTGGCCTCCCGTTCCCGACTGAGTGGTCAATTCCAGCTCATCACCATAACCAATTCCTATTTCATTGCAGGCAAAAGCCCTGACATAATAACTTGTCCCCATTGAGAGACCCATGACGTCGCAGGAGAATGTTCCCGTAACACCCTGAAGCGCATAGGCGAAGCTATTCTCCAAAGTAGGCAGATGGGCGGTATCCCAGCACACACCCATTGACAGGGCAGGCGAACCCCCATCCGCTTCCAATCGCCCAATGGCTTTACATGAGGTCTGCGTCACATCCGTTACGGCTATGGTGGTCACTGTGGGCAACAGTTCAGCAGGAAGATCGCCAGGAGGAAGGGTGGTGATTTGTATCGAGTTGCCATAACCCACACCGACATCGTTGATGGCATAAGCGCGAAACCAATAGCTCGTCTCTGCTGTTAAACCAGATATTTCACAAGAAAAAACGCCCTCGCCCATGCCGCAGCTTTGATGTGCATCGGTGACCAAAGGATCCTCTACAATTCCCCAACACACCCCTTTTTCAATGATCTCGTCTCCTCCATCGGAAGTCACCTCTCCTTCCACGAGGCAGGACTGATCGCTCACATAACTGACTTTGACAGTGACAACCGCAGGTACTTTAACCTTATGGCAGCCAACAGTAGCCATCATGGCCAACACCATTGCAATAACAAACAAGATTCTTTTCATAACCAATAGCTTCATTGAAATGACAAGCAAAAATAAAAAAAAGAGACGCACCGCAGTGCATCTCTTTTCTCATTTCGCAATCCGATTCCCGAATTATTCCTTGGCCTCTTCGACAGGAGCCTCGGCCGGGGCCTCGGCGGGAGCCTCAACGGCATCCTCGGCCTTAGGAGCGGCCTTCTTGGAACGACGGGTAGCCTTGGCCTTGGCAGGCTTCTTGGCTTCGGTGGTGTAGACATCGTTGTAGTCCACCAGTTCCATCATGCACATGTCGGCGGCGTCGCCAGCACGCATGTTGGGCATGCGGATGATGCGGGTGTAACCACCAGGACGCTCGGCCACCTTGGTGCTCACCTCACGGAACAGCTCGGTAACGGCAAACTTGTTCTGGAGATAGCTGAACACAAGACGACGGTTGGAGGTGTTGTCCTCCTTCGAACGGGTGATCAACGGTTCGACATACATTCTCAAGGCCTTGGCCTTGGCAACGGTGGTTATGATGCGTTTGTTAAGAATCAGCGAAGCTGCCATGTTGGAGAGCATGGCTTGGCGGTGAGCGCTTTTTCTTCCCAAGTGATTGAATTTCTTATTGTGTCTCATCTTTCTTATTCCTTATCTAATTTATACTTGCTGACATTCATACCGAACTCCAGGCCACGGCTACGGACCAGCTCGTCCAGCTCGGTAAGGGACTTCTTACCGAAGTTGCGGAACTTGAGGAGGTCTTGCTTGTTGAAGGCGACGAGTTCACCAAGCGTTTCAACTTCAGCGGCCTTCAGGCAGTTGAGGGCACGGACCGAAAGATCCAGGTCGACCAACTTGGTCTTCAGCAGCTGACGGATATGCAGCGAGCTCTCGTCGAATTCCTCGGTAACCGTCTTCTCGTCCAGCACGGGGGTGATCTTCTCGTCGGAGAAGAGCATGAAGTGATAGATCAAGATCTTGGCGGCTTCCTTAAGGGCATCCTTGGGGTTGATGGAACCGTCGGTCAGGATCTCGATGACGAGTTTCTCGTAGTCGGTCTTCTGCTCCACGCGGTAGTTCTCAACCTTGAAGCTCACGTTACGGATGGGGGTATAGATTGAATCGATAGCGATGGTATCGACAGGAGCGCCCACAACCTTGTTCTCGTCGGCCGGAACATAGCCCCTACCCTTTCCAATGGTAAGTTCGATGTTCAACTTGACCGAGGGATCCAAGTGGCAGATCACCAGTTCCGGGTTCAGCACCTGGAACACGTTGAGGAACTTGTTGATGTCGCCGGCCACGAACTCTTCCTGGCCACTGATGACGACATTCACCTTCTCATGGGTTTCCTCCGCCACGAGTTGTTTGAAACGAACCTGTTTGAAATTCAGCACCATGTCGGCGACATCCTCGATGACACCGTCGATGGAGGCGAACTCATGACTGACACCGTCAATGCGGATGGAGGTAATGGCGAAACCTTCCAGTGAAGACAGAAGGATTCTTCTCAATGCATTGCCGATGGTAGTACCGAAACCTGGTTCAAGAGGACGAAACTCGAACACGCCTTTGGTGTCGGTTGATTCGACCATCACCACCTCTTCAGGTTTTTGAAACGCTAATATTGACATATTGGTCTAGTGTTATATTTATAGTTTTACCAGGTTAACAATCAACAAATTACTTAGAATACAATTCGACGATGAGCTGTTCGTTGATGTTTTCCGGAATCTCTTCGCGGACAGGGTAGTTCATGAACTTACCGCACATCTTTTCGCCGTCCCATTCCAGCCAGCTGAAGCGGTTGGAGTGGCCTTCGACTGAATTGGTAATGACTTCCAAGCTCTTCGACTTTTCGCGGACGCCGACGATGTCGCCGACCTTCACGAGGTACGAGGGGATGCCGAGGATCTCACCGTTGACGGTGATGTGGCGGTGGCTCACGAGCTGACGGGCAGCGTTGCGGGTGGGAGCGATGCCGAGACGATACACGACATTGTCGAGGCGTGATTCGAGCAGCTGCATCAGGATCAAACCGGTAACGCCTTCCTTTCTACGGGCGAGTTCGAAAGTCTTGTGGAACTGTCTTTCAAGAACGCCGTAGGTGTATTTGGCTTTTTGCTTCTCCTTGAGCTGGGTGCCATACTCGGAGACTTTCTTTCTCCTGCTGGCGAGGCCATGCATTCCCGGAGGATAATTTCTCTTCTCGAAATACTTGTCGGAACCATAGATCGGTTCACCGAACTTACGAGCAATCTTCGTTTTAGGACCTGTATATCTTGCCATAATTCTAACTTTTTAAAGATTCAACGATTACACTCTTCTGCGTTTGGGAGGACGGCATCCATTGTGCGGAAGCGGAGTGACGTCGATGATCTCGGTCACCTCAACACCCATCGAGTGGATGGCACGGATGGCTGATTCACGTCCTGCGCCAGGTCCCTTAACATAAACTTTAACTTTACGTAATCCCAAGTCATAGGCGGTCTTGGTGCACTCTTCAGCGGCCATTTGTGCAGCGTAGGGGGTGTTCTTCTTGGAACCCTTGAATCCCATCTTGCCGGCTGATGCCCAAGAAATGACTTGTCCTTCATTGTTGGTCAAGGAAATGATGATGTTATTGAAGGAAGCTTTCACGAAGGCCATGCCCGTAGCTTCGATCTTAACAACACGTTTCTTTGTTACTTTACTGGTCTTTGCCATTGGTTGTTTTGTGATTTTTTAAATTAGATATGATCCAACCACCCTATCGATTACTTGGTGGCTTTCTTCTTGTTAGCGACAGTCTTCTTACGACCCTTGCGGGTACGTGCGTTATTCTTCGTGCTCTGGCCGCGGACGGGCAAACCGGCACGATGACGGATACCTCTGTAGCAACCGATATCCATCAAACGTTTGATGTTCATCTGAACTTCACCGCGAAGTTCACCTTCGGTCTTGTACTCGTCAGCAATGATGTTACGGACGGTATTCTGTTCCTCGTCAGTCCAATCCTGAACCTTCTTGGCCGGGTCGACGCCTGCCTTGCCCAGGATCTCCTTGGAAAGGGATCTTCCGATGCCGAAAATGTAGGTTAAAGAGATTTCACCGGCTTTATTGCTCGGGATATCTACACCAGCGATTCTTGCCATATTGTTCTATACTTTTATTGAATTTCAATTAATCAACCCTGACGTTGCTTTTCTTTCGGGTTCTTCTTATTAATAACATAGACTCTGCCCTTGCGCTTCACGATCTTGCAGTCGGCAGATCTTTTCTTGACGGATGCTTGTACTTTCATATCAATAAACTACTTTTGGATAATGCAAATTAATTCTTGTACCGAAACGTAATGCGGCCTTTGGTCAGGTCGTAGGGCGACATCTCCAGCTTGACTTTGTCACCAGGGAGAATCCTGATGTAGTGCATGCGCATCTTACCGGAGATGGTGGCCGTGATGACCAATCCGTTCTCAAGCTCAACACGGAACATGGCGTTTCCCAACGCCTCGATCACGGTGCCTTCTTGTTCTATCGACAGTTGTTTAACCATATACGTTTCAGATAAGTTTCTATTTTCTTGTGTCCGAACAAATTCGGGCGGCAAAATTAGTAATTTTTTTTTAATTCGCAAGCATGTTGCCCCGGAAATCCGCGAATGTTTTTTTCAAACCCCCGCGGATCTCCATGGACAACCGATTCAGTTGATTACATTCTGCCAACACGACCCTTGATACGGCCAGACTTGGTGAGACCGTCGTAGTGACGCATCAACAGATGGCTTTCGATCTGCTGCAGTGTATCGAGTACAACACCGACGAGAATCAGCAGCGAGGTGCCGCCATAGAAGTGGGCGAACGAAGTCGTCACACCCATCAGGCTGACCAAGGCGGGCATGATAGCCACGATGGCCAGGAAGATGGAACCCGGAAGGGTGATTCTCGACATAATCGTATCGAGGTATTCGGCCGTCTTCTTGCCGGGCTTCACGCCGGGGATGAATCCACCGTTCTTCTTGATGTCCTCTGCCATTTGGTTCGAGTTGATCGTAACGGCAGTGTAGAAGTACGTGAAGAGCACGATCAGGATGAAGAACACGAAGTTATACCAGAAACCATTGATGTTGGTGAATGCGGCAGCAAATCCACTCAGGTTCTCGCTCTGACGGAAACCGGCGATGGTAATCGGCAGGAACATGATGGCCTGGGCAAAGATGATGGGCATCACACCGGCGGCGTTGACTTTCAGCGGGATGTATTGGCGGACACCACCGTACTGGCGGTTGCCGACAACGCGCTTCGCATACTGTACCGGGATCTTTCTGGTACCCTGGACGAGGGCGATGGTTCCAACCATGACGAAGAACAGGACGATGAGCTCAATGATGAGGATCAGCAGGCCTGCACCGCCTTGGGTGAAACGGGCAGCGCACTCACCGACGAAAGCGCCGGGAAGACGGGCAATGATACCGATCATAATGATCAGGGAGATACCATTGCCGATGCCCTTGTCCGTAATCTTTTCACCCAGCCACATGATGAACAGGGTGCCTGCGCAAAGCAGGACGATGGAGGAAATCCAGAAGAACACGCCGGGGTTTGACACGTAAGGATCGAATGGGGTGACAGCCTGGTTGGGAAGCTGGTAGATCACGTTGCGGATGTAACCCGGGGCCTGGACGATGACGATGAGCACCGTCAGGTAACGCATGACCTGGTTCAACTTCTTGCGGCCGCTTTCACCCTCACGTTGCAGACGCTGGAAGTACGGGATGACCATACCCAGCAGCTGGATGATGATGGACGCGGTGATATACGGCATGATACCCAAAGCAAAGATGGAGGCATTGCCGAAAGCACCACCCGAGAACATGTTCAACAGGCCGAGAAGACCGGTGTTGCTGGAGTTCTGCAGGTTGGCCAACTCATTCGGGTTGATACCTGGAATGACCACGAAGGATCCGAATCGATAGACCAGGATCATCAGCAGCGTGAAGAGGATGCGCTGACGCAGTTCTTCGATCTTCCAGATATTCTTGATAGTGTCAATGAACTTACCCATATTGATTAGATTTTTTCGCAAGTTCCGCCGAGTGCTTCGATGGCCTGTTGGGCCTTAGCGGAGAATGCATTGGCTTTAACTTCGAGTTTAGCAGTCAGTTCGCCCTTGGCAAGGATCTTGACAAGTTCCTTGGTGTGGACGACACCATTTTCAGCAAGCACTTCCGGCGTGATGACGGTGATACCGTTATCAGCAAGCTTCTGCAAAGTGGAAAGGTTGACAGGGCAGTATTCCACACGGTTCATGTTGGTGAAACCGAACTTGGGGACGATACGCTGGAGCGGCATCTGACCACCTTCGAAGCCAATCTTGCGCTTGGCGCCCGAACGGGCCTGAGCACCCTTATGACCACGCGTTGAAGTTCCGCCTTTTCCCGAACCCTGGCCACGGCCTTTTCTAGTCTTGTTCTTTACAGAACCTTTTGCTGGTTTGAGATTACTTAAATCCATATTGTGCAGATTTATTGGTTCAACAATTAAATTTCTTCGATCTTAAGGAGATGAGCTACCTTATTCACCATACCGGCTTGGCTGGGATTTTCCATGTCGACTTCAACCGACTGGTGCATCTTTCTCAGGCCGAGCGACTTCAGGGTGTCTTTCTGATCCTGGGGTCTGCCGATACCGCTTCTGATTTGGGTGATTCTAACTTTCTTCATGTTTTCAATCGTTTTTAGCCGTTAAACACAGTGTCGAGATCCACCCCTCTGAGTTGGGCGACGGTGAACGCATCGCGCATCTTGGTGAGCGCGTCGAAGGTAGCCTTGACAACGGAGTGCGGGTTGGAAGAGCCCTTGGACTTGGCCATCACGTTCTTAACACCGACGCTCTCGAGCACGGCACGCATGGCACCGCCGGCGATGACACCGGTACCGGGAGTAGCGGGTTGGATGTAAACGTAGGCGCCGCTGTACTTGCCATACTGCTCATGAGGCAGGGTGCCGTTGAGCACCGGAACCTTCACCAGGTTCTTCTTGGCGTCGTCGATGCCCTTCTGGATGGCGGCGGTGGCTTCCTTGGCCTTACCCAGACCATAACCGACCACACCATTCTCATTGCCTACGACAACAAGCGCTGCGAAAGTGAAAGTACGACCACCTTTGGTCACCTTGGTGACGCGGTTGATGCTAACGAGACGTTCTTTGAACTCGATTTCGCTAGACTTTACTCTTTTAACATTAACTTCTGCCATAACAATTAGAATTTAAGTCCTCCATTACGAGCTGCGTCGGCCAGCGACTTGACTCTACCATGATACAAATAACCGTTGCGATCGAAGACGACGGTCTCAATGCCGGCGGCCTTGGCTCTTTCAGCGATCAAGGCACCCACCTTGGCGGCCTGCTCGATCTTCGTGATCTTTTCGTTCTCAATTCCGTTTTCACGGGAACTGGCTGCAGCGAGGGTCTTGCCGACTTCGTCGTCAATCAGCTGCACATAAATCTGCTTGTTGCTTCTAAAGACAGACATGCGCGGACGGGCCGCAGTGCCGGAGATCTTTCTACGGATTCTCTTCTTGATGTTCTGTCTTCTTTCTTCTTTATTAATTGCCATCTTACTGAGGTATTAATTTTTAATGATTGATTACTTACCAGCAGCCTTACCTGCCTTACGTCTCAGGACTTCATCCTGGAACTTAATACCCTTACCCTTATAAGGTTCAGGCTTACGCATCGAACGGATCTTAGCGGCCACCTGACCAAGAAGTTGTTTGTCGTATGAACGCATCTTCAAGATGGGGTTCTTACCTCTCTCGTTGATGGTTTCGATTTTGATCTCAGGAGGCATCTCCATGAAGATGGTGTGCGAGTAACCGAGGGCCATCTCGAGGATCTGTCCCTTGGCTTCGGCCTTGTAACCGACGCCGACGAATTCCTGGACGGTTTCGAATCCCTCGCTGACACCCTTCACCATGTTGTGGATCAAGGCGCGATAGAGTCCGTGCTTGGCACCGGCTTCGGCAACTGCCTCGTTCGGCTTGACATGGAGCTGGTCGCCTTCGACCTCGAGAATCACATGGTCGGAGTACTTCTGTGAGAGTTCACCTAATTTACCTTTGACGGTGATGACGTGCTGTTTGTCATCGATGTCGACCGTTACGCCAGCGGGAATGGCGATGGGCATTTTACCTATTCTTGACATAATTCCAATCTCCTTTCCTTTTGATTAGCTAACATAACACAACACTTCGCCGCCGATATGGAGCTTGCGGGCTTCCTTGTCCGTCATCACACCCTGTGAGGTGGAGATGATGGCGATACCGAGGCCGTTCATCACTCTGGGGAGGTTCTCGCTGTCCGCATACTTTCTCAAACCAGGACGTGAAACGCGGTCGATGGTGGTGATGGCGGGCACTTTGGTAACGGGATGGTACTTCAGAGCGATCTTGATGACGTTTTGTGACTTCTTCTCACCTTCTTCGAACTTGTAGTTGAGGATATAACCCTTCTCGAAGAGAATCTTGGTCATGGCCTTCTTGAGGTTCGAAGCGGGGATTTCAACGATTCTATGCTTGGCATTGACGGCATTGCGAATGCGGGTCAAATAATCTGCTATAGGGTCTGTGTACATCTTTTACAATTTTTTAGGTTTACCAACTAGCTTTCTTTACGCCAGGAATCAAGCCCTTCAGTGCCATTTCACGGAAGTTGATACGTGAAATACCGAACTGTCTCATATAGCCTTTCGGACGGCCAGTGAGTTGGCAGCGGTTGTGGAGGCGGACCGGAGAAGCGTTCTTCGGCAGTTTCTGCAGTGCTTCGTAATCGCCAGCTGCTTTCAAGGCTGCACGCTTGGCTGCGTATTTGGCAACCATCTGTGCTCTTTTGCGCTCACGCGCTTTCATTGACTCTTTTGCCATGGTTTACTTTTTTTGATTTTTAAAAGGAAGACCAAATTTTTTCAACAAAGCCAAAGCCTCTTGATCAGTATTGGCTGAAGTGACGAAGGTGATGTTCATACCATTGATGTGGTTGACCTTTTCGATGTCGATTTCCGGGAAGATGATCTGTTCGGTGATACCGAAACTGTAGTTGCCACGGCCATCGAAGCCTTTGTCGTTGATGCCCCTGAAGTCGCGGACACGCGGCAGTGCGACGCAAACGAGACGCTCGAGAAATTCGTACATCTTGTCGCCGCGCAGCGTTACGTGGACGCCGATCGGGTTGCCGCGACGCAGCTTGAAGTTGCTGACGTCGTGACGCGAGATAGTCGGAACGGCTTTCTGACCGGTGATGGCGCTCATTTCGTCCACACCATAGTCAATCAGTTTCTTGTCTGCCAAGGCAGCACCGATACCCTGATTGAGTGAAATTTTCAAAAGCCGTGGAACCTGCATCACACTCTTATAGTGGAATTCTTCCATCAATGCAGGCACGATTTCACTCTTGTATTGAGTTCTAAGTCTGGGTTGATAGTTCATCTTACTTGATTATTTCTCCGGATTTCTTGGAATAACGGATTGATTTGCCAGTTTTTTCGTCTTTCTTACGTCCGACTCTCGTGGGGGTGCCGCTCTTATCGACTACCATGAGGTTGGAGATGTGGATGGGGGCTTCCTGTTTGATGATGCCACCTTGAGGATGCTCGGCGTTGGGACGGGTGTGCTTCGACATGATGCGGACACCCTCGACGATCGCGCGCTGCGATTTTACGTCAACGCTCATCACTTTGCCTTGCTTGCCTTTGTCATTGCCTGAAAGTACCAGGACAGTGTCGCCTTTCTTAATGTGCATTTTCATAGTCTTACGATTTTAAAATTACAACACTTCTGGAGCAAGTGAAACTATTTTCATAAACTGCTTTTCACGCAACTCTCTGGCAACGGGACCAAAGATACGGGTTCCGACCAATTCACCGGCGTTGTTGAGCAACACACAGGCGTTGTCGTCGAAACGGATGTAGGAACCGTCGGGACGGCGGGTTTCCTTCTTGGTGCGGACTACGACTGCCTTTGAAACGGTACCCTTCTTGATGTTACCGCTTGGAATGGCGCTTTTCACGGTGACGACGATAATGTCGCCGGTGTGGGCGTAACGCTTCTTGGTTCCGCCTAACACTCTGATGCAGAGGACTTCTTTTGCACCGCTATTGTCAGCTACTGCGAGTCTGGTTTCCTGTTGTATCATAATTACTTAGCCCTTTCGATAATTTCTACTAATCTCCAACATTTGTTCTTGCTCATAGGACGGGTTTCCATGATGCGCACGGTGTCGCCGATGTTGCATTCATTCTTCTCATCATGAGCGATAAAACGGTCCGTTTTCTTGATAAACTTTCCGTAAATGGGGTGCTTTTCACGACGTTCGATCTTCACGACGATGGATTTGTCCATCTTATTGCTGACAACCACGCCGATTCTTTCTTTTCTCAGATTTCTAGTTTCCATTTTCTCAATCGTCGTTTATTATTATTGATTCTGTTCGATTTCGCGTCTTCTCAATTCAGTCAGAATACGGGCAATGTTCTTGCGCGTGGCGCGAATCAGGTTCGGGTTCTCCAGCGGAGAAGCTGCGTGATTGAGGTTCATCTTCACCAGCTGTTCGCGGGCCGTTTCCAGACGTTCGTTCAGATCGGCGACGCTCAACTCTCTTAATGATTCTTTCTTCATTTCAATTCCAACTTAAATTATTCGACGTAATCTCTTCTAACCACAAACTTCGTCGTCACCGGCAGCTTCTGGGCTGCGAGACGGAGGGCTTCCTTGGCAATGGCCAACGGCACACCATCCGCTTCAAACAGCATGTGACCAGGGGTAACGCGAGCTACAAAGTATTCCGGATCACCCTTACCCTTACCCATACGGACGTCCAGAGGCTTCTTGGTGATGGGTTTGTCGGGATAGATGCGGATCCAAATCTGACCTTCACGTTTCATATAACGGGTGACGGCCTGACGGGCAGCTTCGATCTGGCGAGCCGTGATCAAAGCCTCTTCCAAAGTCTTGATACCAAAAGATCCAAAAGCGAGTTCATGGCCACGGAAAGCGTTGCCTTTCATCTTACCTTTTTGGGGTCTTCTGAATTTTTGTCTTTTCGGTTGTAACATCGTTACTTAACTTTTAAAGTTCACAAAATTATTTACGTTTTCCATTGCCACGACGGGGGGCACCGGCGGGTTTCGGGGCAGCTTGGCGCTTGGCGGGGCTGCTCACGCTGGTGGGCACCAGTTCGGGCTTGCCATAGATTTCACCTTTGCAGATCCACACCTTGATGCCGAGACGGCCATAGGAAGTGTGGGCCTCAACCAGGGAGTAGTCGATGTCGGCGCGCAGGGTATGCAGCGGGATACGGCCCTCCTTGTAGGATTCGGCGCGAGACATTTCAGCACCGCCAACACGACCGGAGATCATGATCTTGATACCCTCGGCGCCGATTCTCATGGTACCGGCGACGGCGGTCTTGATGGCGCGGCGGAATGAAACGCGGCCTTCGATTTGTTTAGCGATCGAGCTTGCTACGATGTAAGCATCGAGTTCAGGTCTCTTGATCTCGTTGATGTTGATTTGGATTTCCTTGCCGGTGAGTTTCACAAGCTCTTTCTTCAGCTTGTCGACTTCCTCGCCACCCTTACCGATGATCATGCCCGGACGAGCCGTGAAGATGGTAACGGTCACATATTTCAAGGAACGTTCGATGGCGATCTTTGAGATGCCGGCCTTGCCGAGACGGGCGTTCAGATACTTGCGGATCTTGTCGTCCTCAACGAGCTTGGCTGAAAAGTCTTTTCCGCCATACCAATTGGAATCCCAACCTTTGATGATTCCCAATCTAAGACCTATAGGATTAGTTTTTTGTCCCATTTTTACTTATCTAATTGTTCTACTTATTCTTCCTTAGCAATTCTGCTGTCCACAATGATAGTAACATGATTCGAACGCTTGCGGATGTGGAATGCACGTCCGTGGGGGGCAGCCTGGATGCGCTTCAGCGTGCGGCCTTCATCGACCCAGATTTCCTTGACGTAGAGGTTGCTGTCCTCAACGCGTTTTCCTTCATTTTTCGATTCCCAGTTAGCAATTGCCGAACGAAGCAGCTTATAGACTTTGTTCGATGCTTCCTTGGTTGAATATTGCAAGGCATGCAGTGCAAGCTCCACCTTCATTCCTCTGATCATGTCGGCCACGAGACGCATCTTGTAAGGCGACGTCGGAACGTTGTTCAGATGGGCGACGGCTACGGATTTACGAGCCTCCTTGATGGCTTCGGCTCTATTGTGTTTTCTAGCTCCCATTGTTACCTATTATTACTTGTTACCTTTATCTTTATTACCAGCATGACCTCTGAAGATACGGGTCGGAGCGAATTCGCCAAGCTTGTGGCCCACCATGTTCTCAGTCACATAGACCGGGATGAACTTGTTGCCATTGTGAACGGCGATGGTCTGTCCGACGAAATCAGGAGAAATCATGGATGCTCTTGACCAAGTCTTGATCACGGTCTTCTTACCGCTCTCAACGTTTTCCATCACTCTCTGATAGAGTTTGTAGTGGATGTACGGGCCTTTTTTTAATGATCTACTCATAGTGTTATGCGATTTTCCTGATGATTACTTCTTTCTTCTTTCGATAATGTACTTGCTCGAGGCAGCTTTCGGTGAACGGGTCTTGTAGCCCTTTGCCGGCAAACCCTTGCGTGAACGCGGGTGACCGCCGGAAGCACGGCCTTCGCCACCACCCATCGGGTGATCGACCGGGTTCATCACAACACCACGGTTGTGCGGACGGCGGCCCAACCAGCGGCTGCGGCCAGCCTTGCCCGACTTCTCGAGGTTGTGGTCTCCGTTGGAGACGGAACCGATCGTGGCTTTGCAGGATTGGAGGATCATACGAGTTTCGCCGGAAGGCATGCGGAGGATCGCGTATTTGCCCTCACGCGACATCAACTGTGCGTAGGAACCGGCGCTTCTGGCCATCTTGGCACCTTGGCCAGGACGCAACTCGATGTTGTGAATAATCGTACCGAACGGGACTTCGCTCAAGAACAAGGTGTTGCCGACATTCGGCTGGACACCCTTGCCGCTGAGGACTTCCTGACCGACTTTCAGACCGGCAGGGGCGATGATGTAGCGCTTTTCGCCGTCCTTGTAGAACACCAAGGCGATGCGGGCGGTGCGGTTCGGGTCGTACTCGATGGTCTTGACGATGCCCGGAACGCCGTCCTTATCACGCTTGAAGTCGATGATTCTGTACTTCTGTTTGTGTCCGCCACCTCTGTAGCGAACCGTCATTTTACCACTGGAGTTACGGCCACCCGTGCTCTTCATCGGAGCCAGCAATGACTTTTCGGGTTTGTCGGTCGTAATCTCGTCAAATGCGCTCAAAACCTTGAAACGCTGACCTGGTGTCGTAGGTTTATATTTCTTTAAAGCCATTTTCAGATATTGCTAAAAAAGTCAATTGTTTCACCTTCTGCCAACGTCACAATCGCCTTCTTGGTGTCACTGACCTTGCCGGTAATGACGCCACTCTTGGTATAGCGTGACTTTGACTTTCCTTCGTAATTCATCGTGTTGACAGCGACCACTTTCACACCATAGAGCTTTTCGACAGCCTCTTTGATCTGGATCTTGTTGGCGCGGGTGTCAACGATGAATGCATAGCGGTTAAGCTTCTCGCTTATTGCGGTCATCTTTTCAGTAATGACGGGTTTCTTAATGATAATCATCTCTTTTCGTTTTTAAAAGTTAAACATTATCCAAGAATCTCGTCGATAGGCTTCAGAGCACTTTCAGTGATGAAGATCTTCTTGGCATTCAGAATGTCATACGTGTTCAGGTTGCGGGCCAACACGACGCTGGTGCGTTGGATGTTGCGGGCCGAGAGGACCACATTGCGATCGGGCTCGGTGAACACAAACATATTCCGGTTACCATTGACCTTGAAGCTGTCGAGGATGTTGACCATCTGCTTGGTCTTGATGGTATCGAACGTGAAGTCTTCCACAACAACGATTTCGTTGTCGTTGACCTTGCAGGTAAGGGCCGACTTGCGGGCCAGGGCCTTGACTTTCTTGTTCAGTTTGAAGCTATAGTCGCGGGGCTTGGGGCCGAACACGCGGGCGCCGCCTCTCAGCAAGGGAGAGTTGATGTCGCCACGACGGGCACCGCCGGTACCCTTCTGACGGAAGAGCTTGCGGGTGCTGCCGGAGATTTCGCTGCGTTCCTTTGACTTATGCGTTCCTTGACGCTGGTCAGCGAGGTATTGCTTCACTGCCAGATACATGACATGCTCGTTCGGTTCGATCGCGTAAATGTTGTCATTCAGCTGGACCTTACGGCCGGTGTCTTCGCCTTTGATGTTATAAACTGTTAACTCCATCTCTCAATCATTAAATATCCATTCTTGTGGCCCGGAACAGCGCCCTTCACCACCAACAAATTCTTGCTTGCATCGATCTTCACGATCTGCAAGTTCGTTACTTTAACTTTGTGGTTACCCATCTGGCCGCCCATGCGCAATCCTTTGAACACTCTCGAAGGATAAGCGCAAGCACCGATGGAACCCGGTTTTCTCAAACGGTTGTGCTGACCGTGAGTTGCTTGACCAACGCCATTGAAATGATGACGTTTCACAACGCCTTGGAAGCCCTTACCTTTGCTGATGCCACTGACATCGACAAATTCGCCTTCCATAAAGACGTCGACGGTTAACGTTTCGCCTAACTGTTTTCTGTGGCCTTCTTCGAAACGGGAAAATTCACGCACCAGCTTTTTAGGAGTCGTGTTGGCCATGGCAAAGTGACCCTGCTCGGCCTTGGAGGTGTTCTTCACCTTCTTCTCGTCGAAACCTAACTGGATGGCGCTATAACCGTCTTTCTCTACTGTTCTGACTTGGGTGACCACACACGGACCCGCCTCGATCACCGTAACGGGGATCATCTTGCCGGCTTCGTCGTAGATGCTCGTCATCCCAATCTTTTTTCCTAGTAATCCTGACATTGCTACTTAGCTTTAATTTTTTGTACTAGATAGGTTTTACAATTTGATTTCTACTTCCACACCACTGGGGAGCTCCAGCTTCATCAGTGCGTCGATCGTCTGCGAAGTCGAGTTGTAAATGTCGAGCAAACGCTTGTAGGTGGAGAGCTCGAACTGTTCTCTCGATTTCTTGTGAACGAAAGTGGAACGCAACACGGTGTAGATCTTCTTGTTGGTCGGCAACGGAATGGGACCGCTGACAACTGCTCCAGTCAACTTAATCGTGTTCACAATCTTCTGGGCTGATTTGTCAACCAAGTTGTGATCATGCGATTTCAATTTAATTCTAATTCTCTGGCTCACAATAATTATTATTTATAGTTTGTCTTTCTTAATAGATGAAATATAGTCCTTTCGCTTTCTTGATCACCACATCGGCAATGGCTTCCGGCACCGGGGCGTAATGGCTGATTTCCATGTTGAACGTGGCGCGGCCCGAAGTGATCGAGCGCAGGGTGGTGATGTATCCGAACATCTCCGCCAGCGGCACGTCCGCCTTGATGATCTGGTAGCCAATGTTTGCGTTGACCTCACGCAAGATGGATCTCTTCTTGTTCAAATCGCCCGTGACATCACCAATATATTCGTCAGGGCAGTGAATCTCGACTCGCATGATCGGTTCCGTCAACACCGGACCCGCCTTCAGACCGGCCTCCTTGAAGCCGATGTGGGCGGCGGATTCGAAGGAAAGCGCATCGCTGTCGACCGGATGGAACGAACCATCGGTCACCACCACTTTCACGCTGTCCACCGGGAATCCTGCCAGCACGCCATTGGAGATGGCTCCCTTGAAGCCTTTCTCGATGGCCGGGATGTATTCGCGCGGAATGGCGCCATTCTTCACTTCGTCAACAAACTGCAACCCCGTAACACCCTCGTCTGCAGGACCCATTGTAAACACGATATCAGCGAATTTCCCTTTTCCACCGGTCTGTTTTTTATAGACTTCACGATGCTGAATTGTGTGAGTAAAGGTTTCCTTGTAAGCGACCTGTGGACGACCCTGGTTGACTTCAACGCCAAATTCTCTTCTGAGACGGTCGATAATGATATCAAGGTGTAATTCGCCCATACCGGACAAGATGGTCTGTCCTGAGTTTTCGTCGAGGTGTACGAACAAAGTGGGATCCTCCTCCACCAACTTGGCGAGCGAGGTCTCCATCTTTTCGATGTCTGCAGTTGCTTTCGGCTCGATCGCGATGTTCACCACCGGGTCGGGGAACTGGATGTTCTCCAGCACCAGCGGTTTGTTCTCCACGGTCAAGGTATCACCGGTACGGATGGTCTTGAAGCCCACGGCGGCGCCAATGTCACCGGCGGAAATCGATTCCAGCGGGTTTTGCTTGTTGGCGTGCATCTGAACGATCTTGGCGATGCGTTCGCGTTTGCCCGTGGAGGCATTCAAGACGGTCTCGCCGGCTTTGAGCGTGCCGGAATAGACGCGGAAGAAACAAAGACGGCCGACAAAGGGATCCGTAGCGATCTTGAACGCCAGGGCGCAGAAGGGACCCTCCGGGTCGGCCATGCGCACTTCCTCTTTCTCGGTCTTGGGGTTGATGCCCGTCACGTGATCGACGTCGAGCGGACTGGGCAGGTAGTTGACGATGCCGTCGAGCAGCATCTGAACGCCTTTGTTCTTGAAGGAAGCACCGCAGAACACAGGGCAGATCCGAAGCTCCAGCGTCGCTTTGCGAATTTGGGCAATCAGTTCTTCTTCCGTGATGCTCTCGGGGTCTTCCATGAACTTGTCAAACAAGGCCTCATTGTCTTCGGCGGCGCCTTCGAGAATCATGGAGCGGTAGCGGGCTACGTCTTCCTTCATGTCCTCGGGAACCGGCACCTCCTCAAAATGGGAGCCGTTGTCTTCCTCGTCCCACACGTAGGCTTTGTTTTTCAGCAGATCGACCACGCCGACGAAATCGTCTTCGGCGCCGATGGGCAGCTGAAGCGCAACAGGATTGGCATGCAAGCGTTCGCGGATCTGGTCGATGACCTTGTAGAAATCCGCGCCGGCACGGTCCATCTTGTTCACAAAGCAGATGCGGGGCACGTTGTACCTGTTAGCCTGGCGCCACACGGTCTCGGACTGGGGCTCAACGCCACCGACCGCACAGAAGATGGCAATCGCGCCATCGAGGACGCGGAGCGAGCGCTCCACCTCCACTGTGAAGTCGACGTGACCGGGCGTATCGATGATGTTGATCTTGTACGCCTCGTTGTTGAGATGCCAGAACACCGTCGTGGCGGCCGAAGTGATGGTGATTCCACGTTCCTGCTCCTGGACCATCCAGTCCATGGTGGCAGCACCGTCGTGAACCTCACCGATCTTATGGCTGCGTCCCGTATAATAGAGGATACGCTCCGTCGTCGTGGTCTTACCGGCATCGATGTGAGCCATGATGCCGATATTCCGCGTGAGGCAGAGGTTGTTCATATTATGTTCGGTGACGTTTGCCATGATCTTCTATATTCTATAAGGTGTATTAGAATCTGAAGTGCGAGAAGGCCTTGTTGGCATCGGCCATTCTGTGGATCTCTTCCTTCTTCTTGAAAGCAGAACCTTCTTCCTTGTAGGCTTGCATGATCTCGGAAGCGAGCTTGAGGGCCATCGACTTCTCGTGACGTTTACGAGCGTAGTTGATCAGGTTCTTCATACCGATCGACTGCTTACGGGCAGGACGGATCTCTGAAGGAATCTGGAAGGTGGCACCACCGATACGGCGGCTGCGGACCTCGACCTGAGGAGTGACGTTGGCCAGGGCCTTCTTCCACACCTCGACAGGATTCTCATTGAGCTTCTGCTCGATGATGTCCATCGCTTCGTAGAAAATCTCGTAAGCCAGATTCTTCTTGCCTTTCAGCATGATGTTGTTCACAAACTTGGTGACCAGCACATCGTTGTACTTAGGATCTGGAAGAATGATTCTCTTCTTTGGTTTCGCTTTTCTCATTTCTCAAATAGTCTTAATTTACTACTTTTACTTGCCTCTTACTTCTTTGCGGCGGTTTTCTTAGGTCTCTTGGCACCGTATTTCGATCTGCGCTGACGACGTCCGTCAACACCGGAGGTGTCCAACGCACCACGGATGATGTGGTAACGCACACCCGGAAGATCCTTCACACGGCCTCCTCTGATCATCACGATAGAGTGCTCCTGCAGGTTATGACCTTCGCCCGGGATGTAGGCGTTGACCTCTTTCTGGTTGGTCAAGCGGACCCTGGCCACCTTTCTCATGGCTGAGTTAGGCTTTTTAGGGGTTGTCGTGTAAACACGAACACACACGCCACGGCGCTGCGGACATGAATCCAATGCTGGTGACTTACTCTTGTCGATCAATTTTTGGCGCCCTTTGCGCACTAATTGTTGAATAGTCGGCATTTTGTTAGGTTTAAGTTTTTGTTGTTTGTTTTAATCCTATTTTTTTGGACAAATATTTCTTTGCTCAAGCTGAACAACAGCTCAAGATTCATGCTTTTCAAGATGTAGTCAGGGAGATAGTAAGCCCATTAGCGGCTTGAAGTCTATAAACCCACGATGCCATTCTTCTTCTCGACCTTGCGTCGCGCATCGCGCAGAGACCTATAACGGTTTAGTTTTCAGGTCCCCGACCATATCTATTCAAAAGGATAAACCTTTCACTAATTCAGCGGCGCAAAAGTACAACAATTTCCTTTACCAGCAAGCGTTTTCGAGATTTTTTTTCGAAAAAAGTTAGAAATATATTATTTAGCTGATTTATAGGTAATTAAGCGTATAACACCCGCTTTTTTACCCCAATATACCCCGAAATAAACAGCCTTCACGACGGAAAACAGGCACCATCGCGTAAAAATTCGACGCAAAATCAAGCGAAATTTTAGAAAAAACGATCGATAATTTAGAAAAAACGATCGGGATTTTAGGAAAAACGGATCGTGACAACCCCGGCGGGGTTGGCTGTCGGCAGCCCAGGGCGGATCGAAAATCAATATTTCACGAAACGGTCCTCACCGTTGCTCAGCCCGAGCAGCGGGCTTCGTCCGAACAGCAGGAAAACCTTATGATCCCAAATCAATTCCCACAACACACGGCTCACGCGCACCTGATCCTCGGGGGCGATCTCGCTGCTGGTGTGGATCACCACGCCGGAATCCTTGACCATCTTTTCCTGTTCGGCCAGTTGGAGAATCTGGTAGCAGAGGTTGACAAAAGTGATGCCCAGGGTATTCTCACGACCCTCCATCACCATGAGGATCACATCGCGCAGTTTGTTGTTGTCGTAGAGGATGTGTACGGGATTGGAATCAATATTCATAAGGCAGTGTTGTTTGTTACTTGGGAACAAATATAACAAAAAAAACGATTCTCCCAAACCAACCCGCAAAAAATGATTGAATTTTGTTATTTTTGCACCATTAATATAATACACATGGTCAAGAGCCTGCTTTTTATCTGGATGGTGGCCGTCGTCGCCTTTTTCGCGCTTTGGGCCCTTATCGCGCTGTTAGTTAGACGTATCAGCGAAAAGAAGGAAGCCCAAAAACAGCGGGAAGAAACCACTTTGGAAGAAGCCGACGCCATAAAAGCTCCAGAAAACGAAGCCGGCCATGAATAAAACAACACGCAATTTTTAACCCTTTAGATCAAATATGAAATACGACGTCATCGTTATCGGCAGCGGCCCGGGAGGCTATGTGGCTGCCATCAGAGCATCACAACTGGGAAAGAAAACCGCTGTGGTCGAGAAGGCCGAAGTGGGCGGCATCTGCCTCAACTGGGGCTGCATCCCGACCAAGGCCCTGCTGAAGAGCGCCCAGGTATATACGTATATGAAACACGCCGAGAACTACGGCATCAAGGTGGAAGGCGAAGTGAAACCCGACATGGAAGCCGTCGTGGCCCGCAGCCGCGGCGTGGCCGAGACCATGAGCAAGGGCGTGCAGTTCCTCCTCAAGAAAAACAACGTGGAGGTCCTCGCCGGCTACGGACGCCTCACCGCCGACAAGCAGGTGTCGGTGACCGACGCCGAGGGCAACGTGACGTTGCACGAGGCGGACCACATCATCCTCGCCACCGGCTCCCGCGTACGCGAGTTGCCCGCCCTGCCCATCGACGGCAAAAAGATCATCGGCTACCGCCAGGCCCTGGTACTCGACAAGCTGCCCGAGAGCATGGTGGTGGTAGGCTCTGGCGCCATCGGCTCCGAGTTCGCCTTCTTCTTCACCTCGATGGGCGTGAAAGTCACCCTCGTGGAGTTCCTGCCCAACGTGGTGCCCAACGAAGACGAGGAGGTGTCCAAACAGGTGGAGCGCTCCTTCAAGAAACTCAAGATGACCGTGATGACCGAAGCCTCGGTGACCCACGTGGACACCACGGGCGACAAGTGCGTCTGCACCATCAGCACCAAGAAAGGCGACAAGACCGTGGAGGCCGACATCGTGCTCTCCGCCGTCGGCGTGCAGACCAACATCGACGACCTGGGCTTGGAAACCCTGGGCATCGCCACCGAACGGGGCAAGGTGATCGTGGACGAATGGTACCGCACCAACGTGCCGGGGGTGTATGCCATCGGCGACATCGTGCATGGACCCGCCCTGGCCCACAAGGCCGACCACGAGGCCACCATCTGCGTGGAGAAGCTCTGCGGCCTCGACCCGAAGCCCTTGAACTACGCCAACATCCCGGGATGCACCTACACCACACCGGAGATCGCCTCCGTCGGCCTGAGCGAAGCGAAGGCCGTAGCCGCAGGCTATGAGGTGAAGATCGGCAAGTTCCCCTTCACCGCCTCCGGAAAAGCCACCGCTGCCGGCAACCGCGACGGTTTCATCAAAGTCGTCTTCGACGCCAAGACCGGCGACTGGCTGGGCTGCCATATGGTCGGCGACAACGTCACCGAGATGGTCGCCGCCGCCGTGCTCTGCCGTGAGCTGGGCGCCAAGGGCGAAGACATCATCCACGCCGTGTTCCCCCACCCCACCATGTCGGAAGGCATCATGGAGGCGGCGGCGGCGGCCTATAACGAATGCGTGCATCTGTAAGAATTAACATGGAAATCATCGAAACCAAGATAAAAGATCTGTTGATCATCAAACCGGACGTGTTTCTGGACGAGCGGGGCTATTTCTTCGAGAGCTACAACAAGCAACGTTTCCTTGAACATGGGCTGGACATGACTTTTGTCCAGGACAACGAGTCCCAGTCGACAAAAGGCGTGCTCCGCGGCCTGCATTTCCAGAAGCCGCCCTACACCCAGGGCAAGCTGGTACGCGTGGTGAAAGGCGCCGTGATGGACGTGGCCGTCGACCTACGCCAAGGCTCCCCCACCTACGGGCAATGGGAGTCGGTCGTGCTCACCGAAGGAAACAAGTTCATGTACTGGATCCCAGAGGGCTTCGCCCATGGCTTCGTCTGCCTCGAAGACCACTCCGTATTCACCTACAAATGCACCAACGTCTATAACAAAGCCTCCGAAGGCAGCCTTCGTTGGAACGACCCCGACCTGAACATCCAATGGATCATCGAAGACCCCATCCTGTCCGAGAAAGACAAAGTCTCCCCCTTGTTTAAAGACTTCGTCACTCCATTTAATCTTTAAATATTTGAATCTTAAATCTTTAAATAGAAAAATGAGAACAAGAAACCTGCTGCTCGCCTGCGGCTTCGCCATTATATTAATAGGTGTGACCGCCGCCCTCACCTTTAGCATTGCCCAAAGTACCGACACCGTGCACGACGACGGCTTCTATGAATCGTTACCGCCCGACATGCTGGTCTTCGACCACATCGACCAGAACGCGCACGACATCACCCTGCCCGACTCGATGACATTCTGCGGCGAGCCCATCCCCTTGGACCGTTTCTATGTCCGCGAGAGCCTCGAACGGGAGGTGTTGGTCAACAGCTACCTGCACTCCAGTACGCTGCTGATGCTCAAAAGGACCACCCGGTGGTTCCCCGTGCTGAAGCCCATCATGCAGAAAAACGGACTCCCCGACGACTTCATCTACCTGGCCATGATCGAGAGCGCCCTCACCAACGCGGTTTCCCCCTCCAAGGCGGTCGGCTTCTGGCAATTTTTGGAAGGCACCGGCAAGGAATACAAGCTGGAGATCAACAAAGAGGTCGACATGCGTTACAACCAGGAGCTGGAGACGGTGGCCGCCTGCAAGTTCCTGAAAGACTCCTATCGCCGTTGGGGCAGCTGGATCACGGCGGCCGCCGCCTACAACTGCGGCAACGGGAGGATCAGCAAGACCATGGAAGAGCAGCGGGTCACCTCCTATTTCGACATGATCCTGCCCAACGAGACGGAGCGTTACGTCTATCGGCTCTTGGCTTTCAAGCTCATCACCGAAGACCCGGCCAAATACGGCTTCCACATCAGCGACGCCGGTTGGTACCAGCCCCTGGAATACAAGACCATCACCGTCACCGAGTCCATCCCCAACCTGGTGGATTTCGCCTTCGAACACGGCACCAACCTCAAGATGCTCAAGTATTACAACCCCTGGCTGCGAGGCAACTCGCTCACCATCTCGGAAGGCAACAGTTACAAGATCAAGCTTCCTAAATGAACGAATATAGCGAAGACCAGACCCTGGAAATCCTAGGGGCGAGGGAAAACAACCTGAAAAACATCGACTTGTCGATTCCCCGCAATGCCCTGGTGGTCATCACCGGACTCAGCGGCAGCGGCAAGTCGTCGTTGGCTTTCGACACGATTTACGCTGAAGGTCAACGCCGATACATGGAGAGCTTCTCGGCATACGCCCGGCAGTTCATCGGAAACATGGAACGCCCCGATGTCGACAAGATCACCGGCTTGAGCCCCGTCATCTCCATCGAACAGAAGTCTGTCAACAAGAACCCGCGCTCCACGGTAGGCACGATCACCGAGATCTACGACTTCCTCCGTTTGCTCTACGCCCGCATCGGCGAGGCCTACTCCTATAACACCGGGGAGAAGATGGTACGCTATTCCGAGGAGCAGATCACCGACCTTATCCTACACGACTACCACGACCGTCGTATCATCCTCCTTGCCCCCAGCGTCCGAGGGCGAAAGGGCCATTACCGCGAGCTCTTCGAGCACATCCGCCAGGCGGGATTCACCCGCGTGCGTGTGGATGGCGAGCTACGGGAGATCGAGTTCGGCATGATGCTCGACCGTTACAAGACCCACGACATCGAAATCGTCGTCGACCGCCTGGAGGTGCGCGACGACAACAAGAGCCGCATCGGCAAGTCGGTGCAGACGGCCTTCCGCTATGGCAAGGGCCTGCTCATGGTGATGGACGGCGACAGCGAGCAGGTCCGTTACTTTAGCCGCCTGCTGATGTGTCCCACCACCGGCCTCTCCTACGAAGACCCCGAACCCAACACCTTCTCGTTCAACTCGCCCTACGGCGCCTGTCCCAAGTGCAGCGGCATGGGTGAGATCACCGTCGTCGACAAGGAAAAGCTCATCCCCAACCCCGACTTGAGCATCAAGAAAGGCGGCTTGGCCCCGGCGGGCGAATACAAGGCCGGCAACTGGATCTTCAAACAGCTGGAAGCCATCGGCCTGAAATACGGCTTCACCCTCGACACGCCCATGAAGGAGATCTCCGACGAAGCCCTCGACGTCATCCTCTACGGCACCAACGAGACCTTCGAAGTCAAGCGCGAATACCTCGGCATCTCCTCTGTCTACAAGATCAACTTCGAGGGCATCATCCGGTTCATCGAAAGCCAAAACAACGAGGAGGCCCCCGCCAGCATCGCACGCTGGGCCGGCTCTTTTATGAACCACGTCCCCTGCCCCGTCTGTCACGGCACCCGTCTCAAGAAAGAAGCGCAGTATTTCCTCATCGACGGCAAGAACATCTCCGAAGTGGCCGAGATGGATACCCTGGCCCTCGGCCAATGGATCGAGGGACTCCCCGGAAAACTCACCGAACGCCAGAACGAGATCGCCCGTGAGATCCTGCGCGAGATCGACAAGCGAGTCCATTTCCTGCTCGACATCGGCATCGACTACCTCAGCCTGAACCGGCCGGCAGCCTCCCTGTCGGGAGGCGAGTCGCAGCGCATCCGCCTGGCCACCCAGATCGGCTCGCAGCTCACTGGGGTGCTTTACATCCTCGACGAGCCCAGCATCGGACTACACCAGCGCGACAACCACCGACTCATCGACTCGCTCAAGGAGCTACGCGACCTCGGCAACTCCGTCATCGTGGTGGAACACGACAAAGACACCATGCTCAACGCCGACTACCTCGTCGACATCGGTCCTGGCGCCGGCCGCCACGGTGGTGAGGTCGTCTTCGCCGGCACCCCGGCCGAGACCATGAAAGGGCATTCCATCACCTGCGACTATCTAAACGGGCTTCGGCAGATCGAGGTACCTGCTGTCCGGCGCCAACCGGCCCCCGACCAGTTCCTCATCCTGAAAGGCGCCTCCGGCCACAACCTGAAGAACGTCACCCTCCGGCTGCCCCTGGGCGTAATGACCTGCGTCACCGGCGTCTCCGGCTCCGGCAAGTCGTCGCTCATCAACGAGACCCTCACCCCCATCCTCAGCAAACGGTTCTACCGTTCCTTGAAGGAGCCCCTCCCCTACGAAAGCATCGAAGGCTTGGGGAACATCGACAAGATCATCGAGATCGACCAGGCACCCATCGGGCGCACCCCCCGCTCCAACCCCGCCACCTACACCAAGGTGTTCGACGACATCCGGAAGCTGTTCGGCGAGCTACCCGAGTCGAAGATCCGCAACTACAAGGCGGGGCGTTTCTCCTTCAACGTGAAGGGCGGCCGTTGCGAGGCCTGCCGTGGCGCGGGCGTCAAGCTCATCGAGATGAACTTCTTGCCCGACGTGTCGGTGGTCTGCGAAGAATGCCAAGGCAAACGTTACAACCGCGAGACCCTCGAGGTACGTTACAAGGGCAAGTCAATCAACGACGTGCTCAACATGACCATCAACGAGGCGGTGGATTTCTTCGAGAACATCCCAAGCATCATCCAAAAGATCAAGACCTTGAAAGACGTTGGCCTCGGGTATCTCACCCTCGGCCAAGCCTCCACCACCATCTCCGGCGGCGAGGCACAACGCGTCAAGCTGGCCACCGAACTCGCCAAGCGCGACACGGGCAAGACCCTTTATGTGCTGGATGAGCCCACTACGGGACTACATTTCGAGGACATCAAGGTATTGATGAATGTGCTGAACAAGTTGGTTGACAAAGGCAACACCGTACTCATCATCGAGCACAACATGGACGTCATCAAGATGGCGGACTGGATCATCGACATGGGTCCCGAAGGCGGCTCCCGCGGCGGCGAGATCCTCTGCGAGGGCACCCCCGAACAGGTCGCCGAGTGTCAGGAGAGCTACACGGCGCTTTTCCTAAAAAAGGAGCTTACTTCAACTTCAGCTTCATCCCTTTCTTGAGCGGCACCCCATCGGTGAGGTGGTTCAGTTTCATGATGCGTTCCGGCTTCACAGCAAAGCGCAAAGCCACATCGCGGATCGTCTCGCCGTGGGCCAATTGATACGACTTGGCTTTCCGATTCTTGTTTTTCAATGGAGCCAGATACACCACGTCGCCGCTGTGGAAGGTCATCTCGTCGGGACGCTTGATGCAGTTGTACTCACAGAACTTCTTGAACTTGACACCGAACTCCGCCGCCATGCCCTCAGGGGTCTCCCCTTCCTTGGCAAAAACGAAACGTACCCCGTTGTTCTCGTAAATGAAGCGTTTGTCGTCTGTCATGTCAGCCAATGGGAACACCGAACGGTCGGTGGGCGAATAGGCCAACTCGAACAGGAAATCGGGTTCCAGCACCACCTCGTCGGGCTTCGACGGCTTGACCGGCTTGGTCTTCCCTTCAGTCTCCAGTCCCATGGCGATCCGGTCGTACCGGTCAAGGCCATACAGCTGGATGCGCTCAATCAATAGCTGGGCGTACTTGGGGTTGGTGGCATAGCCCGCCGCCTTCAGCCCTTTGGCCCAGCCCTCATAATCCATGATATCCAACTTGAACAGGTCGGCATAGCGCGAACGTCCCGTCAAAAACAGCGAGTGATCCTTGAACGACTCCTCCGCGTTCTTGTACTGACGGAAACACTCGTCCTTTTCGTCGTCGTCCATGGTGTAGGTCTTACCCTCCCAGCCTTTGTGGCACTTAATGCCGAAATGGTTCTTCGCCTCGCGGGCCAGTGCGCTGTTGCCCGCCCCCGACTCCAGGATGCCCTGGGCAAGCGTGATCGAGGCCGGAATCTTGTGTTCCTTCATCTCGCGCATCGCGATATCCTTATAGGTCTCAATGTATTCCTCGACGGTGATCTTCTGTGCCATCAGCGCCAGCGGCAGGAAAAAGCAAAACAAAAGGGCGATTCTGAACTTCATGGGATCGGATTTTAGGCTGGTAAAAATACAAATTTTTCACAATCCGGCCATCGTATGCAAGAAAACCGTAT
>JAEEGI010005900.1_pt1 | contig 27904 bp, 18 predicted proteins | sample 8958751 | NCBI WGS metagenome assembly JAEEGI01 (sample SAMN16246545, study PRJNA631951) | gut metagenome | biome: gut microbiome; feature: rumen; material: KS-attached | host: Bos | place: Iran: Karaj | collected 2018-10 | reverse complement strand
CGGCTGGTGCGTCGCCCTTCATTATCCGCGTGGCCTGTGCCAAATGGCTGCCGAGGCGCGTCAGCTCCTCCGTGACGTCTGTGCGGTCCGCAAAAGAGACGAGTTCGCGCGCGAGAATTTCGGGGTCGGCCTGGACGCCGCCCGCGAGTTTCTTCAGGCGCTCGGCGAGCTTGTCTCGGTATTCGACTGGCGAAAGCTTTGCGCGCTTAACAAGTTCGGTACGGAGCTTGCGGAGGTGCGCGAGGCGGGCCGATACATCCTTGGCCAACGTTTTGCCTTCTCTGACGCGCATGGCGACAAGCTGCCTTGCGGCGGCTTCCACGGCCTTGGATACGACCGGCCAGAGGACTGCGGAGTCGGCTTCAGGTGCGTTGAAGACAAGAACATCGGGCAGCTGGAAGAGGTCGCGGGCCGAAAGGTCGTCGCGGAGACCGAGCTTTTGGGCGGCATCGCGTATGGCGGCGACCTGCGCCTTGGCGAGGTCAAGGTTCACCGTAAGCCCGCCTGTTGACTTGGCAAAGGCGACGGTGACGGTCCCCTTGATCTGCCCGCGGTAGATGAACTGGTGGAGGAGCGTCTCGATGCGCGATTCCAGCGCCGCGAGTTCCTTCGGGAGTGAGAGATGGCAGTCGAACTGCTTGCGGTTCACGGTGCTGAGCTCGGCGACCGCGGTTATCCGGCCGTCGCCCGCCTCGCCGCGGCCGAAGCCCGTCATGCTTACAGTGCTCATGCGTCTTCCCCTTCCTCGTCTTCGGCCGCCGCGCCGCCGGACTTGAGCGTTCCGCGCGCCAGCGCCTGGAGATATGCGTCGATGAAATTGCCGATGTCGCCGTCGAGGACGGCGCCGACGTTGGATGTCTGCTCCCCTGTCCGCACGTCCTTCACGAGCGTGTAGGGCTGGAGGACGTAGGAGCGGATCTGGCTGCCCCAGGCGATTTCGCCCTTCGCGCCGTAGAAGCGTTCGAGGTCCTTGCGCTTCTTGTCCTGCTCGTACTCGTAGAGCTTGGCCTTGAGCATGCTCATGGCCCGCGCGCGGTTCTTGTGCTGCGAGCGTTCCGACTGGCAGGCCACGACGATGCCCGTCGGAATGTGCGTGAGGCGTATGGCCGAGTCGGTCTTGTTGATGTGCTGGCCGCCGGCGCCGCCGCTGCGGTAGGTGTCGACGCGGAGGTCCTCCTCTTTGACCTCGACGTCGATGTCGTCGTCCAGCTCGGCGATGACGTCAAGCGCGGCGAAGGAGGTGTGGCGTCGCTTGTTGGCGTCGAAGGGGCTGATGCGCACGAGACGGTGGACGCCGCGCTCGGCCTTCATGCGGCCGTAGGCGTACGGGCCGGCGACGCGGAAGGTGACGCTCTTGATTCCGGCTTCGTCGCCTGGGAGAAGGTCCATGACCTCGCATTCGTATCCGCTCTTCTCGCAATAGCGCTGGTACATGCGGAACAGCATGTCGGCCCAGTCGCAGGCCTCCGTGCCGCCGGCGCCGGGATGGAGCGTCAGGAAGGCGTTGCAGGCGTCCATGCGGCCGCTAAGCAGCGACTGCATGCGCAGGGAGGCCGCGACCTTCTCGCCCTCGGAGACAATGTCGGAGAACTCTCCTTCGGCGGCTTCGCGCTGCGCGGGGTCATCCTCGAGTTCGGCCATCTCCTGCATGACCTTGGCGTCTTCCACAATCTGGGAAAGCTGGTCGAATGGCTTGACGAAGGCGCGCTCCGCCGTCGTCTGGTCGATTATCTTCTTTGCGCGGGCCTGGTCGAGCCAGAAATCCGGCTCGGCGGCGGCGGCCTCTAGCTGCTGCAGCTTCTGACGTCGCGTTTCGACGTCAAAGATAGCCTCGCATTTCTGCCAGTCCTTCGCACAACTGGCGGAAACGCACGGCGGTTTCCTCGTAGTCAGGTGTCACGTGGGTTTCCCTTCTGCCGCCGCATCAAGGGCGGATGCCCATTCTCGTCGCGGCGGCATTGCTTTTATTTTGCGCCTGGCGGAACCAGTTGGAACGAAAGGTCGCAGGTCTCGCCGGGGTTGTGGAGGACGGCACCGATCAGGACTCTGAGCTTCGCGCCGGCTGGGACTTCGAAGACGGCACGCTCAGAACCTGTTGGCCAGAAAAGGAGAAACCGGTTGCCGTTTGACTTGTCCCGCACGATTCGCACAAGGTCATCGGCCTTGCAGACCGGAACGGATATTGACTTGACTCGCACACCGTTCGCTAGAACGGCAAGTTCCAGATGAGGTCCGTTGTTCGCGCCGGTCGAAATGGTCCGTGACTTGACGCGGATGTCGGTGGCCAAGTCATCTACGCTTGCCACGTCCCAGATGAAGGCGCGTCCGTTCCACGAACAAAGGACGTCGCCGACCTGGGCGGCGGCGATTGTGCATCGCCCCGATAGACTTCCTATCGCCTTGGCGGAATTGTAGTTGGCGGTCAGCTCATCAGGTACGTCGGGGGCGAAGTATCTTGGCAGATCCCGCGAGAAACGCTCAGTGGCCCGCAGGGTCCACTTTGTAGCCGAGGGCTGCGGCTTATTCCCGGGGTCGCGCCGTGGCGTTGGCTGTGAGACCTGCGGTTGCGATTCGGCGGAGGGCGGGAGGTTTGCCGGACCAAGTAGCTCTGAAATGTCGCCGGAGTCCAATATCTTCGCGACGCGGTCGCTTTCGTTGCGGACTGCAATGGCCTCGTCAATTTTGCCGGCTCTTGTCAGCGCCGTCTGCATTGACTTTATTTGGGCGCGATATTTCTCGCCGCGTTCGGAGATGTTGGTCTTGAGCGTGGTTGCGGCCTCGGTGAAACTCGCGACATACTGCTCCTGAAGCTTGCGCAGCTCCTGGGGAGAGGTTACTATTACATTGGCGGTCATCTCCGGCACCGTCTCAAACGGGTCGAGCTCCCCGGCCATGGCTTTTTGATATCGGTCGATCTCCTTCTTCACGGCCAGAAGCCCGTCAAGGTCGCCGGCTTTCTGGAATTTCGCCTGCAGCGCCTCAAGATCCCGCTTGTATTTCAAAGGTATTCCATTTGTCGCGGCGATGTACTCGGCGCGGAAACCTGCGACGTCCTTTGCGAACTCGCGGCCATAGTTCGCCACCGCCGCAGGCAGCTGGCCGTGCGCCGGATACGATGGCAGACACAGGGCCAGAGTCGCCATCAGGACAAACAACCAGATTCTTTTCAACGCAAAATCCTCTATTAAGGTAGTAAACAATGGCCAAAAGGCCACATAAAAATTGTATCTAAAAAAGAGGGGTTAAGACAAGCACAAACTGAGCAGTTCGCGTCGCGTGCGTCGATAAAGCGCCACATCGGTGGTGTAGTCCGCGAATCCGCGGACGATTGTGCGAATTAGAGGCTCGGCGCGCTCCAGGGCTTTTGCGTGAAGCCGATCGAGCATTTCGCGGTCTTCGAATCCCTGTCGCATCGCCTCAAGACGCGCGCTTGGCCATGGGCCGTCGCGCCCAGGATAGACAATGTGGGTGTCGCCTGCCGGAAGCTGGTTCGTGCCTCCGCCCCAGTTCGGGACGACATTCTGCCTGAAGGGATTCTTTTCCTTCGGATAATAGTTCAGCCCCCAGTGCAGGAAACCGTCCAGTTTGTAGAGGGCGCCTCCCCAGCCGAGGTATAGCGGACGCAGCAGTTCGTTGTCGAGCAGCCTGTTCATGAACCTTCCCCCAGGGCAGCAGCAGGTGTAGTACCAGACCTTGTCGCCGCGCGCCATGGCGGCGTCGAACTTCTCCTTTGCGGACTCGTATTGGTTTACAAGCGGGCACCAGGCGTCGACAGCCCCCACCATGTCGGGATCTTGCGTTGCGTCAATTATTGGCACTCCAGGCATGTAGCGGCGCACCATGCCCGTGAAAATGCGATAGTCGACGGCGTTCGCCGGAATCGGCTCGTCCGCGACGTGCTGCACCCAGCGGTTTTCCCATCCGTTTCTCCGGATGGCTTCCATGAGCTGACGCCCAATCGACGCGATGATTTCGCCACCGGCCGGGGAGGTTGCCATCTCCTTCACCACGGAGGTCGAGAAAGTCGGGCAAGCCCACTCCCCGGTTGTTCGGGCGCCGAAGTGGCCGCCCTCGATGTAGTGGAGGCCGGCGTCCGTGAAGATCCGGACCAGACGTTCCAGACGCCCCGGAATGATCACCGGCTTGCCGTCCCTGGCCTCAAAAAAGGTGCACAACGGCAATAGGAACATGTTCTGGCGTCCGTACGCCATTAGGCGCGCATAGCGACCGAGCATGTCGAAGTACGCCTCGCTCCACTGTTCAATTCCGTGGCGATCCGCGATCGCGGCGAAAGCGATCCAGTTGGTGTAGGGGAAGCTGTCTCGCCCCACATGCGGCAGTCCGACGGCGTAGACACGCACGTGGAACGACAGAAGCGCCTCTTCGCCACCCTGTGAAACGCGAATGGAGATGTTGCGATCGCCCGACGGCGCGTCGTAGCCAAGTCTCAGGCGGAAACGGAGCGCGACAGCTGCATCAGGTGCCAGCCCAAGGCCAGTAAATGCCTCAGAGTCTGTTGGTGTCAGGCTGCCGCCATTTAGAGGCTCCATTGCGTCGAAGACGCGGAAAGGCGCGCGGCGCGTGACAAACTCGTTGCGTGGTTTGCCTTCGCGCTCCGTGAAGGCTTCCGGTCCCGTGTTGCATTCGACGGGCACGTCTATCAGACGGAAGAACTCGCCGTCCGGCGCGTCCGAGGAGAAGCGGAGAGGCTTGTCATGCACCATGTCCGTGACAAGGATGTTGACATCCGCCACTCCCCCTGCCGGGGCGTCGCATTCCAATGACGTGATCGGCTCCCCGTCAATTTTGGAATCGGGGTAAAGCCATTCAAGAGAGTCGCGCAATGAGCATTTCATGGTCGGTCCTTATAGTCTGAAAGGTCTTGAATGTCGAAAAGTCCAAAAGGTGGAGGTCGCCCTACCTCTGCCGGTCGAAGACCAGTAGCATGAAGGCGTGGGGCCCGATGGAGGCGGGACAGTCGGTCATGAGGTCGTTTGTCCGATCCTCGTCCGTAACGGCGCCGAAGCGGAAGACGGCGCCGTTCGTCTCGAAGGAGAGGGCGCGGGGTTCGTCGCCAGGGTTGACGAGCATGAGCGCGCAGTCTTTGCCGTCGGTCGCCGCAGCGGCGCAAAGCGCGCCGGCCTTTCCGCCGACCGAGGAGAAGACCTCCTGCCCGCGACGGTACAGTTCGCCGAAGTAGAAGAGCGCCCAGTAGGCTCCGGCGGGGCGGGCCGTCATCGGGTCGAAGAGCGGCGCGTAGGGATTGCGCGCGGCGCACCTGGCGTCATAGAGCATCAGCATGTCGAGGGCTGAGTGCTGCCCGCGGACGATGACAGCTGCGACTTCAGAGTTTTGCGGAGCCTTGAAAATGCGGTTGAGGCCTGGCTTGGGAAGCCATTCGTCGAGAATCAGCTCAACCCCCTTCAAGCCGCGCCGTTCCATTTCCAGCGCAATGCATTCGACCTGCTGGAAGAGTGTCTCGACGTCTGTGTAGGTGTGGAACGAGAAGAAGTCCATCGGGCTTGCTGTGTCGCGGACATGGTCGAGGAACTGGTGCGCGCATTTGATGAAATGGGGGCCGTACTTGCAGCGCCAGTCCTCCCCGGACAAGTCATGGGCGACTTGGATGGGTTTGCCGGGCTCGGCGGCGGAAAAGCCGCAGGAGGCCGGGCCGCCGACCTTGATTGACGGGAACTTGGCCTTCAGATGCTTCGCAGTGATCTCGTAGAGGCGGCAGTACTCCGAGAAGGTGCCGCACCACATAAAGGATTCCTCAGGATTGGCCCGGTCATCGGCCTCGTTCCAGATTTCCCAGTACGTGATTCCGAAGTGGAAGCCGTTTGCCCAGCCTTCGTTGTAGTGGGCCACGACATGCTCGCAGATTCGCGCCCATTTGGCGAAGTCCTTCGGCGGGAAAATGCGGTATTTGCGTATCTCGGTCTTGTTCTCAATTGTGACTCCGAGGCGGAAGAAGGGTTCCACCCCGTTCTTCACCAACGCCGCGAGCAGGAGGTCCGTGAAGGCGAAGTCGTAGCTGGCCGGGTCGTTTTCGTCGGCGTCGAAGTCGCGGAAGAGGTTGGGGATGTCGACGTAGAGGTTCTTGCCGAAGGCGCCGCCCGTGTCATGGAGACGCGAATACGGGATGTGCGCCTCCTTGAGGAAGTGGAACATCGAATAGTCGTTCCAGCCTATTGTCGGGGGCTGTCCCACGGCGTGCATCGGCTTGATGCGGCCGAGTGTCTTGTCTATGTCAAGGCTGATTGTGGCGAGCGGTGTCTGAGACATTGTTTTTCTCCTTGTCAATCATTATAGCAGAAATGGGGCGTGATGTTTTACGAGACATGCCCGTAAAGCATCACGCCCCATCGAAATCTTGAAAAGGGACGGGCCATTTTGCTACAATTGTAGCAACAATCAGGAAGGAACGCACCATGAAGAGAATTGCTTTGTTGTCATCACTTGCAATGCTTGCCGCCGCCTCGGCGCATGCGCAGGCGGTTGTGCCCGGCGAGTTCACGGACCCGTCGAACCTACGGCGTCAGGCCGCCGAGCAGGGCGGGTACCAGACGCCTGAGGCGCTGAAGTTCCCGTACATCTCGACCTACTACGTCAACCCGAAGGTGATGACGACCGAAGAGGCTTCCATAGGCTACTTCGTCACGGACTGGGACTCCTCCAAGATCCGCTTCCTCGACGACTCCTTCCGCTTCGACGTCTTCCTCGAGTACTATGCCGTGAGCAACACTCCGAAGCGGCTCGTCCAGAAGGGCGTCAAGTCGGGTGACGGCACCTTCAACCTTGGCCGTCTGCCGAAGGGAGACTACACCGTCGGCGTCTGGGCGAAGGATGAAAAAGGGAGAGAGTCGCATCGCGTCTGGCACGAGTTCCGCGTCATCGATCCGAAAGACGCCGTCGTTCCGGCCGACAAGGTCTACACCGTCAAGCCCGCGGATCTCATCGAATACGGCATCAGCAACCACGGCGGATTCGGCCGCGAGGTCATCGTCGAAATCGGCGAGCTTCCCGAAAAGCCGAAGGACGCCGAGGTAATGAAGGCCGTAAAAGACGCCTTTGACGCAAAGGTCGCCTCCGGCACATTGCCGAAGCCTGGTTCAGTTCCCGGCTACACGATTCTCATCCCCGCGCAGAAGGGGCGTGTCCTCTTCCGCTCCTTCGAGAAGGCGCGCATCATCTTTGATCCGGGCTACGACACCAACACCGTCGAGCAAGCGGCCATAGCGACGGCCGAGGGCCTGCAAAAACTAATCAACGACAAGGCCGCCGCCGGCTTCCGCAAGCTCGTTCTCCTTCCCGGCACCTACCGCGTGAGCGCATTCCGCCGCATCAGCCTGCCAGACTACTTCACGCTCGATCTTAACGGCTCCACGATCAAGGAGAACGCATTCACCGGATGCAGCGGCGTCATCGTGAAAATAAGCAGCGTCATCGACGCGCATCTCGTAAACGGCACGCTCGAAGGCGACTACTACGAACACGACTACGCCCACTCCCCGAACCACTCCGAGTGGCCCATGGGCTTCACCTTCAACGCCGCCGCCCGCGACTGCACCGTCGAGAACGTCCGCATCCGCAACATCACCGGCTATGGCGGTGGCAACGGAATCGGCAAGGACGCCCGCGGCGGGCTGCACCACTTCGCGCAAGGCGTCGGCAAATACGTTCCCGGCGGCCTCCGACCGGCCGACGGCACGCTTGATGAAACCGACTCCGCCCGCTTCACGACCGGCTTCATTGACGTGACGAAGCCCAAGCAGCACAAGTACCTTCAGGTCTCGAAGTACCTCGGCTACCAGGGACGTGCCACGCGTTCGTGGCAGATGGTCGCCTGCTGGTACGACGCCAACAAGAACTTCCTCTTCTCCGAGACGCTCTTCCAGTACCGCGGCGTGCCGATTCCGGAAAAGGCCGCGTTCATCCGCTACTCCATAGAGGCGGGGTCCCTCGACGAAGCCAACAAATGCGGCCTCGGCATGTCGCTCTTCCGCGTCCCGCAGAACTGCGCCGTGAAAAACTGCGTATTCGAGCGCTGCCGCGCCGTCGGCTACGCGGCCTCGGCGATGAAGAACATGCTCTTCGAGGGCAACGAGTTCATGTACTCCGGCGAGTCCCTCGCCAAGTGCGCCTACGACGCCGAGGACGGCTGGGACCAGATGCAGGACGTCTACTTCCTGCGCAACTGGTTCCACGACAATCCGGTCAACAACTCCATCCTCACCTGCGCGGGCCACAACTTCATCCTCGAGAAGAACCGCTGCGCCATCCACTTCTGGGGCCGCACCCACTCGCCCTGCGTCCGCGACAACGACGTCACCTCCGCCACCTACTCGTGTGACTCCCGCCTCCGCAGCGGCTACGGGCGCTTCGAGAACAACCGTTACTCCAAATCGCTCGCAATCTCCTGCGGCCGCTCCAAGACGCATCCCGGCTGGGACTTCGTGGTCTCCGGCCTTGACATGTCCTCCACGAATGGTTTCAAACTCGACCTCGGCCCTTCCGGCCGCCTCGTCGGCTGCCGCGTCGCGAACCGCACGGCCCGCATCGCAAACGCCTCGGGATGCGTCATCACCAACTGCACGGCGGCCTTCATCCCCAACGGCAACTGGTTCGGCATGCAGGTTTTCGGAAGCAAGTTCGACAACTTCTACGAGACGAACACCTACACGAAGTGCGTCTTCAAGGACACGACATTCCACAACTTCAAAGGCGCGATCCAGACCTTCGAGGACTGCGTCTTCGCGAACTGCAACTTCTCGATGCTCTCCGAAGCCAACATCCGCTTCACGCGCTGCAAGTTCATCGGCGGCGGGGCGTCGGGCGGCTGGTGGTCGAAGCCCGCGCACATCGAATACAGGGAGTGCACCTTCGAAATCTCCGGCGACTCCTACCTCCGCATTCCGGTCTACACTGTCGGCAAGATTGTCTTCGAGCGCTGCAATCTCTCGACGACAAACGCCAAAGGCGCGGCGCTCATCGACATCCACGACCTCCGTCGGCAGCCAACGGACGACCAGGTCGGCTCCTTCGTTGTCCGTGACTGCACCTTCGGCCATGGCATCGCAAAGGTGATTGTGGTTTCAGGCCTCCGCAACGACGTATCCCCGAAGAAGGTGACGATAGAGGCGTCAGGCGACACATTCGCCGAAGCCTCCGGCGGCGTAATCGCCTCCGGCGAAATCCTTGCGACCTGGAGCGTTGCACAATAATGCGACACCCTCAGCTGGCATCATTTGCCAAGCCGAAATCCAAAGTTTGAAGGGGGGACCATGAAGTTCTCACGGGGAAAACGACATTTGACAGTTTGGACAGCGGTTTTATTCGCTGCCTCCACAACGGTGCTGGCTTTACCCAGTGACACCGATCTTCGGTCATTGGGCATTACCCGCATGGTTGCCGCGCAATTCTGTGGAATGAATCCATGCGAAGGGGAGCCTGCACGGCTTGTCGCATTGGCACAGGCTACCTCCACTGTGACGGAGGTGTCTTTGAACGGCCAGATGAACGCCAGGAATGAAGCACTTCAACGAGCGCTTTCGGAAGCCAAACGGAAAATTGCGGCAGCGGTCGAACTGGGAGAAGGGAAGGGGATGCCAGTCGGCGGATGCCGCCTCTTGGATTGTGTCTTTACCAAGTCGGCAGACGGCAAAAACGAGTCGGCGGCCGTAGCGGTGGAATGGACGTCAAACCGCCAGGAATGGTCAGTATCAGAGGCTATTTCCTCATCTCGCGCGGAAGTGTTCGATGTTGTCAAAAAACAGTTCCACTCACCAAAGGCGGACGTGGTCACCGTGGACGAAAACGCCGGAAACGAAATGACTTTTTTTGAAAGAATAGGAGCCGAGCTTCGCGCAAAGGTGATGAAGGAAAGCCTTCCAACCAATGTTTGCGTCAAGTACTTCCGGCCACTGGACATGGGATCGTATCTTAGGGAGTTTGTTCCCGCTCTTGCCACCAACCGCTACGATGGTGATTGCCATGTCGTGGTTGACGTTGCCGGTTCCACATATACGTCGTCCGTGACGCGCGCCTCTTTGGGATTGCACGCTTTGAATGGGATGGGGCTGGGATCCTTTGGTAAAATACCCGACAATGCGGTTTCGACCCTCTCCAGCATAAGCAACGTCAATGACGTCGTCGCGATTAATGAAGCCATAACAAATGCGGTCGGTTCCTTGCGCAAGCCAACAATTAACCCAGGTCTGTTAGCAGCCCTTTTACATTCCAAGGAAGTCGAATTCACGGAGTTGCCTGGTCCGCTGGAAATATACGACAACGCTGGTTTTCTCCACCATGTCGGCTGCGGGGTTGTCCCGCTGGACACTGGCAACATTTTGTCCAGACGTTCGTCCAAGAAACGCGCCGAGCAAGTCGCTGCGGCGTTTGCCACTTATTCGCTGGCCGCACATGTGTCATCTGACAAGGCTGAAGCGTTCCTCAACCCGGATTTCCGTTCAGCGGTTGTCTATTCGGTTGAAATTGAGGACGAGTCGACTTCAAAATCTTTTGCCATCGCTTTCGTCGAAGCCCTTTATTGAGGCAACAGTTCAACCTTTATCTGGGCTATCGACATCAAGAAAACGAGGGGTTGAGTTTTGAATAATTTAGGTGAAAAAACTGTTGACAAATTTGCGCAAGTTTGTTATAATATTTGCACAGGCACGAAGCTGATGAAGGAAATAGATTATGAGCGACAAGGAAAAGACGAAGGACGACACCCCAACTGACACCAGATACGTGGTCACGCGAATGGCCATTGGGGCGGCCAGAACAAAAGAACGCGTACCGTCCGATGTGTCGGAAAAGAAGGAATCCCACCAATCGATAGTAGGATCTCAGGAGGAGCTATTGGGGGTGGTTCTAGGAAAAGGGAAGCCATTGCATTCCACGCCGAGGCAGGCGATCTTCCTCCACCGTGGCAAGGCCGACCCCAAGTCCCCTCTGGTTTTCAGCGCCTTTGAAGAACCTTGCGAATTTGACGAGGGATTTGGCCCCGTCCCACTTCTCTCATCGCCACAGGAGCTGTGGGTCTGTTTCGCAGAGGCTGACGGGAGAGGCGAACCAGTTCCAGGGACAGAGAAGGAGCTTTGCATCTGGATCAATCCCGAGGAGAAGGACTCCTCGGGGCTTGCCTTCCGTGACGACGGGGCGCCGTTCCCGCCATCGCCAGAACCAATGATGTGGGTCGAGCGCGAGACATCCTCTTGCATTTGGGCGATGGAGGAGCCTTTTGTCATTGACCACCCATTCGATCCGTCCAGGATGGTGATGCCATTCGCGACATTCACGAACGCCTTTGGAAGGCAACGCACTATCCTGCTTCCCGAAAGGATCGAATACGAGGGCCGTCCAATGGCGTTAAAAAACGTGGAGGACGCCACCACACCATTGGGTAATGAGCAATCATTCTTGGATGGCGAGGGTTTCCCTGAGGTTTGGATTGAAGGTCCAGATGGGAAGAAGCCATACTCGGGTCCTTGGGAGAAGTTCGACGACGAGGCGCTTCCAGCCTTTCTCATCCACAATCCGCAGTACGCAGACAAGGTGAATCTCGACGCGATCACTGGCGAGGGATGGGCCTGCATTCTCGCCGAATGGCCGAATCTGGCCGACAGGTGCGATTTGTCGAAGTCGGTGCTGAATAAAATGCGGGACGAAATTCGCTCCCGGTTGGATGAGTTGTCCAGACCGATTTATGACCGAGTCCATGAAGTAAGCGATGCTATTGGTCATCACAATCCTCGTGATTTTTCCAATGTCAAAAAACCTAGAGAAGACTCTTGGTGGATTGCAGGGGAAATGAAGGTCGTCGATAATAAGATTGAATTCAGGTATTTTTACGACCAGTGGGATGACTGGAGCTTTGTCAGCGCCCTGCCTATCAAATGGTTGTTCATGGACGAGGCCTCATTTTTGGATGACCTTGGGGGGGTATGCCCGGGTGACAATGAAAGGGTGTCTGGGAGAGAGGCGGAGTTTCTGGAATCAGATACGGCAACCGATGGAAGGGCGAGGAACCCGGAAGGGCCTGTGGCGAAACTGCTTGCCGACATGGTCCCTATCCCGGGCAAGAAATATTCGATTTGCAAATATCAGGTCACACAGGCCCTGTGGCAGGCCGTGATGGACGACAATCCCTCTCTCTCAAAAGGGCTTGGCCTTCCCGTGGAAAATGTCTCGTGGAATGACTGCCGGTCTTTTCTTGAAAGGTTGAACGCGCTGCCGGAAGTGAAGAGCGCAGGCGTCACCTACCGCATGCCTACTGACCTTGAGTGGCTGTACGCCTGCCAAGCCTGGGGCTACGGTCCCTTCTGCAAGCTGGCGGACGGCACTGAAATAACCGAGGAGACGCTCGGCGAGGTTGCCTGGTACGATGCCAACAGCGGTGGCGAGTCGCATCCCGTGGGTTTGAAGAAGCCCAACGCCTTTGGCCTTTACGATATGCTCGGCAATGTCTGGGAATGGGTTTCCCCGACTGAGGCGGGCGACGGCATTCAGTCCCGCGGATATGACCATGATTCAAATGCCGGTAAAATGGACACCAGGTTCAAAACCCTGTCACTGAACCCCGCCCCGAATGCGGATTATCGAAACGGCAGCTGGGGATTCAGACTGGCTTGCGACACAGTGCCGACAATCCTCCGTGCGGCAGCCCCCGTTCGCTGTCCACCCGCTGAACGCAGAAGACTGGAGGCGTTCAAGAGGACCTTCGACGAGTGGTGCAGACTCACCGATGAGTATGAAAGGCTGGAGAAGAGTTCTCGCACAAACAGAAGTTAGGAGTAAGACACATGGAAAAGAACAGAACTGACATAATCGCCAAGCTCGCGGCGAACATGGTGCCGATTCCCGGCAAACAGTACTCGATCTGCAAGTACCTGGTGACTCAGGAGCTCTGGGAATCCGTGATGGGTGAAAACCCATCAAACTTCAAGGGGCCGGACCGACCTGTGGAGAATGTGTCATGGAATGATTGCCAGGCATTTATCGGGAAAATTAATGAGTTTCCCGAAACAAAGGAAGTGGGTCTGGTATTTCGTTTGCCGAGCGTTGACGAATGGGAGGTCGCGTGTCGTGCGGGTGCAACCGGTTCCTGTTTCCGGCTTGCCGACGGGACTGAAATAACTTCGGAGACTGTTCGCAAGGTGGCGTGGAGCTTGCCAAATTGCAACGGCGCGACACATCCAGTCGGCAAAAAGAAGCCAAACGCCTTTGGACTCTACGACATGCTCGGCAATGTTTGGGAGTGGACTTCGACATCCGCCGGCTACGAAAAGGACAAGCCCCAGGTCCACACCGCCGAGTTGACTAGGTTCGTGTGCGGTGCAAGCCTCAACGCTACAAAAGCATATGCCGAATGCCGTAATCGAGACCTCATTGGCTTGCGATTGGTTTGTACGACTCAGGAGGAGCGAGAGGCTGCGACACGACGGGAAGTCGCCAAAAGAGCGGCGGAATTGGCAAAGCTTTCCTCGGACCTGGTGCCAATTCCGGGGAGAAGCTGTTCCATCTGCAGATTTCCCGTGACGCAGGCCCTTTGGGAGGCCGTCATGGGAGATAATCCCTCATATTTCAGAGGGGATGACCGGCCCGTGGAGAATGTGTCGCGGACAGATGTGGAACAGTTCTTGGAGAAGATAAACGCCATGCAAGAGGTGAAAGATTCGGGTCGTATCTACCGTCTGCCGACGTCTGGCGAGTGGGAGTACGCCTGCCGCGCGGGAGCAAGGGGGAAGTACTGCATGTTGGCGGACGGGATGGTTGTTTCGGGAAAGACGCTTGGCGACGTGGCTTGGTTTCGAAACAACAGCAATGGGAAAACGCATCCTGTCGGGCAGAAAAAGCCTAATGCATTCGGGCTTTACGATATGCTGGGAAATGTCAGGGAATGGGCAGAGTGTGCCAAGGAAGACCAAAAGGGGACGTGGCTTGACTTTGGCGGCAGCTGGTGCGACTACGCCAGCAATTGCATTGCGGTTGGCGGAAGCGAACAGAGCGAATGGTACTACATATTCAGCTCCCACTTCGTCCGCCAGTTTTCAGGGGGTGTCCATAGCTTTCAGGGATTTCGCCTTGCATGTGACCGATTGTTAACAGAGATTGAACTTAGGGCGGCGTCCAAGGTGGAGAAAGTGGCGGCGGCCAAACGGGAGGCGGCTAAACGGGCGGCAAAAGAAGAAGTACAAAAGTTAGCCGCGAACATGGTGGAGATTCCTGGCAAGAACTTTTCCATATGCAGATATGAGGTGACGCAGGATCTGTGGGAGGCTGTGATGGGGGACAATCCGTCATATTTCAAAGGTGGTGACCGGCCCGTGGAGAGAGTTTCCTGGATTGACTGCCAGAAGTTCCTTGATAGCCTTAACGAACTGCCAGAGGTGCGGGAAGCGGGCTTTACCTATCGTTTTCCGACCGCCGACGAGTGGGAGTACGCCTGCCGCGCTGGGGCGACTGGAGACTATTGCAGGCTTGCCGACGGCACGGAAATCACATGGAGAACACTTGGCGAGGTGGCGTGGGATATTGGCAACAGTGCGATTAACTTTCGACGCCAAACCCATCCCATAGGGCGGAAGACTCCTAACGCGTTTGGACTCTATGACATGCTTGGAAATGTGTGGGAGTGGTTATCCACGGAGAGCGTCGAAAGTGAAGGCCGAATCGTCGTCTGCGGTGGCTCTTACATTGATTACCCCGGCTACAGAGTGGGTTCCCGTTGCCACACCTACTCCCCCGACTGGCGCGACTGTCGCCTCGGTCTTCGTTTGGCGCGGTAGGCTGGATACTGATTGCTGGATACGTGCAGCCCTGCATTTATGGTTGACTCGACGGCGGGGCGCCGTCGCAACGCAGGGGGTCCTCCCTAAGGAATCAACGCCGTCCAGCCCGCAGGAGTCGCGCGCGAATACGGCGGCGCCATTCGACGGTCTTGGGGAAGTCTTCGAAGGATTTGACGGCCTTCATGAAGGAGGCGTCGCGCGGGATTCCAAGCGTCTGGAGGAGCGCGTAGTCCTGCATCGCCTCGGCGAAGATCTCCCAGCGGATTGAGTCTATCGGGCCTTTTTCGCCGGGGTAGACTACGAACATGTCGCCATGCGCGGCGTCGGGCACCAGCCCGTCGCCGTCGCGTCCGTTCAAGTTCGAGAACGGGTCGCTGAGCTTGCGTGTGCCGAAGACGTTCCAGTAGTTGTAGCCCCAGTGGAGGAAGCCCGTGAATGGCCAGCGGTAGAAGACGAAGCCGTGCATGGCGATCTTCGGCAGCGCCGTGTCTATCAGATGGTTCAGATACTTCGCCCGCGGTCCGCCACAGTAGTAGCAGCTACACGGTATGCCCTCGCGGATGAAGTCGAGCGCCTTCATGAGGATGACGTCCGGCATCTCGACGAGTCCCTCCTTTGCGAAGGCCAGTTCCGAAAGGGCGTCCGTCGCGGTGAACCACGGCGCGGCTTCAAGGATCATCGCCCTTACGGCGCGGTAGTTCGCCCGGGCCTCGTCGCCATGAGGCTCGTCCGAAATGTGGAAGAAGGAGGAGTCGAAGATGCCGTTTTCGTCCAGGAACTTCTTCAATTCGGGCAGATAGGCGCGGAGGAAGTTGGCGAAGACGGGCGCGGTCGACGGTGTGCCGTCGGGCCAGAGGAGTTTCTCGCCCTCGCCCTGTCCCTCGTAAACGCGTATCGCGTGTTTGGCGCCGCCCTGCGACGCGAGGTGGCACCACTCGAACCGCGTGAGGCCGCACGCCCTGGCCGTGTCGATGTAGCGTTTGACATCGGACCAGTCGAAGCGGTAGCGGCCCTTGCCAAGCGACTTCACCTTGAGGAGTTGCGAGGGGATCTTGTCCTTGTCGAGCGACGGCGTGAATGCCGGGACGTAGATGGAGTCCTCCGCGTGTTCCACCATGTCGCGGAAGTATGCTGGCAGAAGCTCCCAGAAGCGCTCGTCAAAGCCCTTGGTGCCGTACCAGGCGGAAAGGCAGTCGCAGTAGAACCAGTGCGCCACGCAGAAGTCGTGGCGGGGCTTGAGGACCACGTTGTGGACGTGGACAGTCAGCTTGCGAACAAGCGGGCGGCCGACGGACTTCTCCCCTTTGCGGTCGAGCATCTGGAGGCTGACGGACAGCACGTAATCGCCCGGTTTCGTCTTTTCAGGAACGCGGAAGGAAAGCCAGAAGGCCTGCTTCTGGCAGGGGCGCACAACATCGCCGTCCTCGTCGAAGAGCGGGTCCGGCACCATGCCGGGGATCTTGCCCCAGCCATCGTTGTCGATGGGATCGTGCTCGAAGGGAATGTTCTGGTTTGGGACGGGGACGAGGCCGACGCGGCGGACGCGCCCCTCCCATCCTTTCGGGGCGTCAAACGAGGCGCGTACGCGGAAGACGTCGTACGTGTCGCTCTTCTCCGTGCGGTAGGCGAGCTGGAAGCTGAGCCTCTCGCCGCGTGCGGCGTCAAGTGATGTCAGTGCCTTTTCCGGCAATTGGTCGGTCGGGAACTGCCTGACCGACGATGATGTGATGATGCAGTGCATGGTTTTGTTGGGGGTTGAAGGAGTTGAAGGGGTTGAAGGGCGCAATCACGGTGCTTTCGCTATGGCCTTGATGTCCGCGACGGCCATTTCGTTCGCCTCCGAGTGGAAGCCGTAGCATTGGAGAAGCAGATTCTCGTCGCACTGGACGTAGATCTGCCTCATGGTCTCGCCTGTGAGGTAGTGCCAGTAGCGCGTGATGTAGCCACCGTACCAAAGGGCCTCGACATTGTAGCGCGGTGGATTGGGGTCTGGTTTTAGCTGGAACTCCTCGACGACTTCCTGGTAGATGTATTCGATCCCCGCCCACTGCATGTGGTCGAATGTGGAATCCAGTCCCGCAGCCGCCTTTGAGTTCATGAAGGCGCGGATGAAGACCTTTGCGTCGACTTCGCGCCTGTCCAGGCTCTCAAAGAGCGCGGCCTGCATTTCGCACTGCTGCATTTGGAAGACGTCAAGGTTCATCCCATCGCCTCTCGGTGTCCAAAATCACAGACGTCTCGGCTCGTCGGGGCAATAGGCCCGACGAGTCCAGATTTAGAGCCATGATAAAGCCTAATGCTCATTTCCCAAAAATCTTATTGCTCATTATATCATATTTCACGGCGCCATTAGGCGAAGTCAAGCGAAAAAGAGGGTTGCCACTTGCCAGCCTGGAAGATTGTCGAACGTAATAACGGACTCGTTCGAAAGCCCACTTGTCTCGCAGTCGACAGGGATTGGCGAGTCCATCTTCGCGGTCTGCAGGAAAGCTTTAGGCGAGACGGGGCGGCGGATGCGGATCTTGAGTTCGTCGGTATCGCCGATTGAGAGGTTGAGAATCGTCACGCTGTCGAGCCTTCCGTCGTCGCGGACACGAGGCAGGATGCGCAGGGGGCGGCATGCGTCGATTCGGACGGGGAAGGTGCCATCCGTCGCCGTGTCGAGGTCATCGAGGAGTTTTGTCCGGCGGCTTGCAAGCGGGTACTTCCCGACGTCGTCAACATCCACGACCGCGCCGGAGGCGAGAACGGCCTTGTCGGCTTCCGTCATCTCGCGGCGCGACTTGTCCGTGAGATACCAGACCTTCGTCCCGCTTTCGGCGACTGTCACGGGAATTCCCGCGCAGGCAAGGTCAAAGTCTTTTGCGTCGCGCAGGTCGAAGTCGGGCGTCTCGGCGGCGGCCGAGCCGACGAAACGCGCGGCGCCGCCGAGGTGCGTCCGCCGCGTCGATGCGGCGAGCCGCTCGAAGTAGGGACGCGCCGTTGCGAGCGTCCGCAAGAAGCGGTCGTACTCCTCGATTGGTTCCGGCGCCTCTCCGGCGTACCAGTAGAGCGAGAGCGAGTCGCAGCCCGAGGCGAGGGCGAGCGCGCTTTCGGTCATGATCGCGCCGGGCGACTTGTGCAGCACATGCCGCGGGTAGGTCTCCTGCTCATAGCAGATGGAGGCAATTGGGGGAGGGACGCGCTCCTGCGCGTCCGCACCGGTCGCGTAGGAGCGCGACCCTACCGTTGAAAAGCGGCAGCGTTCCGCCTCGCGGGCGACACTGAGGCACTTGAAGACCATGCCGCGCGGTTCGGCCTCGGTGTAGAACCCGGCGCCGGGGCGGATGCCGACCGGTCTGCGCTCGGGGCCCGACAACGCCTTGAGGATGGGCTTGGTGTTGTAGCCTGTGTAGATGGTGTCGGCCCAGACCGCCTGATACGCGAGGCGGCAGGGGCTGCCCTGCGCTTCGGCGGCCTCGCGCACCTTGGCGGCGTAGACGGCCAGCGATTCGGCATTGAAGTCTATCCAGGCGGCGCGGAGCGGTTCGCGCGGAGCGTCCGAGAAGAGACGCGCGACAAGCGTCTCGCGCGTCCAGTTCCCGCCGGTCTTGGCGTTGAAGGCCGCGATGCAGCGGTCGCAGAAGCAGCCTTCGGGTTTGCAGACGCCGAGGCGGAGATCGTCGTCGATCCAGTACGAGCCGGGTTCTGCGACGCGCAGAACCGTTTTGGCGTAGTTGAACTCGTAGTCGAGGACGAAAGGCGAGCGCGGGCAGAGGAAGCCCAGGCGCTGGCCGTCGCGCCCCACCTGCCAGGCGTCTTCGGGAAAGACCGGCGCATCGGGCTTCGGCGGGCCGTCGTGTGACGCGCCGTGGCCGAGCGTGAGTCCCTGCTGGTAGGAGGGGATGACGCCGATTTCGTCGCAGACCGAACGATAGGCGGCGAACTTCGCGCACTCCTCTTCCAAGGCCGGGGTTGTCTTGCGCGATCCGGTGGCGAACCAGAATTCGTCGCACGCGCCAGGATGGCGCCGGTGGCAGTCCGCGAGCTGGTTGAAGATGTCCGGCAGGTCGTTCACCCCCGTTGTGTGGCGGATGATGATGAAGGGCCATTCGGACTCTTTGTTCGGTAGTGTGTTCATGGTGGATGGAATTGACGAGAGCACGTTGCGAATCGCCTCTGGCGAGGAGCTTAACTCTTAACTCTTAACTTCCTCTTCCGGCAGCCCATCTCCGAATATCTTCACCGCGTTGTCGTGGAGGATTGCCTTTTTGGCTTCATCGGATATGTCGGCGCACAGGACGCCGCCGATGCCCTGGAACTCGTCGAACCAGGGGAGGTCGGTTCCGAAGACCATGCGGTCGGCGCCGACGATGGAGACGAGACGCTCCAGATGTCCCGCCTGGCCGGGGATGCTTGTAAGTTCAAAGTAGCAGGTCGCAGGCGCCTCAGCCCGAAGTTTCTCCACGCCCTTCCATGAGCCATAGAAGGAGTGCCCGAACAGGTAGACTATGTCTGGATAGCGCTTGGTGAGTTCAAGCAACTGGGCTGGGCCGTTGTTCGGGCTGTTTCCCCATGTGTGGAAAAGCACGGGCAGTCCGCGCGAGTTGGCGAACTCCAGCGCCTTTGCGTATCTGGGGTCGGTCACGGGAACATGGTGGTAGTCGGCGAGGAACTTGAGGCCGCAGACGTATGGCCGCCATGAATCGTAGAGGGCGAGGTCCTCCTCTACGTTTTCCGGACAGTGCGGGTTGACGGCCATGTAGACGCGGAGATCGTCGGGAAAGCGCCGCGCGATGTCTACGCACTGGGCGTTGCGGAAGGCGCGGTCGAAAAGTGCGTAGTGGTGCGTGAAGATCAGTTTCGCCCCCGCGCGGCGCAGATGGCGCACCATCGTCTCGGGCGACGCGTGCGACATGTATATCGAGGAGTGGAAGCCCATGTGTCCGTGGGCGTCGTACACCGTGAACGGAAGTTTCCCGTTGCGCCAGAATTCACCGGACAGGCCTTCTTCCCAAAGGCATTTGGACATGCTCATATCCGTTCCTCCGAGATGATCCGCTCAAGGTTGCCGGCGGCTATGAGGCGCTTGTCGGCTTCGTCGAGTTCAAGGTGGCGGACAACCGCCATCATGCTCCCGTGATTGTACTGAGGGAAGCCGCTGCCGTAGAGGATGCGGTCCGTTCCGTACTTGCGCGCCAGGTCGCGGACGCCCTCCGGCGGCCAGAACGACGAGACCTCGAAATGCACGCCTCGGAAGTTTTCGAGCAGCGGGCGGATGTCGCGGTCGACGCCCCAGAGCCCGTCCCCGCTGACGATGTAGATGTTGTCGGGAAATTCCTGCACGAAGCGGTAGAGGCCTGCCCAGCCATCGGCGTAGGCGAGGGGCGTCGTAAGGAGCGGTACTCGCAGTTCGCGGGCGGCGTCCATCGCGCGGCCGATCGTGAGGCGGCACGGCACCCAGCGCTGGGGTCCGGCCAAATGGCGAATCGCGGCGATGCGCTTCGCCTTCATCGTGCCGAAGAACTCGTCGACGGGCGGTAGCTCCTCGCACTGCTCTGGCAGGATGTGCCACACGCCAAGGAGCCGGCCGTCGGCGTCATCCTCGAGAAGCGAGGCAATCCTGTCGTTGGCGTATGTCGCGCCGTTCTCAATGATGTTGTAGCGCACCAGCGCCCGTTCCACGCCCATGCTGTCCATTTCCGCAAGAAGCTCGGGGACTCCTTTTGCGAAGTGGACTTCGCTGTTCATCGGCGCCCCCACGGCGCAGTTTGCGTCGAAAAATCGGAAATCACGCATTGTCATTCCACTCCTGAATCATGGCTCCTCGGCAACCAGCCTTAACGATGCAACGATTAAACGATGCAACGATTAAACGGACAGCATCTTGTCGATTGGGGCGCGGGCGAGGCGGATCGTTTCGGGGTCTAGCTCGACGCGGGGTTCGAGGTCGCGCAGGGCGAAGAGGACCGACTCCACCGAAAGTTTCTTCATGTTCTTGCAGAAGGGGTTCGGCTCAAGCGGGAAGAACTCCTTCTGGGGGTTCTCCTTGCGGAGGCGGTGTAGGATGCCGATTTCGGTCCCGACAATGAACGACTTCGCCTCGGACTCGCGCGCGAATTTCAGCATCCCGCCTGTGCTGAGCGCCTCGTCTGCGGCGTCGACCGTCGCAGGCGGGCATTCGGGATGGACCATGACCAGCGCGCCCGGATGGGCGGCGCGGGCCTTCGCGATGCGGTCGGGGCCGATGGCGTTGTGCGTCGGGCAGCAGCCGTTCCAGAGGTTCATCTTTCGGCCGAGCTTGCGGGCGATGTTGGCGCCGAGGTTGGCGTCGGGCAGGAACATGATTTCGCGGTCAGCCGGAATCGACGCGATGATCTTTTCGGCGTTGCCCGAGGTGCAGCAGATGTCGACGGCCGTCTTCGTCGCGGCGGTGGTGTTGACGTATGCGACCATGACCGTTCCGGGATGGGCGGCGCGGTATGCGCGCACTTCGTCGGGGTCGGCCATGTCCGCCATCGGGCAGCCTGCGTCTGGCGCGGGGTGGAGGACAATCGCCTCGGGGGAAAGGATCTTGGCGGTCTCGGCCATGAAGCGGACGCCGCAGAAGACGATCACCGGCGCGTGGCATTCGGCGGCCTTGCGCGACAGCTCAAGCGAGTCGCCCGTGAAGTCCGCGATGTCCTGCACCTCGCCAACGGTGTAGTTGTGCGCGAGGATGACGGCGTTCCGTTCCTTTTTCAGCCTCTGAATCTCTTCAACGATGTCCATTTGCAGCCTCCTAGCTTGCAATAACATTATATCAAATGTTTTGCGACAATGCGGCGGCCGCAGCCATTGAATGCACGCGCCCAACGTGGTATAATAATACGTATACAGGTTCTATCCCAACCGAATATAAAGCCATGACCTTTCGACTCGCAACACCTTGGGCGCTTTTGCTCTTATTGCCGCTCGCATTCGCGGCGTGGCGAATGCTGCGCCGCAGCCGCGTCGCCTCCGCAATTCCCTTCGCGCCAATGGCGCGACTCCCCATCCGCACGGCCGGCTGGCGCGGCGCGCTCGTCCGCGCCGTCCCCTGGCTCTTCATCGCCGGCGCCGCGCTTCTCGTCATCGCGGCGGCGCGTCCGCAAGGCTCCTTCTCGCGCGAACGGAAGAGTTCCGACGCCATCGCCATCGCAATGGTCGTCGACGTCTCCGGCTCGATGGAGGCCCTCGATCTCACCAAGGGACGCCCCGACGCCCCCGACGCCCAGAACCGCCTCGACGTGGTCAAGGAATGCTTCGGTGATTTCATCGCGAAGCGCCCCGACGACCTCATCGCCCTCGTCGCCTTCGGCGGCTACGCCACAACGCGCAGCCCTCTCACGGCCGACCACGAGGCGCTTCTGCAGATTCTCAAGGCCACGACAATTCCGGGAATGGAATATGACGAGCAGGGCCGCCCCGTCTCGCAGGAGGAACTCCTGACCGCCGTCGGCGATGGTCTCACCACGGCCTGCGCCCGCCTCAAGGACGCCGAACCGAAGACGCGCATTATCGTCCTTCTCTCGGACGGCGTCTCCAACACCGGCGTCTTCACGCCCGACTTCGCGGCGGACGTCGCCAAAGGCCTCGGCATCAAAGTCTACACGATCGGCGTGGGGTCCAACAGCGGCAACGCGCCCTTCCGCGTCCGCGACGCCTTCGGGCGGACGCGCGTCGTCTTCGGGCAGACCGAGTTCAACGACGCCGAACTCCGCGCCATCGCCTCCAAGACGGGCGGCAAGTACTTCAACGTCCGCGACAACGCCGGCTTCAAGGCGGCGATGGCGGACATCGACAAGCTGGAGACCACAAAGGTGACGCGCACCGTCTACACCCACTACAACGAGCGCTACCTGCCGTTCCTGGTCGCCGGCGCGCTGGCCGTCGCGCTCGCCATCCTGGCCAACGTCCTCGTCATCCACCGGCCACTCTGATTGGGGAGGAACTCGGAAATGCGCTTTGTATATCCCTGGATGCTCGTCTTCCTGATGGTCGTGCCGCTGCTCGCGGCGCTGGCCTACTGGCTCCTCTTCCGCGCCGGACGCCGTCTCGACGCCTTCATGTCGCGTCCGCTCCGCGAACGCCTCACCGTCCGCACCGGTCGCCGCGCCCCCGTTGCGCAAATCGCGCTGGCTTCAGTCGCGCTCCTCTTTCTCGTAGTCGCGGCCGCGCGCCCCCAGTGGGGACATTCCGACACGGCGGTCCACTCTCGCGGACGCAACCTCCTGATCGCGCTTGACGTCTCCCGCTCGATGCTCGCGACCGACGTCCACCCGAACCGCCTCGAGCGCGCCCGCGTCGACATCATGGACCTCATCGGCGACCTGCGCGGAGACCGCGCCGGACTCCTCGTCTTCCGCGGCAAGGCCAACATGATCTGCCCGCTCACGACGGACTATTCCTTCCTCCGCCAGGCGCTCGACGGCATCACGATCGACGCCGCCCCACGAGGCTCGACCGACCTGGGCGACGCCATCCGCAAGTCGCTCGCAGCCTTCGAGACCATGCCCGACGAAAACAACGCCATCATCCTCATCTCCGACGGCGACGACCTCGTCGGACACGCGCGCGCCGCCGCCGAGGAGGCCGGACGACGCGGCATCCCCATCTTCACCGTCGGCATTGGCGACCCCAACGGCGCAGAAGTGCCGGCCGAGGACGGCAAGGGCTCCATGAAATACCATGGGCAGACCGTGCGCTCAAGCATGACCGAGGCAACGCTCTCCGAAATCGCAAAGTCATCGGGTGGCGCCTACATTCCGCTCGCCACTTCCAGCACGGCCAGCACGACGCTTGGCGCCATCTACCGCCAGCACCTTTCGCGCATAGCGGCCCGCGAAATGGAGGAAATGTTCGAGCGCCGCCTCGTCGAGCGCTACCAGCTTTTCCTCGTCCCCGCGATCATCCTCCTTCTCGCCACCGCCGCGCTGAGCCGCGGCCGCCTGGCCTCGTCCACGCGTCGCGCCGTGGCAGACAAGATTTCACTCACCTAACCGAAAGGGCCGAACAATGACGACGAAAAAACTATTCGCAGGCATGGCATTGGCAAGCGCCACTGGCGTATTGATGGCGGCCGGACCCGAAAACGGCAATCCCGCCGGGCGCATGGACAGGTCGAAACTGCTCATAGGCGCGTACTGTCTTCAGGCCAACGCGCGGACGGAGGCCCATGTGCAGGCAATCCACGACTGCGGCGTCGACTTCATCGTCGGCGTTCCCGTCGGTGCACGCGAGACGCTCGACCTCTTCGCCAAACACGGCGTCGGAGCCATCGTTAACGGCGTGGTCCCCGGTTGGTGGGGCGGAAAGGGAAAGGCCGGAACCCTGCGCGAGGTCAACACGCCCGAAAAGTATGCCGCCGGCGCGGCCGCCTTCCAGGACCACCCCGCGATCTGGGGCGTCGACATCGGCGACGAGCCTTCCGCGTTGGACTTCCCATACTACGGCGAAGTGGTGCGCCAGCTCAACAAGGCGCTTCCAGGGATGCCGCTCTACCTCAACCTCTACCCCAACTACGCGACCGTGTCGCAGAACACCGAGGCGCAGGCCCGCTCCCAGCTTGGCACAAAGACGTACACCGAGCACGTGGAGGCCTATTGCACAAACGTCCCCCTCGATTACATCTCATACGATTTCTACGTGTATGTCGCGCCCGCCGGTTTCAAGGGATACGTCGCGCGGATGTACAACAACTTCCTTGAAGTGGCCGGCCCCTGCCGCAAGACCGGCCGTTCATTCTGGTACATCCCCCAGGTCAATTCACGTCCGGGACATCCGCCGTTGAGCGAGAACTGCCTCCGATTCCAGGCCAATGTCGCCATGAGCTTCGGTGCCGAGGCCATCACATGGGCGTGCTGGTGCAAGGGCTGGTGGGAGAACAACGTGCTCGACAAAGACGGCAACCAGACGAAGCAGTACGAGAAGTTGAAGAAGGTGAATGCCGAATTGAAGACCATCGGCCCGCAGTACATGAAGTTCAAAAACGTCGACACGTGCTTCGTCGGTTTTCCCGAAAGGGGACCGGGCGTCCCCAGCCTTAAGTGCACACGCGCCGACAAACTCGACTTCGGGCCCTTCTCTGGCCTTCACGCCTCGAACGGGGCGCGGCTCGTCGTCGGCGAGATGGAATCCCGCGACCCGAAAGTCAAGGGCCACGCGCTCTACGTGACGGCGGTCGACGACCCCGGCGACGAGAACCACGCCGAATTCGAAGTCGTCTTCGTCGCGAAGGACGCGAAGGCTTTCGGCGGAAGCGGCCCGATTTCGGTGCGCAAGCTGGATGACGGCACTTGCGCGGTGCCGATCTCCTCATGCGGCGCGGTGCTGCTTGTGAGCAAGGAATAGCTTCTTCGCCGACAAAGGATTTATTACAGGCGATATGGAGAGCGACATGCCGATAATCGAGAAGGCGTAACATGAAGAAGACAGTGCCTTTTGATTACATTTTGACAACCGTGTTTACTGTCTGCGCCATGGCTTTGCGGTCAAGCGCCGCCGATGTTGTCCCTGCGTCGCGCACCTGCGCCGAGCGCGCCCGCGCGGCGCAGTCGCTCTACCGCGACGGCGAATACACCAACGCGGCGGCGCTCTACCTTGAAGCCGTAAACGGACAGGATGACCCGCAGATGGCGGCGCGTTGCCGCTACAACTCCGGTCTCTCCAGCTACCAGGCCGGCGACCTTCCCACCGCCTCCGAGACGCTTCTCCCCATCATCGCCCAACCTGGCTTTGGAAAGGCCGCCGAACTCTACGGCGCCGCGCAGTTCAAGGTGGCTTCGGGAGCGGTCGCCGCCACCAACGCCGCCGCCAAGGCCCAGGCCCTCGAACGGGCTTCGACGGGCTTCCTCCACGCCCTTCGCTCCATGCCCGACGACGAGGGCGCACGCCGCAACCTCTCGCGCGCAACCGCGAACATCCCCGCCGTCCGTGACGCCGCCCACCTTGAGTCCGTCCTCGCCAAGTATGGGCAGACTCCGCCGCAGCAACTCATCGGCCAGATGCTCGACGAGCAGCGGAAGGTCATGAAGGAGGCCGTCGCCGTCTCCACCAACGGCAACGCCGCCACAATGATTTCCGGCTTTGAGAAACTCGCCGAACGGCAGCGCGGCAACGCCGACCTCTGGATTCCCCTCAAGCAAATGCTTGTCGACTTCGGCGCGATCACCAACGAACAGCAGCGCGCGGAAGTCGCCGACCGCATCGAACAGACGCGCGACGCCATGAAGCACGGCGCATCCCTCCTAGACGACATCTCGCCCGACGCCTACGGCCCGATGGCGCAGTCAGAAGAGACCGTCTACGGCTTCTGGAAGATGCTCTCCGAACCGCCGGCCCTCATTAACGAGGACATTCTCGTCCAGACGAACGCCTACGTCTCGCCCGACGAATCGCGCTACCCCGGCCGCCCCGACTGGGAGGACGCCCTCCAGCTCTCGCAGCTCTTCGCCCAGCGCTTTCCGCAATGGGCCGAGCAGGTGATCCAGCAACGGCAGGCCGACACCAACGCCCCGCCCTTCACGGCCGAGGACGCCGCCAAAATCAACGAGCTGACCGAGTCGCTCCTCTGGGTGCAGCAGGACGCCGTCAAGAACGAGAAAAAGGACGAGCGCAGGAGCGCCGCCATCGAAGCCCTCAAGCTCCTTGAGCAGATTCGCGAACTCCTGCCGAAGAACCCGAACAACCAGCAGCAGCAACAACAGCAGAACCAACAGCAGCAGCAGAACCAGCAGCAGCAGAACCAGGACCAGCAACAGCAGCAAGATCAGCAAGACCAGCAGCAGGATCAACAGCAGCAACAGGACGAGCAGCAGCAAGACCAGCAGGAGCAGGAGAAGGAGCAGCAGTCCGGCGAAGAGAAGAAGGACGAGCCACCGCCCGACATCCAGGAGGCCCTTCGCCGCGCCCTTCAGCGCGAGAAGGAGCACGAGCAGGAAAAGCAGCGCCAAATGCGCAAGTTCCCGCTCCCCCCCGACGCCCGCGACTGGTAGCGGAATTATCCGTTATCTGTTATCTGTTATCTGCATTCTAGGGCTTGCCGTTGACGGCAAGCCCTAGAATGCCTTCACCAGGTCGCGCTTGAGCATCTTCTGGTAGATGTCGATGTAGGCCTGTGCGCAGACGTTGTGGTTGAAGGTCGTCTTGCCGAAGTGCATGGCGCGGGCGATGTTCCGTGCGCGGACTTCGAACGGCAGGCGGAAGAAGCGCATCGCCTCGTCGACCGCCCACTTGAGCCCCTCGTTGTCATAGTACTTGAAGAGGAACCCGTTGCCAATGTCGTTCGCTGCGTCGATGTGCGTAACCGTGTCGTGGATGCCGCCCGTGTCATGTGCGACGGGGAGTGATCCGTAGATCGTGCCGACCATCTGAGGGAGTCCGCAGGGCTCGAAGCGCGAGGGCATGAGCGTGAAGTCGGAGGCGGCGTAGCCGAGACGCGAGAGCGACTCGTCGAAGTTGCAGATTGCGAGTCGGCCGTAGAGTTCGTGCATGTGCAGGATGTCGTGGAAGTACTGGGCGTGGGGGCCGTTGGCGACGACGCCGACCTGCATTTCGGGATATTCCGCGAGAATCCGGTAGAGGATGTTGGTGAGCAGTTCGCAGCCCTTCTGGAGCGGGTCGAGGCGCGATGGCCAGAAGAAGAGCGCTGCATCGGGGTCTTCGCGCAGGCCGCACTTGCGCTGGAATGTGAGCTTGTTGATCTTCTTGCCCTCCATCGGGTCCTGGTACGAATAGCGGGCTTCTAGCGCATCGTCGATTTCCGGGTCATAGGAGGAGTCCGGGGCGTTGAGGATGCCCGAGGCGCATCCGGCGAGGTGCTTGCCGACGATTTCCGCGCGGATGTCGGCCGGGACGAACGAATGGTCGCCGCGGACGATTTCGTTCAGGAATGTCGGAGATACGGTGTTGATGAAGTGCGCCGCGAAGATGCCCGAGGCGAGGGAGTCGACCGGGTTGTTGTCGCGTGTTTCCTCGTAGTTGATCGGCTGCCGCTTGTAGTAGAGGTTGGACCAGAACTCGGCCGCGTCGATGCCGCGGTCCTCGATCTGGGCGAGCGTGAGGTCATGAGTGTGGATATTGTGGACCGTGAAGAGGCTTGGGATGCCGAG
>JAEEGI010005899.1_pt1 | contig 27906 bp, 18 predicted proteins | sample 8958751 | NCBI WGS metagenome assembly JAEEGI01 (sample SAMN16246545, study PRJNA631951) | gut metagenome | biome: gut microbiome; feature: rumen; material: KS-attached | host: Bos | place: Iran: Karaj | collected 2018-10 | reverse complement strand
AGCTTAACCCATTACTACGTTTACGGTTACATCTTTGGCAGATGCATCGAATGGAATTACGTTGCCTTCTACAGCCTTACCATCAACCGTCATCTGGGATACGCCCTTCTGAACGTTTGATGGATTGCTTACGTGGATGTGATAGTTAACACCCCTGTAGGTTCTGTCCAGATCGAAATCACCGAAACCATCAGGAACACAAGGATTGATCTGCAGACCATTAAGAGTTGGATATACGCCCAGTATGTACTGGCTGATATCTGTAAATGTCCATGCAGCAGTTCCTGTAAGCCAAGAGTTCTTGCCTTGACCGAAGAACTTAGCGTCCTTACCTGCTACCATCTGTGAGTATACATAAGGCTCTGTGCAGTGAATCTCGCTTATATCCTCAATGTATGCAGGACATGTCTTTTTGTAGATCTCAAATGCTCTGTCACCATCACCAAGAACAGTCTCAGCGATAGATACCCAAGGATTGTTGTGACAGAAGATACCTGCATTTTCTTTGTATCCCGGTGGATATGAGCTTACTTCACCAAGCTCTAAGTGGTACTTGGTATATGCCGGCTGGAGGATCATGATACCATACTTGGTATCGAGTTTTTCTTTGACAGAATCCATAGCCTTCTTGGCAAGGCCTTCCTTGACACCGATACCTGCAAGTACGCAGAAGCCCTGAGGCTCGATGAAGATCTGACCTTCTTCGCATTCTTTGGATCCAACCTTGTGAGAATATGCATCATATGCTCTAATGAACCATTCGCCGTCCCATCCGTCTTTAAGAACAGCATCATACATCTTCTGAACTTCACATCTTGCATACTCTGCCTCAGCTTTATCGCCCTTAAGCTCGCACAGCTGAGCGTATTCTTCACCGTATTTTACAAACATACCTGCGATGAATACTGACTCTGCAACAGGTCCTTCAGAAGGTCCAAAGGTCTGGAAGGATTCGCCTGGATGTGCTGAGAAACAGTTAAGGTTCAGACAGTCATTCCAGTCGGCGCGGCCGATAAGAGGAAGATTGTGAGGACCCTTGTGGTTTACGATATAATCAAAGGATCTCTTAAGGTGATTCATAAGTGGAGTAGCTACGCTTTCGTCATTGTCGAAAGGAACCATCTCATCAAGAATAGAATCATCACCTGTCTCGCGGATATATGCGCTGGTACCTGCGATCAGCCAGAGCGGATCATCGTTAAAGCCGGATCCTATATCTGCATTACCCTTCTTGGTAAGAGGCTGATACTGGTGATATGCGCTGCCATCCTGGAACTGTGTAGAAGCGATATCGATGATACGTGCTCTTGCTCTGTCAGGTATAAGATGTACAAATCCCAGCAGATCCTGGCAGGAATCTCTGAAGCCCATTCCGCGGCCGATACCGGATTCGTAGTAGGAAGCAGAACGTGACATATTGAAGGTAACCATGCACTGGTACTGATTCCAGATGTTAACCATACGGTCAACCTTGTCATTGGAACTCTTAACATGGTATTTGGACAGAAGACTCTTCCAGTAATCTACAAGGATATCGAAGGCCTTATCAACCTGCTCATCTGTCTTGTAACGATCAAGCATCTCCCATGCGAGATCTTTTTTGATAACTCCGTGAGATTCCCACTTATCGTTCTCGTCATTTTCAATATAACCAAGTACGAATACGAAGCTCTTCTCTTCGCCGGGCGCTAAAGTTACATTGATCTGATGTACAGCAACAGGAGACCATCCGCTTGCTACAGAGTTTGTGCAGGCGCCATTTGTTACAACATCCGGTGTATCATTGCCGTTGTAAGGTCCAAGGAAACTCTCTCTGGATGTATCAAATCCGTCAACTTTAGTATTTACAGAATATACAGCGAAGTGGTTACGTCTTTCTCTGTATTCAGTCTTGTGGAAGATCGCGGAATCTATAACTTCAACTTCACCTGTAGAGAGGTTTCTCTGGAAATTTCTCTCATCATCGTCCGCATTCCACAGACACCATTCAACATATGAAAAAAGTTTAAGTTCTTTTGCTGTAGATGTGGTATTCTTAATCCTGATACGAGATATCTCGCATCTGTCATTCATAGGAACGAATGTAAGAACATTGGCTTCAACACCGTTCTTTACGCCCTTGAATTTGGAATAACCAAGACCATGACGGCATTCATACTCATCAAGAGTAGTCTTAGTTGGCTGCCAGCCCGGATTCCAGATGGTATCACCATCTTTGATGTAGAAGTATTTGCCGTTATTATCATATGGAATGTTGTTATAACGGTAACGTGTTATACGCAGGAGTTTTGCATCCTTGCAGAAGGAATATCCACCGCAAGTATTTGATATCAGAGAAAAGAACTCCTGGTTTCCTAAATAATTGATCCACGGAAGTGGAGTTTTAGGAGTGGTGATGACATATTCTCTTGCGTCATCGTCAAAATGCCCGTATTTCATAGGACCCCCTCTTTTAATGTGCGTAATGTAACGAAAAAACAATACATTCGCGAAAATTTCGTTTCGAAATCGTTTAAGATACATTTTCATTATAATTTAGGATGAAATGGAATTCAAGGATGGCAGACAGAAATATTAAACATAAAAATACAAAGTTTTTAGCAATTTTACCGAAAAAGTAGTTAAAATAAAAAATAAATTGAAAATATAGCCAACTCTTATTATAATAAAAGTACGAAAACGATTAAGTAGTGGGCTTATCTTATTTTGAGGTGGGTATGAATCAAAAGATTTCGATGAAGGATATTTCAGATGCTTGCGGAGTTTCTATTGCTACCGTGTCCAAGGCATTAAATGATAGGGGAGACATTAGCGAAGAGACCAAACAGAAGATAAGATCGATCGCTTCTGATATGGGATATTTCCCTAATGCAGCAGCCAAAGCACTTAAGACCAGCAGATCCTATAATCTGGGAGTTTTGTTTGTAGATGATGCGATGTCTGGTCTTACACATGACTATTTTGCTCATGTGCTTGATTCTTTCAAAAGGACAGCAGAGGCATCCGGATATGACATTACGTTCATCAACAGTCAGGGTGAAGGTCAGCAGCCAAGAAGTTATCTTGAACATGCCAGATACAGGGGCTTTGATGGAGTGGTCATAGCTTGTGTCAACTTCTATGATCCCAAGGTAGAAGAGCTCATAAGAGGTAATATTCCTGTTGTTACCATAGACCATGTATTTGATAACCGTATAGCCATTATGTCCAATAACATAAAAGGCATGAAGGATCTTGTGACATACTGCTATTCTCAGGGACATAGGAAGATCGCCTATATACATGGTGCATACTCATCTGTTACCCAGAGCCGTCTTTCAAGTTTTTACAAGACATGCGAGAGTTTTGGAATAGATGTTCCTGAAGAATATGTTCTCGAAGGTGATTATCGTAATACTGCCAAGGCATTTGCATGTACAGAGCAGCTTTTAAAGCTCAAGGATCCGCCGACTTGTATCTTGTATCCGGATGATTTTGCAGCGATAGGAGGAATCGGTGCGATCCATATGATGGGACTGTCTCCGGGAGTAGATGTATCAGTAGCAGGATTCGATGGAATCCCGATCGCTATGCGTATGCATCCTCCTCTTACAACGCTTCATCAGGATACGGAATCACTGGGACGTCTTGCTGCCCAGCGTCTTATATCACTTATTGATTCTCCGCGTACTACAGTCATAGAGCAGGTTACAGTGGACGGACAGATATTCCCGGGCGGAACTGTAGGCAAGATAGGTTAGATCGTATGAGGGTTTAAACATATATAGGGCTTTGGATACTCTATTCTTGAGTGTCCAAAGCCTGTTTTAGTTGTTTTTGTAACTGGCCTTTGTTATGTAAAGATATTAAGCTTAGTCTGCGCACGTGCTTACAAAAATGTCCCCAGTGGTACATCACATATGATAGAATGTTAATCATAGCAGGTATTTATATGCCAAAATGCCGTAAATAATAGTTATAAAGGAATAATGTATGAAATATTATGAACTAATAGCGCCCTGTCATATGGGACTTGAAGCAGTACTTAAAAGAGAGATAATAGACCTTGGCTATGATATTACAGAGGTTGCAGATGGAAGAGTATCTTTTCAGGGAGATGCAGACGCTGTATGCAGAGCCAATATATGCCTTAGAACCGCAGAGAGAATCCTTATCAAGATAGGATCATTTACTGCAACTACCTACGAAGAACTTTTTCAGGGAACCAAGGCACTTCCTCTTGATGAATTCATTCCAAAGGATGGAAAGTTCTGGGTTACCAAGGCTTCTACCGTTAAGAGTGCTCTCTTTTCACCAAGTGATATTCAAAGGGTTATGAAAAAAGCCATGGTAGAGGGCATGAAGGAAGCTTATAACACTTCCATATTCCCTGAAGATGGCGAAGAATTCCCTATAAGAGTATTCCTTTATAAGGATGAAGTAACAGTAGCTCTTGATTCAACAGGTGTATCTCTTCATAAAAGAGGCTACAGAAGGCTTGAATCTCAGGCCCCTATTGCGGAGAACCTTGCAGCAGCACTTATAATGCTGACTCCCTGGCATGCAGACAGGATACTTATTGATCCCTTCTGCGGATCAGGTACTATTCCGATAGAAGCAGCAATGATCGCAGCTAATATCGCACCTGGCGTCCACAGATCTTTTAATGCAGAGAAGTGGACTCACCTTATAACTCCCAGAAACTGGGCAGATGTAAGACAGGAATGCGAAGAAGAAGTTAATCTTGATGTAGTAACTGATATTCAGGGATACGATATCGATCCTGATGTCATTGAGATAGCAAGGATCAACGCAGATAAGGCAGGCGTTGGCGACCTTATCCACTTCCAGACAAGAGACGTGGCACAGCTTTCTCATAGAAAGAAATACGGATTTATCATCACAAACCCTCCATATGGTGAAAGAATTGGCGATAAATCAAATCTTTACAGCCTCTATCGCACCCTAGGACAGCGTTATAAAGCACTTGACGACTGGTCGATGTACATGATCACTTCCTTCGAGGAAGCACAGGATGCTATAGGCAAAAAGGCAGACAAGAACCGCAAGATCTACAATGGAATGCTTAAGACTTATTTCTACCAGTACATGGGGGCCAAGCCGCCACGTAGAAAGGATAGAACCAATGACTGAGGATTTGGAAAAAGACACTGAGTGTGGGGCGGGGGAGCTTGCTATAGCCCTGGAGCAAAGAAGAAGTGACAGATATACAGTTCTTATGAAAAAAACTGCTATCGCATCTTCGATTTTCTCGATTACTGCTCTGGCATTCATGTTTGTATATCTAAGTACAAGAAGTGTAGTGATAAAGGATACGGCACAAGCCAGGGAAAGTGTGGCTTATGAAGATAAAGTTGCACTTTCTGACAAGGCTTTTGCCATGACTTTGAAAGAAGAGGGAGACTGTATAAAGCTCTCTCTTCCCGAAGGAACCGATTCTGAAGATATAGTGATAGAAAATAAAGTCACAACGTGTCAGCTTCTTATAAGCATAGAAGAAGCTGATGACTTCTATACCGGTAATACGTCTGTTACAACTCCGGGCAATGTTACCGGATGTCTTTGCGTCCCTCAAAATGACAGCTCTGTAAGTCTTGAGTTTCAACTTGATGGAATATATGAATATACCAGTACTCTCGATGGCGGAACATTGTCCGTATCTTTTGTAAATCCTCATGAAATATATGACAGAATAATATTGATAGATCCTGTTCTGGGAGACCTTAAGGATGGTGATGACATAGAAAGTGATGCATCGTTATACGAAGCCCTTGCACTTAAAGACAGGCTGGAAAAAGAAAAAGTCAAAGCGTATCTTACAAGAACAGATGCAGGTGAGATTGAACTTGTCGATAAAAGAGCATTGATAGGTGAGCTTGATCCGGATCTTGTGATATGTATAGACACCGGCGCTGATACAGCTGTATATTACAACGATAATATATACCTAAGGGGATATGGCAATGATGACTTTGCCGGTCAGGTTCTTGCAGACATATCTTATGAGACATACGAAGTAGGACATACAGATAATATCATGGCTTATTCCCTGTCTGACCGCCCGTATGAGCTTATGACATATATAAGTGTTCCATCTGTGCTTGTGACAGTTCCGGGGGCGCCTGCGGTGTCTGAGGGCGTCTTAGAGGCATCCTATGATCATACATATCAGGATCAGGTGGCAACAGGACTATATAAAGCAGTCCTATACGCATACTCGGATATGAATAAATAAATATAAATGTATAAGGAGTAGTAATAGTAATGAGAATTGTTTTTGCAACAGGTAATAAGGACAAAATGCGCGAGATAAGGCAGATACTCGGAAGTCTTGGGATGGAGATCGTGTCTATGAAGGAGGCCGGAGTATTTGAAGATGTAGAAGAAAACGGTACTACTTTTTCTGAGAATTCCGTAATCAAGGCATCAGCTATAGCTAATAAGCTTCATGAACTTGGAGATAATGATTCGATCGTCCTTGCAGATGATTCGGGGCTTGAGATCGATGCACTCGGGGGAGAACCTGGTATCTATTCAGCCCGCTATATGGGCAAGGATACTCCGTATCCAGAAAAAAATGCAAAGATCATAGAAAGACTTGAAGGAGTAGAAGATAAAGACCGCACTGCGCGCTTCGTATGCGCCGTCTCAGCCGTTTTGCCAAACGGTAAGGTACTTACATCAGTTAAGACCATGGAGGGCATCATAGGCCACGAGATAGCCGGTGAGAATGGTTTTGGATATGATCCTATATTCTTCCTGCCACAGTTTGGCAAAACTTCTGCCCAGATATCTCCGGAAGAGAAAAATTCTATCAGTCACAGAGGAAAAGCTTTGAGGGATATGGAAGAGCTTCTTGCCAAAGAACTTGGGTAAAAAAGATAAAAATAGAGATTGAAAATAGATTCAGGTAAAAGCCTGGAAAAGAATTAGAAAATAGATTCAGGTAAAAGCTTTGAAAAGAACTTGAAGTTAGATCTTGAATATCTTAAATAGAAAAGGCCCTGCAGAAAAATCTGCAGGGCCTTAAACAGCTTGATACTGAGTGCGGATAGAGGGACTTGAACCCTTACACCTTACGGTACAGGAACCTAAATCCTGCGCGTCTGCCAATTCCGCCATATCCGCATAGAAAGTATTTTATAATACGCGTGATTGCCTGTCAATCACTAGGAAAAAAGATTGTCGCAAATTTTGAATAAATACGATATAATGTTCATAATTGAACGAGTAAAAAATTTTCAAAAAAAGTGTTGACAATATTCGAAGATCGAATATATAATAGTCCTTGCGTTGCGGCGCTGATGAGTTTCACAGCAAGCCCGAAACAAAAGAAACGGGGTGTGGCTCAGTTTGGCTAGAGCGCCTGGTTTGGGACCAGGAGGCCGCAGGTTCGAATCCTGTCACCCCGACTCGTTCATTAGAGTCTGTAACGCAAAGTTTTACCAAGCAGGTGTAGTTCATTGGTAGAACACCAGCCTTCCAAGCTGGATAGGTGGGTTCGATTCCCATCACCTGCTCTTGCATATAACTTTTATGTTTTATGCAGCGTGTGTCCGTAGCTCAGCTGGATAGAGCAACGGCCTTCTAAGCCGTGGGTCGGGGGTTCGAATCCCTTCGGGCACACTCCTTCATACAGATACTCCACTGTCTGTATGAAGAAATATGGTGGCTATGGCGCAGTTGGTTAGCGCGCCAGATTGTGGTTCTGGAGACCGTGGGTTCGAGTCCCACTAGCCACCCTGAACTGTTGCGACAGCGAGAGAGCCATTTAATCGCTATGGTACCTAATAATGGGCTATCGCCAAGCGGTAAGGCACAGCACTTTGACTGCTGCATTCACCAGTTCGAATCTGGTTAGCCCAGCTAGATATTATACTTCTTAGATATTCAATGAGAAGTTTAATAATATATGAGATACTAGCTCAGTTGGTAGAGCACTTGACTTTTAATCAAGTTGTCGAGGGTTCGATTCCCTCGTGTCTCATTTATAAGTTCCCGATTGACTGTTATAGTTGATCGGGTTTTTTATTATTATTCTATGGATAAATTAATCAGTTAACCTAATACATCATTTATCTAAGTTACCCAAACTTCGCACTTGCCAAGTATCTGTCACTCCTTGCAGCTGCGCCGCTGTGGGAATTTTATAAAGCCTTTTTGTGTTCTATTGAAGGTGTTATTAAATTCAGGAGTATGATAGATGGGACTTTATATTCTTCTTGGGGTCCGCATGTCTGAGCGTAAGCGAGTTTCGGACCCCAGAATATAAAGTCCCAGATATCATGCCCTGAATTATAACATCTTCAAAAACACGAAAAGACTTTATAAAATTCCCGCAGAGGCGCAGCTGCAAGGAGTGACATATGCTTGGCAAATGCAAAGTTTGAATTTACGATTACTTCTGGGACTTTCGTGCTTCATGCTGCGCTCTCTTAAGCTTGTACATCCTTGCATCTGCTTCCATATATACTTCATGAGCATTTGCTCCGGCAGGAAGTTCATGTCTGTAGCAGATTCCGTAAGCAACACTGTGATCAAATCCCGTCTCTTTCTCCTTTGCTCTTAAGAGCTTATTCATATGTTCTATATGACTGTCTATGTAGCTTTCGTCAGGAATACTCTTAAGGATAACTACAAATTCATCACCGCCGGTCCTACCCCTGAAGAAAGGGTCAGGGAAGCATACATTAAGGACATTGGTGAAGTTCTGAAGAAGCTCATCTCCGGCTTTATGACCTTTGGAGTCATTGACCTCCTTAAGCCCGTTAAGGTCCATAGACATGATAAGATAATCGTCAGTGGTTTCATCCAGCTGCATTGTCTCTTTGTCGCAGGATGCCCTGTTAGGAAGCCCTGTAAGAGAGTCTTTGTACGCAAGTGAAGACAGCGCTATTTCTTTTTTCTTCATAGGGTCAGCGTTGGACAAAGTAACCATGAAAGTCATAACACGGGATGCAACGAATACGATGCCGCCCAAACCTATGAATATAGACGCTGCGTTATTAAATTCTCTTGCCTGATTTCTGTCTAGTGCAAAGAATATAGAAGCGATGATAAGACATATGGACAGAGTATTAAGTCCCGCTATCTGAACCTTGTCATAAGTTGATGCCTTACGCCTTCTAAGATAGAACACAGAATACATCATAAAACCTATGACACTGATTGCATAAATGATCGCGATTGGCTTTGAAAAAGTATTGATATATCTGATCCTTGTAAAATGGCATATGCCAAAAATAACTTCAATAGCACATACACCCAGAATATAGCCTAGAGCTATCCTGTTATGGTGAAGATGGCATATAGTACAGAAAAGGAGCATTATCAGGGGAAGAGAGATATATAAAAGAGTATATTCATATAAGGCTGGCTTTGTAGTATTGGTCATGAAGATGATGTTGATCCTCTGGGAAGTGAGTATCCATGCTCCTCCGCATACGCATAGTATAGAAGACCTTATCTGGCTTGCAAGCCCCCTTATCCTTACTGCAAAGAACAGTGATATGAGAAAATAGATTACGCCAAACATACACATAAAGGTACCCAGAAATACAGACAGAGCTCTGTCCCAGGTATATCCTCTGGATAGATCGTTGAAATTACCAAAAGAAGGCGTATAGATTATGGTTTTAGAACCTGACTGTGATACTATCATCTCGATAGAGAGCTCTTTTCCTTCATATTCATCGTAAGGAAGAGTTATGAAATTCACATCTTTAGGCAGAAAATCACCATTTTTTGCTTCTTCAAGCCTTCTTTCATATATAGGAGTACCATCAAGGGATATTGTATAACCTACAAACTGAGTAGCCAGCATAAGAGTAGGAAAGTCGTATTTTTTGTCCGGAAGATTGAAGGTTACAATAATACGGTCTCCGCGGTTAAAAGAGTAGGAGTCTGTAAAGGCATTGATCTTCTCTGCACTGGACCTTCCTCTGTAGACATCGTTTAAAGTGACATACAGGCGATCTTCCTCTATAACAGGCGCAGTATTCTCACTATGGAGGATTATCTGAGACATAAACAGAGTAGTGAACAGTATTAAGATGAACCACAATATAACATTTATATTTTTGACCGTCATAGAAACCTCATGCCTTTTTATTACTGTTTTCCTGATGTCTTTTTCTTTTCATTTCATACATTCTTATATCAGCAATAGTATATATCTTCTCAGCATCCTGCCCGGGGAATTCCATATCAGATGCGATACCATATGAAAATCCATAAGTAATCCCGGCCTGTCCGAAATGAGCACGGGAGAATTTGGTCTGCAGGTCTTTCATTCTGGAGTTTGCATCTACAAGATTCTGGCCATACAGTATGACAATGAACTCATCGCCTCCCATACGACCTGTTATATCAGTAGATCTGAAGGAACTACTGAGCATATCTGCAAATAACTTAAGATATTTGTCGCCCGCGTCATGTCCATAAGCATCATTGATAGTTTTTAGGTTATCAAGGTCGATGGATATGATCATATAGTTTCTATGGTCACTTCCTGCAATCAGCATCTCTTCCTGACACCTTGCTCTGTTGGAAAGACCTGTCAGAGGATCATAATATGCCAGACCGCTAAGAAACTGCTGCCTGTTCAAGGATTCTATGGAATAGATCTGGTACTCAAAATATCCTATGAAGAGGAATATGACAAAAATAAGAGATCCAAAGGAAAGAAGACTAAGGTTAAGATTTGCCTCTCCTTGCGGCGATGTGAATTTCAGCACATTAAAGATGATGATCTCAGTAAGAGCACATACTATGAAGATGCTAAGACCAAGAAGGAGGATCTGAAAAGATACCACATCAGGATCATTTTTTTTCTTGCCCCTGGAAGTATACAGAAGATATATAGCTGAAGTAAGGGCAAGAGGAGCCTCAATACCGCACAGGATATGGATCGTAAGTGTGTGTGTTGAGAAAAGTGAGATCCCGGCAAAATGAGCGATTATAAAATAGATGAATATACAAATATCTATAGCTGTAGCAATCTTAAATATGATCTTGATCCTTCTAAGTGGCATGATACCCGCTACATATGCACACAGAACTACAGGTATCAGATAGAAAGATATGTATTCCAAAATGGTATTAACTATCATCCTTGATGAAAAATAGTTGAATATATCTGAAGATGCCAGTATATATACCCCAAGGACTATTGAGATAAGTGCTCCAAGAAATACCCTTTTATAATCAGATTTGTTGAAAATAAGATAAGGAGTGAGGGCGCAGAAAGTAACGCCAAGACTGCACAAAAAGATACCTACATAGAACTGTAGTCTTATAACATCAGATCGCATGAACAGAAGATCTTTTCTAAGACCTATATAAATAGTGTCAAAGCCTGAAAAGGCGCTGTCCTGTCCGGCAGTAAAATAGACACTGAGCATTCTGCCCGGGTAACTGTCAGGAAGAGGGACATAGACATATCCCATGGGAATGATGCGATGTTCATTCAGAAGATCAGAAGCATAATCATATATAAGTTCATCATCCAGATAGACTTTTAGACTTGCATGAACAGATTTGATCAAAAGGCACGCAGACCTTATACCATAATCATCTAATTTGTGCATCAAAATGAAGGTATCACCTGTATCTGCAACCTTAATATCAGCCTGGGATAAGGCAATATCATCTTTGGTTTCGCCATCATAAATGATACTCCATCCATTGTTAAGCGCGATGATGTCATTTTCGTATTTAGATGGGAAGGACCCCGGAAAAAAGGTATAAAGCAGTCCACCGGCAGTTATAACGGCAAGGATTATGTAGATAGCCAATTTATTTCTGTCAGTATATTTTGTAATCATGATAGTATTAATCATACAACTTTAATTCTTCGCCTGCAATGCCTCAATATGTCACAGTCCTAGGCAGAATAGTCGCTAGGTGATGCCCCGGTTATCTTTTTGAAGGTTGATGAGAGGTAAGTTATATCCTTATATCCAACCTCCTTGGCCACTTCATATACCTTGTACTTGCCGCTTCTAAGCATCTCTATAGCCGCTCTTATGCGGTATCTGGTGATATAGGAATTTATAGTATAGTCAGTTTCTTTTTTAAACATGTGACTTAAGTGGCTTTCAGATAATCCCAGACTTTCTGATATGAGCTTAACACTGATATTAGTGTTTCCATAGTTTTTCTCTATATAATATAGTGCATCAGATACATATTTACTTACAGATTCTTTCTTCAGGATATCATCGTTTAGTATAGAATCATTCTGAAGCCTGGTCTTATTGATATATTCCTTGTCTATTTTGTCCCTTATCTTTAGCACAGTATTCTCAAGCTCTCCATCCTTAAAGGGCTTAAGGATATAATCAGAAGCGCCCAGCTTTATTGCCTTTTGTGCGTAGGCAAAATCCGAATATGCGGTAAGAAATACGGTATATGCGTTATTGTCTTCTTCCCTTAGCTTTGATACCATCTCAATACCGTCCATCTGAGGCATTCTTATATCGCATATGATAAGGTCTGGCTTATATTTCATGGCTGCATCAAAACCTTCAAGGCCGTTACTGCTTTCAGCTACAACAGCGCAGCCAAGTGATGCCCAGTCTATTCCCATTACAAGACCTGTTCTAACAAGCTTTTCATCATCTACGATCAGTACACTTAACATATTTTCAACATCACCTTTATTATTGAATCCTAGTCTCTGTTAAGGGGAAGGGTTACAGTTACTATGCTTCCGCCTTCTTCAAGCCTTTTTGCCTTTATTCCGTACTCATCGCCGAAGTACAGACGTATGATGGTATCCACATTTGAAAGACCAAGATGCCCTTCTTCCTCTCTGTGATCTCTATGCTCTATCCTGTAGAGGTCTTCATCGGATATACCTACTCCGTCGTCATATACCTCGATCTCAAGCACGTTGTCATTGTCATATATATTTACAAATACTTGCCCGCCGGCCTTGTCTTTAAGACCGTGGACGATTGCATTTTCAACCACAGGCTGCAGTATCAGCTTAGGAACTATGCAGTCTTCAAGTTCAAGTGGTACCTCTATGTCAAAAGAAAAATTGCCTGAAAACCTGATCTTCTGGATTTCTATATAGTATTTTACAAGATCGATCTCTTCTTCGAGCCTTACAAACTTCTTGCCGGATATGGCCATTCTAAGGATGATGGCAAGATTTGAAGCAAGAGTAGCAACTTCCGGAACGCCTCTTGTCTTTGCGGTCCATTTCATTGTATCAAGAGTATTGTAAAGAAAGTGAGGGTTGAGCTGAGCCTGCATCATAGCTATAGTTCTGTCATCAAGCTCTTTTTGTTTTTGGATTTCCAGATCCATGTATTTTTGGAGTTCGCCCGCCATTTTATTGTAGTTTCGTCCAAGCTGTCCCAGCTCATCCTGCCTTTTGGTATCGACTCTTGCACTTAGATCACCGCTTTCAGCTCTTTTCATGACTTTGGAGAGCTTACCTATAGGACGGGTCAGGTAGCCGCTCATTATCTCGGCTACAATAAGGCACAGTATGAAGCTTATGGCAGCCATCAGCAGCATAACCCTTGTCATGGTCTTAGTAACATCACTTGTGAAGATGTTCTCTTTGCCAAGTACTATTGATAATCCGCTATCACCAATCTCTCTTACAAAAAATATACCGCTGTCACCAGGGCTTGTGATATCGAGACCATTCATCATACGAGACCTTATAGTATATGCGACATTGTCATTTTTAGCTCTTTCGTTTGAATAAACCATGTCCCAGTATCTGTCCAGTATGACAACCTCAGAGGATGAATCCGTCGTATTTGACAATATGGCTGAGATATTGTCTGTATCAAGGCTTGCAACTATATATCCAATGCAGCTTCCCTTGTCGCGGACAGCGCAGGCGATCTGTATAAGGCTTGGATCTTCGTAGTCCTGAGTCCTTCTTATGACTATACTATTTGATGCACTTTCTACATCTTTTAGTATTCCGAAGTAGGTAGGCATATTTTTCTTTGATTCGCTTGAAGATGTGCTTATAAGAGTATTACCATCTATATCATATACAGTGAAATCGCCATAATCCCTAAGGTCAGATGTCAATGTGAAGAGTATCCTGTAAGACCTGCTGCCTGTATGAGGAGTGTTCTTACTTAACATCTCCAGGATCACTTCATCATTTGAAAGAGCAGTCATGTCGTATTTGAATATGCTGAACTTGGAATCAAGCTCTGACGCAGCTTCTTTGATGCTGCTAAGGGCAAGCTCTTCATAGTTTTGTGATATCCTTGATCTGAAAGCTCTTATCAGGAATATCCCCGATATAAGAAGAGGAAGGATAGCCACTATTATAAAAGCTGATAGAAGCTCTCTTTTAAAAGATTTTCTTATCATGTGTCATCCCCTGATCTGTAAGATTCGCTTAGTCTTGACCATTTATCCAGAATTTCAGATCTTTTGGAAGTGGCCTTATCAATGTCATATATGATCACATTGATATCAGAACTTTCGCCTATATCATCTCTGACACTTCTTCTGAACTGATATTGAGAAAGATATGACTGAACAGATCTGCCTGATACGAAATCAATGAAGGCTCTGGCGTTGTCAAGGTGCTTAGAACCTTTTACTATCGCACAGCCGTCAGGAAGGGCAGCAGTACCATCTTCGGGATATACCATTTCGATACTTGCTCCGTCTGATATATTCTTACGAGCAACTTCTTCAGTTGTGATCCCTATCGTCTTACGTCCGGCTATGACCTGCGTCACAACATCAGAAGATGAATCCAGGACTTCTGCGCCTATACTGTCTACAAAACGGGAAAGAAGCTCATCCTCACTCATATCGTCATCATTTAAAGGCATTACCTGCAGCATAGTCATAAGTGCTGTGTATGATGATCCGGAAGTGCAGGGATCAGCATAAGCGATCTCGCCATCATACGCACCTGACAATAGACTTGCCCAGCTCTTTGGCCTTTCGTTATAGTTTATTAGTTTGGTATTGTAGATGAAAACAATTGGAAGTGAAGAAAAGACTGTATAGCTTCCGCTTACTGAAGTGTAGGAGTCATCAAGATGCCCTTCATTTATACCAATATATGGCTCGAAATATGAACTGTAGCTGTCAAGAGAGTCAACTCCCCCGCCGAACATGATATCTGCATAGGGATCATTATTTTCACTTGCAATAAGTTCAAGCATCTGGTTGGTTCCCCCGCTATGAACTTCAACCCATATACCTGTCTCATCTTCAAATTCCTGAATTATTGGCTCATAGATTTCAGGTTTATGGGCTGTATATACTATTAGTTTGTTATCTTCAGATAATTGATATACATCGTTTACACTATCTTTTTCCGGGATATCTATACCCAGGATAAGTGAAAAGATGATAACGATAGTTATGAATATTGCTGCTGATATTTTCTTTGACAGGTGGAAATTCCCCTTTTTAAAAGATCTGACCATATCCCCCTAATGTGCGTTATATAAATCAAAAACGCACGCTCCTTTGTCTTCATATTAACAGTATACACTCAAAAAAAGCTTATTTGTAAAGCGTGGGGAAGATTAGCAGGATTTCTAAAAATTTTGCAGTTTTGTCCCGTTTATTATTAAAAACATGTTAATTACAATTAAAGACATAGGGTACTTCCCGGTATCTGATACGGGAAAAATCGCTTAGCGTCAATGCAGGCGAATAGGTATTTATTTTCTAAATGGGAAAAGGAGGACAAAAAACTATGAAAAAGAAACTTTTATCTGCATTAATGGCAGGCAGCCTTATAATGGCTTCTCTTGCTGGCTGTAGTTCCGGATCCGGAGGTAACACGGGAGGCGATACCGGTACAGGCTCAGGAACTGATACTGTTGGCACAACAGATACTGCAAAGACAGATGCAGATACAGGCGCAGCTGATACTGCTAACATGACTGAGACTCAGAAGATCATCGCTGAGGCGCAGACCATGACCTTGGAAGAACTTGCAGCCAAAGCTATAGAAGAAAGTAACGGGGCTACATTCTACGGCGTTGGTAACTCAAGTAGAGGCAAGACAGCACTTCCTCTTTTTATAGAATATCTTCAGTCTATTGATTCATCCTACAATATGGAATTCGACTGGCAGCAGCCCAAGAACAACAAAATATTCGAGCAGCTTCAGGCTGACTCACTCAAGGAAGAGGGAACCTTTGCAATGACCCTCATCCAGGATGGTAACCAGATCGAGTCCAAGATGGTTCAGACAGGAATCCTTGATACATTCATTCCTCTTGACTGGGCACAGGCTAATGGTACAACACCTGATGCTTATAACGGCTATCTTGAACTTCAGCTTCTCAACAAAGTTTTCATGTACAACACAACAGGTGATAAGACCTATGATAACTGCTGGGATTTCGTAGCAGAAGGTTCACACCCTCTTTTCATGGATATTGATTCTGAAATAGTTGGTAAGAACTTCCTGTACATGCTCACAGAAGATACATATGCTCAGTATCTCAAGGATGCATTTGATGCTCTTCCAGCAGATGAACAGGCTTATTTCCAGCCTACAATTGATTCTGAAAAAGAAGATGCAGAGCTCTTCGGACTTGGCGCTAACGGTGCATATGCTCTTGCATACATTAAGCTCTTTGTAGGTGCTTATAACGCTCAGACAGATGACGGACCTATCTGCCAGACACTCGTTACAGATTCTGCTACAGACCAGTCAGGACTTCTTGTTTATTCAAAGCTTCGTTCTGTAGAAGAGTCATCAGGCGTATCAGTTAACAACATCAATATCGCTGCATATCAGGATGGATATACAGGAATCGGCGGATACGGATATTGCCATTATCTCTTCGTAACAGATAACAGCCCGCTTCCATGGACAGCATGTGCATTCATCGCATATATGACATGTACAGAAGACGGCTTCTCAGCATGGGGCAAGGACATGGGCGGATATTCATCCAATCCTGAAGTTGCCAAGGCTATCGAGACTACATATGAACACTCCAAGGGCGGATACAACGAAGCAGGCGAAGACGAATTCCCTGCAAAGGATGACCGCGGCAAAGAATGGTGGGTAGGCGAAGGCCAGCTCGTAGTAGAAGATCCTCAGTACTGCGCATCTGTAGCATTTACAGTAGGTAGCTGGATTGAGACACTTGATAAGTATACAGGTGAAGAAACTGAATAATAATATCAAAAAAGGTTTTAGGTGACTATAGGTTAAAGCGTGCTAAGTCCATAGACTTGCACGCTTTAGCTATAGTAAAAAGCATCTTTTAAGCTCCATGAATATATTTATTATTTGATATTTATAACAAAGATAGACTATGAAGATATCGGGGGGAATATGAATAAAACTAATATTCTTAACCGCCTTAAGACATATTTCGCAAAGCCTCAGAATGTGATACTGCTTTTGTTTGGAATAACCCTTACATATACTACAGTTGCTCCGATAGTAGCGATAGTTCAGGATACATTCAAGATCCATCCTGGTACTATTGATCAGTATCTTACAGGTAAGGCAGAGGGTTATTCAGTATCTAATTATACAGATCTGTTCACATCAAGGCTTGCTAAGACCAATCTGTGGATGCCTATTCTGAACACAGTCCTTCTTGCAATTCTTACATGTCTTATTGCGATTATATTTGGCGGACTTACAGCATTTCTTGTTACAAGAACCAATATGAAGTTCAAGAAGTATATCAGTTCTATATTTATTTTTCCATACATAATGCCTCAGTGGACGCTGGCTGTTGTATGGCAGAATCTCTTTAACTCCAACCAGGTGACAGGTACTTCTAACGGCATACTTGTTACTTTGTGTCACATAGCAATGCCTCTTTGGTGGTGTCAGGGTCTGTTCCCGTCAGCAGTGGTTCTGGGACTTCACTATGCACCATTTGCATATATCATGATAGGCGGAATATTCAGGAATATGGATGCAAACCTTGAAGAGGCTGCAACTATCCTTGATACGCCCAAGTGGAAGATCATGTTCAGGATAACTCTTCCTATGGTCAAGCCGGCAATACTTTCAACTATACTACTTGTATTCGGATCAGCGATGGGAAGTTATCCGGTGCCGCACTATCTGGGACTTACGACGCTTTCAACCAAGTATGTGTCCATGAATTCCAAGTACACAGGTGAAGCGTCCATACTTGCTATCATCATGATGATCTTCGGAATCATGATCCTTGGCATCAACCAGATGAGCCTTAAGAGCCGCAAGAGCTATACTACAGTAAGCGGTAAATCGGGTCAGATATCCAAAATAAATCTTGGTAAGGGCGGAAAATATGTAATCGGTATAGTACTTATTCTCCTTACATTTTTTACTTCAATATTCCCAATTGTGATGTTCACTCTTGAAACATTCCTGCCAAACCCCGGAGATTACAGTTTCCTTTATACGGGAGATATGTCCAATCTTACCACCAAGTGGTGGATCACAAGGGACAATAACGCAGGAGCCTTATATGGTCAGAAGGGAATCCTTTTTAACGAACTTATAAGAAAAGCACTTTCCGGCACACTTTTTGTGGCTGTATGCTGCGCACTGATCGCAGGAACTATAGGAACACTTATAGGCTACGCAGTATCCAAAAACAGAAGGAGTAAGTGGGCTTCGTATGTCAACAATATGGCCTTTCTTCCGTATCTTATGCCATCACTTGCAGTTGGCGCGGCATTCTTTATTCTTTTTTCCAATGGAAGAATAAACCTGTTCAATACTTATACACTTCTGATAATAGTCGGAGTTGTTAAGTATATACCATTTGCAAGCAGGGCAGCACTTAACTCTATGCTGCAGCTCTCAGGTGAGATAGAAGAGGCAGCTATAATACAGGATATTCCATGGATCAGGCGAATGACCAGGATCATAATCCCGATCCAGAAGTCATCTATTATCAGCGGTTATATGCTTCCTTTTATGACCTGCCTTAGAGAATTGTCCTTGTTCCTTCTTTTGTGTACGCAGGGATTCATCCTGTCGACAACACTGGATTATTTTGATGAAATGGGACTGTATGCATTTTCAAGTGCTATTAACCTGATACTTATACTTCTCATTCTCATCTTTAACACACTTGTCAACAAGCTTACAGGAGCAAGTCTTGATTCCGGTATAGGTGGTAAATAGTGTGATATAAGTTTGTTTGAAGCATTGAAATATTAGTCAGTTTCTTTGCTTGCGACATATTGATTATGATAAGGAGAGCAATAATGCCTGAGATAAAACTTACAAATATAACCAAAAGATACGGCAATTTCTATGCCGTAGATAATCTTGATCTTGATATAGAAGATAACGCCTTTATAACACTCCTTGGTCCGTCAGGATGCGGCAAGACTACAACTCTTCGTATGATAGCAGGACTAGAAACGCCTACGTCCGGCAGGATCATGATAGGCGACAGAGTAGTATTTGATAGCGATAAAGGAATAAACGTACCACCCAATAAAAGAAAAGTCGGATTCCTGTTCCAGAACTATGCTCTATGGCCCAATATGACCGTGTACCAGAATATATCTTTTGGTCTTACTAATATCAAGGAGAAGATGCCTCTTATAGATATAAAGGCAAGCAAATTAAAGGCCAAGATCGAAGCTTTAAAACATCCCAAAGAGCTCAAAGATATTCTTGAAGAGAGCCGCAATAAAGACGGCAAGGTAGATAAAGAAAAGGTATATCTAAAGCTTATAGATACCTATACCATGTCCATGTATAGTGCCAAGGAGCTATACGTACTAGGAGTTTTGGAAGCATCTGATGTAAGTAGCGCAGCTAAGTCCAAAAAAGATGAGCTTGAAAAAGAGCTTGAAGCTATAGTGAATGAACATAGATCTAAAGGAGAAGAACTGGGAGATGAATCCGAGATAATCAGAAATGGTCAGGTAGTCACGACCATCAGATCTCTTAGTAAGGAAGAAGTTGACCTTGCTGTACGGAGAGTATCAAGGATAGTTAAGATAGGCATGTTCATGAACAGATACCCTGCAGAACTATCCGGAGGGCAGCAGCAAAGAGTAGCTATTGCAAGAACTCTTGCACCAAAGCCTCAGGTTCTTTTTATGGATGAGCCATTATCTAACCTTGATGCAAAGCTTAGACTTGAGATGAGATATGAGCTTCAGCGCCTGCATCTTGAGACGGGCAGTACCTTTGTATACGTAACGCACGATCAGATGGAAGCTATGACACTTGCTACTAAGATATGCCTTATTAATAACGGCGTATTACAGCAGTATGATGCACCTTTGACGGTATACAATAAGCCTTCTAATCTCTTTGTAGCAGATTTTGTAGGCAATCCATCCATGAACTTTGTAGAAGCAAGGGGTGTGCAGGGTGCAGACGGGGATCTTGCCCTTGACATATTAGGAGATCACAAGGCAGTATTTACTCCTTCTGATAAGCTTGATCTTGGCAGATGGTTTTCAGAAAGAGATGCTGCCAAGGCCCAAGCCGATGCAGATCTTGAACTTAAGAAAAAAGATAAGAAATACGTCGAGAAGAATAATAAAGACGAAAGCTTCCGCTACCACATAAGCCTTGTGGAAGAAAAAGAAGACTATGACGATGATCCTGTCATCACCAATGAAGATTTCGTGATCGGTATAAGACCTGAATTTATAGAACTTGATGATACAGACAGTGCTGTAGAAGGAGAGATCTATGGTGTCATGCCTACAGGTATGGAATCTACTATAAAGATCGCTGTTGGCAACTATCTTCTTACAGGCGTAGTCTTTGGCTCCAAGCTCTATAAGATAGGCGCAAGGCACAAGATCACAGTAGGAGGAGACGGAATCCTTCTTTTTGACAGAAAATCCGGAAGATGCATCACATCCGGACCTCTTAGTCTGAAATAACGAAAAGATGGGCCTAAAACGCCCGGCCAAATGGTCCCTTGCATCCGTCCCCCTAGGGGCATTTGGTCCAAGCAAAGACATCGTTTATTTTTGACCTTTTATAGCGCAGAGCATATAATGATATAGGGTCAATGTGATTACAGTAAAAGGACTCCTTTTAAAGGAGTCCTTTTAAGTTACAATAAAGATTTCGCATATAAAATACACCTTTGGCAGATATGCTATATCATTAACATATGACTTTTAGAGGGATTTTATGAAGAGAACTTATACTAGATCGTCATACCGGAAAATATCATTCATACTTGCAGCAGTCTGTGCCTTATCCTTGTCAGGATGCGGGCTTGGCGACTTAGACGATGATACAATAGATTATGACAAGGTCTATCAGTCAGGCTATGACGATGGCTATAACGAAGCATACCAGTCAGGCTATGATGAAGGCTATGAAGACGGTTTTGAAGCAGGTTCTTTGGAAGAAGCGTCAGAAGATAGCTGGGAATACTGGGACGATGATGAATACAATGAATGGGATGAAGATGACTACCGCGACGATGATGACGATTCATGGGGAGGCCGCGGCTATGAAGACAATAGTTATGACGATGATGAATACTATGAACCGTATGAGTCAACAGGCGGAACAGGAGTATTCAAGAATGATAACGGAAGTGGCGATACTCTGACCGGCAATATTCCTGTTATCTCAATATATGTCAATGATGCCAATTATACCTGGGGCGATTCTAAGAAAGACAATAAGACATACACTCATACCTATGAGTATCTTGGTATAGCCTGCAATTTTCTTATGGATGAAGCACAAAAGTGGGGACAGGAGCTTAATCTTATCTACGATTATTATGAAGATGAAGATCTTGGATATTCACTTACTATAGAATCTGACGCAGTCAAGGACTATTATTCTGCAGACCATGAGATCTGGTATTTTATAGAGAACAGCATAGATGTAGGCGCTATCCAGAAGAGGTACGATGCAGACAGTGTTGCAATCATGGTTTATATAAATACTGACAAGTCTATCGAAGAAGTGTCCTGCACTACCTGCTATTATGGAATGTACGCTCTGGACAGCGTGTATGAATTTTCCTACATGTTCATGCACAGCAACTATGAAGAAGAGACCCCGGCTGCATTTGCTCACGAGATGATGCACCAGTTCGGCGCGATTGACCTTTATCAGGAAGATGAAGAGATAGGACTATCTGAAGAAGAGATAGGCATCATAGAGTCAGACTATCCCAATGACATAATGTATACAACCTATGATGAAGTTACCTGGATCCCCATCTATGATGAAATAACCAATGAGATCTCAGAACTTGATGCCTATTACATCGGCTGGACTGATCACGCAGATCTTGTAGATGAGTTCAATCTTCAGAAACGCTGACATTAACAGGCAGAAGATCATTTATAAATCTTGCTTTATTATATAATTCCATACCATACATACTTATCTGCGTAACATTATCATCCTCGAGTACACATCTCGCCATATCTTTAAGGCTTGTACCGGGGATGATTTTTTGTAACTCATTTTTGTAAAAAGATATATAGGGCATCCTTGATGCTGCTACGCCGGCAGCAAGTAAAGGGCGCAGGATTCCTGCAGCATCGGCTTTTTCTTTGCTTAGTACCAGCAGAGTCAGCGGAATGTTTCCTTCACGTCCCTTGTATATCTTATCAGGATGAATGCAGTCTTTATAATATCTGATCGGCCTGTTATCATCCTCTTTCAAAGAGTAAGTCTTAACAAGGCGTTTTATCTTCTCGCTATCTCCTGAGCAGTCAGTCAGGATTATCTCATAGAGCTTATAATCCTGAGTCAGGAGGTTGTTTATATAAGTGAAGGGATAGTCGTCAGCTCTTGCGATCACAGATATAGGAAAAAAGAAATCGTGATCAAGCCTCTTGTGCATGAGCTTTATTTGACGCTCTTTGCGAACAGGAAGATAACTCTTTAATGAAAAATAAAAAAATGAGATCGAGAAGATAAGGAGTATTAACGATACAATAAATAATATTGTTTTCATGATCATATCCCTCTATCGAGTGCCATTTGAAGTTCATCAATTGCATAGCTTAGTTCTTCCATAGCAAAAGCATCCTTGCTTGCTTCAAGCTCCTTGATCTTAGTTTGACTGATTCTAAGCTTTGAAAGCGATTTGGAGCTGTTAATACGTACATACCACCATTTTGAATGAATTGACTCAAGAAGACAATCTATAGCTTCATTATTGCTGTCATGATCATCATAGTCCCCTAAAGCAGAAGCTGCTACAGAAGCAGGCTCCCATACATCGGAATTGGCACAGGAGTTTATTATCTTTATGAGGACATTGCTTACTTTTTTGCCTGGCTTTTTTGCAAAAAGTCTTATGGCTGCGCATCTTATATCAGTATCTATCTCTTCATTACAGGCCATCTCCATGAATCTTTCGTCATGATCGTGAATCTCTGCATATCTCATGAAATTGATGATCGCAATCTTGCAATGTTTATCAAAAGAATCAAAAACATTCATAAGACATCTGGATAGTAAGATCTTGTCTCCTGTAAAAGTAAGAAGTCCATCAGCAAGGAGTCTTTCGTTATGATAGAACCTTTTTTTATTGATGGTATGGAAAGCGTCTATTACAAGAGATTCATCTCCGAAACTGTATATTGCAAGAAGAGCATTCTGACGCAGATAGACAGAGTCTTTAGTAAGGTAGGAGAGCATAGTCTTTTTATAGATTCCGTTATGCTCTTTATCTGTTATCTGGAAGGTTGATAAAGTATAGGCAAAAAAGCTCCTAAGATCATCCGATGTACTTCCAAATAGTGAACAGAAGGCTCTTTCGTTTCGGTATAGGATGCCAAAGGCAGCAGAAAGACTCTCAACCGATTCAAAGGCTACATCAGCAAATGCAGCCAGATTCTCAGGATTGAGAAATAGACGAATTATCCCATCCGGGATAGTTCCATTACTGTTTTCGTGTTTTTTGAGTATCAGACGCCAACGCATATGCCTTCTTGCACTTTTTCTTGCAAGAGATGCTTTATTACCTGACGTCCATTCATTTAATATAAGTCCGGACGCAATCAACGCTAAACTGATAAGAGTTATTATGATCACAGGTATTGACATAGTTCCTCCTTAATGCGCGTTCACCAAAGAAGACTATCATGCTTTGCATATCAATATTTAAGATCTGATCAGGAACAAAGTGTGAAACCAAGGTTGTATTACTTTGCAAAAAATACGAGTTATACAACATTAATTATCGGAATTATGAACATTTTTATTAATATCTATTGTATTATAAATAGTATAGATATTAAGTGAATTTTTCCTATACAAGATGTAAACAATTAACCCCATATCATTAGCTTTTTTTGATCAAGTATTAAGGAGGCTTTATGAAGAAAAAGATCATAGTTGCTACGCTGATGAGCCTGATGCTCTTTGCAACATCCTGCGGCTCGATTGATAATACCTTAGAGTCTGACTCGGATGAAAAGACAGAAGAATCTAAAAAGGATGAAGATGATAAGGAGACTGATAATGAAGATGACAAGAATAAAGATTCTACCAAGGACAGTCAAAAGCCCTTGACTATAGTTAATCACCTTGTTACGGCGGCTTTTGAAGAAAATGAATCTCTTACATCCGCAGGGACATATCCTGAGATAATAGTCAATGAAGACTTTATGATGGATTATCCTAAGTTCTGGGCAGCTATGACCAATTATAGTGATTCTATGGCTGAATCTTCCAAGGATGACATAAGCTATTTTGGATATGGAACGCCAAGAGAAGATAATGATTCATATCAGTATGATGTGGGCGTAGAAGTCCTTAGATTTGATGATAAGATATTTGCTCTCAAAGTATCAGAGGACTACTACTGGTCATATTCTGAAGAAGAGACTAAGTATTCATATCTGGTAACTTATGATATAAACACAGGAAAGAGGATATGGTCAGATGCCTATATCTCAAACAAGGAAGGCTTAGGACAGATACTATATGATGCTGTAGTTGCAACTTATCCAAGGGAAAAAGACCTCGTTAATGAGACCGTCGAAGATGGAAGCCCTATGGCTTTATACTATATCAATGATATGGTGGAGTATGATTATCTTCCTTGCTATATCCAGGGAGATCAGTTCATCGTTCATTTTAATTCATATTCTATCATGTACAATGATAACGAATATGAGATAACGATCCCTGTTGATGATCTTAAGGACTATCTCAATCAGGATTATCTGCCTGATACAACAGGCAATCTGGAAGATGTGATCGAGTTTATAGAGGCTAATGACGATGTACTTGAGGGTCATTTATATACATATGATGATGGCGGAAACAGCTATGAAGAACAGGAAGAGATCCATGTATCAACTCCGGAAGAGTTTGTAGATGCGATCGCTCCAAACACACGCATTATCATGGAACCTGGCAAGTATGATATCAGTGACTATGTCCTTGAGCCTACAAGTGATTTTCTTGAAGGGCATCCATACTGGGGATATTCAAACTGGATGGATGAGTACGGACCAAGCGGCGTCTACAATATGACCATAGAAGGAAGCGACCCTGATGACAGACCTGAGATAGTAATTAATAGTGCTTATGATGATGTACTTTCGATCATTAATAGCAACAACATTACTCTTAATAATCTTATCATTGGACATGATGTAGAAAAAGGAACCTGTTCTGCCAATGTACTTGCACTTTATTCATCAAATGGCATAAGCTGTGACAATCTTGATCTGTACGGCTGCGGAGCATATGGACTTTTCTGCAAGGAAAGCTACAACGTCTATATGTATGATTCCTGCATACATGACTGTACATATGGAATCATAGAAGTTATGGGTGATTCTACAGAACTGTATTTCTATGACTGTGAATTTATAGACAATGAGGAGTATACGCTCATAGATAATGCATATAACAGCGGCTATCTGTATTTTACAGGTTGCAAGTTTGATGATAATAAAGGAGACCTGTTCAGTATATATTCAGAGCCTGATCAGATCACATTCACAGATTGCGAATTTGGAGATGAAGAGTCGGAGTTTTTGAATGAACATTTTGATATGATCTTGTACTACGAAGACGGCGGAGCAGGTTGATATTTTGAAAAAATGTATAATATGGGCAAAAAATTAGTGCATGAATATGCAAATATTGGGCAAAAATATGCAACTTTATCCTATTAAATTGTGCTATACTTACTATTTGTGAATGACTAAAGTTACAAAACAGGAGGATTTAAAATGTTCGTTAACTCGCTTTGGGCACTTCTCCCCCCATTAATTGCAATTGTTCTTGCACTGATCACTAAGGAAGTATATTCTTCACTGATGATAGGTATAATTACAGGAGGCCTTTTATATTCAGGCTTTAATCCTGTCGGAGCTATGAATCATATCTTTGTTGATGGCATGATAGCTCAGCTTTCAGATCCATGGAATGTTGGAATTCTTATATTCCTTGTAGTACTTGGAAGTATAGTCATGCTCATGAACAGAGCCGGAGGCTCGGCTGCCTTTGGAAGATGGGCCAGTGCTCATGTTAAGACAAGGCTTGGAGCACAGCTTGCTACTATAGCACTTGGAACACTTATTTTTATCGATGACTATTTTAACTGTCTTACAGTAGGATCTGTTATGCGTCCTGTAACTGACAAGCACAAGGTATCAAGAGAGAAGCTTGCATATCTTATTGATGCAACTGCAGCTCCTGTTTGCATCATAGCACCTATATCTTCATGGGCGGCAGCAGTCACAGGATTTGTAGAAGGTGCCAATGGACTTGAACTGTTCATCCGTGCAATTCCATATAACTTCTACGCTTTTCTTACATTTGTAATGATGATCACTATATCTGTAGGAAGATTTGATTATGGCAAGATGGCACAGGCAGAGAAGCAGTGCGGTATCACAACTTCTCCTGACGGAAGCCTCAAGCATCCCAGCCTTACAGGTGCAGAAGATCAGCCCAATCCGCCTATATCTCAAAAAGGTAGAGTTATCCACCTTGTACTTCCTATATTTGCACTTATCATCTGCTGCATTATAGGTATGATCTACACAGGCGGATTCTTTGACGGAGAAGGCTTCGTTACAGCTTTTTCCAATGCTGATGCTTCTACAGGTCTTGTATTTGGATCTATGGCAGCTCTTCTTATAACGATTTTGTTCTATCTTGCTACAAGAGTGCTTGATTTTAATGAATGCATGAATGCAATACCTGAAGGCTTCAAGAGTATGGTTCCTGCTATCCTTATCCTGACACTTGCATGGACACTTAAGTCCATGACAGATTCACTTGGTGCATCTGAATATGTGGGAGGTCTTGTAGAGCAGGTCGCAGAAAATGGTATGGTGATGGGTCTTCTGCCTGCATTTGTATTTATCATAGGTGCATTCCTTGCATTTGCTACAGGTACATCCTGGGGAACTTTTGGTATGCTGATCCCTATCGTAGTAAGTGCATTCCACAGTGATATCAATAATGAGCTCATGATAATTGCGATATCTGCCTGCATGGCTGGAGCTGTATGCGGAGATCACTGCTCACCTATATCAGATACGACTATCATGGCATCTGCAGGCGGACAGTGTGAGCATATAAAGCACGTATCAACCCAGCTTCCATACGCTATTACAGTAGCTGCAGTATCAGTATTTTGCTATATCCTTGCAGGATTTGTACGTAACTGGCTTGTAATACTCCCTGTCAGCATCGCAGCTATGGTTGTAGTCCTTCTTGCAATTAAGAATTTCACTAAGTCAAAATAATTATTTGTCATTTATAGATCAGAAACCTGCAGTTGTGCAGGTTTCTGTTTTTTTACACGCATATTAAAGCATTAAACTCAAACTTCGCACTTGCCAAACATACGCCACCCTCTGAGGCAGAGCCGATGCGGCCCGTTTATAATACATTTTCGTATCTTTTGAAGGTGTTATTAAATTCAGGAGCAAGATATCTGGATCTTTATATTCTTCTTACGGTCCACCTGTCTGAGCGAA
>JAEEGI010005891.1_pt1 | contig 27941 bp, 16 predicted proteins | sample 8958751 | NCBI WGS metagenome assembly JAEEGI01 (sample SAMN16246545, study PRJNA631951) | gut metagenome | biome: gut microbiome; feature: rumen; material: KS-attached | host: Bos | place: Iran: Karaj | collected 2018-10 | reverse complement strand
TGCACACCCGTCGCCGGGCAGGACCTGTTCATGCAAGGAGGCGTATGGAACAGCTTTGATTTCCATTCGCGCCACTCCCTGCCCGACAAACAGGCAACCATCGACCGCATGAACCAGCGCATCGAGCTGGGACACCAAGCCTTGAAAACGGCCCAACTGCTTACCATCACCCTGGGAACAGCCATCGTCTATCGCCTGAAATCGACAGGCGAGGTCGTTGCCAACTGCCACAAGGTGCCGCAGCACGAGTTTGAGCGCAAAATTGCATCGGTGAGCGACATGACCAGGGAACTGGACAGCATGCTCACGAGCCTGCACGCATTCAACCCTGAACTGCGGGTCATCATCACCGTGAGCCCCATCCGCCACATTGCTGACGGTCTCGACACCAACTCGCTGAGCAAGGCAGCCCTGCGCGTCGCCATCAACGAGGCCATAGCCCGCCACCGCGAGTATTGCGACTATTTCCCCGCTTATGAAATCATGCTGGACGACCTGCGCGACTACCGCTTCTACAGCAGCGACATGGTACACCCCAGCGACGTGGCGGTGGAATACATCTGGCAGGCCTTCCAGGCTACCTACCTCGACGACCGCAGCGCACTGGCCGTGTCACGATGCGAGCGCATCCACAAGCGGCTGCAGCACCGGCCCATGAGCGCCAACCGCGAGACGGTGGACCGCTTTAATGCCGACACCGCCAGCGTGGTGCGCAACCTGATCAAGGAATACCCCTATCTGGCCCAACACCCGCAGCTTCAAAAAGCGCTACAAGCCGTCAACTAAGGACTAAAAACTAAGGACTAAAATGAACTACTCGATAACCGAAATATCCAATGCGCTGGAAGTGACCGGCGGACGCATCATCGACGAGGACGCTATCGTGAGCCAGCTGCTCACCGACTCGCGCTCGCTGACCATGCCCGAGGAGACGATTTTCTTTGCCCTGCGCACCGATGCCGGTGACGGGCACAACTACATCCCCGACCTGTTTGACAAGGGCGTGCGCAATTTTGTTGTCGCCGCCGACTACTACCCGCAGCCCGAGTGTGCCGCAGCCAACTATATCGCCGTGGAGTCGCCGCTCGATGCTCTGCAGGCGCTCGCCACGTTCCACCGCAGGCGTTTCCGCGAGCTGCCCGTTATCGGCATCACCGGCAGCCGTGGCAAGACGGCCGTCAAGGAATGGCTCTACCAGCTGCTGAAGGACGACTACCGCATCGTGCGCTCGCCCCGCAGCTACAACAGCCAGATTGGCGTCCCCCTGTCGTTGTGGGACATCGACAACAACACCGACCTGGCCATCATCGAGGCTGGCATTTCGCGCGTAGGCGAGATGGACAACCTGCAGTCGATGATCAGGCCCACCATCGGCATTATCACCAACCTGGGCAGCGAGCACAACGACGGCTTCAGTTCCATGGAACAGAAAGCCCAGGAAAAGGCCAAAATACTCTTCAACTGCGAGGGCATCGTCTTTTGTGCCGATGACCCGTTGGTGACCCACACCATCGCCCCGCTGGTCGAGAGCGACGTGGCCATCACCATGTCGTGGTCACGCAACCACTGCGACGCCCCTCTGCAGGTGGACGGCGCCGAGCGCACCGAGAGGTCCACAACGCTGCATTACACCTATGACGACGAGCCCGGCACGGTGACCATCCCCTTTACCGCCGACCGTGACTTGAACAACGCCATCACCTGTCTGGCGGTGCTGCTGTACATGGGTCTTGAACGCGACACCATCGCCCAACGCATGGCGGCACTCACGCCCGTGGGCACACGCCTCAACGTCATCGAGGGCGTGAACAACTGCACCGTTATCGTCGACAGCTACACCAGCGACTACAACTCGCTCACCCCGGCCCTCAACTTCATGACCCGCCGGGCCGGCAACCGCCCCTGCACCGTCATCTTGAGCGACCTGAGCAACGAGAGTTACAGCGGCGACGAACTCTACATCCGCGTGAGCGAACTGCTCAAGACCAAGCGCGTGAACCGCCTCGTCGGCATCGGCAAGGAGATGTGCCGTTACCGCCAGTACTTCGAGGACCTGCCCATGGCACGTTTCTTCAACGACACGCAGGAGTTCATCAACGACGTCGCCAAGGGTGACTTTGAGGACGAGACCGTGCTCATCAAGGGCGACCCGAGTTACGGCTTCAGCCAAATCATCGACCTGCTCGAGGCCAAACAGCACATCACCGTCATGGAGGTGGACCTGAATGCTCTGGCCCACAATTTCAAGTTCTTCAAGTCACTCATCAAGCCCGGAACCAAGACCATCGGCATGGTCAAGGCCAGCGGCTACGGTGCCGGCAGCTACGAGATCGCCAAGACCTTGCAGGACTGCGGATGTGACTACCTCGCCGTCGCCGTGCATGACGAGGGTGTTGACCTGCGCAAGGCCAGCATCACCATGCCCATCATTGTGCTCAACCCCAACGGAGTGAACTACAAGGCCATGTTCCAGTATCGCCTCGAGCCCGAGCTCTACAACCTGGACATGGGACGCGAACTCATCAAGGAGGGCAAGAAATATGGCATAAAGGGCTTCCCCGTCCACATCAAGATCGACAGCGGCATGCACCGCCTGGGATTCACCCGCGACCAGTTGCCCGAACTCATCGCGATGCTCCAGGAGCAGGACGTCATCAAGCCGGCATCGGTGTTTACCCATCTCGCCGTCGCCGACGAACCCGAACAGGACGCCTACACCATGGCCCAGTTTGAGTACTTTGACGCTTGCAGCGAGGAGTTGCAGCATGCCTTTGATTTCCCCATCATGCGGCACGTGCTCAACACGAGCGGCATTGTTCGCTTCCCCGAGCGGCAATACGACATGGTGCGCATCGGCATCGGCCTGTACGGCATCCGCACGCTGTTTGACGGCAGCGAGGACACCCTCAAACCTGTTTCGGCCCTGCGCTCCATCATCATCAGCATCAAGGAGTGGCCTGCCGGCACAACTGTGGGCTACGGCCGTCACGGCCTGCTCGAGCGTGACAGCCGCATCGCTACGGTCAACATCGGCTATGCCGACGGTTTTGACCGCCACTTCGGCAACGGCCGCGTGAGCATGTGGGTGGGTGGCAAGCTGTGTCCCACCGTAGGCAACGTGTGCATGGATGCCGTGATGATCGACGTGACCGATGTGCCCTGCAAGGTGGGCGACACGGTCGAGATCTTTGGCGAACACGTGCCTGTCGAGCAACTGAGCGATGCCCGCGGCACCATCCCCTACGAGATACTCACCAGCATCTCGCCCCGCGTGAAGCGTGTTTATTATCGTGAATAAGACGAAATGACAAAACATTCAGCTAACATATTGACGTTAAGCGCCTTGTTGCTGGGCATGGCTAGCCATGCCACGGCCCAGGACATCGTGGCTAACGATATCTACTATAATATCATCAGCGACACCCAAGTGGAGGTGGCACCGGCCTATTATGATGGTGTGAACCACTACGAGGGCTGCATCATCCTGCCCGAGCGGGTGTATTGCGACGGCATCAACTATGACGTCACCTCCATCGCCCCAAGGGCATTCTGGCAATCGTCAGTGACCGAGGTGCAGATACCCAACAGTGTCACCATGATTGGCGAAGCCGCCTTTGCCGACGCCGACCGCTTGACCAGCATCACCCTGCCGCTTGAGTTGTCAGCCATCAGCCAATACATGCTTGCAGGAACCGCTGTGACCAACATTGTCATCCCCGAGGGTGTCACCGACATCGGCACGGGTGCCTTTGAGGACTGCACCAACCTGAGCACGGTGTTCCTTCCCGCATCGTTGCAGACCATCGGCGAACGGGCCTTTGGCTACTGCATCTGCCTCAACGAGATCTACAGTGATGCCGCCATACCACCCCTGACGATGGGCGACGATGCCTTTGAGGGCTGCGACAACCTTAACGTCATGCTGGCCGATGGCGCCACCACGCGCCGCTACCAGGATGACCCGCTGTGGGGCGACGAAGACCTGTTCTCGCTGTGGATCGACGAGGGACTGGCAGTGCTGCCCACCATGCAGCAGGAGAATCTGGGCCAGAGCTTCACCACATTAACGCTCGGCAACAGCCTGGCCTACAAGATCTACGGACCCGACGGCTACCTGGTCGCCACTACCGCTGCCGACCGCTATTTCCTGCCCATCGGCGCCCAGAGCACCGACTATCTGGTCGTGCCCACGACGCTGATGTATGACGAGGAAGACCTGCAAATGGTGGCCACGGCCGAACCTGATGCCATCGAGGAAGTGGAGGAAGACAATACCATGCCCAAGTTGACCATTCTGGGCCTTGACGGCACCATTTATATCAATGGCGACACCCACAGGTTGTGGACTTTTATCTACGACGTCTATGGCAACCTGTGGTATGAGCGTCCCGCCGTGAACAACTGGATCAGCCTGCCCGGACAACGCGTGTATGTCGTGAAAGTGGGCAATACCGTCCGCAAAGTATTCCTGAACTGATGACAAAGAACGAAGATATCGACATCAAGTACATGCGCATGGCGCTGGACGAGGCGCACAAGGCCCTGGAACGCGACGAGGTGCCCATCGGTGCCGTCATCGTCTGCAAGGGACGCATCATCGGGCGAGGACACAACCTGACCGAGGCGCTGACCGACGTCACCGCCCATGCCGAGATGCAGGCCATCACCGCATCGGCGGCCACATTGGGTGGCAAGTACCTGACCGACTGCACGCTGTATGTCACCGTCGAGCCGTGCCTGATGTGTGCCGGCGCCCTGGCCTGGAGCCAGATTTCGCGCATCGTCTATGGCGCGAGCGACGACAAGCGCGGCTATCATACCCAGTGTGCCTCCCCCTTCCATCCCAAGACTACCGTCACCGCAGGCGTCCTGGCCGACGAATGCGGCAAACTGATGACAGATTTTTTCAAGAAAAAAAGACCTATCAAGAAATGATGACCAAACTATCCCAACGACTTCTCCTGCTGGTGGCCCTGTTTGTAGGGATTACCACGAGCGCTTGTGCCCGTCCTGCAGAGCAAACGCCGACTGAACCGCCCGTCCAGGGCGACACCATCGAGGTCATGAGCACATCGATGCAACGCAACATCAAGAATGTTGTCATCGTGCCTGCCAAGTATTTCGACAAAGACCTGCAAGACCAGCGCTATCCCGTATTATACCTGCTGCACGGCGCTTACGGCTGTTACAACGACTGGTCCAGGAAAGCCAATCTCGACAGCCTGTCGAATGAGTACGGCTTCATCATCGTTTGCCCTGACGGTCAGGACAGCTGGTATGTGGACTCGCCTGTGGACCCCAAGATGCAGTTCGAGACCTACGTGAGCAAGGAACTGGTCGAATACATCGACAACCACTACCGCACCCACGCCAACCGCTATATGCGGGCTATCACGGGCCTGAGTATGGGCGGTCACGGCTCGCTGTTGCTGGCGTTCCGTCATCCTGACGTGTTCTGGTCCTGCGGCAGCATGAGCGGTTGCATGAACATCACCCGGTTCCCCGACAACTGGCACATCAAGGACCGTCTGGGAGAATACAAGGACAACAAGCAGCAGTGGGAGGAACATGCCGTGTGCAACCAGCTCGACAAGGTCAAGGCCTCGACACTGAAACCTGCCCAAAACATCATCATCGACGACGGCTTGAAGGACATCTTCTATCCCCAGAACGTGGCCATGCATGAATTGCTGGTCGAGAAAGAGATCGACCACGACTTCATCATCCGTCCCGGCGCCCACACATGGACCTACTGGGTCAATGCGCTGGATTACCATTTCGTGTTCTTCTCCAAGGCCTTTGCCCGCGGCACCAAACTCATGCAGCAAGAACAACCTTAAACCCGATAAACAATGAAACAACCTAAAATACTGATTATCTATACCGGTGGCACCATCGGCATGATCGAGAACCCCGAGACGCAAGCACTGCAGCCCTTTGACTTTGACCACTTGATGGATAACGTGCCCAAGGTCAAGAAACTGGACTACGACATCGACAACCTGCAGTTCAACCCGCCCATCGACAGCTCTAACATGGACCCGAGCCACTGGCGCGACATCGCACTGGCCATCGAGGAACATTACGACCGCTACGACGGCTTCGTGGTGCTGCACGGCACCGACACGATGGCCTTCACGGCATCGGCCCTGAGTTTCATGCTTGAGAACCTGAGCAAACCCGTCATCATCACTGGCTCGCAGCTGCCCATTGGCGAGGTGCGCACCGACGGCGAGGAAAATCTGATTACCGCCCTGCAGGTGGCCGCTGCCACCGACGAGAAAGGCCGTCCGCGCGTGCAGGAGGTCGCCATCCTGTTCGAGAACTTCTTGTGGCGCGGCAACCGTGCCACCAAGATGAGCGCCGACAACTTCAACGCCTTCAAGAGTTTCAACTACCCCGAGCTGGCCGAAATCGGGCTGGATATCGAGTATAACCCCAACAGTCTGAGGAAGATGCCGCCGCGCCCGTTAAAGGTATGCACCGACATGGACAACAATGTCATGTTCCTCGAACTCAACCCCGGCATGACCGAGCAGACGCTCGACTACCTGCTGCACACGCCAGGCATCAAGGGCATCGTGCTCAAGACCTACGGTGCGGGCAACACGCCCAACCACCCCTGGTTCATCAAGCGCATCAAGGAAGCCGTTGACCGCGGCGTGGTCATCGTCAACGTGACCCAGTGTGTCAATGGCGGTGTGAACTGCTCTCTGTATGAGACAGGTAAAACACTTCTTGACGCCGGTGTCATCAGCGGCTATGACATCACCAGCGAGGCCGCCATCACCAAGCTGATGTTCCTCTTTGGCATGCGTTACACCCCCGGCATGGTCAAGAAATACATGGCCAGCGACCTCTGCGGCGAGGTCACCATCCCCTAACGATAACTACAGACAATATAGCAAGCCGCTGTATCATCTCTGCTGTCGGGAGGATAACCGCCCTGCGGGCGGGAAATTATTCAAATTATAATTAAAAATTTGTTTAATTTCCCGTGCGCTAGCACGGTTAACTCACCGAGTCAGATCGATGACACAGCGGCTTGTTGTAGGGTGACCTGCGGATTAGTAGGTCATGCGGGGCTCAAGTTCCTTGGCCTGGTCGATCATCTTCTGGATTTCCACCTCGGCGGGCACACGGCCGCACAGGTGCTTCTCCTCGTTGACCTCAGCCACCTTGGCGGCCAGGTTGGCAGCCACGCGGTGACGCAGCTCCTTCACGGTGTCGACGCCGGCAGCCTCGAGCAACTCGGCAAACTGCGGGCCGATGCCGTTGATGCGGAACAGGTCGGCATGGTTGGTCCACTTGAGAATCAGTTTCTCGCTGATGCCGGTCTTCTCGGCCATCAACTTACGTCCAGTAGGACCACAGCAAGCATCCAGCAGTTGCTCAACAGTCTCGATGCCCTCGGCAATCAATTTGGGTGCATAAACGTCCCCAATACCCTCAATGTCGATAATCTTGTAATTCATAGCAAATAATTATTTAATGGTTATTCTTCGGGTTTGTTTTCCTTTTTGCAGCAGCAGTTGCAGTCGATGATTTTCCAGATGCAAGCTGCCAGCGCGCCGCCGATAAACGGGCCGACGATGAAGATCCACAGGTTGGCCAGTGCGGTACCGCCCTGGAAGACGGCGGGAGCAATCGAGCGAGCAGGGTTCACCGAGGTGCCGGTGTAACGGATGCATACCAGGTGAACAAGAACCAGCGACAGACCGATGGCCAGGCCGGCAAAGTTATTGGTGGCACCGTTAGTTTTGGAGGTAGCACCCAGCACGACAAGCACAAACACGCAGGTGAAGATAATCTCGGCGAGCAGACCGCCCATCACCGACACGCCCTCTTGCAAGTCGTTGGCGCCCGTGCCGTCCATGCCCATCACGTTGGTGGTAAGCCAGTAGAGCAATGCCGAGCCGATAAAGGCACCGATCACCTGGAAAATGATGTACATGCCGCAATCCTTGGCGCTCATGCGTCCGCTCAGGAAGCAGCCCAGCGTGATGGCGGGATTGATGTGGCAACCGCTAATGCCGCCAATGGTATAGGCCATGGCAACAACTGATAGACCAAAGGCCAATGCCGTGCCCACGACAGCGGGAATGTTGTTAACGGGATCACAACCCAGACTCACGGCAACACCACAGCCCATCAAAACGAGGACCATCGTGCCTACCATTTCTGCTAAATACTTTTTCATAGTGTAAAGAAATTTATTTTGGTTAAACAAATTGATTTTCAATCCTTACAACGACTCATTTCACGTTAGAAATCGCAAACTTAGCAAATTTTAATGAAATTGACAAGAAATTTCTAATAAAACTTCGTATATTTGCAAATTAAATGCATCAGTAAACCTGAAAAGACTTATAGAAAACAGTAAACTATGAATGTTTCAATAGTAGGTACAGGATATGTCGGGCTGGTGAGCGGAACTTGCTTTGCCGACCTGGGTGTGAACGTCACTTGTGTAGACCGTGACAGCCAAAAGATCAACCGCCTCGTGTATGGTGCGATACCCATCTACGAGCCGGGCTTGGACAACATGATCAACCGCAACGTCAATGACAAGCGCCTCACGTTCCTGAGCGACTACAAGCAGGGTTTCATCAACCAGGATTTTGTCTTCTGCGCCATCGACACCACCGCCGATGAGGACGGCTCGACCGACCTGACTCCCATTCTGGACATCGCCAAAGACTTTGGGCAGTTCATCACCCGTTACACCGTTTTTGTCATCAAATCGACGGTCCCCGTGGGAACGGCCCTGCAAGTCACCAAAATCATCGCCGAGACCCTCGAGGAGCGCGGTGCCGACATCAAGTTTGACGTCGCCAGCAACCCCGACTTCTTGACTGAGGGTAACGGCATCAAGGACTTCATGAAGCCTGACCGCATCGTCATCGGCACCGAGACCACCTCAGCACGGCAGGCCATGGAACGCCTGTACCGCACCATCCTGATGCACAACAACCGCACGGTCATCTACACCGACACGCGCACGGCCGAGATGATCAAGTATGCCGCCACATCGATGCTGGCTACCCGCGTGAGCTTCATGAACGAGATTGCCAACCTGTGCGAGATTGTGGGCGCCGACGTCAACGTGGTGCGCCACGGCGTGGGGTCTGACAGCCGCATCGGCCCCAAATACATTTTCCCCGGCTGCGGCTACGGCGGCACGCTGTTCCCCCAAGACATCAACGACTTGATCAAGATAGGCACCGAGCACAACCATGACATGGAAATCCTCAAGGCCGTCGAGAACGTGAACAACCGCCAGAAACGCATCCTGTTCAAGAAACTGAACAACCACTTCAAGGGCGACCTCGAGGGCAAGACCATAGCCCTGTGGGGACTGAGTTTCAAGCCCGAAACCGACGACATGAGCGCGGCTCCTGCCATCGACACGATCAACCTGCTCATGGAGGCCGGCTGCCACGTGCGCGTCTATGACCCCGTTGCCATGAACGCCACCAAGCGCCGTTGGAGCTCGGTCTATTGCGGCCTGGACATGTATGATGCCGTCAAGGGTGCCGATGCCGTACTGCTGCTTACCGAGTGGCGCCAGTTCCGCATCCCCGCCTGGCAAATGGTGAAGAGCCTGATGAAAACGCCTGTCGTGATCGACGGCCGCAACGTGTATGACGCTGACGAGCTCGAGGATCTGGGCTTCACCTACTACTGCATCGGCCGCTAAAAGCAACAATCCAGATAATCTAGGGCATCTAGATAGTCTAGAACGAGAAAACCGCCTCGAAAGGCGGTTTTTCGTTTTTAATATTCATAGGTGGTGTCGATGACCTGGAACTCGGTGCGGCGGTTGACCTGGTCGGCCGCCTGCTGATCCTCCTTGCTCAGGGTCTTTATGAATTCCTCGGTCAGGGTCACACCTTCCTCAAACTGCGGATATTGGCTGTGGATGCGCTTGGTCACTGTCTTGGGCCTTGACTCGCCATAGCCGGTGGGCTTGAGGCGCTCGCGAGGAATGCCGTTGGCGATGAGATAATCGACAACGCTCTGGGCACGCCGCTGTGACAGGCCTTGGTTGTACTTGGCACTGCCCACACGGTCAGTGTGCGACGCCATCTCGATGACAATGTTGGGATGGTCCTTCAGGAGCATGACCATGCTGTCAAGGGCGAGTTTGGACTCGTCACGCAGCACCGCCTTGTCGAAGTCGTAGAAAATATTTTCGATGATCTGGGCCTTGAACATTGCAGCCAGGATGAAGTCCACGTTATACTCGGCATCCTCCTCGGTGCTGTCGCTCTCAAACTCCTGACGGGCATTGAGGTAGCCTTCGGCGCCGGCCATCATGGCATATTTCACGCCACGCTGCAGGTCGAAACGGAACGACCCGTCGGGCTTGGCGACGGTCTTCTGGTTGCTGCCGTCATCGCCCACGATGCGTATCACGGCATTGGGAACAGGCTCATCGTCCTTGTCCACCACATAGCCCGAAATCCAGATCTGCAGGTCGGGTTTGATGAAACTGAAGATGTGGTCATAGCCACGCGCATCGCCACGGTTGCTCGAGAAGAAGCCGCTCTCGCCGGTGCCGAAGGTAAGGCCAAAGTCATCGGCCGCCGAGTTCATCGGCACGCCCATGTTCTCGATGACCCAGCGGTCCATGGCCGTGCGGTCGTTCTCGTCACGCGGCTGCAATGTAGCCAAAAACAGGTCCAGGCCGCCCATGCCGGGATGGCCGTCGCTGGAGAAGTACAGCAGGCTGTCGGTGCGCATGTTGGGGAAGCGCTCGTTGCCCTTGGTATTGATTTGCGGACCCAGGTTCTCCAGGGTACCGTGCTTGTCCTTGAGGTTGATGCGCCAGATGTCGGTGCCGCCCTGTCCTCCGGGCATGTCGCTGGCGAAGTAGAGCCAGTTGCCGTCAGGACTGACAAAGGGATCAGAATAGTTGCTCAACGTGTCGGCGGTGATTTCAAACTTTTGCGGAGCGCTCCACTTGGCCTCGCTGCGGCTGCTGGTGTAAATCTCGACCGTTGTGGGCCAATCCTGGCGCACGGCACGCGACAGATACATCGTCGAGCCATCGGGCGAGAATGCGGCGGCACCCTCGTCATGCTCGGTGTTGAGTCCACCATCCACCACCTCGGGGCGCGACCACTTGCCTTTCTCGTCTTTCTTCGAGAAGTAGATGTCGCCCTTCTTGGTGCCGGTGATCTCGCTGCGCAGTTCGCCCGTGGATTTCTCGTTGGTCGAGGTGAAGTAGATATATTCCTGGTTCTTATCCAGATACATCGGGCAATAGTCGGCTCGACGCGAGTTGAACATCTTGTCCTGCTTGACGATGTAGCGCGAGCCTTCCTCTTTCCATTGCGGGGCCAGTTCACAGCCCCGGATGCCCACCTTGGCCTCCCAGCTGTCGGGGGCGATGTCCAGATACTCGTTGTAGCTATTGATGGCAGCGGCATACTGTCCCTCGCGCTGTTGAGCCTGGGCCAAACGCAGCATGAGCGTCGTGTCCTCATACTCATAGCGAATAGCGTTCTGGAACGCCGCAGCGGCACGGTTGCCCTGGTTGAGCTTCAGGTGGCACATGCCCAATTGGAAGGCCAGCTCGCCTCGCAGCCACTGGTCCTCCTTGCGGTTATACTGGTTGTAGAGCTTGCGGTAAATGGTCGCGGCATCAAAGTACTCACCGCGGTCATAGGCCTCGTCGGCATCCTTCAGTTTAGGCCCCTTGCACGACACCAGCGACAACGCCGCCGATGTCACCATCAGGCCCACCATCATATATAGAATCCGTTTCATGAAACACGTCGTTTATCCATAAAAACGACAAACACGCCACTTTTATTGTGTAAAACGGCTCAAGGAGCGTAGCTCCTGGTGATGGTCATCTGGTGCTTGCCGTCCAACGCGACACGCACGCGTGTGTAGCGCCCGTGGGTGTCGATGTCGTAATCAAACGTGCGCTCGTGCACCACGTCGGTGCCCTTGAGCTCCTTGATGGCGATGAGGAATTTCTTGCCCGTCGCGGTGTCAAAGTCGTAGTGATAGCGGAAGGCCTTGCCGCCCGTTTCCTCACGCACGACATAGCCGCCCTGATAGAGCAAGGTGCGTTTCGCGCCCTTGGCCGGGGTAATCACCCGCTTGGCCAGATGTCCCTGCTCGTCAAAGGTGTAGTCCTGACGGCTGCCGTTGCTGCCCTTGATGGTCACGCGGTAGCCGTGCTCGCCGTAGATGGGCGCATAGTCGATGGTCTGGTTCTTGCTCTTGCTCTGCTTCAAGGCAAAGCCCAGCACGTCGTCGTAGCTGTAGGTGTAATTCACTGTCGTCTTGTTGCCCTTGCTGCCCTGGATGACGGACTGCGTGAGCAGGCCCTGCTCGTTGAAGATGAACACGTTGTCACGCTTGGTGCCGTCGGCCAGGACGACCTTTTCGTCCACGCGGCCCGTGCAACCGTTGAAGCCCACGTCATGGTGCTCGATGCGATAGCTGTGCGTCGGGTTGTTCACCAGATTGGTGTAGAACAGTTTCACGTGCGGGTCGGCAGTGCGCATCGTGTCGATATAGGCCGCCAGGTTCTCGAGGGCGACCTGTTCGCTGCAGATGACGTTACCCTGCTGGGCGCTCATCGCCCCTATCGTCAGGCTGGCCATGGCAGCCAACAGAAAAAATCTCCTTATTTTCATCTTTTTACCTTGATTATTGACAACAAAGGTAAACAAAAACTCCAATCTCACAAAAAAAACCAAAATTTACCGCCATTCATGGCGACAGGATAGCGATTTTTGTCTATCTTCGCAGTTTAATAACCGTCTAAAACTATCCTAACAAATTATAAACCACATTATTTATTTATGAAAGACGAAGAAATCATTGTTCAACAACAGCAAGACGAGATGTCGCTGCCCGAGAACGCCGCGCGCGAGCTCAAGCCTGGGGAGAAATACGTCCCCATCCTGAAGCCCGACAAGACGTATCCCGAGATCACGCCCTACTCGGTCTCGCTGGGTCTGATCATGGCGGTCATCTTCAGTGCCGCCGCAGCCTATCTGGGCCTCAAGGTGGGACAGGTGTTTGAAGCTGCCATCCCCATCGCCATCATTGCGGCCGGTATCGGCGCCGCAACCAAGCGCAAGAACTCGCTGGGCGAGAATGTCATCATCCAGTCGATCGGTGCCGCTTCGGGCATCATCGTGGCAGGTGCCATCTTCACCCTGCCGGCCCTGTACATCCTGCAGGCCGAGTATCCCGAAATCACCGTCAACTTCCTCGAAGTCTTCCTCAGCTCGCTGCTGGGCGGCTGCTTGGGCATTTTGTTCTTCATCCCCTTCCGCAAGTACTTCGTGAGCGACATGCACGGCAAGTTCCCGTTCCCCGAGGCCACCGCGACCACCCAGGTGCTCGTCAGCGGCCAGAAGGGCGGCGACCAGGCCCGTCCCCTGCTCATCGCTGGCATCGTGGGCGGTCTGTACGACTTCCTGCTCTCGACCTTCGGCTGGTGGAAAGAGGTGCTCACCACCCAAGCCATCCCCGCCATGGAGAGTTTCACCAACAACGTGAAGATGATCTTCAAGATCAACACCGGCGCCGCTGTGCTGGGTCTGGGCTACATCATCGGCCTGCCCTATGCCTTCATCATCTTTGCCGGTAGTGCCTTCATCTGGTGGATCATCGTGCCCCTCATGGGCATGAATCCCGAATTTGCCCAGATGGCTCCCGACGAGATCTTTGCCGGCGGAGCACGCTACATCGGCATCGGCGGTATCGCCATGAGCGGTATCATCGGCATCGTCAAGTCGTGGGGTGTCATCAAGAACGCTGCCGGCCTCGCCGGACAGGCCTTCAAGGGACAGGACCAGAACGTGCAGGTCGAGCGCCATCAGCGCGACATCTCCATGAAGGTCCTCGTGTTTGCCCTGCTGGCTGCCCTGTTGGTAACCTTCGTGTTCTTCTACATCGGCGTCATCCACAACCTGTTACAGACCATCGTGGCCTTCCTCGTCGTGCTGGTCATCGCCTTCCTGTTCACCACTGTGGCAGCTAACGCCATCGCTATCGTGGGCAGCAACCCCGTGAGCGGTATGACCCTGATGACCCTGATCGTGGCCAGCGTGATCTTCGTCGCCATCGGCCTCGAGGGCTCTAAGGGCATCGTGGCCGCCATGGTCATCGGTGGTGTCGTTTGCACCGCCCTGTCGATGGCCGGCGGCATGGTTACCGATATGAAGATCGGTTACTGGATCGGCACCACGCCTGCCAAGCAGCAGACGTGGAAATTCGTCGGCACCCTCGTGTCGGCAGCCACCGTCGGTGGTGTGATGATGATCCTGAACAAAGCCTACGGCTTCACCGGCCCCAACGCCATGGTGGCCCCCCAGGCCAATGCCATGGCAGCCGTCATCAAGCCCCTGATGATGGGTGGCGAAACCCCATGGTTACTCTACGGCGTGGGCGCTATTCTCGCCCTGCTGCTCAACTGGTTAAAGGTGCCTGCCCTGCCCTTCTCGCTGGGTATGTTCATCCCCCTGCAGTTGAATGCACCGCTGCTCGTCGGCGCCATCATCAGCTGGTTCGTCGGCACCCGCAGCAAGGACGAAGCCGTTAACAAGGCCCGCAAGGAGCGCGGCACCCTGCTCGCCAGCGGTTTCATCGCCGGTGGTGCACTCATGGGCGTTGTCAGCGCAGCCATGATCTTCTTCGGCTTCAAGTACGTCAGCCCCCTGAGCGAGAGCGCCAGCAACTGGCTCGCCATCGTCATGTACATCGCCCTGATTCTCTTCCTGGCCGTTTCCTGCCTCCGCGCCAAGAAAGAGACCGACTGATTGCCAATCAGCACACTTTAACAGCGAATTTCGCGAATTAGACTAATTTTTTAGCTTAATTCGCGAAATTCGCTGTTTATAAAGCAGAGCGCGGATGCCAAATTGGTATAATTCGCGTAATTCGTAGTTTTAAAGCAGAGTGCGGATGCCCAGAATGATCAGATCAATCAGTTGTTACAAAAAAGTTGTTCAAGTTGTCTTTAAAAATCATGTGCGGATGCCTTCGTTTCATTCGTCTCATTCGTAGACTTAAAAAAACTTAGCGACTTCGCGTCTTAGCGTGGGGCCAGAGTGTCGATGTTCCTGGGTCGAGAGTGAGCGGATGCCATTAGATAAATTCGTTTAATTCGAAGACCCTTTAAAACTTAGCGACTTCGCGTCTTAGCGTGGGGCTCAGGGGTGCGGATGCCATAGTACTTATTGTTTTCCCTGCAATCGTTGTTGTCCAAGTTGTCGTTATATCGTTGTTCTCGTTGAAGTTATCCAGGGATGAATGATGCATTTTTTTTGACGGATTTTGCCCATTTTCTTTGTACAATCCAAAATTATTATGTAGTTTTGCCGCGTTAAAGGAGATTGGTCTGACTAGACAGGAGGAAATGTATCTGGATGTTAGCCTATTTCAAGCCCATCCATAGCTAATGCAGGTTATGGACTATGAAACAAATATGCCAAGTGATTGACTCACCTAGCGTGCAACGTAACAGCCAGAGCACCTTAAAGTTAAGAACGATTGAAACAGTTTTATATATATATTTAACTAATTTTTTTATCACTATGAAAATTAAACTAACAACTTTGTTGTTCGGCCTGCTGCTAGCGGTGGGCTGGACTGGTAGTGCCTTCGCACAGTCGGCAACGTACAGTGCGGAGAGCATTAAGGACTTGACGTACACGTGGACCGATGCCAACGGTACGTCTCACGATAGTCCTTACGTTAAGCTCGTCACTAAAGACGATGGAACACAGTATTATGAGTCCGAGTTGGTGACTGATCCTTACCAGATGTATGGTCTGTTGAGGGGCGTCTATATGGAGAAACAACTCCCTGGCCCCTTGAAGAGTGCCTATAAAGCTGACGGCAGTACCCGTGAACGCGATGTTTATTATGGCGGCATCGATGGCGGTTGGAACATCGGCGTAACAAAGGGTAATCTTACCAGTGGTAATATACGAATCAGGGTATATAATTATAACCGTAGCTACCCGATGTATATCAGTTCCATTAAGGTGATGTCTGGCAATACCTTGATTACCCAGTGGGAAAAAGGACAGACTAGTCTGCCCACTGGTTGGTCATCTAGTGCTACTGCCTATACCAATGGAAACGGTGAGTTGTATTTATATACTAGAACCCAAGGAGATATTACCATTAGGAACGATTCATTCGACTTCGGCAATTATTCTGAAATTCAGGTCTATATTACAGCAAGGAATCCGATTGGCGATTTATTAAGCAGTAACTACATGGATTATTTAGGTGATTTTCATATTGATGTCACCTATCCCGCTGGTTATAATGAATTAAGAAAAGATTTCACCAGTGATCAACCTACAGAGGCCATTTATGGCTTCTGCGGTGCGACAACCAGCATTGCTACTGACGGAACCTATACGCCTCAAAATGAAGGTTACACCGCCGTAATGGTTTCGGTGAAGGATGATGCCCAAATCGAGCCGGAGAACTGGAATATTAATGGCTGTGGTGAATTCAGAACGAAGGATGATATCATCGCCTACTTTAAAAGAAATGTCAACTTTATGAGGTTGTTGACCGATGGCATTCGCGTTGGTGACGGTTATAAGGTGGGTACTGTATTTAACTGCGACGCTACAGTTAACAAGTTCTTTATCCTCGGCAAGGGACAGGCCAGAAAGAAAGGACAAGAAGTATTGACCCAAATTTCTAATGGTAACTATTTATCCTATGCTGGTGAAGAGGTCGTTTTCAAACAGATGTTTGAGGAGTTTAGCCCCACAACGGGTGGACGTGGTGACCAGATCACCGATTTCTATAGCGAGTTGATGAAGGGTAACGTCTATAATGTGGTTCACGACTGTGCTTCGGTCATCCAGAATGGCCACCAATTCTCGCTATCTGGCAACTCCGCTACTCCCGAGCCCTATAGCTTTACGGGTTTGAACTTCTTTATCCCCGACTATCGCCTGATGTATTGGGTTGGTAGAGATAGTATTCAACAAAGTTCTTGGGGATATACTTATTATGAATATGTTGACTGTGATGGTCGCGACATGAATGCGCTGTACACTACGACAGGTCGCAGTATTCGTAACGTTTCACCATATTATGCCAACTTTGCCCAGTACAATCAGCAATATGCTCCCCAGATTGGTTTGTACAGGATTACTCTGGATGCCAGCACCGAGAAGTCTGCCGACTATGATTTCGACGACCCGACAAAGAGGAACTATGACATCACGCTGCACTGGGTATCGTCACTTGACGAAATGGCAGGGCGCACTGTAGATCAGATCTATACCGTCTATACTTGGGACGAAGAAGGCAACCGAATCGAACTCCGTCCCATAGGTGTCAAGTTCTTTGACGCTGAAGGCAACGAACTGACCGGTGACTACAGCAACAACCCCTTCGTTGTCACTCAAGTCACCTATCAGTGGCCGCAAAAGGCTACCAGCCAGATCTTTGAATATCAGGTAATGGGCACCCCTAACGACACCGAGCATCCTGGCTTTGTCGCATGGAGTAACACTGACTATGTGGTTATCCCGGGCTGGAACGACTTCCTGGCTCTGAAGCGCAACCACTACGAGAGCGACTTCGTGGTTAACGAGGAGAAGAACTACTACCGCAACTTCATGACGGTGACCAACGAGAACGAGGACAACGCCTTGACCCTTGAGCGTATCAAGAACGGTGAGGACACCTACACGCTCTACCGCTATGACGTGGCTAATCCCAACAACATGAATCCCGTTGCCGACATTATTTTCGAAATCGAGGGCGATCCCGAGGAGGCCAAGTATGTTCAATTCGAGCTTTCGTATACCTATAAAGAGGGGGACAACATCATCAGCTACGGCTCACAGGATCAGCTCAGACCCGCCGGTCAAGAGAACAAGTATGACCTGACGTCGATGGGTGTAAAGACCCAGGGTGACCTCGTCATCCATGGCAATGGTGACCTCGTCATTGAGCCTAACGGTACCACTGTCAACTTCCACTCCATCGTAGTGAAGTCGGGTAACACCGTCGTAACCAGTTGGGACGGCAGTGGTAACCTGCCCAGCGAATGGAAGACTTCGCCGGGCGCCGTTTGGAGCACCTTTGAAGGCAAGTACTACCTCGAGGGCCAGGGTTACATCTACATCCCCTCGACCGTTCTGGGCAACTATCAGAATATCACGGTTACTATCAATGCCAGCGGTGACCCCGGTAGTGTGTCTCGTATCACCGTCAACGACGTGATGAAGAGAATTGCTAATGGTAATGCAGGTGACTATACCTGGACCGCCGAAGAGGTAGCCACTGACAACCATGATAAAGATGGCATGATCCGCATGGGTGGCCTGCCCATCGTTGACCAGTTCAGTGCAAGCACGGCCAAGAACAACCATCCTGAGAAATATGGTTATGAACTCATCTATAAGAAGGGTACTGACGATGAGAAGCGGAGTAGTAAAGTTGAGGTGCCCGTGCAGCACACCAAGTCTAAAGTCAACGGCTTCTACACCGAAGATGAAGTGAAGAACGATACCGACCGTGAACTCACGACTGACGTTCTCACTGCCGACGTAACGCTGACCCTGAGCGACGACAACGCTAGCATTTACCACTATATCCTGCTCAGTGACGCCAAGAATGTGGTTCCCGAGGTCGATGACGCCCGCACCGATTATGTTTCCTACCTGCAGCAGCGTAATGGCTTCACCTATCGCGAGATGAATGAGAACTCACCCCTGTGGGTAGAGGACAACGACTTCGGCTGGCCCGCTGGCGAGAGAGAGTACTTCAACGAGACCGAGAAGTTGACAGGTAGCTATGGCGACTACAAGACCTATGTGCCCGTGGTAGAGACTACAGGTTTTGACCGCCGCTGGTATGAGGTAGAGGATAGCCAGTATGGTGACCGTCTGCACAACACCTATGGCTCGCCCGTCTGGAAGACCAGTGTCGGCAAGGTTGACAACTTGAGTGCTGACGCTCAGCCACAGCAAGGCTGGAACACCACTTGGAAGAATGGTGACGAGGATTGCCGCCTCTACATGCTGGATAACGTCAAGGCCGATGGCTATCTGCCCAGCACCGAAGTTACCAACATCGAGTATGAGCCCTACATGTTCCGCATCTTCGTTGAGAGCAAGAACGGCAATCTGCGTCACTTCAAATATGTGACCGACAAGAACGGCAATAGGGTCATCGCCGCCGACGAGGGCTCTACTACGGGTCCGTGGTGCGTATGGAGCGAATACCTCACGCTCGACGAGAATGGCGACCCCGTGGATAATACAACCAATGGTGTTACATTCGGTACAACCGATGATGGCGCTATCCACTTCGAGAAGATCAAGGTAGATCGCACTTATCCGACCACCGAAGAGTGGACATTTGACGAAGAGAATGCCATCTTTGGTGCCGTTAATGCCCTTGCAAATGAGAATGAACTGATTGCCGCAAAGGATCTGACGGTTTACGTCCGCTTCTACTACAGGTCAACGGGTAAGGCCATCGAGACTGGCCGCTTTATGCTGAGGGCTGACGGCGACGAGACGCCTGAGTACTATGCTGCTGAGGGCGACTCTCAGGCCAAGCAGACTCCTACTGGCGTGAGCGAGATCCGTTACCATGGCGAGGTAGTAAGCACCACTTACTACAACGTCCAGGGTATTAAGAGCGACAAGCCGTTCGATGGTGTGAACATCGTTGTTACCCGCTACAGCGATGGTGCTACCTCGATCAGCAAGGTCGTGAAGTAGCCTTTAGGTTTTAGGCTTTAGGCTTTAGGAAGGCGGATGCCAACTAGGGACTAGGGACTAGAAACTAGAAACTCCAGACGCAAGATTTTGCGTCTCTACAAGAGAAAAATGAAGGAATAATTGTTTCATAGTAATTTTTCATAACCACAGTTAGAAATGCCAGGGGGTCGCCGACGACGGCGCGTCCCCTGGTTTTCTTTTCTACCCCTACTACAACTCAACGACAACAACTCCACGGCAACAACGATTTCAACCTCAACAACAATTAAAAGGGAAAACAATAAATACTATAAATACTAGGGCATCCGCACACACATGAATTAACGACAACTTGTACAACTTGAACAACTTTTTTCCAACAACTGATTTCGCGGATGTATTCGTTCAATTCGTGTAATTCGCCGATAAAGAAAACCGGGGTTGGCCGTTAAGGGAATCAAGGAGGCTGGCGATCAGAAATTTCAGTCTAATCAGTTGTTTGACAGGGGCCCTTGTTAACAAAAATTTGCGGATTTTATTGTCATTTACAAAAATTTGATTATTTTTGCGCCCATAAACTGTTACCTCCCGTGAGGAAAACCGACCGAAAACGGCAGGCTGTTAATAACTTTTCGCGCTCCCCCTCCTCCAGACGGGATGTGGGGCACGAGGGTGAATTGACGGGTCTGCTGCGGTGCTTGGGCGGTGATAGGAATCGAGTGATGGACTAGAAAACTAACAACATAATATTTCCATGATGAGAAAGAAATTACTATCGACTCTATTGCTAGGCTTGCTGCTGATGGTGGGCTGGACCAACAGCGTGGCTGCAGCATCGGGTCCCGACGCGGTGAAGCCCAAGAGCTACTATGACGCGTTGACTTACACATGGGACAACGGCGACGGACAGGGCGTGCGCACCAGCAAGGCCACCGACGTGGCCACCGACCCGTATCAGATCTATGAACTGCTGAGGTTTGTATATCGCGACAAGCGCTTCCCCGGCCCGAGCTACAGTGCCTATGCCGACAACGGCACGACACGCGAGGATCCCGTGTACTACGGCCCCATCGCTGGCGGCTGGAACCTGACCCAGAATACCAACCCCGCCACCGACGTTGTGGCACCCACCGAAGAGGGCTACACGGCCCTGGTAGTGGCAGTGAAGAACACGCTGGAACTGGAGCCCGAGCTGGATGACGATCATGACAATGACAGCTACTTTAACAACACGGCCGACCTGATCAACTACCTGGGCAAGAACATCAAATCGGTACAGCTGTTGACCGATGGCCTGCGCATTGGCGAGGGACAGGACGTCGGCACCGTGTTCAACGTCTCGGGCGAGTACAACCGCTTCTTTTTCCTGAGCAAGGGCCAGGCACGCAAGAAAAACGCCTGGGTACAGACGCTGCAACAGCGCGACGGCAGGCTCTACGGCGAGCAGGTGCCCTTCAAGGAGATGTTCGAGCAGTTCAGCCCCACAACGGGTAAGTTGGGCACTGACGAGATTACCGACTTCTACAGCAAGATGATTGCCGGTGAAATCTACAAGGTGCAGCACGACTGCTCGTCGGTACTGCAGAACGAGCACTACTTCTCGATGGCAGGAAAAGAAGGCAACACGGCCTATGCCATGAACAGCCTGAACTTCTTCATCCCCGATTACCGTCTGCTCAAGTGGAAAGACACTTACACCTACCAGTACAAGATGAGTCTGTATGGCAGCATCTATACCAGGAATTTTGAGATTGACGGCCGTGATCAGAACCCCTACACGAACTACAATGGGAGCCCGTTCCCCTATTATCAGAATAGGTATGGTCAGAACTTGAACTACAGCTACTTTGGCTCGAATTTTGCCGTCTATGACACCGTACATGCCCCCGAGGTGGGTCTGTACCTGATTAGCCTTGAAGCTGCAGCCAACAAGGTGGGCAACAATAGATTCTATAACGTGGACCTCGACTGGACCTCGTCGCTGAACGAGATGGCGGGTAGCGCCGTCAAGCAGACCTACGTGGTCTACCAGGTGGTGACCGACCCCGAAACCGGCATCCAGACCAATGTTCCCGTCCAGACCATCAGCAACTGCACGGACTTCAGGCCGCACCTGCGCCTCGACAAGCAGTTTGAACAGCGCACGCACAGCTACACGCTGACCTTCATCGTCCAGGGCTCGCCCACTGCAAGTGCCCACCCCGGCTTCGTCACCATGAGCAACGAGGTCACCGTGATCATCCCGGGCTATAACGACTTCATGCAGCTCAACCGCCACCATTTCGAGAGCGACTTCGTGATCGAGCGCGCCAATGGCGACTATGTTGAGAAGAACTACTACCGCAACTACCTGCAGCCCGAGAACGACATCGCTAACGGTATCACCCGCAAGAGCATCCAGGCTGGCGACGACACCTTTATCCTGTATCGCAACAGCACCGACGGCAAGTATGCTGTCGCCAAGCTGCAGTTTGCCGTGGATTCCAACAACAAGGTGCGTTACAAGATCACCTACTTCGATTATAACGAGGACTATAATTCGCCGAACTACCCGAATGGCGCTCAGCTCGATGAAATTATCAACTCACTGATTAACAACCAATAAGCGATGAAAAAGATCTATATTATGATATTGGCGGCATTCACGCTGCTCACTCTGTCGCTTAATGCGCAAGTTGGTGTTCCGACAATCAACTACAAGGCTGTCAACAAATCTGGCTCCCGTACGCATAATTCCGGCGTACATCAAGCGCCAGCCCAAATCAAAGCCGCGGAAGGAGAGTTCTACGTTGGCCCATACACCAACGACGACTTCAGCACGACCGGCAAAAGCCTGTATGATGTCACTGGCGCCGGCCAGGTGGAAGTAAGCACCGAGATTCCCAGGTCGGTGGTCGAACAATACATCGGCCAGGAGATTGTCGGTTTCAGGTTCGCGACCATCGGCACCGTGTCATGTTACTCGTTCCAGATCGAGAGCTTGACCTTTAATGATTATATCGATGACCTCTATTATTGGGACCTGCCGTCGAGCAACGGCTCACCAGTGACCATGACCGGTTCGGCATGGCACGAGTTCTATCTTGACGAGCCCGTTGTGTTCCAGCTGCCTGACGAGACCAAGGCGCTCTGGATCGGTTACAAATACAATCAGACCGCCAGCAACAGTCCCATCGCTGTCAACCCTGCTGTGACCGCCTATGACTGCTATGCTTACAGCTACAGCAGCACGCGACCCGGATTCCACTATGTGACGACGGCCCTTAATGGCGCTCTGGCCGCACAGCTGATTTTCAGGGGTGTCGGAATCAAGACCGCCACGCCCTTCATCAGCTACGAGACCACTGACGACGCCGTCATCATCACCGCAATGGGTGACGGCACAGTGACCTTGACCGTCGATGGACAGACCGCTACCGGCGAGGGCTCGGCCACCATTACGATGGAACGCGGTGTTGACGATCAGACCGTTACGGCCGTCGCTACCGCCCAAGAGGCTGGCAAGGCACTCAGCGACGAGGCTACCCTGACCATTATCATCGGCAGTGGCTTCCAGTTGCTGGATCCCCAGCCGGCAACAGCCACCACTCCCATCAACCTGAAGAACTTGATGTTTGTTGACCGTTTCTCGGTAGAGATTCCCAACGACAACAGCCACCCGTTCCTGTATGACTACACGCTGGAACAGGGCAACAAGAGTTCTAACTCGGTCGAGGCCTATGTGCTGCACACCAGCTCAAACCTCACCTCTCAGGGCCAGGGCTTCTACTCGCTGAGTCAGATCGACAACGACACTGACGGCAGCCTCAAGATGAACGTGATGAACTCGGCCATGAACATTGAGCTCTCACCTTCTTCGGCACCCTTCTTCTACACCATCGAGCGTGAAGACAATGGCGAGTGGACCTGGGTAGCAGTGCTGCAACGCACCACCGACGGCAACTACCAGCAGACCCTCAAGGGCCTGTACAACTATGGCGAGATCTATGAACCGGGCTATTTCACTCAATTCGACCTCGACACCATCACGGGAGAATACAACAGTTATAAGGCTTACGTCCCTGTCGTGTGGACCATGGGACATGACCGCGTGGGATATGACGAGGTTAATCCCATCCACAACAGCTACGGTGCTGCCGTGTTGAAAACCGGTGTGGCCAAGATTGAGCAGCCTAACGGCAATGCAACAGTTGCCGAGCGCCAGACTAACCAGTGGAACTCGGTGAACTGGACAGCCGAAGGGGGCCCCGCCAGCCTTTACATCCTGGACAACATCGAGGGCATGGCCACTATGCCTACCGTAAACACCGTGGAATTTGAACCTTACATGTTCCGCGTGTTTGTCAAGAGTAAGAACGGACTGCTGCGCAACTACAAGAAGGTGGACGGTGTTCCAGGCAGCGCCTATCCTGGCGAGCACCTTGAGGGTGCCTATACCAGCGACGAAGACAAGGTAGGCCCCATCTGTGTGTGGAGCGGATATGTCAATGACCCGTTGAACGACTATTACGGGGTTGAAATCGCCACCATCAACGGCGACAAGGAAAACAACATCCCCACGACCATCACCTTCAAGAAAAACAAGGTGGGCAGGACAAATCCGAACGACGATTGGACATTTGATAATGCCAATGCCATGTTCGGCGCTCTTGATGCCCTTGCCGGCGGTCGATCCATCGACCCCGATGACCTGGAAGTGTTCGTGCGCTTCTACTACGTGGTGGACGGCGTTGCTGTAGACCACATCCCCGGCAGCCGTGACAACGGCGATGCAGCCGGCTACGGTTCAGAGTCCCCCGGTTCATCGCCCGAACCCGCTACCAGCGTGAGCGAGGTACGTCACCACGGCGAGGTGGTCAGCACGACCTACATCAACGTCCAGGGTATGACCAGCGAAGAGCCCTTCGACGGCGTGAACATCGTTGTCACCCGCTACAGCGACGGCAGCACCAAGATCACCAAGGTCGTTCGCTAAGCGCCGCAACAGACATCATTATTAAAGAAAGAGGCCCGCATGCGCGTGGGCCTCTTTCTTCTTGTCCCGCCTCAAAATTCCCGTGAAAGTATTGCACATCTCGCCAAATGTCAGTACCTTTGCGGCATGAAACGGACCTCGCTTGTCTAAAGCACTCAAAATGAACATTTTTGTTTATTCACATATTTAATTAACTCTTTTTCATTACAATCATTTATGAAGAAATTATTTTCTCTCCTCACGCTTGCCCTGCTGACCATGTCGGCTTGGGCACAGACGACCGTGACGTTTGTTCCCGGCGAAACTGTCGGTAGCAACACCGGTGCCACTAGCGCTGACACCATGTCCAAAGACGGAGTCACCATCAGCACTACCAAGGGTGCTTTTGCTGCCGCTCAGTATCGCTTTGCTCAGGGTTCGACCACCACGGTTACTTCTACCGTTGGTAACATTACCAAGGTTGAGTTTACCAGCACATCTACCTATGGCAGCCAATATGGTCCCGACCTGTTTACAGGTGACGGCTATAGCGCACAGTCGGGCAGCAAGGTCGGCACATGGGCTGGCAATGCAGAATCGTTCTCTCTGAGCGCAACCGCTCAAGTGCGTTGCAGCCAAATCGTGGTTACCATTGCCGATCCGACAAGCGACGAGCTGGTTCCTCCCGTGTTCCACCCCAACGGTGGTGAGTTCACTGGCAGCCTTGAGGTTAGCCTGACCTGCGCTACCCCCAACGCTGAAATCCAGTACTATGAGTGTGATCCTGAGACCCACGAGATCGACTGGACGACTTATCGCTATTACACTGAGCCGTTCTATGTAACGGAGACCAAGTCTTTTGCTGCATTCTCCAGCAAGAGCAATGAGGTGAGTGACTACATCTATGCAGACTTTACTAAGGTGCTGCCCACCTGCGCTACTCCCACCTTCACTCCTGCTAGCGGTGCTACCTTCACCGACAGCGAGACCGTAAGGATTGACTGCGCTACCGAGGGTGCCACCATCATGTATCAGGTGAACAACGGCGACGTTGAGATGGACGAGGCTCCCGTTTACATCGAGATTACCGAGACCAGCACCATCACTGCTTTTGCTTCTTGCGACGGCTACAACGACAGCCAGGAGGTTACCGCAACCTTCACCAAGCTGAGCGCCTACAACGTTGGCAACGTGGTTGAGTTCGTTGCTCTGACCGACACCGTTGAGGGCGGCACGACCGCTGGTTGGCACACAATCGTAAAGGACGGCGTTACCATGAAGTTCTACGGAACCGTAAGCAACTACACCGCCGACAATGGTACCGAGTACCACCAGTATCGCATCTACAAGAACAACACGATTCAGTTCACCACCGCTGCTGGTAACATCCGCAAAATTGAGTTTGATTGCGACGAGACCAACCCCGTGACCGGCTTCAATGCCATCGACGGCCTTGACATGACCACCGCTACCTGGGAAGGCAACACCCGCGACATCACCTTCACCGCTGGTAGCAAGCAGGTTCGCGCTAACACCATCACCGTAACCCTTGACGACCAGGTTCCCGCTATCGTGGTTGCTGCTCCCACCTTCGACCCCGCTGAGTGCGAGTTTGAGGAGAGCATTGACGTGACCATCAACTGCGCTACCGAGGGTGCTACCCTGCACTACGTAGTTGGCAACGGTGACGATCAGACCGCTACCGCTCCTGTTACCGTAACCCTGACCGAGACCACCACCATCACCGCCTATGCCGAGCTGGATGGCGTTGAGAGTGAAATCGTTGAGGCTACCTACACACTTAAGGAGGCCACTGGTGACATCACCACCCTGGCACAAGCTAGAGCACTGGAGGACAACACTGAGTTCACCTTTGGTGGCAACGTGGTTGTAGTTTATAAGAATGGTAGCAACTTGTGGGTTAAAGACGAGACTGCCAGTGGTTTGATTTATGGTTCGGGTCTCACCAACTTCGAACAGGGTACTGTACTGAACTCTGGCTGGAGTGCTAAGAAGGTGATGTATCAGACCATCATTCCCGAATTCTCTAATCCTGCTAACGTTACCGCTAGCGAGCAAGAGAAGGTAACTGTCGAGCCCACCGTAGTTGAGATCAGTGCTATTGATGCCAGCATGATGAACGATTATATCCGCATCAACAATGTGACGATCGACTCCATTTCATCAAGTGATAACAAAAACTACTATGCAAATGGCATGGTTCTGCGCAACCAGTTTGGCGGCATCACTCTCGAAGCCGGCAAGACCTATAGCCTCATTGGTCTCGCTACCGCCTATAAGGGTGTTCCCCAGGTTTACATTACCGAAGTTGTTGACGCTCCCCAACCCGAGGTTTATGACGTGAACAACATCGCCGAGGCTCTTACTCTGGATCCCAACAGCCAGTTCACCATGTACAATGACGTGGTTGTTACCTATCACAATGGCAAGCGCCTGTTTATCCGCGACACCGAGGGTAACAGCGGTATGATCTACGACACCAACAATGCCATCGAGAGCACTTTCGCTAACGGCCAGGTGCTGAGCGACGGCTGGACCGCAAAATACGAGGTTTATAACGGTCTTCCCGAATTCACCAATCCTGTGGACGTTGCTGCCGATGGCAACAATACCCGTGTGGCTAATCCCTACGAGCGCTCGACCATCACCGATGCCAACGTGAACGAGTACGTGATCATGAAGGGCCTGACCATTCTGCCCGACGCTGAAAATTCAAAGAACTTCTACAATGCTGCTGACAGCCTGCTGCTGTACGACCAGTTCGGTGTTCAACCCACCATCGAGGAGGGCAAGACCTATGACGTAATTGGTGCCGTTACCATCTACAAGCATAAAGTCCAGCTCTACATCATCAGTGTGACCGAGACTGCTGCTGGCCTGCGTGGCGACGTGAACAATGACACGTTTGTGAACATCAGCGACGTTACCGTTCTGATCGACTATCTGCTGAATCCTGCTACTGTAATCAACGAGGCAAATGCTAATGTCAACCTGGATGAAGCTATCAACATCAGCGATGTTACTACTCTGATTGACTTCCTGCTGAGTGGTACTTGGCCCAATAAGTAATTCATCGCTTTTGGTCAGTTTAAAAAACAGGACCCCGTTTTGAACTGCACCCCAAAAGTTAGACACAAAACTTTTGGGGTGTTGTTTTTATGATACATTCATTTGAAGAGCGGTTAGAAGTGGTAAGCCTAATACTTTCAGGCTATCCACTAAAGAGACTTTGTCGT
>JAEEGI010005890.1_pt1 | contig 27945 bp, 13 predicted proteins | sample 8958751 | NCBI WGS metagenome assembly JAEEGI01 (sample SAMN16246545, study PRJNA631951) | gut metagenome | biome: gut microbiome; feature: rumen; material: KS-attached | host: Bos | place: Iran: Karaj | collected 2018-10 | reverse complement strand
GTGTTCAGCACCAGCCGCTCATCGTCGGGGTATAGCTCCAGCGTATGGGCCACATAGGGCAAGCCCAGGAATTGGCGGGCGTAGTAGAGCACGTCGGTCTCTCCGCTTGCCAGCAACCTCTCGATGGTGATGCTGTCGGCGGCCTCGAAGTGGCAGCGGGGCTGCTGGGCCATGGTGGGCATAGCCAACAGCCAGAACAGCAGCGCCACGACTGTCTTCGGCAGAACGGTGGTGATGGTTCGCAGCAGGGACACAGCTCCGGCCCCACCCTTCGATGGGAGATGAAGGGCTGCACACGGTTTTTGGCAATAATGAGCGTAGTAGGAGTGTTGGTTTTGTCTCATATATATAATAATGTGTAGATGCCATTTGTCGGCGGCAAAGATACGAACAAAATGGCAAAGCACCAAGCGATTCGCTTTCTTTTTGATGAACAACGGCCATCATGCCTCCGTTTTCCATTTGTTCACCACTTGGTGTTACACCACTTGGTGAACATTCCGTCGCCCCCATCACCGCGTTGTTTATCAGGTGATTGGTTAAAAAACAATAATGTTCACCACTTGGTGTACCTCTTATTTGCGCACCTCGACAATTCTTCGTATATTCGATGACTTCGGGAAGAGAGAGGTCACCAGCCGCTTCAATCTTGGCACTCGTTCAAATCTGGCAAAGCTGAAGGCTGCACTCATAGAAAGGGAAATCATAGAGCAGACGGAAGGAGGCCTTTACATGGCCGACCCGCTCTTTGAGACTTGGTTCAAGCGGGAGATGATGTAATCTTCAGCGTTTTTTGAAGATTCCAGACGCTGAAAGCGTCACCGCTCAATAGCCGTAGGTCGGTACGACCTGCGGATTGAACGACAGAAGGTACATCGACCCTGAAGGGGTCGCCCGTGGTGAACGGAGTTGTTACGAAATAGAACACCCGATGGCTAACAACCGGAAAGAATGTCAATATTTTTCAAAACAAAATTTGTTCACGGATTCGAGGCAATCTGGAGCAAAAAAGGCCCGTTTGGGAGCATTGTTCATCCCTCGACAGATGGAAAACAATGGAGGAAAAGCCAAATTTTTGCACACACACCATGGTTTTGTGCACGTTTTTTGCCCATTTTTGGTGCCTTTTCGCCGTTTTGTAAGCACGCCAAAAAATAAAACGGCAACGCCAAATTTTTTTTCGGCGTTGACTTTTTGAAGCCAGCGATGCCCATTTTTCGCCAAATCCAGTCCAAGCGATTGAATGACAGCCATTTAGCAAAACCTCTCAAAACTCGAAAATTTTCGACCAAAAGTTTTGTCGCGCAGAATTTTTGAATTATGGAGGGGTTAAATGGCCGTTTTGTCAACATCTTTCGCAAAACAAACGTCTCCACGTCATGGCTGATCTGTTCCGATATTTAACACTCTTGTTTCGACAGGAAATAAATAAAACGCACAAACACCACCTGAGGGATGCCCGTTGCAGACCACCTATCGGGTACGGATTCCAGACTAATTCCAGACAATTTTAATAAGTGGACTCAAAAAAAACTGTTTCTCGCGCTCTATTTGCCGAAAAAGTTGTATCTTTGCCGCATCATTGCGCGAAACGACGCGCGGATGGGAAAGGCGCAGGCGAAACTTGAATGAACGACCATTGAAGTGGATAGTGATAGCCGCCATGTTGACTCTGACGTGGGTTGGATGCGACAAGGAGAAGGGAGGGGGATGCATAATCGTCCAGACCTCGCCCTCGTCGTTCGCCTATCGGTCGAAGGGGCTGTCGGGCAGCATCCTGCTGACTGCCGTGGATTCGACATGCGAGATACGGCACTACAGAGACGAGCAGCTGCTCGACGTGTGGAAGCTACACTACCCCGTCTATCGGTTCGACTGTGGCGACCTCACCGGCGACAGCATCCCAGAGATAGTGGTGGGCGTGACCAGAGCCACCCGCTATCGGAAGGAAGTAGACCGCCGACTGTTCATCTTCAAGCTCTACAAAGGCCGCAAGATACGCCCCCTGTGGCTCGGCTCCCGCTTGGGGCTGCCACTCATCGACTTCAAGGTGGAGCGCGACTCTGTGCCTGCGGTCATTCACACATGGGAGCGCGACACCGACGCCACGACCGTTGAGGTGATCTATCGGCAGCACGGATTTGGATTGCAGTATCTAAACAACCTATAAAACTTTTGTAATATGAAAAAGGGTTTATTCTTTTTATCGATGTTGCTCGTGTTGGCTGCATGCAAGAACACCGGCAACAAGCCAAGCACAGACCCCCTCGCCAACGAGGAAGTGGCAGAATGCCAGGAGTTCAACCCCCATTCGTTCCTGATGACGCAGGACTCGCTGCCCGACAAGGTGGACCTGAGCGTGGACATCAACGACATGACCTACCAGGAACTGCGTCTGCTGAAAGACTATGTCTATGCCACCAAGGGCGTGTGGTTTATGGAGGGAGAGGTCAACGCGTTCTTCAGCAGCAAGTGTGAGTGGTATTACTCTCGCTGCTACGACTATATGGAGGCTCACGAATGGGAAGCAAACACTGACCTCAGCACGGTGAAGCTGACTGACGAAGAGAAGGCATTCGTTGACAAGATCGACGCCCGCATGGCCGAGATGGAGAAGAGCCGCGAGATGGAGCGCGGCGGACAGAAGCTGCTCAATCCTGCCATGGCGGTGAATATGTTCGTGCTTGACGAGTTCGACCAGCAGTTCTATGCCAAGCTGAACCAGAACAATTTCGTCATCACGCCCACCGACAAGGCGCAGTTGTTCAACATCTACGAGCAGAACGACTACGACCGCATCCCCAGCTATGTCACCACCGATGTGTATCTGCAGGCCTTCCACATGTATTTCAGCTACGTGCTGAAGATGGTGGAGCGCAGAGAGTTTGTCGACCGCCTGCACCAGGTGTGCACGAAGATGAACGAGCGGGCGATGAAGGTGGCCAGCCAGACCACCAACGCCGAAATCAAGGACATGGCCGAATACAACGCAGCATTCTTTGCCATCGGCGACCGTCTGCTCACGGGCAACAAGGCGCTGGCCGTACCCGAAAAATATGTGTCGAAGGTGGAGGGCGAGCTGGCCAACATCGAAGCCCTGCAGATGACGCTCTCGCCGATGATGGCCTACAGGAACCAGAGCTTCGCCTACGACCTCTTCACGCCACGCGGACACTACACGCGCACCGAGGCACAGAAGATGTATTTCCGCGCGATGATGTGGCTGCAGACCTGCACGTTCTGTCGCGAGAACGAGGCGTCGGTGAAGTACGCATCGATGATGGCCTACCTGCTCAACTCGCTGAAGAGCGGCGGCAAGCTGCCCGGACAGGAGGTGTACGAGATGCTGAACTTCCTCATGGGCGAGGTCGACAACGTGTCGGTGTTCGACATGGCCGAATACTTTGCCAAGCAGAACTACACATCGGTCGACGACCTGGTGGATGCCGGCAAGCTGAAGGCCCTCGATGCCTTCCTGACCGACTTGTTCAAGGAGCGCAACCGCGTGAAGTCGAAAATCAGCGAAAACGGCTGCGAGGACAAAATCAACTTCATGCCCCAGCGCTACACCCCCGACGGCGAGGTGCTGACCTATATGTTTGATGAGACGCCCAATAGCGGCAAGCCATTCCCGTCGGGTCTCGACGTGTTCGCGGCGTTTGGCGTGGCAGAGGCCGACAACATCATCAACGACGTGCTCGACTATCCTGCGTTGTGGAGCGGCTACGAGAAAGAGGCGAAGAACATGAAGGACAAGTTTGCGCAGTATGCCGACTGGGACAAGTCGATGTACAACAAGTGGTTCGAGTGCCTCGTCGCCCTGCAGAACAGCGACAAGAACTATCCCGGCTATATGAACACCCCCGCTTGGGCCCGCAAGAACCTCAACACGGGGTTGGCATCGTGGGCAGAGCTGAAGCACGATGCCATACTCTATGCCGAGCAACCCATCTGCGCTGAGTGTGGCGGCGGCAGCGACTTCCCCGAACCCCTCCTCGTGGGCTACGTGGAGCCCAACCTGAAGTTCTGGAACAAGATGCGCGAGATGCTCACCATGACCCGCACGCTGCTCGAACAGAACAACCTGATGAACGCCGACCTGCGGGAGAAGACGGAACGGATAGAGGAGCATATCGACTTCTGCATCGCCATCAGCAAGAAAGAGCTGGAAGGCAAGGCACTCGACGAGCAGGAGTATCGGCAGATAGAATACCTCGGCAGCTCCATCGAATGGTTCACGCTGAGCGTCATCGACCCCGACGTGAGCCTCTCGTCGTGGGGGATGGTGGAAGGTGCCGACCGCTCCATCGCACAGGTGGCCGATGTGTTCACGCGCAACGTGATAGGCTGCGACAAATGTGGCATCCTCTACGAAGCCACGGGCAACTCCGACGCCATCTATGTCATCGTGGACATCGGCGGCAAGACCTACCTCACCCGTGGTGCTACCTACAGCTACTATGAGTTTGTGAACGAGCTGGGCAAGCGGCTCACCGACGAGGAGTGGCAGAAGCGGCTCGAGAAGAACGACGCACCGGGACGACCCAAGTGGATGCTGCCGCTCATCATCGACAAGAAGCCCACTGTGAATGAAGAGATATTCTATAGCACTGGCTGTTAGCCTGCTGATAATGTATGCGTGTTCCTCTTCTCCCACCACCGGAGAAGAGGAACAACTTTCTATACTCTTCACGGGCGATGTGCTGCTCGACAGGGGCGTGCGACCCATAGCCGAGCACAGGGGGGTGGCTTATCTCTTCGATAGTGTGCAGACGGCCTTCAGGCAGGCTGATGCGGTGGTCGTCAACCTGGAATGCCCACTCACCGACACCCTCTCGCCGGTGAACAAGCGCTACATCTTCCGGGCCAACGCCAGCTGGGCGGAAGATTTGCGACGGGTAGGCATCACCCACGCCGCCATGGCCAACAACCACACCAACGACCAGGGCCGACGCGGACTGATGGCCACCTACACACACCTGAACAAGGCGGGTATCGTGCCATTGGGATTTGGAACCAGCTACGAAGAACAGTCCACGCCCGCCATCATCGAGAAGGGGAAGGCTCGCGCAGCCGTGTTCAACGCAGTGATGATGACGCTCGAGAACTGGCACCACACCGAGGGGAAGCCTGGCATCTGCCAACCCACGGCCGAACGTCTCGTGCAGACCATCGCTGCCTATCGCGCGCAGCATCCCGAGACGGCCATCGTGGCGGTGCTGCACTGGGGCGTAGAGTTCAACAGCATGCCATCCATCACTCAACGTATGCTTGCCCGCCAGCTGGCCGATGCGGGTGTGGATGCCATCATTGGGCATCATCCGCATGTCACCCAGCCCATCGACACCGTTGGCCATACGCTCGTATGCTACAGCCTCGGCAATTTCGTCTTCGACCAGCATCCCCCGCTGACGCGCGAGTGCATCATGGTAAAACTCAACATCAAGGCGGGCAAGCCCATCGGCTACGAGGTCATCCCTGCAAAGATTGAGGGCAACAGGCCGGTGGTGAGAGGTGAGGGGTGAGAGGTGAGGGGTGAGAGGTGAGAGGTGAGGGGTGAGGGGTGAGAGGTGAGTGGTGAGAAAATGGCGTTTTTAACTATTCAAAACCAAAAAAAGTTTGCGAAATGCTATGATATATTAAAAAAAAACCGTATCTTTGCACCCGATTGTGACTGCGCACGTGCGCACGTACGCAAAAGAATGAACAAACAACCTGTTATTATTTACTAACTTTACTAATTTTTTACGCTTATGAGATTTTCAAAACTACTCGTTTTGAGTTCGCTCTGGTTAGGAATGGCCAGTGCGGCTAACGCTGAAGTGCCTCAGAGCCAGTGGACAATCCCCGAGCCGCAAGGCCTGGAGTTCACCACGTTTACCGACGATGGCACTCGTTACTACCTCTACAACCCCGGCGCAAAGATGTTCTTTGCCAGTGGTAACTCTTGGAACACGCAGGCCAGTGTGCGCACCTTCGGCTATCCCTTCTGGGTGGAGCCCACCACAGAGGTTGGCGCCCCCGACGGAGCCTATGAGCTGTGGGATGACTTCAACAACCCCGACCGTGCAGACGTCACTGGTCCTCACAACGTATTCTGTGAAGGTGAAAGTTCCACGTTTGTAGACCATGCATCGCAGGCCAACTACTCGTGGACATTAACATTTGTGGGCGACTTCGTTCGTTTCCAGAATGTAGCCATGAACGATGAAGGCGCACTCATTTATGATGGCAAGTACATCGGGTGGGATGGTAGCTACAAAGGCGAGAAGTACAGCAGCGTGCTGCGCATGCTGCTTCCCGACGAGCCGGGTGTCTGCGTCGACTGGCGCGCTGTGACCACCGACTCCTACGAGGCTTTCACCGCCAGCGATGCCTACACCGCCTACACCGATGGTGTGGCTTGCTACTTCCTGGCCCAGCAGCTGCGCGAGCTGCTCGTGGAGGCCGAAGAGATTGGTGCCGACGTGGCTGCACAGCTGGCCGTGTTCACCAACCTCAACAGCACTCCCGATGAGCTCACCGCTGCCATCGCTGCTGCACAGGCTGCCATCGACAAGCGCAAGCAGGAGCTGATTGACAACGACTACGACAACGCCACCGTGGAAAAGCCCGTCGACGTCACTGCCAAGTTCCTGAGGAACTTCGACTTCAAGGGCGATGACTTGACCACCGGTTGGAGCGGCGATGCATTCGGCTCATACGGACCGAAGGAGAATGCCGAGCACTACAACAAGACCTACAACACCTATCAGGACGTGAACGGCGGCATGAAGCCCGGCGTATATGCCCTCGGCGTGAAGGCCTTCTATCGTGCTGGTAACTCACAGCCCGCTTGGGACAACTACAAGGCCAACAACGCTTTGTCGAAGCTGGCTAAAGTCTATGGCAAGGTAGGTACTGTGGAGCGCGAGGCTGCCATCATCTCGCCCTGCGTAGCCATGCTGCCCGAAGGCACCGAAGGATTGGTGGGCGCATGGTCGGCCGTCAATGACGCCGACGAGTATGGCGACATCATCGCCACCTACGTCATCCCCAACAACATGGAGGCTGCTGAGTATGCCATGCACACACTCGGTCTCTATGACAACAAGGTGCTGGTGGCCGTGATGGCTGAGGCCGACACCCTGCGCATCGGCGTACGCAAGAGCTCGAGCATCGACGGCGACTGGAGTATCTTCGACGACTTCTCGTTGACCTACTACGGACAGGGTGCCGACGCTTGCAACCTCTATCTCGCAGAGGCTCTGAAGAACTTCAGCGACTACACACCCGACGAGGGTGTCCTCTACACCGAGGCCTATCTCACCGCTTATCGCGAGGCACTGGCTGGCGACAAGACCGCCAACAGCCTGGAGGAGGTGAACACCGTATTGGGCGCCATCGACAAGAGCTATGCCGACCTGATGAAGAACATCGAACTCTGGAAGGACTATCAGACACTGCTCACCAAGGGTACCGGCATGGCTGCTGAGGCTGAGTATGAAGGCATCGATGAGATGCTCGACATGATGGACTACATCGACATGGAATCGGCCGATATCATCAATGCACTGGAGCTGACCAACGAGGAGCTGGAAGCTGCCATCGCACAGCTGAACGAATGGATCGACACCATCCTGGAGAAGTCGAAGTCCGATACATGGGAAGGTAAGCCCTTTACTAAGTTCATCAAGAACCCAGGCTTCGATGAGGATAAGGATATCAACTCTAATAAGGCAGAGGGCTGGAACATTGATATCGTAAGAAGCGGTGGTAACATCGTTCGTGGACCGCTCGGTCAGGGTAACAAAGATCTCATGGAGAGTTCTCTGGGCTATATGAACTATTGCTTCGAAGCTTGGCATGGCTATGAATGGGATGTATGGCAGGAGATTACTGGCCTGCCCGTGGGAATGTACGAGCTGCAGGTGCAGGGCTACGTGCGCTGCGAGGTCGACGGCTATACCAAAGGAGAGGACATCGAACCCGACTATCCCTCACCCGTTTTTCTCTACATGAACTCCGCTCAGACTTCGTTCCCCAGTGTCTATTCTGAATCTGCTGAAGATCTCGGTCACAGCTACACCACGGTGGAGAGCTGGACTACCGAGGAAGTTAACGGAAAACTCTATCCCAACTCGATGGGTGGTGCAGCACAGTGCTTCGGCTGGGATATGTACAAGAAGCAGGCCTACGGTCTGATTGCCAAGGAGGGTGACACCTTCCGCATTGGCGTGAAGATGAATTCCGACCAAAACTGGTGGTGCATCTGGGACAACTTCAAGCTCATCTACCACGTGCCTACGGCCGAAATAGTGCAGCCCGTCCTCGAAGAGGAGCTGGCTAAGCTCGACCTCTCGAAGCCTATGGGTAAGGATGTCTACGAACTGGCTGAGACCTTGAAGGCTGCTGCCCTGGAGGCTATCGCATCGGGCGACGGCCAGGAGATGTTCAAGGCTCTCTCCGACCTCTACGACCTGAACGACGCCATCAACACCTCAGTGGCTCTGTTCGCACGCTTGCAGAAAGCTGTTGAAAACCTGTGGGACTACATCAGTGCTTCCGACAACGAGTCGGCCATTGCTGACGGCAAGGCTCTCTACATCGAAATCACCGACGGCATCGACAACCACGCCATCACCGACGCTGAGGCCGAGGCATACATCGACAAGATTGCTGCCATGAAGACCACTCTGGCTCTGCCCAATGAGGTGGCCAACGCTACCGACTCGAATCCGGTCAATGTCACGGCCGTCATCCAGACCCCGACCTTCGACAAGGACTATGTCAACAGCATCGATGGATGGATCACAGCTGGCTACAACTTCGGTAACGACGACACCCAGAAGGGTGCTCTCGCCCTGGAGTTCTACAACAAGACATTCGACATCCATCAGGACATCGTGGGTCTGCCCGAGGGAACCTACGAGGTGGGCGTGAAGGCATTCAGCCGCAACGGTGGCACTGCAGAAGACTTCAACACCTATGCTGAGAATCCCAACTTCAGCCTGGCATTCCTCTATGCCATCAATGGCGACTCGGCAGTGAGCAGCGTGCCCGTGACCCCGCTGTCGAAGGGCGCCACGAGCGAGGATCCCGCCATCAGCGGAGAGACCAGCTACACACCTGCTGACTCGGAGACCACCTACTACTTCCCCAACGACATGGTGTCGGCAGTGGCATTCTTCGACATGGAAGGCAGCGGCTATGACAACAAGGTGGTGGTGAAGGTGCTCGCCGACGGCAAGCTCACCATTGGCATGAAGAAGACCGAGACTCTGCCCTACTGCTGGGTGCTGCTCGACAGCTGGTCGCTGACCTACTACGGCAACAACAGCAAGCTGGAGCCCAATGGCGACGCCAGCGGCATCGAGGAGGCTGTGAAGGGTCAGAACGTGCGCGTGGAGTACTTCACACTCGACGGTCGCAAGGCTAACGGCACCGAGAAGGGCGTCGTCATCCAGAAGATGACCTTCGACAACGGCATCGTGCTGGTGAAGAAGCTCACAAAGTAAGACATCAAAGCAATCATGCAACAACTGAAAACAGCTGATTGAATCTCAGAAAAGGGTTCGGCAGTAGCCTCCAACAACTCGCGGGGGCTGCTACCGACCCCTTTCATTTACCTCCCTCGCGCACACGCACGCACGCGCGAATAATATATAATGAGTAACCAAAAACAGAAAACCATGCTGCCAAGCAGCAACAACACATCGCCACTGCCACAAGCAGAGGCCACCTTACAAGGCTATACACAGCCCAGGAGACACAGATTAAGTACTGTTTGCTACAAATGGGAAAGAAAATGTCACACTCCGTGGGCGTCAAAATAAAGATTTATTAGTACCTTTGCACGTCTTTTTATAATAAAAGCTAAAAACAACAAAATTACAATAACAACAAAACAACTATCTATGAATCGAAAAACTATCATCAAGCGAGGTCAACAGGTGGTTCTCACCTCTTGCGCTCTTGTGATGGCATCCGGAATGCTCCAGTCGTGTAAAGACGACGTGCTGACGGGACAGCCTTCGTGGCTGGGAAACTCCATCTATGAGCGACTGCAAGACGAAGGTAATTACACCACCATGCTGCGCCTCATTGACGACCTGGACCAGCACGAAGTGCTGGGGCACACAGGCTCGAAGACACTGTTCGTCGCCGACGACCAGGCCTTCCAGGAGTGGTATCGCAACAATGTGTGGGGAGTGCGAAGCTATGAGCAGATGACCACCGCACAGAAACGACTGCTGCTGAACAACTCGATGGTGAACAACGCGTACCTCATCGAACTGATGTCGAACGCAAGGGCACAGGGAGATGGAGCTACACCCGAACCGGGACGCACCATGCGCCGAGAAACGGCTACCACCATCTACGACTCGGTCTACATCATGCCCGTGGAGAAAATGCCAAACACACTGGCATGGAGCCGCGAGCGCACCAGGGGAAGGGCAGTGCCCATCCTACGCGACGCCACATCGGCACCCATGATCCACTTCCTGCCAGCCTACATGCAGTACAACAAAATCACCGACGAGGACTTGGCCATACTCACCAACCACCAGGCCACCAGCACCGCAGAGGCATGGGTGAACGGCAAGCAAGTGGTGGAGCGCGACATCACCTGCAAGAACGGATACATACACAAGGTGAGCGGCGTCATCGAGTCGTCGCCCAACATGGCCGAGATTGCTCACCAGCATGCCAACATGTCGCTGTGGGCACACCTGATGGACCGCTACTCGGCACCCTACTACAGCGAAGCTGCCTCGAGGGAGTACAACCGTATCTACAACCGCGACGACTCAGTGTTCGTGCTGCGCTACTTCAGCTCGCACAACGCCACAGGCAGACTCCTCGAACAAGACGACATGGGCAACACCGTGACCGCCACGCTGAAATACGATCCAGGGTGGAACCAGTATCTTGACGAGGGAAGCACCGCCGACGTGCACTTCGACGCCGGCGTGATGATTGTGCCCAGCAACGACGCACTGGAATACTGGTGGAACAACGAGGGACGCGAACTGCGCGACGAGTACAAGGAGTGGGACTCCATACCCGACATGACGCTGAAGAAGCTCATCGACGTGAACCTGCTCTCGAACTTCTCGCAGTCGGTGCCTTCGAAGTTCAACCTGGTGCTCAACGATGCCAAAGACCTGCTCGGCATCACCAAGGCCGACATCGACTCGTGCTTCATGGGATGCAACGGCGTGGTTTACCTGACCAACAAGGTGTTCATGCCCGCCGAGTATCAGTCGGTGTCGTACCCTGCTCTGGCACACGCCACCACGATGAACGTCATCTACTGGGCTATGTCGGGAGGTGAAACGGGAAGAGCTATCAGCTTCAACTTCCTGCCCTACCTCCTCTCCATGGACTCGCGCTATGCACTGCTGCTGCCCACCAACGATGCCATGAAGAACTTCATCGACCCATCGACCTACGGAAAGTCGTACACATTTAAAGACCAGACGGGAGCCGACAGCCTCACCATGGAGATGTCGGACAAGCTGGAATTCTACTACGACAAGACGAAGGCCATCGGCCAGCGCGTGCAGGCCACACGCTATGAGGTGCTGGTAGACGAGGACGGCAACTGGGAGCAAACCAGCACACCGTCGAGAACCGTTGGCAACAACGTGGTGCTCGACGCACTTGAGAACATGCTCGACCAGCTCATCATCGTCATCCCCGACACCACGAAGACCATCGAGGACTACGTGTCGGAAGGCTACAACTACTTCCTCACCAAGGGAGGGTCGATGACCCGCGTCGTTCGCGGAGCCGACGGCAACCTGGCATTCCAGGGCGGATGGCAGATAGAGCACAACAACACGGCAGTGCCCTCCACACAGACCTACAAGAAGACAAACGGTAGGGCCTATCAGCTGGAGGCTGGCGTTCCCATGGGCGCAGAGATGTCGGTCTACCTCACACTGCAGCAGACACCCGAATACGCCGCATTCCTGAACCTGCTGGAGAATGAATACAGCGATATGCTCTCAGAGAAGCTCAGCCGCCAATACGACCCAGGTATGAAGGCTCGTGGCAACAAGAACATACGCATCCTCGACAACTACAACTACACCATCTATGTACCCACCAACAGCTCGATTGAGGAACTGCAGAAGAAAGACCTGCTGCCATCGTGGGACGTGCTCGACGACCGCATACTGAGCGACGACACCGAGGACACCGTGCTCGACAGCATCTGCTGGGCAAGAGGATGGTACAAGCAGGGACTCAGCGAGAAAGAGATGGGCGACATCCGCGAAAAGGTGGCTGGAGTCATCAAGAACATCGTCAGCGACTTCGTGCGCTACCACGTGCAAGACCACTCAGTGGCCGTGGGAATGGCAAAGGAGCAGAACTACAAGCCCTTCACCGCCTACGAGAGCATGAAACGCAACCTCACCACCGGACGTTTCTTCCCCATTGAAGTGAACTACGACAACCAGAACATGACCTTGAAAGATGCAGCAGGAAAAGACCACAGAGTCATCACGACCGAGGGACTCTTCAACAAGATCTGCCGCGAATACTGGTTCCGCAGCGACGGTCGAATTTACCAGTCGAGCAACGTAGTGATGCACCTCATCGACAGCCCTCTGCTGACACAAGATGAAGCAAAAATGACGACTTGGTACGAGCAAGTGGAAGACGCACTTAAAAATTAAGAGAGGAGGACACAACGTATGAAAATACTTAAAGCCATCATATTGACATTGGCCCTGACATTTGCCTCGGCCATGCAAGCACAGGATATAACGTCGGTTCACGGAACAGTGAGCGACGAGCTGGGAGGACTGATGGGCGCCACCGTGTGTGAGATCGACGCCAACGGGCGTATCATCAACTCGGCCGTCACCGACCTCAACGGTAACTTCACCATGAAAGTGAAGAACCCCAAGGACAAGATTCGATTCACCTACGTGGGTATGGCACAGCAGGTGCTGCCCATCAACAAGACCACCTTCAACATCCACATGAAGAGTGTGACAACCATCAAGGAAGTGGTGGTGAAATCGAAGAAACGCGCACAAGGCAACGGACTGCCCATCCCCGAACGAGAAATCTCCTACTCATCGCAGACCATCTCGATGAAGGAGTTTGAAGGACTGGGACTGACCACCATCGACGAGGCACTGCAGGGACGTATCGCCGGACTCGACATCATCGGCAACTCGGGCGACCTGGGAGCCGGCTCCACCATGCGTCTGCGCGGTGGCGGCTCGCTCTCGACACTCACCGACGCCAACCCGCTCATCGTCGTCGACGGAAACATCCGCGAGGTGAACCTCGACAACTTCGACATGGCTGGCGCCAACAACGAGAAATTCGCCGAACTGCTGAACATCAACCCGGAGGACATCGCCAGCATCACCGTGCTGAAGGATGCCGCCGCCTGCGCCGTCTACGGCTCGCAGGGTGGTAACGGTGTCATCGAGCTGACCACCAAGCGCGGTGTGCGAGGCAAACCACGCGTGTCGTACCAGCTGCGACTCACCGGCACCTATCAGCCCAAGGGAATGGCCATGCTCAATGGCGACGACTACACCATGATGCTGAAGGAGGCCTACTTCAACCCGCAGCAGGACGACAACAAGTCGGCCAACATCCACGAAATCAACTACGAGCCGACGTTCTCGGAGTACGAGCAGTTCAACAACAACACCGACTGGCGCGACGCCGTCACACAGTGGGGTCTGCGACAGAACCACTACGTCACCATATCGGGTGGTGGTGAGAAAGCCTCGTTCCGTATCGCAGGAGGTTACGACCACGAGACGGGTACCATCATCAAGCAGAAGCTCGACCGCTTCTCCACCCGCGTGGCACTCGACTACAACATCTCGGAGCGCATCCGCGTGAGCACCAACTTCTCGCTCACCTACACCAAGAACGACATGAACTACGAGGGTCTGCTGGGCAACGCACAGCGCCGCATGCCTAACATGGCCATCTACGAGCAGGACGAGCACGGCTACGACACCGACCGCTTCTACACCATGCCACTGGCCATCGCCGGCGAGACCGACTACCTGAGCGACCAGCGCTCCATGCGCAACCCCGTGGCAGTGGCCTATCTGGCAAAGAGCCAGCGCCGCAGCTACGACATGAACCCCGAGCTCATCATCGACTACAACCTGCTGGGACTCGACGAGGACCACTGGCAGCTGAAGTGGCGCGGCTCGGTACTGATGAACATCGGCAACCAGTACAACAACTCGTTCCTGCCGCAAGAGCTGCAGTCGGGCGTGATGACGGGTAGCAGCATCAACCGTGCCGAGAACAGCTCATCGAAGAGCGTGTCGTTCAACACCAAGCAGACGCTCACGCTGACACCGGCCTTCCGCAACAAAGACCATCAGATGATGATGATGGGACGCTTCGAGCTCACCAGCGGCACCTCGAACTCACAGTCGGGACGCGCCTACGGTCTGCCTTCCACCAACCAGCACATCACCGACCCAGCCGCCGGCGGCATACTCGACAACATGAGTTCAGGATTCAGCCAGTGGCGCTCGATGTACTACACCTTCTCTACCCACTACGCCTACAAAGGACGCTACGTGGCCGACTTCACCGTGCGTATCGACGGTACCACACGTTTCGGACCCGGTCGCCGTTGGGGTTACTTCCCCTCAGGCTCACTGAAGTGGATCACCAGTGACGAGCCTTTCATGAAGGCCCTCAAGCCAACGCTCTCCGAGTTCGCCATGCGTCTCGGATGGGGACGCAACGGTAACCAGCCAGGACAGAACTACCTCTACACGTCGAAGTACTCCAGCGTCAACTCCACCTACTTAGGCAACGGCTCGTTCAAGCCCGACAACATCCGACTCACCGACATGAAGTGGGAGGTCATCACCAGCTGGAACTATGGTGTTGATATGGGATTCTTCGACAACCGTCTGCACATGTCAGTCGAGGGTTACAGCACCACGCGCTCCGACATGCTCATGGGTAACTTCCGCATCCCCTCGAACTCAGGTTTCGCCAGCGTGCCCTATCATAACAATGGTAAGATGCGCAACACCGGTTGGGAGTTCCACATCAACTCCAACCAGGTCATCAAGGCTGGCAGGTTCAGCATGGACGTCAATGCCAACTTCGGTAACAACCGCAACGAAATCCTGGAACTCGACGAGTACATCCTCGACCAGAAGAACTCCGTCTATGGCTATGCCAACGGTGAGCACCTGAAGCGCGTGCAGCTGCACAACCCCTTCGGAGCCATCTACGGCTTCAAGTACCACGGAGTGTACCAATATAATTATAACACCATCAAGAACGCCGTGGCCGGCATGTCGAAGGAAGACATCTACGCCTATTGGGACAAGTTCGTGGCCGAGGGCAAGACCGCTCCTGTGGCTGTGAACGAACAGGGACAGCTCATCCTCGATGCCAACAACGTGCCACTGCGCATGCGCTACGACTACCGCAACGACGGTACGGGTCACAACCAGAGCTTCCCAGGATTCAACGGTGGTGACGCCATCTACGAGGACATCAACCACGATGGACAGATCAACGCACTCGACATCACCTACCTGGGTTCGTCGCTGCCTAAGCTCACCGGTGGTTTCGGCTTCTCGTTCCGCTACGGAGCATGGGGTCTGAACACTCAGTTCACCTATCGTGTGGGCAACAAGATCATCAACAAGGCCCGTCTGAACGCCGAGGCCATGGTGAGCAACGACAACCAAAGCCAAGCTGTGAACTACCGCTGGCGCAAGGAGGGTGACATCACCACCATCCCACGTGCCATGTTCGGCAACTCGACCAACTTCAACACCCTCATCAGCGACCGCTTCGTGGAGGATGGCTCCTACCTGCGTATGAGCTACACACAGCTGTCGTACTCGCTGCGCAAGAGCCAGCTGAAGTGGATTGGAATTGGCGGCGTGTCGTTCCACTTGAGTATCAACAACCCGTTTGTGCTGACGAAGTACTCGGGCGTCGACCCGGATATCGCCTTCGGTGGTGAGGATCCTGCTATCGACAACGCCCAGACACCACGCTCACGCTCTTACACGCTGGGTATCACCGTACAGTTCTAATGCAGATTTTTCACAACAAAAGACAAATCAAGATTATGACGACTATCAATAAAATTTATGGGGCCAGTTCACTATGCTGCGGCATGGTGGCAGCCCTCACGATGCTGAGCTCATGCGGCGATTTCCTGGAAATCAAGCCTCAGGACCAGGTGATTCTTGAAGATTTCTGGAATGAGAAGACCGACGTCGATAACATCGTCAATGGTTGCTACAACGTGCTTCAGAGCAATGAGGTGCGCCAACGCATGATGGTGTGGGGCGAGGTACGCAGCGACAACGTGGTGTCGGGGCCCAACGCCAACACCAACACCCACCTCTACAATGTGCTGCGCGAGAACATCACGGCTAAGAACGACTTCACCACGTGGGACAAATTCTACGACGTCATCAACCGCTGCAACACCGTCATCAAATATGCTCCCGGCGTGGCCGCCGTCGACCCCAGCTATACGCAGGGCGACCTCCGCGCCACCATTGCCGAGGTGTCGGCACTGCGCGACCTGTGCTACTTCTACCTCATCCGCACCTTCCGCAACGTGCCCTACTCATCGGTGGCATTCACCGACGACGACCAGGTGATGGATCTGCCGGCAACGCCCTTCGAGGATGTGCTCGACAGCCTCATCAACGACCTCGAGAGCGTGAAGAACTTCGCAGTGACACGTTATCCCGAAACCGACCCACGTCTGCAGACCGGACGCATCACCAAGGATGCCATCCGCGCCATGCTCTGCGAGATGTATCTCTGGAAGAAGGACTACAACAACTGCATCAAGTATGCCGAGGAGGTCATCAAGTCGAAGGCCGACTACTTTGAGGAGCAGATGCAGAAGCCGGGCAACCGCAACCAGCTGGGCACTAACTTGGCCACGCTGAAGGCGCGCACCAACGGCTATCCCCTGCAGAACGACAATCTCACTGGCACCAGCTTCGGCGACGCCTACGAGAAGATCTTCGTCGACGGTATGAACCGCGAGACCATCTTCGAGCTGTTCTATGGCAACAACACCAACAACTACTCCCTCACCAGCAATCCCAACCAGCCCGTCAACTCGGCCATCAGCAGCTATTATGGCGACAGCCGCACGCCGAAGGGACTCCTGGCACCATCGGAGAACATGAAGGAAGACGTGAAGAACATCTACGAGGAGAAGAACAAGAACCTCGACGCCCGCATCTACTACAACTATGGTTTCATCGACGGCGTCATCTACAAGCTGGCCCTGCAGCGCATCACCATCACTAATATCAAGCCATCTGAAATCCAGCCTCAGATGGATGCCACCACCTACTACACCGAGGGCAAGAACTGTAGCCAGTGGATTATCTACCGTCTGCCCGACATCATGCTGCTCGAAGCCGAGGCACTGTGCCAGCAGATGCGCGAAGCTAACGACTCCACCGCCATTGACTACAACGAGCCGCTGCTCGACAAGTGCTTCAGCCTGGTGAACGCCATCAACAAGCGCTCGCTCTGCAAGACTGTCCTGCAGAACGACGACACCCTGCACCGCGCCGACTACAACACGAAGAACCTGATGGAAGACTTGGTGAAGCGTGAGCGCCGCCGCGAGCTGATGTACGAGGGCAAGCGCTGGTACGACCTGGTGCGCTATGCCATGCGTGCCGGCAACACCGAGCCCGTCATGTCGGCTGTGCAAGGACGCGACGACGTGAACAAGGACTTCGCCGGCAACTTCTTCAAGAAGATGGATGCCATCTTCTGGCCCTACAACTTCGAGGAGATGAAAGTGAACAAGAACCTGGTGCCCAACCCAGCATTCGGTTCGGGCGAGAGCACCAGCTACGAAAAGACAAAATAAAAGCTCCCCCGCCAAGAGCTCACAACAGAGACTTGGCAAACCATCAATTATCAACCATTAAAAGAACATGAAAGATATGAAAAGAATAAATGCACTTGCGGCCAAAGCATTGATGCTGCTGGCCCTCCCCATCGGGGGAGTCAGCGGGGGGCTTCTCATGTCCTCCTGCTCCGACGAACCAGATACCGAGCACTTCTACACCTTCACAGGTGAGATGCTCAGCGACTATCTGGCCAACCGTCCGCAATACAGTGATTTCTATTATGTCGTTGGACGAGCCAAGATGTTGGACTTGCTGTCCACTTACGGCAGCTACACCTGCTTCCTGCCTTCCAACGATGCCATGAAGGAATTCCTCAATGAGCGTGGGTTGAAGTCAGTTGAAGACCTCTCGGTCGAAGACTGCGACACCATCGCCCGCACTCACCTCGTGGCCAATATGTATTCCACCTTCGACATGACGCAGGACGTGCTCTCCACTGCCAACATGCTGGGGCGCTACCTCGCCACTGAGCAGAGTGTCGATGCCGACAGCAACGCCGTCGTCATGCTCGAGGGCAACGCACGTATCATCTTCAGCAAACTGCTCGACGACGGACAGGAAGTGCACCAGAACGACTCGGTGGAGAACGGTATCGTGCAGCCCATCGACAAGGTGATAGAAAAGTCGAACAGCTTCGTGGCCGACATCCTGCGCAACGACTCCACCATCGGCATCTTCTACGAGGCATTGACAAAGACGGGAGTGCGCGAGCAGATTCTGCCGTTCATCGACCCCGACTACGACAACAAAGCCTATCCTAAGTACTACTACAAGTCGCACATCTGGCAGGAAGTGGCCTGGGTGCCCGACACCAGGAAATATGGCTTCACCGGCTTCATCGAGCCCGACTCGGTCTACAAGGCCAAGTTCGAGGAGTACAAGGCTAAGGGTGCCAACATCGACCCCTCGAAATCCAACCTCGAGAACATTTACGAGCTTGCTTCCTTCATTTACAAGGATGTATATCCTGAAGATGTAGCCAAGGATGGCTGGTCGTTCAACAACCTCACCGACAGCATCAACCCGCTGAGGCGCTTTGTGCAATACCACTTCATGACGCGCTACGTGCCTGGCACCAGCGACCTCACCGCCCTGATTCCCAAGGTGACGAAAGAGGCCTTCGGCTTCGACTCACGCAAGGTCAACCCCAGCGAGTGGTATCAGACCCTGCTGCCCCACACCATGCTGAAGATTGAGCAGCTCACCATGAACAAGGACGAGGCTGGCAACGACTGCCGTGGCATCGATGCCGACTGCGTGGGACGCCATTTCGTCAACCGCCGCTATGCAGCCCCCGAGTACAACTACCGTGGCGCCCTGGTCGACAACACTGTTGACAAGACCCACGATGCCCTCAACGGCCACTACTTCTACGTCGACGACCTCGTGGTCTTCAGCTACGAAGTGCAGAATGTGGTGCAGAACGCTCGCATCCGCATGGACTTCTCCACCGTATGGCCCGAAGTGATGACCAACGACATGCGCCTGAAAGGCAACTATCTGGTGGATGACGCCCAAGACCATCCCGACGACTCAAACGTGCCCATCAATGGCCGCAACTTCTACTTCCCCTTGGGCTATCTCGATGGTGTCACCTTCAACCCCAACTGTCACTTGGTGATGCGCCGCCCCCACTGCAACTTCTGGTCGTGGCAGGGCGATGAGTGGAACCTCTTTGGCGACTACGACATGACCTTCCGCATCCCGCCCGTGCCGTTCAGCGGCGACTGGCAGCTGCGCTTAGGCTTCTGCGCCATCCCCACCCGTGGCGTCATGCAGGTCTACTACGACGGCAAGCCACAGGGCATCCCCCTCGACATGACTAAGGAGCTGAACTCACCCATCTATCTGGGCGACGAGATGTGCAGCTATGACGACTATCTGAAGAAGACCGACGAAGAGAAGGCCGAGGAGCAGAAACTGCTGAAGAACCTGGGCGCCTATCGCGCCGGCCGCAGCACCTACCACTTCGGTTCCGGTGGTGGCAAGGGATACTTCCTGGGCGACAACGGTACCTACCGCAAGATTCTCTGCCAGACCTACATCGACGCCACTCAGGACCACTACATCCGATTCCGCGTGGCCAGCGATGGTAAGCAAGGCAACGACAATGAGTTCATGCTCGACTACTTCGAGATGGTGCCCAAGAGCGTCTATGGTGTCGATTCAGAAGGTGCCATGGAGGACGACCTCTAAACAGACCCACCCTCATCCCCTCCCTGCGAGGGAGGGGAGAGGTCAGACATTTATTCAATCAATTTAATCTGATAATAAATATGAAAAAATACCTAAATATAAAGACAAAGAAGTTCTTCAACTTCATCGTCTATATACTCCTCCCCCTCGCAGGGGGAGGATGGGTGGGGGTCTCCTGCACCGACACCTGGAACGACCACTACGAGAGCACTGGCAGTGGCGAGGGCGAAGCCGTGCTGCACGAGGGCACTCTGTGGCAGGCCATCAAGAACGACCCCGAGCTGAGCAACTTCGCACAGGTCATCGCCGGCTGCGGCTTCGACAAGACCCTGAACAGCAGCCAGGTGTTCACCGTTTTCGCTCCCACCAACGACAAGCTGCCCGCCGACCAGGTGCAAAGCATCATTGCTGAATACAAGGACCAGGTGGCCAAGAAGGTGGTGGAGGAAGACAACATCGCACTCAAGGAGTTTGTCTACAACCACGTGTCGCTCTACAACCACAGCGTGTCGCGCAATGTCAGCGACACCATCGTGCTGATGAACGGCAAGTTCGCCTACCTCGACTACGAGTCGCTCGACGGCAACCGCCTCCTCACCCGCAACCAGCTCTACAGCAACGGCGTGCTCTTCAAGGTCTCCGACCAGGTGAACTACCTGTCGAACGTGTTCGAGTATCTGCGCAAAGACCCCGACCTCGACAGTCTGCGCAGCTTCCTCTACAACAGCCACTTCTACTATCGCGAGTTCCAAGACCAGCTCAGTGTGCCGGGCAGCATCGTCGATGGTAAGACGCAGTATCTCGACTCCGTCTTCATCACCCGCAACGAGCTGTTCAGCTACTTGGGCCGCCTCAACTCCGAGGACAGTACCTACATCATGGTGGCTCCCACCAACGAGGTATGGAAAGAACTCATCGAGGAATACGAGCCTTACTTCAACTACCCCGAAGGCATCGACAAGCGCGACTCAATGGTCTACACCAACTCGCGTCTGGCCATCGTGCGCGGCACCACCTTCAGCCGCACCTTCAACAGCGATGAAACGCTTCAAGACTCCTGCACCTCCGAGAGCAGCTACCGCGACTACAACAGCCGCCGAGCCCAGTGGGGCGGACTGCCTTTCGAGTACTTCCAGTATCGCAAGCCGCTGGAACAGCCCGACGGCGTGATGGCTCAGACCGACATCGTGCCGTGCAGCAACGGCGAGGTGCGCAAGGCCACCCGTTGGAACATCGACAAGCGCATGACCTTCAATCAGTACATCCGCGTCGACGTGAACAACTCGCGCAACGTGAAGGAGCTCTCCAAACTTGCCGACTCTCACAACAACCTCGTTCCTACCATCACTGAGGTGCCTCACTACGTGAACATCGACAACCGCTTCTACAACAAGATGTGGAACAATGTGTTCGTTGAGTACAGCCCCAACGTCAGCACCTCCAACCACAAAGTGCTCTACTACCTGCGCAACGTACTCTCCAACGTGGGCTACGACATCTACATGGTGATTGCACCCGTGTTGGCCGTCGACAGCAACGCCGTGGCCGACCTCCGCATCCCCACCAAGCTGCGCTTCACCCTGCAAGTGCCCGGGCAGAAGGACGAGGTATTCAAGAGTCCCGAGGATGGCAAGGATATCTACACCACCAAGGTTGACAGCGTATATTATATGTTGCTGGCCGAGGACTACAAGTTCCCCGTGTCCACCTACGGCGTGGAGGATGAAGACAAGCAAATCGTGCTGCAAATGGAGACCCGTGTCACCAACACCGAGCAGCGCACCAAGACGTTCACCCGCACCGTGTATGCCAACTGCTTCCTGCTGGTGCCTCATGGCACCCTGCAGCTGGTCGACGCTCTGCCCGACGACCCGAGTGTCAAGTTCAGCCATCGCGGCACACCAGGCGTCATCTTCACCCCGCACGGCGAGAGGGGCAGATGGTGGTATATGCAACGCTAAAGGAGATGTGAAAATCAAAATATGTAACAATGTAAAAAAATCATGACCTATGAATCGGAATCATTTTTTAAACTTTAAATATTTGAATTTTTGCATTCTCTCAGTGTTGCTGCTGGCTTTCCCCATGGCATCGCATGCCCAATACGACGATGAAGAGGAGGAAGAAGAAGTAGCTCCCGTGAGGAAACCCGTCATTCAGCGGTGGCACTACGAAACGCGCACCGTCACTGGCAGCGTTATCGACGCCACCACACACCAGCCCGTGCCCGGTGCCATGGTGCGCGCTGCCGAGGTGGATGGCTACAGTGTGCTCACCGAGGACGATGGACAGTTCTCCATCAAGGTGCCCCTGTTCACATCGGCACTGATAGTGAGCACGCCCGACCACAACCCCACGCGCATCGGTCTCGTTGCCGACCAGCAACAGAAGGACGTGTTGCTCTACCCCACCACCTTCAACGCCCAGTACAGCACGCAGACCAATGTGCGCAACGACCAGCAGGCCTCCGACTTCAAGTACACCAATGCCGTCAACATCAAGGACGAGATTGAGAACCAGCTCGGTGCCTACGTCCACAGCGTCAGCCGCAACGGCACCCCCGGTGTGGGCACCGTGATGTTTGTGCAGGGTCTGAACTCGCTCAACGTCAACGCCCAGCCATTGGTGGTGGTCGATGGTGTCATCATCGACCAGCAGTATGGCCGCCAGCTGCTTCACGACGGATTCTTCAACGACATCCTCACCAACATCAACCCTGCCGACATCGAGAAGGTCACCGTTCTGCGCAACGGTACCGCCCTCTACGGTTCCAAGGGTGCCAATGGTGTGGTGCTCATCCAGACCCGCCGCAACAAGTCGATGGCTACGCGCATCACAGCCAACGTCTCAGCAGGTGCAGTGTTTGAACCCAAGTTTGTGTCGATGATGGACGCCGGGCAGTATCGCAGCTACGTCTCCGAGATGCTCAACTCCACCAACACCACTATCCGCAAGTTCAAGTTCCTCAACGAAGATCCCACCTATTTCTACTACGACCAGTATCACCAGAACACCGACTGGAAGGACTACGTCTACCACACCGCCATCACGCAGAACTATGGCATCAATATCGAGGGTGGTGACGACGTGGCCAACTACAACCTGTCGGTGGGCTACAGCAATGCGCAGAGCACGATGAAGAAGAACGGCATGGGCCGCCTCAACGTGCGTTTCAACACCGACATCTCGCTGTCGCAGAAACTCGATGTCCGCTTCGACGCCTCGTTCAGCAATGTCACCCGCAACCTGCGCGGCGATGGTGCTCCCTCTGGCTACGAAGAAGGCACGCCCGGCAACCCCTCGTTCCTGGCCTACGTCAAGTCGCCCTTCATGAGCCCCTACAGCTACGGTCACGATGAGACCGGCTCCGGCCGCTTCTCCGACACGAAGTTCGACATCACACGCGAGAGCTATCTCGACGAGGTCATGGCCCGCTACAACGACTACAACTGGCGACTGGGCAACCCCGCAGCCATCTTGGAATACTCGGAGGGCGAGAACAAGAACCGCTTTGAGAACTCCATGCTCAACCTCACCATCACGCCGAAGTACCAAATCAACCGCCGACTCTCCATCAGCGAGCACTTCAGCTACAACCTGGTGAACACCAACGAGATGCTCTACATCCCCCTGAACGGTACGCCCAGCTACTACGTCAGCAGCCTCGGACGCTCTCACAACAACGAGAAGCGCACCCTGGCCTCGAAGCAGAACTCGGTGATGAGCGACACACGCCTCGACTGGGAGAAGCGCTTCGATGCACATCTGCTCCACATCTTCGGCGGCGCCCGCATCAACTGGGAGAGCTTCACCTCCAGCTCGGCACTCAGCTACGACACCAGCAGCGACAAGCAGCCCTTCCACACGGGCAACGACATGAAGCTCGACGGTATCAACGAGAACTGGAACTCGCTGTCATGGTATCTGCAGGCCGAGTACAACTACATGAGCCGCTACTACCTGCAGGCCAACCTCACCGTCGACGGCTCTTCGCGCTTCGGTCAGGATGGTGGCGACGTCAACATGTTCAAGGCTGCCTGGGGCATCTTCCCCGGCATCCAGGCATCGTGGGTCATCAGCAACGAGCCGTGGATGGCACGCGTGAAAGGCATCAACTACCTGCGCCTGTCGGCCGGCTTCGATGTCAGCGGCAACGATGACATCAACTACTACGCCTCGCGCAGCTATTTCCGCGCCATGCAGTATCTGAAGAGCATCTCGGGCCTGGCCTTCGAAGGCATTGGCAACACCAAGATTCAGTGGGAGACCACCCGCCGCATGAACGTCGGCTTGGAGTCGAGCTTCATCAACGACCGTCTGGGCTTCAACATCAACTACTTCCGTTCCTACACCAACAATCTGCTCACCAAGCAGTCGCTGGGCTTCCTCAGCGGACTGGCCGAGAACTGGAGCAATGGTGGCAAGCTGCAGAACGAGGGCTTCGACGTGAGCTTCACCGCCAAGATCATTGCCTTGAAGGATTGGCAGTGGCAGCTGGGTGCCAGCGCCGGCCACTATAAGAACAAGCTCACCGAGCTGCCCGATGGCAAGCCCTACGTCGACACCGAGCTCTACGGCGCCACCATCCGCTCGGAAGTGGGCCAGGTGGCGAACGCCTTCTACGGCTACAAGTCACTCGGCGTGTTCAAGAGCGTCAGCGAGGCACAAGCCGCCGGCAAACCTGGTGAGAAGGGACTCTACTTCTTCAGCGACAATGGTGTCGACAAGAACTACTTCGAGGCTGGCGACATCCACTTTGCCGACCTCAACAACGACGGCCAGATCACCGATGCCGACCAGATGACCATCGGCGATCCCAACCCCGACATCTACGGAAACATCTTCACCACCGTGGCATGGAAGCGCCTGAAGCTCGACGTTCGCTTCAACTACTCGCTGGGCAACGATGTCTACAACTACCTCCGCGCACAGCTCGAAGGCGGCAACCGCTTCATGAACCAGACCACCGCCCTGCTGCGCCGCTGGCAGGTGGAAGACCAGGTCACCGACATTCCGCGCATCACCTTCCAGGATCCCCTTGGCAACGCACGCTTCAGCGACCGCTGGATCGAGGACGGCTCCTACCTGCGCCTGAAGTCGGTCACACTGAGCTACGACCTCCCCATCAAGTCAGAGTACATTCAGGGCTTCCAGTTCTGGGTGCAGGGCAACAACCTGCTCACCTTCACCAAGTATCTGGGCAGCGATCCTGAGTTCTCGATGACCAGCAGCGTCATTGGCCAAGGCATCGACCTGGGCCGTCTGGGACAGAGCCGCAGCGTGGTGGCTGGTGTGAAAATCAACTTGTAACGCTACGCTAATGAATAATGAAAGCTTTCGTTAAGCCATGAGCAGAGAAAGTTTGCTTGCTTTGCCATGGCGAGAAAACGAAGGATGAAATCCAACAATTAATAATGAGTAGTTATGATTAACAAAGCATATAAATTCTTCTGTGGATGTCTCGTCTTTTGCGGCTTTGCCGCATCCCTCGCCTCGTGCGACGATTTCTTCAACCAAGAGTCGAGCGATGTTCTCTACGATGATGTGGAGCACCTCAACAACAACGTCGACACCGTCTATTCCGTGGCTGGCATCCTGGCCAAGCTGCAAGAGCTGGGCGACCGCACCGTGCTGCTTGGCGAGATACGTGGCGACTTGGTGAGCCTCACCGGCGAGGCCAACAACGACCTGCGCGAGATTGCCACCTTCAGCGTCAGCGACAGCAACAAGTACAACCGCCCCAGCGACTACTATGCCGTCATCAACAACTGCAACTATTTCATCGCCCATGCCGACACATCGCTGCGCAACCGCAACGAGTATGTGCTCATGGAGGAGTATGCAGCCGTGAAGGCCATCCGCGCCTGGACCTACCTGCAGCTGGTGCTCAACTATGGTCAGGTGCCCTTCGTCACCGAGCCACTGCTCAGCCGTGAGGCTGCCGAGGAGGCCGAGAAAGCACAGATTGCCGACCTGCAGCAGGTGTGCACCTATTTCATCAACGACCTGGCCAACCTGCGCCCCGACCTGAACAACAAGTTCCCCCTCGGTGGCATCACCAGCATCAGCGGCGTGAGCGACACCAAGCAGCTCTTCTTCCCCTTGAGCCTCATCAGGGCCGAGCTCTACCTCTGGCGTGCCAGCGTAACGGGCAGCAATGACGACTATCGTCAGGCAGCACTGCATTACTTCCAGTTCATCAACGAGCGCAACGGCGACAACAGCACCTACCCCACCAGCACCGACCGACTGAGCTGGGAGCCGGGCGAGAGCCTCTTCCGCAGCCACATGACGGGTCTCTATCCCATCACCGAGGCACGCGAGCTCATCACCATGATTGCCTATGGCAGCACCCCCGCTGCTGGCAGCTATAGCGAACTGCGCGACCTCTTCACCTCGCGCCGCGAGAACAACTACAGGGTGAGCATCACCCCCTCAACGGGTATGTTCGAGCTGTCGGAGTCGCAGGCCAACGCCATCCTCTCGGTCGATGGCACCAGCGTCACCTATGCTCCTGAGGGACTCGACGAGCACCGCTCAGGCGACCTCCGCCTGGCATCGGTATGGAGCGAGGGATGGAACTACGACCAGTACACCGAGGAGCGCGTGCGCACACAGAGCATCACGAAGTATCGCGACAACTCGCAGCACGTCTTCCTGTGGCGCAACATGACCGTCTATCTGCATCTGGCCGAGGCCCTCAACGGCGCTGGCTATCCCCGCATGGCCTTCATGATCCTGCAGCAGGGACTGAGCAACAAGATCATCAGCACTGAGGTGATGCCCTACTACAACACCGAGGCCGACTCCATCTATCTCAGCCGCTTCAACTTCAACGATGTGCGCTATGGCGTGCTCGATGTGAACGGTGCCATCACCCGTCCCACCGAGACGCAGAACATGATTGGCATCCACACGCGTGGTTCGGGCTGGACACCCATGAACGAGTTCTACCAGTTCCCCGACTCCATCTTGGTCGACACCATCAACGTGCCTGTGGCGCTCGACGTGCAGAAGGCATACGTCGACAGTCTGCTGCTCAACGAGAACGCACTTGAGTTCGCTTTCGAGGGCACACGCTACTACGACATCATGCGCTTTGCCATGCGCCAGCCCAACCCAGGGCAGTTCCTGGCCAACCAAATCTACAAACGTGGTGGCAAAGGCAACGAAGATGCCACACGCAGCGAAATCAAGACCGACCTCACCAACCAGCGCAACTGGTATCTGCGTTGGAAAGGCAAGATTGGTTTCTAAGCGCCCCACCGCGATTGAAACGCTAATCATCATCTCACGAATCCCGCTCCATGCGGGGTTCGTGAGATTTTTCGTTTCTCAACTTTTAGCGGACAGCAATAATTCAAAAAATTTGTTAAAGCGGAAGGTGCCTCAAAACAGCTGAAGACCTTCAAAACTCGCTTGTTTTCCACAAAAAAATTATTGGCCGAAAATAAGCGAGTTTTGAGAGGTTTTAGTAAACCTTTGGATTTCAGGTGCATAGACTCGATTTGGCGACAAAAAGCCATGGGCGGCTCCAAAAAGTCAACGCCAAAAAAAAATTTGGCGTTGACTTTTTCTTTTTTGGCGTTCCCGCAGAAACGAAAATTGGCGTAAAAAACGGCTAAAATCTTGCACAAAGCCTGCAAGGTTGTGCAAAAATAGTGTCGTCAGCCGATTTTACCTCATCGTTCGCCTTGCTCAAACAGCCTAAAGTGTGCGTTGTTTTGTGGCGTATAGGTCAATTTGCAGGATAGTTTGATAGTACTATGCTTCAATGGGTCAAATTGCAGGATAGAGTTTTGCCCGTTTTTCTTGGCCAGTCTTCCCA
>JAEEGI010005889.1_pt1 | contig 27945 bp, 27 predicted proteins | sample 8958751 | NCBI WGS metagenome assembly JAEEGI01 (sample SAMN16246545, study PRJNA631951) | gut metagenome | biome: gut microbiome; feature: rumen; material: KS-attached | host: Bos | place: Iran: Karaj | collected 2018-10 | reverse complement strand
AAATGCGCTTCGCGCGTGAACTACGCCTCCGGCGTGTGAAATGCCTGCGGGCGTGAGTGGATTTATTTAATTTCACATCCGGCGTGAGCCGGATATTTCACAACGGCAAAGCCGTTATTTCACATTTTGCCGTAAGGCAAAATATTTCACTAATAAAGATGCGATCCGTTTCGTACAACACCAATCCCGAAATGCAGCAGTTTTTCGACACGCGATCCGATTTGAAGCGTTACCACACACACTTGAAAACCCGGGAATGATCCCGGGTTTTTGGTCGTTATAAGAGTTTTTTAACTGAATTGGACCGGGGACACTTTGAAAAAAGGGTGTAATTTGTCCCTTTACAATTATCGAAAGACAATTATAATAAAAGCGAGAACTGAATTGGACCGGGGGCACTTTGAAAAAAGGGTGTAATTTGTCCCTTTACAATTATCAAAAGACGATTATAATAAAAGCGAGATAAGAGTTGGAGAGGAGTTCAACTGTGACTATTGGCGAAAAAATAGCAGAATTACGAACAGACGGCGGTATGTCACAGCAGACGCTTGCCGACATGCTGTTCGTTTCAAGGGATCTGGTCTCCAAATGGGAAAATGATACGAGACGTCCCTGTTTTGCGATGATCGAAAAAATTGCCCATATCTATAACGTTCCGGTCGAAACCATTATCGAAAAAGACAAGCTTGTTTTTGACGAATTGACAAACTGCATTCCGCGCGATGCTATTTTTTCAGAGGATAAGTTTGCGCGTGTGTTAAACAGTTTCCTGCATGATCTTAGTTCCAGAAGAGCAGATGTTTTTTTGAAAAGGTATTATTTTCAGAAAAGCATCGCCGAAATATCAACGGAGTACGGAATTGGCGAGAACCATGTCACAAGTATGCTTTCAAAAACCAGGAAGAAACTGAAGAAATATCTTGAGGAGGATTCAAATGGATAAAGAGATGATATACAACGCTATTGTTAAAGTCGACGACGACCTGATCGACAGAAGTCTGACCCGAAAACCAAGCAAAAAAACGAAAGCAACAATCATATTGTCCGGTTCCTGCATTGCAATCGCTGCATGTTTTGTTCTTGTCGCTGTCATTTCCGGAGTTATCCCGGCAAATCGCAATCATTCTCTTTCGGGATTCAATGAATTGATATCCAAAAACCCGGACGCTTCTATTTCTATGGACTGGCCGTACTATAAGACCGCAGAAGAAACGATTGAAGCGTCGTCGCATATTTACTCAGGAAAAGTAATAGATATTTCTTTTACCGTTCTTGACATGAAAACAGGCGCTGAAGACCTTGATCCCGAATCGGAAAGCACATCGCGTATGCTTTATACCGTATATACTATTTCTGTAACAGATGAATATAAAGGAGAAAGTGCTGAAACAGTCAGAATCGTTGTTGACGGAGGTTTGCCGGGAGAAAAGGAAAACGAGCAGTTCAACATTATCCGCGGTTCCGGATTAAAGTGGAACAGAATACCCGTCACACCTGAGAAGGTCGAATTATCTGTCGGGCAAAGCTATCTTTTCTGCATTCATCGTGTCGGTGATTTTGACCATATCATCAACCCAGATCAGTTCGCCTTTCTTTTGAATTCAAAAGATGCCAAGACTATTATTGACTGTTGTAAATAAGAATACGAACTGTAAATACGATCCATTCTGTACAAAATAAAGGCGTTTTTAGACCCTCAAAAACGACCCCCGATCCAATTTTGAGCAGTACCACTGAAAAATCCTCGCCATCGGCGAGGATTTTTCAGTGAAATTCGCCTTCGGCGAGTGAAATATGGCTTCGCCATGTGAAATAGCTTCGCTGTGAAATATTTGCTTCGCAAATGTTAAAGGCGAATTTCATTTCACTTTGCGGCAACGCCGTAAAATTTCACATTCCCGTCAGGGAATATTTCACATTTTGCCGTAAGGCAAAATATTTCACTAAAAAGAAAGGACCGTCGTTATGTCCGAATCCAAGTTCCGCGACCTTTCGGTTGATTTTGCCGTTAAAGTCGTTAAACTGTGCGAAGATATAAAAGGCCATTACTCCCTTGTAAATCAGCTTGAACGCTCTGCGACAAGCATTGGCGCAAATATCCACGAAGCGAATTATGCTCACGGAAAGCCGGATTTTATCGCTATATTTCAAATCGCCTTAAAAGAGTGCTATGAAACGGAATACTGGCTTGAACTGTTTGTTAAATCTGAAATAATCGACAGAGAAACGGCAAAAGAACTGTATGATCAGTGCGGAAACATACGCCGTATCCTGATAGCTTCGATAAACACGACGAAAGAGCATATGAACGACAGCAATAACGGCTGACTCACGCTCTGTCGCAAACTTCCCTTTCTCCCGGGTTGACTTATTCGCAGAATCTTGATATAATAAATAAGGACCCGGCGATTCGGGAGTTTTGTCACTGAAAAAAAGATCGCAAAAAAGGAGATCGCAAATATGAAAAGGCTTTCTGTTTTGATAATTGTTTTATGTGTATTAACGGCTTTTGCGGCGCTTTTGACCGGATGCGGTTCAAATAACGTCGACGATATGCTGATCGAAGCCGGGCTGGAATCCGCCGCGCGGATGAAAGAAGCCGTGTGCAGCGAGACTTACAGAAATCTGATAAGCGTGTCCGCCATGCTGAACGATCCCGAAATGATCGACGTCGTGAGCGGCGAAAACGTCGCCGGATACAAAGCGATTTACGAAATATCGTTCGATCCGGAGAAAGCGCTCGGCACTATTACCGACCGTTTTGAGGAATATGACGGTCTTTCCGAAAATCTTCAGAACAAGATCATCGCGCAGGTTTACGGGTCTTTGCCTTCTCTGATCAATTCGAGCAAAGGTACGTCTGCGATGGCGTTTACCGGCGTGTTTACCGACAGCGGAAGCATAAAACACGAAACGTTGAAAGAAAAAACGATCTTGGTCTTTGTTTTTGAAAGCGGATATCCCATATGGGTAACATACAGCTCGGGCATAGAAGGAGTGGTTTCGTACGTCTCTTACTGGATCATAGCCGACTGCGCGCAAATCGATTCCGAAGAGACCTTGATCAACGAACTCCGTATAAACAACGTTCCGACGCTTGAAGTGAAAAAGATTAGATGAACGGGATTCTTGCATCGACCGTCTGACCCTGAAAACAACTTTTTCGTTTTTTCGCGATCCGATGACGTCTTCATTGAACCGGCAGAATAATAAAAGCAGGCTGATTATGATTTCAGCCTGCTTTTCTTGATTGCGCACTTACTCACCACGTTTTTGCGTTGTGAAATACTTCCTTATCGGGCTTGCTCCTTGCCTCGGGACGGTTTATTTGGCTTCAAGCGATATTATCGATATAAATGGGGGTCAGTCTTCCGCGGGAGCGGCGACGCGGAACTCGATCGGGATCTCCGTTGAGCCTTCCGTATAATCGAACGCGAAGATCAGGATCACGGGACCTTCTTCTTTGGAATAGGCTCTCGATTTGCCGATTTCCACGGAAGCGGGCGGGGTGACGTCGAAGGAGGCGTCCTGCAGGGCGGAAATGTACTGTTCGAGAAACGCTTCCGCTTCCGCGGCGGTTTCAAACTTGAAGGACAGAGAAAGCTCGAGCGGCAGATCGCGGCCGTACATGGTTTTCTGGAATTTTCTCTGGTCTCTGCCGGAGTTACAATGATCCAATGCGATCTCGGGGAATCCCGCTTCCGCGAGCGCGCCGCGGACCGTTTCGGCAGGCAGATAATTTTCCGACTTGAACAGCAGAGTGACGGTCTCTCCGTCGTCTTCAAAATGATACCGGAACGTTTTCAGACCGCTTTCGGTCTGGCATTTGTAGTAGTTGCCTTCGCTGACGGTCGATTTCAGGCGGCTGAAGCGGGCGGCGTCCTCTTCCGCCGCAAGTTCGGGAAGGACCTCGCCGTATTCCTCGTCTCCTTCGTTGTAGGCGAGTTCATATCCGTCTCCGAGCGACTGAACGTATGATTCCAGATAGGCGTCGACCGCCGCCCGGTCGGAATAGCGAAGCGTGACGTACAGCGACAGATCGTAGTCGAAGAAATACAGCCACGATTCTTCCATCTCATTTGCGGAATCATAAGAAAGGAAACCGGAAACTGCGGGATCGGACTTCAGTTCCGGGTATCCGTGACCGGCAAGCACCCGGTTGGTATCCTCAAGTCCCGTGTAGGAAGGAAAATCGTAATACTTGGTCGCCAGCATACTTATGCCGTTGTCATATTCCAGACAAATGGAGGAATAGCACCCGTATTCTTCACGCAGAAGCAGACGGTACCAGGTTATCCCGTCTTCGTCCGTGACGGCGGAAAAGCCGAGGCTCAGTAGTTTATCTATGTAATCCCGCATGCCCTGCTCTGTCGCGCGGGAGTCGCGGAAATAGATCTCGTCATAGGCGAGTATCCCGCTGATATCGACGGTGAAAGCGTATGTCGCGAAATCCGGGAACGGAACGGCCGTGACGCCGTACTCGGGCAGGAACACCGCGTTGAGATTGAGTTCGTCGACTCCCCAGTCCGTCCGGGGTTCCGGATACTCGCGGTCGGGATCGTTCATCCAGGCGTCGACGCGGGCGTCCGATACGGCTGTTCCGAAGGTGATCGCGATATCGACTTCCGGCGCAGGGGGGTATCCTTCGCTGAACGAGGCTTTAAGATGCGCTTCGGTCGGGTCTTCCTTATCGAGTTCCAGGGTGACTTCTTCCATCCTCTCGAAAACGATATTGCTGATACCCGCCAGATCGCGGACGGTATTCTTAACCACAGCGGCGGTGGAAACGAATCTCAACGGATTTTCGGTATCGTTGTAGAAAAGATCCCAGATGTTCCCTTGCGACGCTTCGCTCCAGGAATTCGGCAGACAGAGTTTATACTGCAGCTGAGGATCCCCTTCGCTGATGATGTCCACCGCTTTGCCTTCGTTGACAAAAGCGATGCTTTGCAGGCTGTCTTCCGCCAGAAGGCCCGAGAACGTTTCGTTTCCGTTGACGGTCAAAACGGCGACCCCGTTGTAGTCGACGTTGTCATGGCGGATAACGTATGTGTAGAGATAATAGACAAGATCGTCGGAACAGACGTTGACTCTGACGTATTCCGGGTAGTCGATCACGTAATTGCCGGCTTCGAGTTTTTCGAGGAAGCGGGTCATCGCTTCATCGGATATCTCGGCAGGGGCGCGCGATTCGGGAGCGCTCTCGCTTCCCGGCTCGGTGACGTCGGATTCCGCCGGGACGGGCTGCGGTTCGCCGCTGCATCCGCTTAAGATCGCCAAAGACGCGAGCAGCGTCAGCGCCAGCAAAAGAATAATTGTTTTTTTCATCAGAACCTCCGTAAAAATGTCAAATCGGCAATGATCTGTTTAATGCATTTTAGCACAAAAGTCGGACCGTGTCAAGTTGTTACGGAAGGATCTAACCTTGTTGACAGATTCGCGATACCGCGGTTTAATGGAAAAAACGAAAAAGGGCGGAAATGTGCGGTGGCGAGGCGGTCGCGGTGCTGAAGCTGTGACGGAGCGCGCTTTATTCATATTTTCGAAAAAATATTCACAAAAACGGCGGAATCGTTATTGATTTTTGCCGTTTTTTACGTTATAATGGATATAACTTAAAATAGTATGCAGTAATCCCACCGACCGGGGCGTTTTCCCCGGTATGTCAAAGGAGGAAACCATGCTGAAAAAAACCGTTTGTATGATCTTTGTGTTCGCGCTCGCGTTCACTTCTGTTTCGGTAGCAGTTTCTGCAGCCGTGTCGCTGCCGGTGCTTACGTTGGAAATAACCAGCTACGAAGCTCCGTACGACTCCGCGCCGCACACCGTCACCGTCCTGGTGCTTGACGACGAAGGCAACGATGTCACGGAAAGCGCCGACATCCTTTACAGCAGGAACAACGAGGACTGGAGCGAAGACCCCCCGACGTGGGTCGATTACACCTTTGGTCCGTGGGACGTTTACGTAAAAGCCGATTACGAAGGCTACGCCACCACGACTTCGAGCGGAACGGTCAATATCACCAAAGCAGACCTGACGGTAACAGTCTTTGACCAGACCCATAATTATACGGGATATCCGGTAGGCGAAGCCGACCCCATATACGCTGATCCCGATGAGATCAGGACAAAGGTCGACGTCATCGGTCTGCAGGGCGACGATTATATTTATTGGATAATGCTCGACGGTTCCGAGACCAACGTCGGCGAATACGCTGGTTGCATCCAATGTCCGACCATCGTCATCCGCAATTCCGACGATACGAAAGTCAACGATAACTACGAGATCACCAAAGTGGCCGGAACGCTTACGGTCAAGACTTCGTACGTAACGGTCACCGTCGCCGACGCTTCAAAGGACCCCGGCGATGAAGATCCGGAATTCCCCAAAGCGGTACTAAGCGGCGACAGTATCGAATACCTCGACGGTCTTGACCTGTCCGTGATCCGCACGAACGCAGACGTGGAAGAGCCCGGCTTTTACGAAGGCGTGCTCACGACGTCCAAAACCGCCGCCGAATTTCAGGAAGGACGTCCCGGATTCATATTCACTATAATAAACGGCGATTTCACCATCAATCCCATAGCGGTGACGCTCACCGCGGTAAGCGAGGAAAAGGAATACAACGGCGCCGAGCAGGAGCTTTCGGGCTACACCTGCGACGTAGAAGGGCTGGAATTTGAGGGCGTCTCCGCTTCCGTCACCGGAAAAGACGTCGGCGGGTATACGCTGGAATTCAGCGGAGCCGAAGTAGGCGTCACCACCGACACCACAGGCAAATACATAGTCGGCGATCTCGTAAGCGGCGTCCTGCGTATCGTCCCCGCCGAGCTTACGATCGAAGTCAACGAACAGGAATACGATTACAACGGCTCCTCCCAAGGCGAGACAGGCGGCGAAGACAGCGTATACACAAGCGCCGCCGATATAAGCGAAAAAGTCACCGTCACGGGTCTATGCGGCGAGGACGCGATCACGAAACTGGTGCTCGACGGCAGCGAAACTAACGCCGGCACTTATGAGGGATGCATAGACGTGGTCGAAGGCGAACTCGAAATAGGCGAATCTACCGGCAACTACAATATCTCGTACGTTTCCGGCACGCTCATCATCAACAAGCTGACTCTTACGGTAGTCGCAAACGACGCCGCGGACGAAGAATACGACGGTCTGGAGCACACCGGCGAAACGGTTTACGCCATAACCGGCCTGCTCGAAGGCCACACCGCGACCGTCGACTACGAACCCGCCTGCGGCACGGACGCCGGGACCTACACGGGATCGTTCGACGACGATACGCTCGTGGTGATGTGCGGCGACGACGAGGTCACCGCCAACTACGTGCTCGGCGATATGACTCCCGGTTCAATAACCGTGGCCGCCCGCAAGCTCGATCTGACGGTCGAAGACAAGACCGTGGATTTCAACAGCGCCGAACAGTACGGCGAGTCCGGGATCACCGTCACGGGTCTTGTAGAAGGCGACGAATGCGTGATTGAAGAAGGCGCCTATACCCCGTCGTACGGCACGGCGCCCGACGTTTACGACAACGGCGAGTTCCTGCCTGAATTCGTATTCACCGTCACCAACGCCGACGGCGACGTGACGGGCAACTACGTGATAGGCGAAACGACCGCCGGCAAGCTGACGATACTGGAATGCAATTACACCGTATCGTTCCTCGATGATAACGGCGGCGAGCTGCTTTCCGCCGAATACGGCAACGGCACTCCCGGGTCCGAAATAGTCAAGCCCGAAACGCCCGCCAAAGCTGACGACGAACAGTACACCTACACGTTCGCGGGTTGGTCCGACGGCGTGAGCGTCTACGCCCCTGACGACGTGCTTCCCGACGTGACCGGCGAAGCGACCTACACCGCGGTATTCGACGCCGAGGAGATACCAGCGCCGCCCGAACCCGGCGGAACTCCGCAGACCGGCGACAGCGGACGCGTTCTGCTCTGGACGGCGGTATCCGTGCTTATCGCCGCAATGGCGGCGGCCTGCTATGAGATCGCGCTCAAACGCCGCAGCGCGGAATGATTCCGCAGGCAGAATCAATTTGATATAACAAACGCAAAAGCGCGCTCCGTTTGAGGAGCGCGCTTTTTCCTGTTGCGATTAGCGGATATGTGCTTTGAACGGCGGATTATTTCTTCGCCGAAAGGAACTTGTGGCAGAGCGCCGCGAGCGCGCCGCCGACCAGCGGAGCGACGATGAAGACCCAGAGGTTGGAAAGCGCTTCGCCGCCGACGAAGATAGCCGGTCCGAAACTGCGCGCCGGGTTGACCGAGGTGCCGGTGAAGAATATGCCGAAAATGTGGACGAGCGTGAGCGTAAGGCCGATCACTATACCGGCGACTGCTCCGTTTTCGGTCTTGGAGGTGACGCCCAGGATGGTGAGCACGAACACGAAGGTGAGGATGACTTCAACGAGAAGCGAAAGCCAGATATCGCCTTTGTAAAGGCCGTTCTGACCGAGAGCTTCGTTGCTGCCCAGAAGCGCCCAGAGCACGGCGGCGCCTGCGGTTGCGCCTGCGAACTGCGAAACGACGTAGCCGATAAAATCGCCGAGCGTGATCTTGCCGCTTATAAGCATCGCAAGGCTGACCGCGGGGTTGATATGGCAGCCCGAAACGTTGCCGATGGAATACGCCATCGCGACGATGACGAGACCGAACGCCAGGGCCGTGAGAAGATAGCCGGCAAAGTTGCCGAGCGAGCACTGGCACACCACGGCGGCGCCGCATGCGAACAGCACGAGCACAAAGGTGCCTATGAATTCCGCCAGATACTTTTTGAATGAGTTCATACGATATCTCCTTTTTAATTTTTATTCGGCGGCGAACAGCGCCGTCTTTGATTATATTTTACCACCGTTTTTTGCCCGTGTCAACATCTTTTTGCCATTTCTTCCCTTACGCGCCGCGGCGGCGCGGGCGAGCCCTTTTTGTCCGTTTTTTATTGACATTCGGCAAGGTAAGAGTTATAATAAAAAATGATATTTTATATATTCCGCATTTCAAAGGAAGTGACAGGAGCTTGAACACCAAAATCAAACGCATATCCGGGCGGACGCTCTTCATAATCGTCTGGCTCGCCCTGATCGTCGGTCTGCTTGCCGCGATCATCATACTGGGTCTGCCGGGCGAAAAAGAAGAGAGCCTGCGCGAAGCGATGCGCGACGGCGTATTGCACGAAACAAACCGAATAGATCTGTTCGGGCTGGAAGTCAACCCGGGGCTGATATCGGCGTTCGCGGTGACCGCGGTGCTGCTTTTAGCCGCGCTGATAATAAGGATCTTCGTGATCCCCCGATTCAGGACGGTGCCGGGGAAATTCCAGGCGCTGCTCGAAAAAGCCGTCGATCTGTTTTCCGGGATGGCGAAGAACAACAGCCCGCACCGCACGGGGTTCGTCGCCGCGTACATCTTCAGCGCCGGAGCGTATATATTCTTCGGGACTCTGTTCGAGCTGTTCGGGATCCAGGCGGTGACGACGCACGGCGATTCGATAGCGCTGCCGGCGCCGCTGGCGGATATCAACGGCGCGCTCGCGATGGGCTTCATCTCGTTCTTCGTGATACTCGGCGCGGGGCTTTTCGCCAACGGGCCGAAAGGAGCGCTTAGGGTACTCAAAGATTTTTCACTTCCCATCTCGATGAGCTTCAGGCTTTTCGGCGCGCTGCTTTCCGGATTGCTCGTCACAGAACTTGTCTATTATTTCAGTTTTCTGAGCTTCGTCGTGCCGGTGCTGGTGGGCGTGGTGTTCACACTGCTGCACGCGGTGATACAGGCTTACGTGCTGACGACGCTCGTTTCAATTTTCTACGGCGAAGCCGTTGAACCGCACGAACCCAAAAACAAAAGCGGTCCCGCGCTGGCGAACGCCTCCGCGGAAACGATCGATAACAAGAAAGAAGAGGAATAAGAAAATGAAAAAAACGTATTTCAGAAAAACCAAAAGATTTGTTTCGGCAATAGCCGTTCTGGCGGCGTTCGCGCTGCTCGTTTCCCTTATGTCGGTGACCGCTTTCGCAGCCGAAGGCGACGCTCCGCAGGCCGCGGAAGCCGCCGAAGATAACGCGACCGGTTCCAAAGCAATAGCCGCAGGCATAGCGGTGGGCGTCGCGGCGCTCGCGGGCGCTTTAGGCATGGCGATAGCCATAGGAAAGAGCGTGGAATCGATGGCGCGCCAGCCCGAGGCTTCGGGAAAGATCAATTCCGCCATGATGCTCGGCCTCGTGTTCATTGAAACCACCATCATTTACGCGCTTATCGTTGCGATACTCATCATATTCGTGCTTTGATACGTCAAGCCTAACCCGAAACGGAGGTCTATCCAATGCCGTTGAACATAGATATAGTACAAGTGCTTCTGCATATGCTGAATTTCGTGATCCTCGCGGGGGGGCTTTCGCTCATCCTCTACAAGCCCGTGCGCAAGTTCATAGACGAGCGCCGCAAGTCGTTTGAAGAGCGCGAGGCCGAAAACGCAAAGAACGCCGAGGAAAACGAGCGGCTCAAAGCCGAATACGAATCCAAGCTTGCCGCTTTCGAATCCGAGACCGCGGCGGCGAAGCAGAAAGCGGAAAAAGAAGCCGCTTCCGCCGCCAAAGCGTATATAGATTCGTCCAAAGCCGAAGCCGCGGCGATTATAGCCAAAGCCGAAAAAGAAGCCGAAAAGCGCAAAGAGCAGATACTCGATTCGGCTCAGACCGAGATCGGTGAACTCGTCATAGGCGCGGCGCAGAAACTGCTCGCGGGGACCGCCACGCCCGAACGCACCGAGGCGCTTTACGACGCGTTCCTTAAAGAGGCCGAATCGAAGACCGCGCGGAAGGAGAACCTTTGATGAGCAAGGACCGCGTATTTGAAGAAAACGAAACCGAATCCGGCGCTTTGCGCGTTGAGATACGCTGCACGGTCCCGCCCACCGACGAACAGCGGGAACGTCTGCGCGACGTGATGGCTTCGAAATACCAAGTTCAGAAAGAAAACGTCGAGCTCGTGATCCGCAAGGACGCGTCTGTCGCGGACGGCTTCAATATATTCGTCGGCGACGACAACTACGACTGGAGCACGCTGGGCAGGATACGCCAGTTCCGCAAGAGCGTGCAGTCGCTGCCGAAAGAAAGCGAACCCGGCAAGATGATATCGCTCCTTAAGAGCGACATAGAATCGTTCGGGCTCGACACCGGCCACCAGCAGGTGGGCGAAGTGATCGCCGTGGGCGACGGCGTCGCCGTCATAGAAGGGCTCAAAGACGTGGTCTACGGCGAGATAGTGCTGTTCGAAAGCGGCGTCAAAGGTATGGCGCAGGATATCCGCCCGGACGGCAGCACCGGTATAGTGCTTTTCGGCGACAGTTCGCTCGTCGCCGAAGGGTCGCGCGTCGTGCGCACGCAGCGCACCGCGGGCATCCCCATAAGCACCCGCATACTCGGCAGGATGATAGATCCGCTGGGCAAGCCCATAGACGGCGGCGGACCGATAGACGCCAAAAAATACTATCCGCTCGAACGCCCCGCGCCTTCGATAATCCAGCGCAAGCCGGTCAGCCGTCCGCTTGAGACCGGGATACTCGCCATTGACGCGATGTTCCCCATAGGGCGCGGCCAGCGCGAGCTCATAATAGGCGACCGCCAGACCGGCAAGACCTCCATTGCGCTCGACGCCATTCTCAACCAGAAAGGCAAGAACGTGGTGTGCGTTTACGTGGCGATAAGCCAGAAAGCCAGCACGGTCTCCAAGATAATGCGCATACTCAAGGAAAGCGGTGCTATGGAATACACGGTCATAGTCTCCTCTTCCGCCGACGATATGCCGTCTATGCAGTACATAGCGCCATACGCGGGCTGCGCCATTGCCGAATACTTTATGTACCACGGGCGCGACACTCTGGTTATATACGACGACCTTTCCAAGCACGCGGTGGCGTACCGCACCATAAGTCTGCTGCTCGAGCGCGCACCGGGACGCGAAGCGTACCCCGGCGACGTGTTTTATCTGCATTCGCGGCTTCTGGAACGTTCCGCCCAGCTTTCGGACGAAATGGGCGGCGGCAGCATGACCGCGCTGCCCATAGTGGAGACCCAGGCGGGCGACGTTTCGGCGTACATCCCCACGAATATAATCTCCATAACCGACGGACAGATCTTTCTGGATAACGAACTGTTCTATTCCGGCCAGAGACCCGCGATCAACGTGGGGCTTTCGGTATCGCGCGTGGGCAGTTCGGCGCAGACCAACATAATGAAAAAATCGGTGGGCTCCATAAGGCTCGACCTTGCGCAGTACCGCGAAATGCAGGTGTTTTCGCGCTTCGGCAGCGATTTCGACGAGCAGACGCGCAATCAGCTCAAATACGGCGAAGGACTTATGCAGCTGCTCAAGCAGACCAACCGTTCGCCGCTGAGTCTATGGCAGCAGGTGGTGCTGCTGCTCGCCGCTCAGCGCAAGCTCTTTGTCAATGTCCCCGCCAAAGCGATTCCTCAGGCAAAATCCGAACTGCTTTCGTGGTTCGCCTCCACGCGCGGAACGCTCGCGCTCAGAGCCGAGCACGAAAAGCTGTTTTCGGAAGAGCTGAGATCAGATATTTACGACGCGTGCGAGACTTTCTTTAAAGAACATTCCTACGCCGCGCTCTGAAAAAACTCTAAGTTTCACGGGAAAGGAGGGGTACCGGTATGTCCGAGAGGGCCGAAATAAAGCTGCGGATGAAAAGCATAGCCGAAACTAAAAAGATCACCGACGCTATGTATATGACGTCTTCGGTTAAAATGCGCCGCGCGAGAAGCGAGGTCGAAAAGACCGCGCCGTATTTCGACGCTCTGCGCGAAGAGATCGGTTCCCTGCTCCACAGTTTTCCCGCGCTGGACCATCCTTACCTCCGTATGAAAGGCGGCGACGATTCCAAGAGCGCGCTGCTCGTGATAACTTCCGACAAAGGGCTTGCGGGCAGCTACAACCACACCGTCATCCGCGAAGCCGAGGCGCTTATGCAGAAGCATCCGTTCACGCGGCTGTTCGTCATAGGCGAATACGGCAGGCAGCATTTTCTGGCGCACAAGGCGGATATACGCGAAACGTTTTTGTATTCTTCCGAAACGCCGAATATTCGCGAAGCGCAGAAGATATGCGCCGAGCTGCTGCGGGAATTCGACGACGGCGCCTACGACAGGATAGATATACTTTACACAGACTACAAAGCCGGAAGGAGCGGCGAATGCGTGAAAAAGCGGCTGCTGCCGCTTTCCGAAAACCATTTCCGCTATAACGGTCCCGAAGGCGATCAGCCCGGCAAGGAATATCTGCCGGACCCCGAACATCTTATTGGGATGATAATCCCGAGCTATCTGACCGGCTACATATACGGCGCGCTCGTCGACAGCTACTGCAACGAGCAGGAATCGCGGATGAAGGCGATGCGTTCCGCCGGCGAGAACGCCGACGCCATGCTCAACCGCCTGCGGCTGAAATACAACGGGATGCGGCAATCCGAGATAACGGAAGAGATAACCGAGATATCGTCCGGCGCGAAAGCGCTGGGGCGCGCTGACGAAACGAACGGCGGAGAAAGTAAAACGACCGAAAGGAAGAGACCGACTGTGGACCGCAACGACAGACATAAAAGTGACCGCGGCGAAATAGCGGGGATATCCGGCCCGATAGTGGACGTACGGTTCCCCGAAGGCGCGGTACTGCCCAAGATACGCGAAAAACTCACCGTCATTTCGTCCGACGGCGGCGAGCGCATTATGGAAGTGGCGCAGCATCTGCGCGGCAGAAGCGTGCGCTGTATTATGCTCGGCCCGAGCGAAGGATTATGCAGGGGTCTTGAGGTCGTTTCCACCGGTTCGTCGATAGAAGTGCCGGTGGGCGACTGCGTGCTCGGCAGGATGTTCGACGGGCTCGGCGAGCCGCTCGACGGCGGCGAACCGCTCAAAGCCAAAGACGGCTATACGCGCAAGAGCATATACCGACCCGCGCCCGAGTATTCCGAAAGACAGACTTCGGAAGAGATACTCGAGACCGGCATAAAGGTCATAGATCTGCTCGCGCCGTACGCCAAGGGCGGCAAGATCGGTCTGTTCGGCGGCGCCGGAGTGGGCAAGACCGTGCTCATACAGGAGCTGATGCACAATATCGCGTACGAGCACAACGGATATTCGGTGTTCGCCGGTGTCGGCGAACGCAGCCGCGAAGGCAACGACCTGTGGCTCGAGATGAAAGAAAGCGGCGTTATAAAGAACACCGCGATGGTGTTCGGGCAGATGAACGAATCGCCCGGCGTGCGTATGCGCGTGGCGCTTTCGGGCTTGCGTATGGCGGAATATTTCCGCGACGAAGAAAACAAAGACGTGCTTTTATTTATAGATAACATTTTCAGGTTCATCCAGGCGGGCAGCGAGATCTCTACCCTGCTCGGGCGTATGCCTTCGGCGGTGGGATATCAGCCGACGCTGGCTAACGAGCTGGGCGAGCTGGAAGAGCGGATAGCCTCCACCAAGCGCGGCTCGGTCACTTCGGTACAGGCGGTCTACGTCCCGGCGGACGACCTGACCGACCCGGCTCCGGCGACGATATTCTCGCACCTGGACGCGACCACGGTGCTGAGCAGAAAGATAGCCGAACAGGGCATCTACCCGGCGGTGGATCCGCTGGAATCAACTTCGCGCATGCTCGAGCCGGACGTTGTGGGCGAAAAGCATTACGAGACTGCGCGCGCCGTTCAGGAAACGCTTGAACGCTACCGCGAACTGCAGGACATCATAGCCATACTCGGCATGGACGAGCTAAGCGACGAAGACAAGCGCACGGTTTTCCGTGCGCGCAAGATACAGCGTTTCCTTTCGCAGCCGTTCAGCGTGGCGGAAAAATTCACCGGGACTCCCGGCGTTTACGTCCCGCTCGCCGAGACCATACGCGGCTTTGACGAGATCTTGAGCGGCAATATGGACGATATCCCCGAAGCGGCGTTCTTCAACGTTGGCACCATAGACGACGTGCTCAAAAAGGCCCGGGCGATGAAGGAGGAGACGGTATGAACACCTTCACGCTCGAGATCCTGACGCCCGAAAAGCCGTTTTTCACGGGCGAATGCGTTTCGATGACCATGCCCGCTTCGGACGGGATGATAGGTATAATGGCGAACCACACTCCGCTGACCGCCGCCGTCACCGACGGGATGATAACCTTCACTTCCGCGGACGGCGAAGTGAGGATGTGCGCAGTGTCGCGCGGGATGGTCAACGTCGGCGCGCGCCGCGTGCGCGTGCTTTGCGAATCGGCGGTATCGCCCGACGAAATAGACGTGGAAGCCGAGCGCCTGAAGATGCAGGAAGCCGAGATCGAGATGCGCAAGCGCAAATCGTACGAAGACTATATGGTATCGCAGCTCGCGTTCGCGAAGGCGTTCAACCGGCTCAAAGTCAAGCAGTATTCCGCCATGAAGACCAACATGTGACCCTATATGCAGGCACGCAAAAAAAGCGCGTGCTTTGCTTTTTGCCTCGGGCAGAATCCCATTATGCACAAAAAACAGTAAAGGCAGAAAAACAATGAATCTTTTCACCTGCGCCAAGCGCAGTCTGGTGATAGAACACAGCGAATACTTTATCCGGACCTACCGCCGCTTTATGAGCGAATACGACAAGGGCGGCGACCCCGAATACATAAAGAACATAATACTTTCGGATATCCATACGCGCACCTGCGACAACGAGTATTTCCTGCACGACGTGTATCTGGCGCTTGCGCGCGCGATGTGGGAGATCGGCCGCCTTCCGGACGATCTGCTCCGCATCACCGGCGACATCATCCGCTCGGGCGCCGATCTGGAATATTACCGCATCAAATCGTTCCCGCCCGAATCGATAGCGCGGCGCGAAGCGAACCTCAACGATTTTCTGTGCCGCATAATGCTCCCCAACCGCGCGCCGCGCGGAAGGATCCCGCCCGATGACGCCGATCAGGCGATATACCGTGTGGGCGACGTGTTTTCGTACGACGACGACGGCAGGCGCCGTCTGCTCGTGATAGCAGACAGCGTGGATCAGCTCCCGCTTTTACCGCTTTATTTCTGCTGCGTGCCGGAAAGATATTACGACGGCGCGCTCCCGACTCCCTCTTCCCTGCTTAACGAACGGCTGGGCCTTATGGGGGTATTCAACCGGAACACGATGATATCGCCCGAATCGCTCGCATACGTAATGCATTTAGACATCCCCGCCGGGAAATATCTCGAGCTGTTCGAAAGAGATTTTATGTTAAAGCCCGCCGGTTCGTTTTACGGCGAGCTGCACATAAACTGGCCCTGCACGCTGAAGGGATTCATAGAATGCCGTCCCGGCTGCACCGAGCAGTTCTACCCGATGAACGTCCGCCACGGCGGAACTGATCCCGAATCGATACCCGAGTGGTAGACGATACGTGTTTTTGACGATATATTTTTTCACACAGCGCATTTTTTGTTTAATTAAACTATTTACAAATCGGCCGCAATATCGTATAATACTGTCGTATCAAAGCGCGATACGGTGAATTTTGTATCATTACGGGGGTAAAAGGCAATGAAAGACATCTCAAACCACGGCGATCTGTGTCTGATCGTACTCAAGAGCTCCGCCGAGCTCGGAAAACTCGTCGATAAGAACATCAAACTGCTCAGGAACGAGCAGGACGAGGAACTTTCGTATATCCTTCCCATTGAAGAGATACGTTTTTCCAACGGCGAAGGCAAAGTCAAGCTCGACGAATCCGTGCGAGGCAAAGACATTTACATACTCGCCGACTGCGGCAACTATTCGGTCACCTACAATATGTTCGGTTACGAAAACCATATGGGCCCCGACGAGCATTATCAGGATATCAAGCGCGTGCTTTCGGCGATAGGCGGCAAAGCCAACCGCGTGACGGTCATTATGCCGCTGCTCTACGCTTCGCGCCAGCACAAACGCAAGGGTCGCGAATCGCTCGACTGCGCGCAGGCGCTTATAGAGCTCGAAAACCTCGGTGTCGACACCATCCTTTCGTTCGACGTGCACGATCCCACCATTTACAACGCGATCCCCAATTCGTCTTTCGAAAACATTTTCCCCACTTATTCCATACTCAAATGCTTCATCGCCAACGAAGGCAACGATATAATCAAAGACAATATGACCGTCATATCGCCCGACACCGGCGCCATGGACAGAGCCATCTACTACGCCAACGTGCTCGGCGTGGACGTCGGTATGTTCTATAAACGCCGCGACCATACGCGTATAGTCAACGGCAAGAACCCCATAATCCAGCACGAATACATAGGCGGCCCGCTGGAAGGCAAAAAGGTTATGATCGTCGACGATATGATCGCCTCCGGCGAATCGATCATAGACATCATCAACAACATTTCCGGCAAAAACGTGCGCGAAACGTACGTCGCCTGCACGTTCGCCCTCTTCACCGAAGGCGTTGAAAAGTTCGACAAAGCCTACGCCGAAGGCAAGCTCACCAAGCTTTACACGACCAACCTTTCGTATATCCCCGATGAAGTCAAACAGCGCCCGTGGTTCGTGGAAGTCGACCTTTCCAAATTCATAGCCAAGATCGTCAACACGCTTTCGCACGACGAATCCATATCCCCGCTGCTCGACGCCACCACCAGGATCAGACGTCTTTTGAAAAAAGCGGGCAGCTAATTTTGAAAAAACTCTTGACAAAGCAAAAATTTTTGGTAAAATAAAATAGTTAGAAAATCGGCATTTTGCCGTTTTCTCCTTACTCCGGCAAAAAAGGCCGGGGTCATCAGACCAGAAGGAGGTGTAAAACATGGAACAGAAAAAGCTGCATTACGAGACCCTCTTCATCATCAACGCGACGCTTGATGAAGAAGCGACCAAAGCCGTTGTCGACAAATTCACCGGCATAATCACCGAAAACGGCGAGCTTGAATCTGTCAACGAATGGGGAAAGAGGCATCTCGCCTATCCTATCGAAGACATGGAAGAAGGTTACTATGTACTCGTCAGGTTCTTTGCGACTTCGGATTTCCCCGCGGAACTCGACAGACGTTTCAATATCGACGGTAACGTTCTCCGCAGTATCATCGTTAAAGTAGAAGAGTAAAAACAAACGTTATCTATCCGGGAGGTAGAAAAATGGCAAGTTTCAATCTGGTAGTCCTTATAGGCAACCTCGTTGCGGATCCCGAACTCAAAACCACGTCGACCGGCATTTCGGTGACTTCTTTCAGGATCGCCGTCAGCAGAAGATATAACGCGGGCGAACAGCAGCAGGCCGATTTTATAAACATAGTTTGCTGGAGAAAGACCGCCGAATTCGTTACCAAGTATTTCAACAAGGGCAAGCCGATTCTTGTCCGCGGTTCTTTGCAGACCCGCACCTGGACCGATAACAACGACGTCAAGCACTACGAAACCGAAGTGGTTGCCGACGAGGTGTCGTTCGTCGAGCGCAAGGGCGAAGGCCCCATCCCCGGCGGACCCGCCATCCCCACATACGGCACGCCCAAAGCCGAAAGCTCTTTTGAGGAACTTTCCGCAGACGACGAGCTGCCGTTCTAATCTTGTAAAGGAGTTATTATCACGATGGATAAAGATATCAAAGACAGCGGCAAAACGTTCCGTCCCCGCAGAAAAAAGAAAGTTTGCATTTTCTGCGCCGAAAAGGTCGAACATATCGATTATAAAGACGTTGCCCGTTTAAGAAAGAATCTTTCCGCCGAAAGAGCGAAGATCCTTCCCAGACGTGTCACGGGTACCTGCGCAAAGCATCAGAGACAGCTCACCGAAGCTATCAAACGCGCTCGCCAGGTCGCTTTGATCCCCTACGTTTCCGACTGAGCAAACAAAACGCGACCGGTTTCGGTTTTACGAAACCGGTCTTTTATTTTTTCGGAGGCACATTATGCAAGAAGCCGTAAAAGAAATATTCGCATCTAACGGGATAGACCTTTATGGTGCGGTCCCTTTTGAAAAATGCATTCCGGCAAACGTGCGGCTGTACGAAAAATACGCCGGCGTTATGAAGACCGTGCTCATATTCGCGATCCCGTACAAGACGTCGCTCGTCCCCGAAGACGGCTACAAAATGTCGGCGTACGCCCGGGTCTACGACTACCACAAAAAGTTCGTTCCGCTGTTCGAAAAGCTCAACGCCCGGTTCAAGGAGCGGTTCCCCGGGTACGCCTTCGAAGGGTACGTCGACCATTCGCCGGTAAACGAAAAACACGCATCACTGCTTGCCGGGATGGGAGTCGCCGGGCGGAATTCCCTGCTCATAACGCGCAAATACGGCAGCTTCGTCTTTTTGGGCTCGGTGATGACCGATATGCCGTTCCCGGACGAAACGAGTGAAATAAAAACCTGCATCGACTGCGGCAGATGTATCGCCGCCTGCCCGGCAAACGCGATAAGGGAGCGCGGGATCGATCCCGACGCCTGCCTTTCGGGCATAAATCAAAAGAAGCAGGTAACGCCCGAGGAAGCGGGATTCATAGCGAAGAGCGGCTACGTGTGGGGCTGTGACGAATGTCAGAACGCCTGCCCGCTCAACGCCGGCGCGCTCACCACAAGCGACGCGTATTTTACCGAAGGATTTATAAAAAACCTTTCCGCCGAATGGCTGAGCGGCCTTTCGGACGAGGAGTTCGCGCGGTACCCGTTTTCGTGGCGGAAACGCGAAGTGATTATGCGCAATATCGCGCTGATCGACGAGCGTCGTCCTTGACAAATACGCCAAGTCGTGGTAAAATCGTTATACAGACCAGATACGGAGGCAAGCTTTATGGAAGTAAAGAACCAGCTGCAGCAGATAGCGGACCGCATAAAATACCTGCGCGACATACTCGATATGTCGGCGCTGGACCTGGCAAAAGCCATAGATATGCCGCTTGAGCTATACAATTCGTACGAAAACTGCGAAAAAGACATTCCAATAAGTATGATATACAACGTCGCGGCGGTCATGGGCGTCGATCCCACCGAGCTTCTGACCGGCGAATCGCCGCGCATGGATACCTACGCCGTCACCCGCAAAGGCGCGGGCGTGGGCGTGGAACGTTATAAGGGCTACGCCTTTGAATCGCTCGCGTACAATTTCCGCGGCCGCAACAAAGAGCCGATGATCGTCACCATTTCGCCTTCCGAAGGCAAGCCGCAGCTCGTTTCGCACGGCGGCCAGGAATTCAACTACGTGCTCGAAGGCACCGTGGGCGTGACCATTGGCGGCAAAGAGATCATACTCAACGAGGGCGATTCGGTCTATTTCGACCCCGCGATCCCGCACGGCCAGTTCGCCGTGGGCGGAGTCGCCAGATTTTTGACCGTAATAGACAAAGAATGAATGCAAAAAAGCAATTCGGGCAGAATTTTCTGACCGATCCGCGCATACCGCGCCGCATAGTCGAGCTTTCCGGCATAGGGCCAGACGACTGCGTCATAGAGATCGGCCCCGGGCACGGCATACTCACGCGCGAACTCGCCGCAAGAGCATTGCGCGTGGCGGCGGTGGAGATCGACGGCGATTTAGTTCCCGAGCTGCGCGAAAAATTCGCAGACGCGCCGAACGTGAGCATAATCGAAGGAGATTTTCTTCGGACCGGCGTAAAGCCGCTCGCAAACGGTCTTTCGGGCGGAAAACGCGTTTGCGTCTGCGCAAACATTCCGTACTATATCACTTCCCCCATAATTCTCAAATTGCTCGAAGAGCGCGAATGCGTAAGATCGTTCACCGTGATGGTACAGAAAGAATTCGCCGAACGGCTGTGCGCCAAAAAAGGGAGCGCGGACTATTCGTCGCTTACCGTGCTGTGTTCGTATTACGCGAGCGTAAAAAAGCTGTTTGCCGTCCCCGCCGGGTGCTTCACACCGCGCCCCAAAGTCGATTCCGCGGTCATACGGCTGGACCTGTACGATACTCCCGCCGCTTCCCCAAAAGACGAAAAACTGTTTTTGGAACTCATCCGCTCGGCGTTCGCCTACCGCCGCAAGACGCTTTTCAACTGCGTGCAGAGCACCCACGGCGCGCGCTTTTCAAAGGAAAAACTTGTTCAAGCGTTTGAAAAAGCCGCTCTCGCGCCCTCCGTGCGCGGCGAGGAGCTGGACGTATTCGACTTGTGCCGGCTTTCAGACGCGCTTTCTGAATAATAACGGTTTACGCCGCTGTCAAGGACAGCGGCGTTTTTTTGTGATATTTTACATATTTTTTCCTGTTTTGCGTGCAAAGCGACGAAAGTGCGCGCGCACGCGTCTTTTTGCGTGAAGGCGGTGGTATAATTAAGGTGGAGACACCGAAAAATACTACGAACGGAGCGATTTTCAATGAAAAAAGGCATAGACGTTTCGTCTTTCAAGGGCAAGATCGAATGGGAAAAAGTGAAAGACGTGGAGTTTGCCGTTATACGCGCGGCGAAAGGCAAGAACACCGATATCCGGTTCGAGCACAACTACGAAGGCTGCAAAAAGGTCGGCATCCCTATTGGCGTCTACCACGCGGTGTGGGCGACCGACGCCGACGGCGCGGCAGACGAGGCGCGGTATCTGCTGAGCGTGCTGGAAGGCAAAAGCTTTGAATACCCCGTGTATATCGACTGCGAGACGAGCGCGCAGAAAAAACTGGGCAAACGGGTGATGACCGATATCATCAACGCGTGGCTTGGTGTGATGAGCGAAAACGGTTACACGGCGGGGGTGTATACCAACCCGAGCTGGCTTAAAAACCGTATGTACGAAGACGAGATCAACACCGCCGACTGGTGGATAGCGCAGTGGTCCGAAAGTTCAAAGACCGCCAAACGCCTTGGCGGAATGTGGCAGTACAGCGACAACGTGCAGACTGAAGGGATAGGCAAGACCGACGGCGATATCTGCTACAAGGAATACGGCAGCAAATACTATCCGGCTTTCACCTACGGCGATCACGGGCTGTACGACACGCTGAAAAAGGCGGGGATCGACCCTTCGTTCACGTTCAGGCGCAAGATCGCCAACGCGAACGGCATCAGGCTGTATTACGGCAAGGCTTCGCAGAACATTTATCTGCTCAGGCTTTTAAACGAAGGCAAGCTGATCCGCCCGGTATAAAACGCAGAAACTCCGCTTGTCGTAAGCGGAGTTTTTTTGTGATTGCTATTGACATTTGCCGCGCGATAATGCAAAATATAGATACCGAATAAAACGAAAGAGTGAAAGATATGGCAAAGAAAAAAGGATTATACCCCTGGCTGAAGAGCGTTTTCGGCAAAAAGGAAAAAGGCCCCATAGAAGCCCTGTACGCAGGCCCGGAATACTTTGACAAACGCCGGACTTCCGACGGGAAAGTGTACGCCGGACCGGAGTTTTACAAAAACGAAGACCCCGCGACGGTGGAAGTCTACGCCGGCCCCGAGTATTTCGAAAAGCCGTCGCCCATAACCGAAGAGACTCACGAAGAGGAAGCGCCGCTTGCGCCCGAAGAAGAAAAAACGCCTCCCGAGCCCCCGATCTTTATGTGCGTTTACGCCGGGCCGGATTATTTCGCCGGGCGCGATTTGAACGGCGCAAAGCTCGAAATAAAGACGCGCGAATGCCCTTTCTGCGGCAAGTCCTACCCGGAATCCGCCCCCGTGTGCCCGTACTGCAATGCGCGCACCGCGTTTGAAGACGGGACTATTGCGTGCGCAAATTGCGGCGCGCACGTCAATCCGGAGTGCAAATTCTGCCCCGAATGCGGCGCAAAACAGATATGACTTCAATAGAAAAATACCGTTCGTTCCCCTTTCAGCTGCGGACGGCGGTGTGGGAAATAACGCTGGCGTGCTGTTTCAGGTGCGCCTACTGCGGCTCGTGTGGGGGAAAAGCCCGCGAAAACGAGCTTACCGCCGCGGAATGCGACAGCGTCGCCGCGCAGCTTAAAGAAATGGGCTGCCGCCGCGTTTCGCTCATAGGCGGCGAGGTTTTCATGCGGGCCGACTGGGAAAGCGTCGTTTATTCGCTCACCTCGCGCAATATAAAGACCTGCATAATAACCAACGGCTTCAAAATGACCGGCGCCATTCTGGATTCGCTGAAAAAGCTGAACATAGAATCGGTGGCGGTATCGCTCGACGGCGTGCGCGAAGTCCACGACGCGTTCAGGCAGCACGGCAGCTTTGACCGCGCGCTGGAGGCGATAAGCGCGGTCGCCGGCGCGGGGATACCGGTTTCGGTAATAAGCGCGCTCAGAAGCGACAACGCGCCGCGGCTTGCGGAGTTTTACGATATCATAAAGGATCTGCCCATATTCGCGTGGCAGATCCAGGCGTGTTCCCCCATGGGGAACGCGCAAAAGAACGCGCTCGACGTGACGTTCGACGCCGCGAGCGTTATAGAGTTCGTGCACCGCACCGCAAAGACAGCGCCTTTCGCGGTAGGAGTCGCCGATAATATCGGCTATTTCACGCCGGAGGAAGGCGAGATACGCGGCAGGAGCGGCGCCGTTTTCGGCGGATGCTCGGCGGGGATCGACGCCGTCGGCATAGACAGCGTCGGCAACGTGCGCGGCTGCGAATCGATGTACGACGAGCGTTTCAACGAAGGAAATCTGCGTGAAACGCCGCTTATCGATATATGGACCGGCGAAAACGCGTTCGCCTATAACCGCCGTTTCACGCCCGAGCTGCTCACCGGGAAATGCGCGGCGTGCCCTTACGGCGCGGTATGCGCCGGCGGCTGCCGGTCTTACAATTATTTCACCCACGGAAAGCTTTACGAAAACCCGCTGTGCGCGAGAAACAAATAAAAATACTAAAAGCCGAAGCAATTACGCTTCGGCTTTTTTCGCGCGCGGTCTATTCGCCTGAAAAACCGTCTTCTTCTATAAGTTCGCCGTCGAGCGTGACTTTACGGCCCGTTTGTACGAGTTTGCCGTTTATCACCGTAAATTCGTTAGTCTCGACGCGCACGTGGGTTTTTCCGCCGGATCTGAATTTTTCGTCGGTTTTGGTCTCGATATAGCCCGTGAGCGTGCCGTTTTCATCGTAAAGATATTCCGTGACAGTCACTTCACCGGTAAGATGCTCTGTCGATACCCGGCGCGTACAGATCCCCTGTTCGTCATAGTACGTGTATGCAGTGGCCTCGCCGCCCCACCAGAACACGTAATACGCTCTGCCCGCCGCGTCGTCAAGGCGGACAGCGTCGTGATATGCGGATTCGGCTTCATGATCGGAAGAAAAACTATATTGGTAATCATATCCTTTTTCGGAATATTCGGCTCTTATCATATCCCTGTCTTCTTCTCTGAGCGATCTTTCGCAGGCACTTTCCACTATAGCGTCCCTGACGTTTACGGGAACGGATATTTTTACGTTCATCGATTCCTCAACGTGCCACATCATGTTGTCATGAACCGTACCGTCTGCGTATGTGCGAAAAACGTAAGTGCCGCCAGACGTGTAGCAGACCGTTTTATAGTCCACGTTCACGGTCTCGCCGCGGTATTCGAACGAATACCCGGGGTACAATTCCGTGCGCGTCAAAGTATAAGTTCCGTCTTCATAAAGCGTAAGCTCGGAACGCAGCGCCTTTATGTCGCTTTCGTAAAAAATCAGCGGGTTCCCGTTTGCAAGTTCATAAACGCGCACCGTATCGAGCTTGCTTTCTCCTTCCGTTCCGCTTTTATCTTCCGGCGCCGTCGACGTTCCCGGATCCGTACCCACGCTTGCCGAAACGGCGCACGAGACTATTGCGAGCGCAAGCGCGCATATGAGCAATACCAAAATGATTTTTTTCATTTCTTATCCTCCTCCGCGCGCTTATCCTATATCGGTAAGGCAGCCGATGAACACGGGCAGGCGGCTTTGCATATCGATTATCGCGTATACGAACGGCCTATCGAGGATCACTTCGTATGTTTCATCCGGTATACATTCGTTAGAGACTTCTACCGCGGTGACCGCCGCTGCGCGGGTGCCCGACTGGTCCACTTCAATATGAGTCTTTTGATGTACGCTGTTTATAAAAAGACCGGAGCCGTTTTCCATTGCGCCCAGATACGAAAAATCTGCGGTTCGATCAAACGCCTGTTTTATGCCCATTTCTTTGAGCGCTTCTTTGAGTGAACCGGACCAGTCGAACGAAAACTCGGGAAGATACGCGATGACGTCGTTTATGCTGTAATCCAGAAGCTTGCAAAGCTTTTCGCCGTCAAGGTAAGCGAGGTATTGCTCCATACTCATCCCATTTTGGGGGAGTATGGCGATAAAGGCGTAGTTGCCGCCGCGGTATTTCTTTACAAAACCCGTCTCGTATTCGCCGCTTATATATCCGTACTCCGTAGACTTCATCATTTTAACGGTCGCGTCGTGCGTTTCGCCGTGGAAAGTCATCTGTGTGCACATATCGTCAGTGTATTGGCTTGCCCATTCCGCGTCGAAAGAAAGCGCGTTGAGCAAGACCATTATGGTATCGTAACTAAGGTCGCCGTATTCGAATATTTTGGGTATCATACCGTCGGTATTGTCTTTGCACCAGTCATTTATGGCGTCGACAGTGCTGTTTTCGGTAAACGGAGCGCATGCGAGCGTTGCGCGGAACGTTTCGTTTATGATATCCACAAAGCGCGTGTTCACCGTAAAATCCTCGCGGTCGGTCATCCAGATCGCGTTCGCGCTCTTTAGACTTGCAAACGATCTGTTTTGCAGATTATCGTAATAATTGAAAAGTTCCTGATTGAGCTGTTCGGTCGTAAGCGCGCCGCCCAGCGTTTTTTGCATTTCTTCGGCGGTGCTGCCGCGGGCGCCGTTGGCGACCATCTGCAGCGCTGTCAGCGCCGAAAGCGGCGAAACGAGCGCGCTCTTGCCTTTTGCGCATTCTTTGAGCAGGTTTACCGAAAACGACGAATAATGCTTTATGAATCCTTCGCTCACTTCGCCCCCGACGCGGCTCGATGCGAATTCTTCGGCGGACAGATACGAAACGCCTTTTTTCACGTGGACGTACACCGGCCCGTTTTCCTGCCCGCTTTCTTCGTACGCCGAATATTCTTCTTCGCTTTCATTCGGCTCCTCGCTCAGGTACGGCTCTTCGCTTTCGTACGGCTCCGCGCTGAACTCCGGCTCGCTTTGTCCGGACGGATACGAGTTTTGCGGGCTGCTTTCTTCCGCCTGCGGAACGCTGTTTTCGTTTGGCACCGCGTTTGCGGGTCTTAAAAGCAGCGCAGCGGCGACGGCGAACGCGATGACGACCGCGAGCGACGCCGCGACGAGCGCGGGTCGCGAGGTGAGGCGCCGCAAAAACGGCTTGCGCGCGCGGACCGTGCCGGAAGCTGTCTCGTCTTTGACGAATTCTTCTATTATGCTTTCGTCGAGATGATCGAACGATTCTTCGAATATTTGTTTTTTGTTATCTTTCATAAACGCACCCCGTTCCTTTCAAGGTAGGATCTGAGTTCCGATCTTGTCTTTGCGAGCGATTTATCCACCGCCGACACCGAAACGCCAGTTTTGCTCGCGATTTCCGCCGCGGTATAGCAGCCGTAGTAGCGCATTACGAACACGCGCCGCTTTTTGGCGGAAACCGACAAGAGATATTCGCTTATAAGCTTGCCAAGCTCGCGCGCAAAGAATTCGTCTTCCGCGCCGGGCGTGCTCAGCTCGTCGTAAAGTTCGTCAACGGGCAAAGTCAGCGTCTCCGGGACCGCGCTCTTGCGCGTGCCGCGGCGGAAATAATCTATCGCCGTGCGGCGTGTCAGCGCCGCGGCGAACGCGCCAACGTTCACCTCGCCTTCCGGCGGGAACGAATTCCACAGCTTGAGCATGACGTCGTTGACGCATTCTTCGGCGTCGCTCCTGTCGCGCAGGACGTTATACGCCAGGTTCGAAATGAGCGCGCCGTATTTTTGCCGCACCGATTCAAGCGCGTGCTCGTCGCGCGCGCGGAACAGGCGTATTATTTCGCTGTCTGCGGGCAAATGACCTCGTTCGGCAGATCCCATTACTTCTCTCTTTCTGTTTTTCAAAAGCGCTTTCATTTATGCGTGTCGGAAAAAGCGCGAAAAATCGGAACTGTTTTTAAAAATAATTTCTGTTTTTATTATAATCTTCCCGTCATTCCGTGTCAAGACGGCAAAACGCCGGAAAACATATCGCTTTCCGGCGTTCTTAAAGCTATTCGATGTGTTGTATAGCGTTATTCAATCGATATTGTTGTGTTCCGATCCTTCTGCGTCGCGCAGCGTAAGCCCGAAAAGCGCGTCGAAGGTGAAACCTTCCATATTGCTTTTCACGCTCACGATACTCGCGATACGGTCAAATTCTTCACACGGGACCACAAGGAAGAAGCCCATTTCCGTCACGGTGTATTCGATGCCGTTTTCGTCGAGCACGTTTTCCCAGTACTTGATCCAGTCCTCGGATATCACCGGGGCCGTATTCGGATACTGCTCGTAATACGCGTTCCGCGCTTCGTCGGCGGCGGCGCTGAGTTCACTCCAGATACTCGTATACGACTCGTATTCTGCTTTTATTTTGAAATAATCGAGCAGATAACCTTCTTCCGTTATCTCGATCATGCTTTTAAGGTATTCCGGATCGAGCGCGTTGATCACGTCGTTATCTGTGATCTTATAATAATTATCTTCCGGGCCGTATCCTAACGAAGCGAGGTCGAGCAGATATTCCAGCGCGTTGCATATGTTGAACGCGTCGTTTTCTTTTTCCCGTATCTCGTCGTAGGTCTGCCCGTTCCACACGAATTCGTTTATGGGGATACGAACCTGCTGCTGTTCGAGCTGTTCGGCGCTGAGGCGCGGAACGAAATTGACTGCTATTTCGAATTTCTGCGCGGTATTTTCGAATCTCTGCGCGGTATTAAGGACGTCATACAAAGTGTCGGTCATATATACACCGTTTACCGAAACGCGTGTCTCAGAGTTAAGACCGTACACGTTGTTTTTCGATCGGCCTATTTCTGAAGTCTG
>JAEEGI010005888.1_pt1 | contig 27949 bp, 25 predicted proteins | sample 8958751 | NCBI WGS metagenome assembly JAEEGI01 (sample SAMN16246545, study PRJNA631951) | gut metagenome | biome: gut microbiome; feature: rumen; material: KS-attached | host: Bos | place: Iran: Karaj | collected 2018-10 | reverse complement strand
ACGAGTTTCCTGGACTTCCCGATCCCGTTCTGCTGCGTGGCCTCCGACCTGGTCAGCTGCCGCGCGAAGAACTGGACTTCCGGCTCGATCAACGAGGCGCTGCGCTCGACGATGTCCATCCCGGGCCTCTTCGACCCGGTCCGCACGCACGGCATGGTGCTGGTGGACGGCGGCACGCGCAACAATTTCCCGACGGACATCGCCCGGGAGATGGGCGTGGACTATGTCATCGGCGTGGACCTGTCCGACAAGGACATGACCTACGATGAGATCAACAACATCGCGGACATCCTCTGGACCTTCATCGACATGCTGGGCCGCGAGGCCTTCTCCAAGAACGTGGGCAACACCGACGTGTTCATCAAGCCGGACCTGCACGAGTACAACATGCTCAGTTTCGACAAGAAGAGCGTGAAGACCATCGTGGGGCGCGGTTATGCCGCCGCGACCCGCCAGGCGGACGCCTTGCGGGAACTGAAGGCGATGATGCCGGATGCCAAGACGACCCTGCGCAGCCATCCGGCCGAGGACATCGGACGTGCGCCGGTGCAGATCGGGAGCATCGAGTTCGAGGGCATGCCGGACAGGGATTCCCGCTGGCTGTCCAGGAAATTGAAATTCAAGGCGGGAGACCGGATCGGCAAGGCCCAGATCGACAAGGCGGTCGCCATGATCTTCGCCACCGGTTCTTTCGAGTCCGTGACGTACCGCCTCCTGGGCGGCGAGCAGCCTTACCGGCTCGTGTTCATCTGCCAGAAGCGGCCGGTGCACCAGTTCGGTTTCGGTTTCCGCGCCGACAACGAGTCGCTCGTGGACGCGATCTTCAACGTGGGCCTGGGGGCCCACCAGATCTCGGGCGCGAAGTTCGACCTGACCGGCAAACTCGGCCAGAACAAATATGCCCAGGCGCACCTTTCCTTCGACGGCCTGCGGACGCCGACGCTCAACTTCGACGCCAAGATCAGCGGTTACACCGCGGACGTGACGACGGACGAGGCGCTCTACCGGCTCAAGTACTGGAGCCATAAGGAGGAAGTGTATTTCTCCAACCTGCACTGGACGCATCTGGACTTCAACGTGGGCGGCCGCAACAAGTTCATCAAGGCGACGGACTGGCTCTCCAACCAGAACGTGTCGGCCTCTTCCGAGGCGCTGACTTCGATGGGCGGCAACTACACTTCGGCCTTCGCATTCGGCCGGGCCTACACCTTCGACGACCTGTATTTCCCGATGCGGGGCATCGACTTCAATGTGGACTATGAGTGGGTCTTCGCCAAGGACTGGAAGATCGGTTTCGCCGACGAGCACCTGGGCGCCGTGCGCTTCCGCACCGCCCTGCCTTTCGGCAGCCACGTCGCCCTGCTGCTGGGAGTCAACGCCCGCGCGGTGCTGAACGGCGACGCCGAGGATATGACCAACCTGCCGTTGAAGAACTTCATCGGCGGCACGATGGCCGGCCGCTACATCGACCAGCAGATCCCGTTCTGCGGCTTCGGCGGGATGATGCTGGTGGACAATTATCTCGCGACGGCGGACGCCGCGCTGCGCCTGCGTTTCGGCAAGAACCTGTTCACAACCTTCCAGGCGGGCGCTTTCAAGGCGGAGGATACGCTGGCCGGATTCCTCGACATCCAGAACAAACTGGTGCTGGGCGCCTGCTTCGAACTGGGTTACAAGACCATCGCGGGCCCCCTGCGCCTGGACGTCCGCTGGAACGACCTGACGGGGAAGGTGGGCGCATACGTCAGTTTCGGCTATGATTTCTAAGGACGACAAACTGCTCTCTTCGCTGCAGGCGCTCTGCGCCCGGAAGGAGTATTGCAGCGCCGATATGTACAAGAAGGCGCTGAAGGGACTGGAGGGCGACGAAGAGGGCGCCGCCGAGATGGTTGCCTTGCTCGTCAAGGACCATTTCGTGGACGATTTGCGCTATGCGACGGCTTTCGCGCGGGACAAGGCGTGCCTGGATGGCTGGGGACCGGTGAAGATCGGCTTCCAGCTGCGGGGGAAGGGGATTGCGGCGGCTACGGTGGAGGAGGCGCTGGCCTCTGTCGATGAGGAGAAGGCGGACGCCCGCATGCGCGCCGTCCTGGAGGCGAAGGCCCGCACGCTGAGGGGCGATGCGGAGATCCGGCTGAAGCTGCTGAAATTCGGCCTCCAGCGCGGCTACGAATACAACCGCCTCGATCCGGCGGTCCGAGATCTCCTGTCTCGACATTGAATCTCAGCACGGCGCGACCGACAATAATGCCCGAAAGTGTGGGCGAAGCGATGCTGCAGCACAGCGCGACCGACAAAATTGGTCGAAAATGTCGGTGCAGCGATGCTAATCATTGTTGATGGGCGCCCTATGCGATCTGGGGACGGCCGCCGCGGCGCTCGGGCTTGGGTTCGTCGCCCTCCCGCGGCCGCATTTTGCCGGCCTGCAACTCGTCGTACGCCTTGCGGCTCCGGAAGATATCGATCGCCCGGTAGATGGCCGAACGCATCGAACCCGGATCCGCCTCGTCGCGCCCTGCCATCGCATATGCGGTGCCGTGGTCGGGAGAAGTGCGCACGATAGGAAGACCCGCCGTGAAATTCACGCCATCCTCGAAGGAAATGGCCTTGAAAGGCTCCAGGCCCTGGTCGTGGTACATCGCCAAGGTCGCATCGAAGAGGCTGAACTCCCGCACGCCGAAATAACCGTCGGGGGAGAAGGGACCGTAAGCCAGGATGCCCTCCTCCTGCGCCTTCTGGACCGCCGGGATGATGACTTTCTCCTCCTCGTCACCCAGCAGGCCGCCGTCCCCGCTGTGGGGGTTGAGGCTCAGGACCGCGATCTTCGGGTTGTCGATGCCGAAATCCCGCTCCAGCGACGCCTTCATCAGACGCAGTTTGCTCAGGATCTTCTCCTCCGTGATGCTGGCGGCGACGTCCTTCAGGGGAATGTGGCCCGTCACGACGCCCACCTTGAGCGCGTCGCTGACCATCAGCATCGTGATGTCCTTGACGCCGAAGGCGTTCTGCAGGTACTCCGTGTGGCCGGCATAGCCAAAGCCCTCGCGGGACATCGCCTTCTTGTTGAAGGGGGCCGTGACCAGGACGTCGATGTTGCCGTCCTTGATGTCGCGGACCGCCCACTCGAGGGCGGTCATCGCGGCCTTCGCCGACTCGGGCGTGGGCTGGCCGGGCTCGACGAAGACGTTGTCCGGCAGGCAGTTGACGATGTTGATGCGACGCGGATGCGCTTCCCGGGCGGAGCGGATCACGTTGGTGTCCATCTGGTCTATCTCGTGGATCAGCTTCTTGTAGAAGCCGAATATCTTGGAGGATCCGTAGATGACGGGCGTGAACGCCTCCAGGATGCGGGGGTCGGAGAGGGCCTTGATGATGACCTCGTATCCGATGCCGTTGCCGTCACCTTGCGTGATGCCTACGATCGGTTTTCTTTCGTTTGCCATATCTATTGCTCGAATAAGGTTTCTTCTTCCTGTATGTAGCCGCTGTCCGGCGGCAAGTTCGGTTGCTTGTACGCCTCCACCGCCAGGGTGTCGCAGCGTTCGTTCTCCGGGTGCCCGGCGTGCCCCTTCAACCAGTGGAAAGTCACCTCGTGCTTCCGGTACAGGGGATTGAAGCGCAGCCAGAGGTCGACGTTTTTCTTCTTCTTGAAGCCCGTGGCGAGCCACTTGTCGAGCCAGCCTTCGGTGACGGCCTTGACGACGTAGGTCGAGTCGCTCCAGACTTCGACCCGGGCGTGGTCCCAGCGGATCGCTTCCAGCCCTTTGATGACGGCCAGCAGCTCCATCCGGTTGTTGGTGGTCCGGGCGAATCCGCCCGACATCTCCTTGCGCAGGCCCGAGCAGGTCAGCACGACACCATAGCCTCCGGGACCGGGATTGCCGCTCGCGGCGCCGTCCGTGTAGAGAAAAATGGTAGGTTTTTGCTCCTGCGCGTCCATACTTATGCAAAAATAAGCATATTTTTGTTAAATTTGTGTGTTTGAACCCTAGGGAAATGAATATACTCGTCACGGGAGCCAACGGGCAGCTGGGCACGGAGATACGCAACCTGTCGGAGGGGATGGGCCACCGCTTCATCTTCTCGGACGTCAACGCCGTTCCGGGCCGGGAGACGGTCTATCTGGACATCACCAACCTGGATGCCATCCGCATCGTCTGCCGTTCCGAGGCCGTGGACGTCATTGTCAACTGCGCGGCCTACACGGACGTGGCGAAGGCGGAGGACGACATCGGCTTCGCGGACCTGCTGAACCACGTCGCCCCCGGCAACCTGGCCACGGTCGCCCGGGAGACCGGCGCGACGCTGATCCACGTTTCCACGGACTATGTCTTCCACGGCGACGCCTCCATCCCCTACAAGGAGGATGACGAGCCGCAGCCCCTGGGCGTGTATGGCAGTACCAAGCTCCAGGGCGAGGACGCCGTGCGGGCCTCCGGCTGCAAGTCCCTCATTTTCCGGACGGCCTGGCTCTATTCCCCGTACGGGAAGAACTTCGTCAAGACGGTGCTCCGCCTCACGGCCGAGAAGCCGGACATGAAGTGCGTCTTCGACCAGGTCGGGACGCCCACCTATGCGGCGGACCTGGCCGCCCTGATCTTGAAAGTCATCGCCGACGGTCAGCTGGACCGCACCGGCATCTACCATTATACCAACGAGGGAGTCATCTCCTGGTACGATTTCGCCCGGGCGATCGCCCGGCTCAGCGGCCACGTCTCTTGCGACATCCGCCCCTGTCACAGCGACGAATTCCCGTCCAAGGCGGCGCGCCCGCATTATTCCGTGCTGGACAAGACCAAGGTCAAGGAGACCTTCGGCGTAGAGATCCCGTACTGGCTGGATTCCCTCGAAAAATGCATCGAAAGACTCTCCTGACATGAAAGGCATCGTACTCGCGGGCGGCTCCGGCACCCGCCTCTATCCGATCACCAAGGGCGTCAGCAAGCAGCTGCTGCCCATCTTCGACAAGCCGATGGTCTATTATCCGATCTCGACCCTGATGCTCGCGGGCATCCGGGACATCCTGATCATCTCCACGCCCCAGGACCTGCCCGCCTTCAAGCGGCTGCTGGGCGACGGGAGCGACTACGGCGTATCCTTCAACTATGCCGAGCAGCCTTCGCCCGACGGGCTGGCGCAGGCCTTCATCATCGGCGACGAATTCATCGGAGACGACAGCGCCTGCCTGGTGCTGGGCGACAACATCTTCCACGGCGCCGGCTTCGTGCCCATGCTCAAGGAGGCGGTCCGTACCGCCGAGGAGGACGGGAAGGCCACGGTCTTCGGCTACTGGGTCAACGACCCGCAACGCTACGGCGTCGCCGAATTCGACCGGGAGGGCAACTGCCTCAGCATCGAGGAAAAACCCGCCAATCCGAAGTCCAATTATGCCGTCGTGGGCCTGTATTTCTATCCCAACAAGGTCGTGGATGTGGCCAAGCACATCAAGCCTTCGGCGCGCGGGGAGTTGGAGATCACGACGGTCAACCAGCGTTTCCTCGCAGACGGGGAGCTGAAGGTGCAGACGCTCGGCCGGGGCTTCGCCTGGCTGGACACCGGCACGCACGACAGCCTGTCCGAGGCTTCGACCTTCGTCGAGGTGATCGAGAAGCGCCAGGGCCTGAAGATCGCGTGCCTGGAGGGGATCGCCTACCGCCGGGGCTGGATCTCTGAAGAAAGGATGCGGGAGCTGGCGAAGCCGATGCTGAAGAACCAGTACGGGCAATACCTGCTCAAGGTGATCGACGAGTGCAAGAATACGGGTTATGACAATTTGGACTGATGAACGTCATTCAAACTGAACTGGAAGGCCTGCTGATCCTCGAGCCCCGGGTATTCGGGGACGAGCGGGGCTATTTTTTCGAGAGCTGGTCGCAGCGGGAGTTCGACGCGGCCGTCGGTCCCGTGTGTTTCGTGCAGGACAATGAGAGCAAGTCCCGCTACGGAGTCGTCCGCGGCCTGCATTACCAGAAGCCGCCTTACACCCAGAGCAAGCTCGTGCGTTGCGTACGGGGCGCCGTGCTGGACGTGGCGGTGGATCTGAGGCCCGGTTCTCCGACCTTCCGGCGGCACGTTGCCGTCGAGCTGACGGAGGAGAACCACCGCCAGATGTTCATCCCCAAGGGCTTTGCCCACGGTTTCGCCGTGCTGTCGGCGGAGGCCGTATTCCAGTACAAGTGCGACGAATTCTACCATCCCGAGGCCGACGCGGGCATCCAACTGCTGGACGAAAGCCTCGGCATCGACTGGCGCATCCCCCGGGAGGAGATGATCCTTTCCGCGAAAGACCTGGTCCGGGAGAAAATGGGCCCCGACTTTTCCGATTTTGACAACCTGACAGACTGAATATGGCATACAAGCGCAGCATCATCATTACCGGCGGCGCCGGTTTCATCGGCTCCCACGTCGTCCGGCTTTTCGTCAACAAATATCCGGACTACCGCATCGTCAACGTGGACTGCCTGACCTATGCGGGCAACCTTGCGAATCTCAAGGACGTTGAGGATAAGCCCAATTACCGTTTCGTCAAGGCGGACATCTGCGATTTCGACGCGATGCTCGCCCTGATGCGCGAGGAACGGGTCGACGGCATCATCCACCTGGCCGCCGAGAGCCACGTGGACCGCAGCATCAAGGATCCTTTCACCTTCGCCAAGACCAATGTCCTGGGCACGCTTTCGCTGCTGCAGGCCGCCCGCCTGTATTGGGAGTCCCTCCCGGAGAAGTATGAGGGGAAACGATTCTACCATATCTCGACCGACGAGGTGTACGGGGCCCTGGAGATGACCTGTCCGGAAGGCGTGACACCGCCCTTCACGACGAAAGCCTCCTCCGGCAAGCGCCACCTTGCCTACGGCGAGCGCTTCTTCACGGAAGACATGAAATACCAGCCGCACAGCCCGTACAGCGCCGCCAAGGCCTCCTCGGACCACTTCGTGCGTGCCTTCCACGACACCTACGGGATGCCCGTCGTCGTGACCAACTGTTCCAATAACTACGGTCCCTACCAGTTCCCGGAGAAGCTGATTCCGCTCTTCATCAACAACATCCGTCAGCGCAAGCCCCTGCCGGTCTACGGCAAGGGGGAGAACGTGCGCGACTGGCTGTATGTCGAGGACCACGCCCGGGCGATCGACCTGATATTCCACGAGGGGCGCGTCGCTGAGACCTACAACATCGGCGGCTTCAACGAGTGGAAGAACATCGACCTGATCCGCGTGCTGATCGCTACGGTGGACCGCCTGCTGGGCCGTCCCGAGGGAGCGGACGACGATCTGATTACCTTCGTCACGGACCGCGCCGGCCACGACCTGCGCTATGCCATCGACTCGACCAAACTCCAGAAGGAGCTCGGCTGGGAGCCTTCCCTGCAATTCGAGGAAGGCATCGAGAAGACGGTCCGCTGGTACCTGGACCACCAGGACTGGCTGGACAACGTAACCTCCGGCGACTACCAGAAGTACTATGAGACGATGTACGCCGGGCGCTAGGTGGTATAATAATTGCAGAAATCTAGTCAACTCTTTTTAACACTTAATTAAAAATGAAGAAAATCCTTTGTTCCATCTTTGCGGCATCCCTGATGCTGCTGGGTACGAGCGCCTTTGCGCAGGTCGCCATCGGCGCTGGTTATGTTCAGTCCAAGTACACGTATAAGACGGGCAATTCTTCCGGTTCGGGCGACTCTGCCAACGGCTTCTATGCTGGCTTGGAGTATAAAGTTCCCGTGGGAGAGGTCTTCGGACTGTCCGCTGGCGTGAACTATGAACTCCTGACCTCCAAGAACTATAATATCGGAGCGATTTCCGGTAATCTCAAGGAGCATTACATCAATGTCCCCGTCCGCCTGAACGCGGGTGTCAATCTGGGTGACCAGGCCCGCCTGTTCATCTTCGGCGGCCCCACATTCAGCTATGCCCTTGCAGGCCAGGTCGATTTGGGTGTCAAGGTCGGCAGTATCGACGTCGGAGGAACGTATGACATTTACAAAGATGGCGGTTACAATCGTCTCGATGTCCTCGTCGGCGGTGGCGTCGGCCTGGATCTGATGGATCGTTTCCGCGTCACGGCCGGATATGACCTTGGCATGTTCAACAAGCTCGCCAAGGGTTCCGATGGCTCCGAGCCTTCCACCAAACTCAACCGCAACCAGCTGCACGCCGGCGTTGCATTCCTATTCTAATTGACAATGAAAAAGATCCTTTGTTCCATCTTTGCGGCATCCTTGATGCTGCTGGGTACGAGCGCCTTTGCGCAGGTCGCCATCGGTGCCGGTTATGTCAATTCGAAGCAGACGCTGGCGACTTCTTCCACCACCGTCTCCATGCCTTCCAACGGCTTCTATGCCGGTTTGGATTACACGGTCCCCGTGGGTGATATCCTCGGCCTTTCCGCCGGTGTGAATTTCGAGTGGCTGCGGTCCGATCCCAGCTTCCTGCTGACTTCGCTCCTCTCCGGCCAGTTCACCGAGCAGTATATCAACGCTCCCGTCCGCGTCAATGTGGGCTTCGACCTCTCTGACGGCATCCGTATCGGCGTGTTCGGCGGTCCGACCTTCAGCTATGCCCTGTCCGGACAGATTTCCCGCGGCAGCATCAGCTACGACATCTACAAGACGGAGAACTACCAGCGCTTCGACGTGCTGGTCGGCGGTGGCGTCAACCTGGACCTCATGAACAAACTCCGCGTTTCTGTCGGCTATGATCTCGGCATGTTCAACAAGTATCCGAAGATCCGCGAGGACCATGAGCCTGCCGCCAAGCTGACCCGCAACAGGCTGCACGCCGGTGTCGCGTTCCTCTTCTAATCGAAATTATTTCGTATCTTTATGGGGTCGGTCCGTCGGGGCCGGCCCCTTTTTGCTATGCGTAAGATCCTTCCGTTTTTGCTTGCGGCCTTGGTCGCCGCGCTTCCGTTGCCTGCCAGGACCCTGACCGTTGGGAACGCGGATTTCCGTTCCGACCTCGTTTTCCGCTCGCACCGTTTTGTGGGGGCGGGCTTCACCGACCTGCGGACGGGGGCGGAACTGTCGGCCGGCGTGCAGGAAGCGCTGTTCGAGTTGTGCATCAACGGGCGGGTGGTTTCGTCTTCCAATCCGGTCTGGAACTATGCGGGACAGACGCGGCGCGTATTGGCGAACGGGGGCGTGGTGACCCGTTTTTTATTTCGCGGACGCGGGGAGCTGAAGGGGCTGACGCTGGCCTGGGACCGGGAAGTGTTCCCGGAAGGGGCCTTCGTCCGGGAGCGGCTACGGCTGACTTCCGACGAGGGTCGGACTTTTCATCTGAGTTATAAGGATAGGGGCTGCCGGCTGGTCTTTCCGCGCTACAGTTTCGCCTCGGAGGGACCGGTCACTGGCAAGGAGCTGCGCATCGGCACTTTCCGGCCCGCACGCGTTTTCCCCGACCACCATATGTTCCATCCGGACAGCACGCTCTTTGCCGTCGGGCCGGCGCTGCAGGAGGTCAAGGGACCGTTTCTGGTGCTGTCGGGGTCGACCTGGAAGCTGGTCACGTCTTACGAGCATGCTTCCCAAGATAACGCCGGCGCGATGTCCGTAAAGAAGACGGGCCTGGCGGTCCCGGTCGCGGACGGCAATGACGGCAGCCAGGGGGTCGAGGGGGACCTGCAGGCGCTAACGGACGATGACCTGTGGTTCATTTCGAACTTCGTTTCCCAGTCGGATGGCCGGCTGGTCCTGGGCGGACGGATCCGGCACGGAGGCTATCTGGACGGGGAGACGATCCCTTCCGGGGGTGCTCCGGACGGGGAAGGGCCTCGCTCCGGCTGGTACGAAACGGTGTGGTCCACACTCAGCATCCTGCCGCCGGATGCGGATGAGAATGAGGCAATTGCGGATTATCTGCTGACCCGGATCACGGATAACCCGGAGTCCCGGGTAGCGGACTTTTATTACAATACCTGGGGTATGCAACGGCATTCGAAGACGCTGTATCCCATCATGAACGAAGGGCGCCTGCGCGAAGAGATGCGCTACGCCGCGGAGTGCGGGGTCAGCACTTTCGTCATCGATGACGGCTGGCAGGTGGATTTTGGACAATGGGTCTGCCAGTCCGAGCGCATTCCTTGCGGGCTGAAGTCACTTTGTGCTTATATGGATTCGCTGGGCTTGCGGCCCGGCATCTGGATGTCCTTGCCGGGGGCGGGACTATCGGTGGAACGGACGCTGGAGCACCCGGAGTGGATCATCCGGGACCGGTCGGGCGAGCCCCTTCTGGGGCAGTGGAAGAAGCCTGTGTACGATCTGGTGGGGCCTTGCTATGAGGCACTGCTGGGCGACTTGAAGGCGCTCTGCGACGAAGGGATCCGCTTCTTCAAGTGGGATGCGATGAACCTGTTGAGCAGCACGCTGCCGGGGCTGGATCACGGCGACGCGTCGTATTCCCCACGGGAGCGGGCGGACCGCTATAATTATCTGCTGCCGTTCTATGTGACTTCGCTGATGCGGGAGTTGCGTCTTTATTGCCCGGGGACGGTCGTGGAGATCGACCTGACGGAGCCGGAGCGCTGCCTCGTCGGGCTGCAGGTGCTGCAGGAAGGGAAGTACTATTTCATCAACAACGGGTCGTCGAAATACGACGATTATTCGACTTATCGGACGAAGAGTGTGCGCTCGGCGATCAACCGTTTTGCTGCGTTCCTGCCGCAGGAGCTGTTTACCTACGCGTTCTATCCGCACGACGAGGCGGGAGTCCAGGAGTACAATATTACCTCGGCGCTGACGGCCGGGCACGGCATCTGGGGCGACCTGTCGATCATGACGCCGGAGCAGCGGGCTGTGGTGAAGAGTCTTTTCGACAAGGCCTCGCTGGTGATGCCGCATTTGCTGGGGTCTCGGGTGGAGGTCATCGGTTCTGTCGGGGATACGCCGGAAATCTATGTCCAGTGCGCGCCGTCGGACGGCTGGGCCTTGCTGACGGCGTTCGGATCCGCACAGGCGGCTTCTATCGGCGGAGATGCATCTTTCTATCCTTTCACGGTCGGAGTCCGGACCTCTGAAGTGCTCGGTGTATTGGGCCATCCCTACCGGCTGGGCCCAGAGGGGGTTGAACTGACGCTTTCTTTCGCCGGGTCCGACGATTGCGCTTCTGCTTTCGTGCTGGGTGGCAAGGGGAGTGGTCCTCAAGTCTATTCTTCAACGGGTTGTATCGAGGCCATCGAGCCGGCCGAATCCGGCCTCCGCGTGGCTGCAGCGACGGATGCCGAAGTCAGTGTCGGCATGCCCGACGGCCGCCTGCTCACCCGCTTCCTCTCCTCCGGGGAGACGGCTATATTCCAATAATGCTGGCATCGCTTTACTGACATTTTCGATCATTTTTGTCGGTGGCGCCGTGCTGCAGCATTGCTTCGCCGACATTTTTGTCTGTTTTTGTCGGTCACGCCGTGCTGGGCCTATCGCCTACGGGAAGCGTAGTCTTTGGAACGGAGAACTTGGCTGACGATGTGCTGAGAGATATGGAGCAATCGGGCGATCGTGGCGGCATCGATATGATACATCTCATTCAAGATGACGGCCAGACGGCTTTTTTCATCGGCAGACAGATCCTTTAGAGAACGATGAGGATAATACTTTTCTCGTAGTTGTTCGACAATCTCCTTTATTTCCTCTACGCTGAGGCAGATCTGTTCCCCCAGTGTGTCAGAGATATGTACGAAGGACTCATAATCCTTGATGAGACGGGTCAGGTAGGTTTTGACGGATGGAAACATCTCCCTGACTTTCTCCATGGAGACAAAGTTTCTTGGCAAGATTCCCCATTCGGGATGAATCTCCCAATGAGCCGGGAGGGACATCTCCGACTTGATGATACCACGGACTTTTCTCTGCGACATATCGTCAACCCTTTCCCCACGGATTAGATCCGCCCATTGGCTGAAGAGGAGGTAATCGGAGCACCAGAGACAGCCCCCGGGCACGACAAAGCCTTTCTCATAATAGTTCCTGGCGATATAGATGAAATGGTCGCGGAAGGATTCTTGGTCCTTGATGGGGAGCAACTGGAAATCATAGTCTTCCGGCAGGGGAGGATAACCATCTTCCTTTAGCTGCTTGTTGATCCGTCGGAGCAGGAAATCAAAGACCTCGACGCAGTCATTTCCCGTTGCGCTCAACAGGATGTGGATGTGATTGGGCATCAAGGCGAAGACATATATCTTGACATTGTACCTCAGTGAAACCAAAGCGATGGCCGTCATCCCCAAAGCGAATTGCTTCCGGTTGTGAAACAGTTTCCCCTTGCCCCAGCCATCGGTGCAGAGGTGATAGTAGCCCAGGGGGAGCTTGCGATACTCCTGGCGCTTCTTTTGTCGTTTATCCATAGTCTAAGTATATGGCTCGACAAAGATAGAAGGGATTATCCGTATGAAAAAATTTAACACGGATAAAAGAAAATAATACCGTTTGGGGCTATCCTAACGCATTTTTTCTAAGAGATGATGCTCCGAAAATGCTGAAAAACAGATCGAATATCGCTATCACTCCATACTCAATCGTCCAGCTTCGCTCTACCGACAATATCGCCCTTTTTTGTCTGTCGCTCCATGCCGCAGCCTTGCTCCACCGACATTTTCGTTGATTATTGTCGGTGGTGCCGTGCTACAGCCTTGCTGCACCTTCATTTCTATCCGATAATGATGGTTGCGCCGTGCTGGGGGCGGTGAATGGACCTAGGCGGCTTTCCGTTTGCGGTTGCGGAGGATCAGGAAGAGGGCCAGGAGGAGGAAGGTGGCCAGGATCGTGACCATCTCGGGGATGTGGGAGAGGGGCTCGACCCAGAATTCCGTGAGGAGGCCATTGCGGGCGAAGACCTCGACGGTCGTCCAGAAGATGACGACGGTGGAAATGGCCATCCGGATGTTCGGGCCCCAGCCGCCCAGTTTCAGTTCGTATTTGAACATGAAAAAGGAGCCGACGAGGCAGCCGATGGCGACGGCGATCGTGACGGGGTGGCTTTCGCCCAGGAACACCGGATCATAGACGAACATCAGCAGCAGGTACATCGTCCACATCATGATGTTGAGCTCCATGAAGGTCGTAATGGCGGTGTGGCGGCTCATCCGGTTGGGGACGATGTCCTCGCGCTTGGGTCCGAAAAACACCTTCTGGAGCCAGTTGAGAGCGTGGCAGCCCGTCTTCGAGCCGAAGAGATAGAGCACGATGAACATCACCCAGAAGCCGAAGGACGCCGGCATGATCAGGTATTCCGGACGCGAGCCCCGCATCGCCTTCAGTTCCGCCGCGGGGATGTCGTTCACGTTGATGCCGTTGATCAGCATCTCGTGCCGGACGCCGATGCCGTTGACGTATTCCGTCGTGGTCTGCACGATGCCGGAACCGACGAGGTCATAGTGGACGCCGAAACGCGCCGCGAAATAGCCGTAGAGGAATTCGACCCAGCCGGTCCAGAACAGCAGGCCGCCGAAGAGGCCGAAGAGCGTCTGCTTCGTGTCGCCTTTGACGAACACGCCCCAGATGGCGATCGCAAGGCCCACGGCGCCCATGATGAACGCGCTGACGTTGACCGCATGCGGCGTCATCGTGTCTTCCATCACGCGCATCAGCGCATGGCCCAAAGGCATCGTGAACAGGACCAGGAAAAAGGAGGCGATGGTTTTGCCCCAGTGGAGTTTAGGCTGATTCATAGTCGTTATTCAGATTTTCGGTTTTTTCTGCGTTCCTCGCGAAGGATCTCCGGAGTCCAGCGAAGGATCTGCCAGACGCGGCGCAGCTGCTTGCGGGGCTCGCTAAAGATGCGGTAGATGAACTCCAGATGCATCCGGACCATCCACTGCGGGGCGCGGCGTATGCCCAGGCCCGCGCGGAAATTGAACACGGCGCCCACGGGGATGACGACGCCCCGATTCAGCAGGGGAGTGAGCCTGGCAGCGAAGAATTCCTGTTTCGGCGCGCCGAGCGCCACCCAGACGATGTCAGGACGGACGGCATTCACCTTGGAGGCAATATCCTCATAGTCAAAACCTTCCACATCGGCGAAGGGGAGCTCGAGGAAGAGCATGTCGCGGATGGCGGGGTCGATCTCGGAAAGGCGCTCGCGCAGGGCGTCCAGCACTTCCTGCGAGGCGCCTAGGAAGGCCATCGTGTACCTGCGGGCGCCGGTCAGGTCGCGGAAGATGTCGCTGCCGCTGTACTGCGCAGGCTGGAATCCGTACAAGCGTTTGAGATAGAGCGGCACCCAGGAGCTGTCGCAGATGGAGAACAGGGCTCCCTGCACGACGGCGCGGTAGTCCGGGTTCCGGTGGACCTGGACCAGGACGTTCCCGTCGGCTACGCAGATGTAGGCGGCGCCGGCGTCGTCCAGGGCCTGGCGTTCGATCCGCTCCTGCACGGCGACGGGGTCGAATTCGTAATCGATATGGAAGTATCGTTTCATGCTCTTTCCTCATTTCCTTTTCTCGAAGCGGATCTTTCCATCCACTTTGTTCCCATAAATCAAGTTGCCGACATTGGTTTCCTTGACCTGACTGCCCGGCATGGTGACGACTTGCGGGACCAGACGCGAATCAATGCTCCAACTATTGGTAGTCCGCTGGATGACGTTATTAGAAACGATCACATGGGACGCACCGTCATCCAGGAAAATGCCTCGATTGTCCTTCATCCCGATATAATCGTGGATGTAGTTATTCCGGATGCGCGTCTTGTCGTTCTGCGTGAAAACATAGATAGCGCCGGAATCCATGAGCGTATAATCTTGATAAGCATCCATATAGGATGACGTGTACCAGAGTTCGTTATATTCGACAGTTCCGGTGATCTTGCAGGACCTCTCCTGTCGGTAATGCATGCCGACGGCGATGCCGCCATATCCGAAATCTGAAATTTTATTGCTGCGGACAAGATAATCTTCGCCGGCACACCCGATACAGAAATCGTTGGTCATCGCCAGGCCGACATGGTGAAAGACATTGTTGCTGATGCGCGTCCCGGGGGCAGCGAAAGAGTTGACGCCACCTCGGTAGCAATCGTGAATATGATTGCCGGAGAACGTAAAGGCCGGCGAATAGGCAACCTGGATCAGGTTGGAGCGGATGCCGCAGAACTCGCAATCCGTGATCGTGATCCCTTCGGTCAGCGTGTTCGTGAAGTCCATCAGAGCGTAGACGTTGTCCCGGTTACCTACAAAGCGGAAGTTCTGGAAAGAAATCGATTTGAAAGCGGCTCCATAGGCCGACAGGAGTCGGCCGGCTTGACAGAGATGTATAGAATTGATACCCTCATTGAGACGAATGACTCCGTCCTGGACGCAAACCGGCGCGTCTTTCATATTCAGGAGTTTGAATCTCGGGAAGCGTCTGGCATAGTCGAAGTCCATATTGAGTTCTTCGGTGCCATCTTCAGCGTAGAAAGTAACGGCTCCTTCTTCGATAGACTGCACCTTCATCATCCGGCTCTTATACCATTGCGTGATCAGGATGTAACATTGGGTAATATCGCCGACCGAGGCAGGGCTCAAAGATTTGCATTTCAAACGGAAAAGATGACGATCCTTGTCTTGCGTCCGAACCTGGCTGTCCGCCTGGAAGACAGGACTCCAGGCAAATACGTCGTTTCCGTCCGAGAGGATACCGGTCCCGGCATCAAAGGTGGAAGTGAGCGGGCTCCCGTCCATGTAGTCTTCGCCTCGGGCCGTCAACGTGGCCCCGTTCCCAATAAACCGCACACTTGTTCCCGGGGCTTGCATCCCGTCCAGGCGCAGTATGCGTTCATCAAAAAAGTATGTGCCGGGCTCAAAATGGAAGGTGATCTCCTGAGGCGGGTTGTTCAAGCAGGACTGCAGGATCTGAGGGATGGACGCAAAGCGTTCCTGCGAGTCAATTCGGATCGTGATTGCACGTCCGTCACTGCTCGTCAGACCAGCCAGGACTCCCCATAACAATAACAGACGATTCATTCCATACTTTTTTCAAGACATTCGATCAGGTTTCTTTCAAAATGTGCTGGCGTGAACGACGATTCATACGCACGTCTCCCTTTCTGCCCCATGTTTAATCTTCGTTCAGGCTGGTCCATCAGTTCTGCGATGGCGCGGGAGAGGGATTCCGGGTCCCTTTTATTGCAGATAAGGCCGTTTACTCCGTCCTGGACCATGTCGGGGATTCCCCCTTCGTCGGTCGTAATCACAGGAAGCGCATGTTGCATGGCTTCCAAGATACACAAAGGAAAACAGTCATCGTAGGTCGGGAAAACGAATAAGTCTGCCGTTTGCAGCGCGTGCTCTTTCTCGTCCCCATAGCGTGCTCCTTCGTAATGGACATACTTCTCCAGCCCCTCTTTCCGGATGAGGTCCTCGAGCGTAGTGCGGGTGATCTCAACGGATTCATTCCCGATGATGCGGCAGTAGAAATCTTTGCCATCGTTCATCAACACGCGGCAAGCTGCGATCAGATCCAGCACTCCCTTGCTTTCAATGAGATTGGAAATGAACAACAGTTCGACTCGGCCCTGGTCCCGTGTCCGCTTTGCTACTGTACAATCCGGGATTCCGTTCGGGCAGATCAGGACCTGGCTCTCTGGAACAATTCCGGTGATGTCGGGATACAGATACTTGGAAAGAAGGATTACCTTGGATTTATTGTAGGCAAGGGATAGCAATTTGCGATACCCTCTCCGGTCCAGATCCCGTGCCATTCCTTTATTGTGCTGGTGAAGGACGACTTTACGACCAAAAAGTTTACACAGAATCACGAACGGAAAATCTTTGAGGAAACCTCTCCCGTGACAAGTAATGGCAAGGTAGCATAGGTCGTATCGCCGGGTCGCGAGTTTCCATCCGGTCTTGCATAGTGCCCCAAGGAAACGAAGGATTTTTTGGGGCCGGAACTTGTCGATTTCTTGTATTGAACGCGATGTGGACAGGTTGATGAAGTCGCAGTCGAAAAGCGCGTTGATCCGCTCGCTTTCGCGAATCTGTCGACTGACCACCGTCGATCCGTGAACGGGCGGCGGCAGCGGCACGATAAAGAGTATATGTCTTCGTTCGCGGTTCATCGCTGGTCGTGCCTGGGCCGGAAGCAGCGTTTAAGGCGGGTCTGGATTCCGGCGACCCGGGCCCGGGAGATTTGCCGGCGCGTCCACTTTTCTATGACGGGATTCCGTTTCAGATCCGCCGGGAATGTATAGGGCTGGAGCAGACGACCCACAGGCGCATGGCTGAATGGATCGCTGGCATCTGGGGCATAATGGGTCCCGTCCCCGACTCCGATGCCCACGTTGCGGGTCAGATTGACGTAGGGGACCAGGGAAAGGCCGTTTTGCTGGAAAAGCGTGAAAGTCCATTGGTAATCCCAGGTATGCCAGCCCCCCGTGTCCTGAAAACTCTTGTAAAGTTTCTGGCAGCAGTAATGTAGGTAGATGCCAAGGAAGAATCCGTAGAACCGAATCCATCGGCCCAGCGGTGCGCTCCGCGCCGTTTTCATCTCGAGGTCAAAATGGGCCCAGGCTCTTCGCCATGATGCCCACCCCCAGATATTGGCATAACGGCTAAATCCAATCTGGGGAGACTCTTCGAGAGGGGATTCGGGGATAAATGATGAGACAAGCATTACACGGTCTTCATCCTTGTATCGAGGTAGGGCTTCTTCGCAAAAAAGAAAGAAATCGAGGGAGGGGAGAACATCATCTTCCACGATGCAGCCAAACTCTTCGTTATCAAAGAACCAGCTGATGGCCGTGCTGACTCCAAGCCCGCATCCCAGGTTCTTGTCCTGAAACAAGGTTTTGACCTCGCACGGCCAATCTATTTGGCGGGTGATGGCGCGTGCTTCTTCGCATCGTTCCTTCTCCCCGGTTTTGTTCTCCCGTGGACCGTCGGCGGCGATGTACAACCGGTCCGGACGGTATTCCCGGATGCGCTCGAAGACAACGGTTTCCGTCTCCGGTCGGTTGAAGATGATAAACAGGATGGGGACTTTCATCGATTTCAAAGATAGGTTTCAAAGTATGCGATGGTCTTTTTGAGACCTTCTTCCAACTGGATTTTCGGTGCCCAACCTGCCAGGTTGTCTTTGGCGCAGCTGATGTCCGGACGTCTCTGTCTGGGGTCGTCCGACGGTAAGGGCTTGAACACGATCTTGGATCGGGATCCGGTCAGGTCGATGATTTTCCGGGCCAACTCCATCATCGAGAATTCTCCTGGATTACCGAGGTTGACCGGACCGGTGAAGTCGTCGGGCGTATTCATCATTCGGATCATTCCTTCGATCAGGTCGTCGACATATTGGAAACTGCGGGTTTGGCTGCCGTCTCCATAGATCGTAATGTCTTGATCCCGAAGCGCCTGCATGATAAAGTTGCTGACTACGCGCCCGTCATTGGGGTCCATCCGCGGGCCATAGGTGTTGAATATCCGGATGATTTTGATCCGGACGCCATTCTGCCGGTGGTAATCCATGAACAGGGTCTCCGCACAACGTTTTCCCTCGTCATAGCAGCTGCGTATGCCGATGGGATTGACGTTGCCCCAGTAGGACTCGACCTGGGGATGGATGATGGGGTCGCCGTATATTTCGCTGGTGGAAGCCTGCAGGATCTTGGCCTTGCAATACTTGGCAAGTCCCAGCATGTTGATGGCTCCCAGCACCGAGGTCTTGATCGTCTTGACGGCATCATACTGGTATGCCGGAGGTGACGCAGGGCAGGCAAGATTGTAGATCTCATCCACTTCTGCAATATAAGGGTTGATCACGTCGTGGCGGACCAGCTCAAAGTGGTCGTTGCCGATCAAGTGGCGGATATTGTCTTTCCGGCCTGTGAAGTAGTTGTCCAGGCAGATTACGTCGTGACCTTCCCGGATCAGGCGATCGCATAAGTTCGAACCGATGAATCCGGCTCCTCCCGTGACTAGGATACGTTTCATATTATTCATGTTTTTTTGTTTTGAGCCAAAATGAAGGGAACAGAAGATGGATGAAGTTTGTGAGGAAAGAGACGCAGGCCGGGAAAAACCCGAAGTGGCGCCGCTTGAAGCGAAAGAATTCGAACGGGTTGTTGCCGGCGGGGCTGAAGAAATTATCCCACCTTTTCCGGAAGGATTGTTCCGGGTCCATCCAGGCAACGGGCTTTTCGTGGAGGTCACAGGTCCCGCAGATTCCCGAGACTACATAGATTTCAAGACCGGCTTCCCGGGCCCGCAGGCCGTAGTCCAGGTCTCCCAGAGCATGGTGGTAGGCCGGATCGTTTTTCCCAATGGCTGCCAAGACGGATGCCGGAATGAGGACCAGGTTGCCGTTCATGGTGTCGCAGGCCTGTTCTGTTTCCAGGTCCACGATAACCCGGCCGTCTTTCCATCCTCCGTAAGTGATGGCCCTGCTATCATCCGAAGCGCAGGTGCTGCCCACGATGACGGCCTTGTCAAGGTGGCGCTCCGAGGCGGCCAGCAGCCTGGAAAGGGCATCCCGGAATACGAACGTGTCATCGTTCACCCACCAGTAGTAGTCGTAGCCTTCTTTTTCCGCTGCCGTCCACGCCGTAAACATTCCCCGGTTCCAGAAGAGGTCCCCGTCGCCGGATAGGATCCGTACCGCCGGATACGATTGCCGGACGGCCTCGGCGGTTCCGTCCGTGCACCCGTCATCGGTCAGGAAGACGGCAAGGCTGTACCGGGACCGGTCGAAAGACAGGTCCGCCAGGTGCTCCAGGCACGACAGAGTGGTCGCGCACCGGTTATGCACGGTCATCAGGATTGCGATTCGTTTTCTTGCGTCTTGTTCCATACGAATCTGATCTTTTGCTTTCTTGCCGGCGATTCCCGGACACTCCCGAAGTTGAGGAACGGGAACATCATGAACCAGGGGTAATTCAGGTAATATTCTCCCTGGAGGAGCAGGATGACCATCAGGACGACCATCCACCAGGCGCGTAGCGTCCGGTTGAATCCGATGGCCATCAGGTAGGCCAGCATAAAGAGAAGTCCCATGGAGGCGATGCAACCGGAAAACCCGTTCCCTAGGCCGTCCAGGCTTTCTTTGTCGTATAGGCCCAGATGGAAACGATAGCGGGTCTGGTCGGAGAGCCCATTGCCAAACACCGGATGGGAGGTAATATATTGTAAGTCAAAAATGAAGGACCCGATCCGCGAATCATTTACGTCCGAATCCGTCAGGTTTTCGCTGGCCAGGATTTCCCGCTGTATCTTTTGCCCGAGGAAGTCGATCCGGTTAAAGGCGAAGATGGCTCCCAGCAGGACGATCGTGGCTACGCCGTACGCAATCCATTTTCCGTATCCCTTCCGATTTCCCTGGAACAGGAAATACAGGAGGAGGATCACAAATGTGATATAGCCCGTGGTGCTGGTCGTCGTCAGCAAACTGAGGAACATTATCAGAAAAGACACCTTGTGTTTTTTCCACAAAGCCTGCGGCTGGTCTACGAAGAGAAGCCAAGTGGCAATGATATAGCCGGCAAATGCCCCAGGCTCCCAGAACATGCCGCTGTTTCGGAAAATGATGTCCTTATGGGGATCATCCCAAGTCTGTGTATAGATGATCAGCGATTTGGACTTCATGTCAATGTCGAGGGGCGATTCGAAGCGGACGCCGGTCAGGTTGATCAGGTAAAAGACCAGGCTGACGAGACAGATTCCGCTCATGACTCGGATGGCCGTATCCGGAAGCCGGCGGCCCATGTAGGAAGCGAGAAGGATGGCGCAGAGCAGCTTGACGATGAGGTTTAGGGATCCCAGGACGGTAATCTGCCCGAGCAGAAGGAACTGGCATCCAAAAATGACGGCGAGCAGAATAATCCAGTTCGCGCTTTGTTTCAAGGCTTCCCTTTTGATCTTGAAACCAGAAACGAGCAGGATCACCAGCAGCATGAGACCGTAGACGAATTTGCCCAGCGGGGCCGTACTGACAAAAGCCGGATTGCCGCTGATGCAGAACATGAGCAGTACCAGGAAATCGTCGATATATCGCTGTTTAATCCTGTATTTCCCCATAAATCGTCAGCAGGTCTTGTTTGATGGCATTGCGATCGTGCCGCCTAGCCGCGACGGACCGCATCTCCGTATTGTCGAAACGGGGTGAATCCCGGAAAATGTCAAGGATCCGTCCGGCCAAGCAGGAAGGATCTTCAAACGGATACAAGCTTCCGCAGGAAAGATTCGGGATCAAGTCCGCCGTCCCGCCGACATCGGAGGCGACGCAGGGAACCCCGAGTATCTGCGCCTCGCAGAGGGAGTTGGGACTGTTCTCAATGATCGAAACCAGTGCAAAGACGTTGGCAGACAGGAGTTCAGCCTTGACCTTTTCCGCGTCGGCTTCCCCGATGAACTGTACGGCCTTGTCCAGATGATAGCGTTGGATCCGGTCGCTCAGCAAGCAGGCATATCCGTTTCGGAGCATCCGGTCTTTGAGGGAGTTGCCTCGCAACACATTCGGCCCGGAGATACGGACATGGGTATCCGGATACTGTTCCAGAACCAGGGGGAGCGTTTCAAGTAATTGGTGGATTCCTTTGATGGGATTATGCCCCTGGGACACAAAGATGCGGTGCGGCACGCAGGAAGAATAACTCCAGCGCCCGGAATAAAAGGGGGCGCGGAGGGCTTCGTTGCAGAAATGGTAGTGCAACTGCGGATTGATGCCCAGACTGACTGCCTTGTCCCAGGACGTCCGTCCGATGACATGCTGGACGGTCCGGAGCAGTTCCATCTCATATTCGCCCCTGAGGGCCATGTCGGCCTGCTGCGTGAAGACCGTATCTTTCCGGATCCTATCCCGGAGCGAAATGCTTTTGCGCAGCGTTTCTTCTGTAATACCCCCATAGAAAACTTTCTGACATTCGCTGACCAGCCCCTGCAAGGAGACGACGACGCGGCGTGCACCGCAGGATTTTACATAATCCAGGGAATGTTTGTACTCGCTGCCGTGAATGTGGGTTATGTCCGGTTCTATCCGGTCCCGGATCTCTTTCCAGGGATTGCTGTCCTGCGGGAAGACGAAGTGGGTCATGGCCTCCCCCTGCAGAATTCGTAGTTCTCCGGCCAGGGGCGACGGGGCGGCCGTGAACAGTTGAAGGTCCCTCTCGCTGGAAAGGGCGTCGGCGAGGGCGCACACCCAACTGCCCGTGGAGTTGGATACTTCGGGACGACCGGTCAACAGACAGCGCGCTTCCGGCAGCGGTGAGTTAAGAATCCAAAGGACTTTCATCTACGAGTTGCTTTTTTTTCAGGAGGTGCCGGTATTGGAGCGGGGCGAGCAGGTAACCGTTGAAGTTCGAAACGATCGAAGCGACCAGGATGGCGGGGACTCCGAGCCCGCGCCGGATGAGGAGATGGGTCAGACTCAGGAACACAAGCGGGGAGAAAAGGGACGCGATGGTCTGTACCTTCAATTCCCCGGCGCCGTTGAGAACATCCACGAAGATGGTCCCGAACATGTATACGAGGTTATAGAGCATGATCCAGAACGAGAGCGCAAAACTGATGCTTGCCTTGTCTCCGATCCATATATGATAGACCGGTTGGGATACCAGCAGCATCAAGGGACCGATGAGGGTCATGAGCCCAAACATCAGCAAGTATTTTTTTACGGAACTGCGGATCCAGGTGAAATCCCGCTTGGCTACGGCATCCGTCACGGCAGACCAGAGCGGGGCCGTGACGATTCCCCAAATCATGGTAAGGATGCTGAAATACTTGTATGCGATGTTGTAGGAAGTGACGTCATTGGCGCCGAAATGGCGGATAATCAAGAAGTTGCAGAGCTGGTACTGAATGACCGCCGCGATTTGGATGATAAAGAACTGGACGCCCAGTTTCATCAGGTCGGGGACGGTTTTGAAGTCGATATCCTTCAATCGGGGTGCGATATCCTTGTAGCGTCCGCGGAAGAGCGTGAAGTTGAACAGGCCGACAACCAGCAGAGGTGCTGCGCAGAGCCCTATACAGAGCTTGATCAAGCTGCCCTGCGTCGTCTTTGTGAGGATGAAGATGATCAGGATGGAGACGACCTGCTGGATGAATGACCGCAGGGCGGCGTCTGCCGGACGCTGGTCTGCCAGGAGGACGACGTTGATGGTAGACAGGATGAAATTGAGACAGAAGTAGCCGATAACAATGGCAACGGCCGAAACGAATCCGCTCGGATCGCCCACTTCTATGTTGAGTAATCGCCCCCAGTCGATGAGCGGTGTAACCAGGAGCAAAACGACCATCAGGGGGATGAAGATAAGTGTAAGCAAGGCGTAGGTCGTACTGACATATTTCTTGCCCAAATCCAGGTCGTCGTGTGCCAGCGCTTCCGCCAGACGGTTGCGCAGGCCTTGGTTCAAGCCGATGTCGAAAAACGCGAACCAAGCGGTCATGGAGCTGAGCGCCAGCCAGATGCCATAGGTCTCGTTATCAACGTAATCCAGTGTGATGGGAACAAGCATGAGCCCGGCCAGCATGCTCCCACCTTTGATAAACAGCATCCAGAACACGTTGCGCCGGGCCTTGGCCGAGCGCTCCCCGCCCTGCGAGTTGAACTCAAGCAGGAACTGCCTTATTCTCTGGACGAGGCTGCTCATCGGTCATTCGATCCCTTTATCCATCCTGTTCTGGATTCTCATCCAAAAACCGCTTTTCTCCGGCCGGTCCGCCACCCGCGCGCCCTTCTTCTCCAGCCGTCCCAGCAGCCAGGCGCCGCCGCCGTCGAGGAGGGCGGTCACGGCGATGACGGTATACAGTTGCCATTCGGCCGAGGCGCCCAGGACCCAGGATAGCAGGAAGGCGCCGATGATCAGCAGGGCCATCCCCAGCATGCTCAGGGTCGTCGCCAGGTGCGAGAAGCCGCAGCGGATGAAATGGTGGTGCAGGTGGTTGTTGTCCGGCTTGAGGGGAGAGCGCCCTTCGAAGATGCGGACCGTCATGACGCGCAGCGTGTCGGCGACAGGGATGGCGACGACCGCGAGGGCGAAGGCGATCAGGTTGAAGTCCACGCGCCCGTCCAGGTATTCCCGGATGTGGAAATGCCCGCCCAGGATGCTGATGACCAGCCAGGAAACTAGGATGCCCAGCAGCATCGAGCCGCCGTCCCCGAGGAACATCTTGCTCTTGACGCCGAAGACGTTGTGCAGGAAGAAGGTCACCAGGGCGCCGATGGTCACGGTGGCGAGGGCGGCGTTGCTGTAGTCGTGCGCCAGGAAGCAGAGCAGGCCGTAGAAGCCGCAGATCAGGATGCCGAATCCGGACAGCAGGCCGTCGACGCCGTCGATCATGTTGATGGCATTGATCAGGCCTACGATGGTCAGCACCGTCAGGGGAATGGACCAGCCGAGGGCCAGCCTGCGTATGCCCCAAAGCCCCTGGAAGTTGAGGATGGTGCTCCGGCTGCCGTAGATCAGCAGCAGGGCGACGGCGATCTCGATCAGCAGGCGCCGGCCCGGCGGAATCCCGATTATGTCGTCCATCGTGCCGACATAGAGCATGATGACCATCGCGGCGAGCACGGGCAGCAGCGCCGTCTGGTAAAACATCGTCTTGAAGAACATCAGGCCCACGGCGATGCCGAAGAACACCACGACGCCGCCCAGCGTGGGGACGGGCCGCTTCTGGAGTTTGCGGGCCTCGGGGTTGTCCACGATGTCTTTCATCAGTGCGATCCGGAGCGTCGGACCATAGATGGCCCAGGTCGACGCGAGCGCGACGGCAACCAGGATCAGCAGTCTCCATTTGGGCATTAAATCCACCATAGCAAACAAATATAATCAATTATCCCCATAAAAGGGGATTATGAATATAACTTTTTTATCGCTATCTTTGCACTGATGACTCCGAAGAACCACAGACCCAGTCTTTTCCACGCGCTGCCGGCCCTCCTGCTGGCAGCCTGGTATCTGCTTTCGGTCGCCGGGATCGACGTCCACCGCGACGCCGAGCACGGGGAGACCTACGTGGTCTGGGGTTTGAACGGCTGCGACTGCGAACGCATCCATCCCGAGCATCATTGCCACGACCACGGACACGCGGAAGGCGCGTGCCTGGACGGCGAGGATTGCTGTTCGGACAGTTTCGAAGCGGTCCTGTCCGTCGGTAGCGGGCCGGATGCCCCGGTGGTGCCGGAGGCGGCCCTTACCGGCGTTGCGCTGCTTCCCTCGGCGACGGTTTGCCCGGCCGCCTTTGCCCCTTGCACCACCCTGAGGGGGCACGGTCCGCCACCCGGCGGGGGAGTCCTCCTGACCCGTATCTGCGTATTGAGAGTCTGACGCCGACGGCCCCGTACTCCGGGGCTCCGTCCGGACAGTCATACCCTTAATACGTTGAATATGAGAAAAATCCTTTTATTGTCAATCCTTCCTCTTTTGTGTCTGCTGCGCCCTTGCGGCATGCAGGCGCAGACTCCTGCCCCGTCGACGCAGATGCCCGACACGACCAACCTCTACGGCGAGCGCAAGGATACGCTCCAGCAGACGGTCTTCACCTCCCGAGGCAATGGCAACTTCCTGTCCAAGGGCAAGGACATCCGCACCGAGGTCATCACCGCGGCGGGCCTGTGCAAGATGGCCTGCTGCAACCTGGCGGAGAGTTTCGAGAACTCGGCGAGCGTGACGGTCGGATACGCCGACGCGGTCACCGGCGCCCGCCAGATCCGTCTCCTCGGCCAGAACGGCATTTACACGCAGATGCTGGACGAGAACCGTCCCACCATGCGCGGCCTGGCGGCCCCATTCGGGCTCAACTATGTCCCCGGCCAATGGCTGGAGAGCATCCAGGTCGCCAAGGGCGTGACCTCGGTCATCAACGGCGTGGAGTCGATGACGGGCCAGATCAACCTGGAGCACCGCAAGCCCACGGATGAAAAGCCGCTCTACGTCCAGGCGTCCGTGATGGACGACACCAAGTCCGACATCAACCTCGTCAGTTCCCTCCAGCTGGACGACGAGGGCAAGTGGAGTACCGTGCTCCTGTGCCATGCGGACGGCAATTTCAAGCCCATGGACCACAACGGCGACGGTTTTATGGACGACCCCAGGCAGCTGCAGCTGAACCTGGCCAACCGCTGGCTCTATTTCGATCCTTCCGGGATGCAGATCCGTTTCGGCGCCCGTATCATCCGGGACCATCGCCGCGGCGGCCAGCTGGACCCCAAAGAAACCGCCGGCTTTGTCGGATGGTCGTCCGCCTTCCCCAGGAACTGGACGTCCGAGATCCTGAACAACGAATTCGGCGGCTACCTGAAGGCGGGTTTCCCGCTCAATGAAGCAAACACTTCCAACGTCGCCCTGGTGGCCGATTACGGCTTCCACCGGATGACGAGCGACTTCTCCACGCGCCGCTACGACGCTTCCCAGCATTCGGCGTTCCTCAATCTCCTGTACCAGAACCAGGATGTCGATCAGCATCACTTCACGCTGGGACTCAGCGCTATGGCAGACCTGTATGCCGAGGACTTCGGCTATTCCACCCAGTTCCGCACGGAAGCGGACGGGAATGCGGTCTGGGCCTGCTATTCCGGCCTGGCCCCGGTCGCGGCACATATCAATCCAAAGAACCGTTTTGCCGATATCGGGGCGTTCGGGGAGTATACCTTCCACTCCGAGGATGAAACGACCTTCAGCTCCATCCTGGGCCTGCGGGCGGACTGGTTCAGCGGCGCTGGAGTGCGCATCTCGCCCCGCCTGACGCTCAAGTGGGCGCCTTCCGAGAGCCTGGTGCTGCGTGCCAACGGGGGAAGGGGACTGCGCCGCAGCCTCCCGGTCACGGATAATTTCGGCGTGCTGTCCACGGGCAAGGCCCTGTACGGTGCGTTCATGGACCACATCCTCGAAGACGCCTGGACCTTCGGCGGCAACGCCACCTGGTATATCGGCGGCTCCACCTCCACCTATCTGAGCGTGGATTATTTCCGGACGCAGTTCCGGGAGCAGATGATCCTCGATTACGACGATGCCGACCCCCTGCCGGGACCCTGCATCCATTTCGCCCCGCTGAGCACGCTGGCCGGTGCGCATTCCTACACGGACAACTTCCAGGCTGATTTCAGCGCCGAGCCCGTGGAGGGCCTCTCGCTCACCCTGACCGGCCGCTATACGGACGCCCGCCAGACCCGGATGGCACCGGGGGCCGCGGACGACATCAAGCCGATGACCAGCCGCTACAAGGGCGTGCTGAATGTCCAATATGCCACGCATCTGAACAAGTGGATCTTCGATTTCACGGCTTCCGTCAACGGCCCCTGCAAGGTTTGGGATTTCATGAAGGGATATGAAGGGATGTATGCCGATGGATATACGCCGGCTTTCCCGCTGCTCTATGCGCAGGTCACCAAGCGCTTCAAAGGCGTGGATTTCTATGTCGGAGGGGAGAACCTGACGAACTACCGCCAGCCCTCTCCCATCCTCCACGCCGACACTCCCTTCAGCGACGGTTTCGACGCCAGCTGCGTCTGGGGCCCCCTGATGGGCATCAAGGTTTACGCGGGCATCCGCGTCACGATATGGAAAACTGAATAAAAAACACGATAATCATGAAAAAGTTAGCTATTTTTGCCTCAGTGCTGCTTCTGGTGGCCTTTGCCACTTCTTCCAAGCCCAAGACGGCCAAGCGGACCGTGGTGTACGGCTCCACCGTCGAGTGCAAGAACTGCGAGAAGAAAGTGATGGAGAACATCGCTTTCGAGCGCGGCGTGAAGGATGTGTCCGTGGACCTCTCCGAGCAATCGGTCAAGATCGTCTTCGACGAAGCCAAGACGGACACGACGACCCTCGCGAAGGCCATCCGGAAGCTCGGCTACAAAGCGCAAGTGATCAAGTTTGAATAAAAGATGACGGCGAAGACCAAGGACATCGTCAAATATTCCCTTTCGGCGGCGCTGGCGGTGCTGCTGGTGTGGATCGCATTCCGCAACGTGGATTGGAAGGCTTTCCTGGGAGGCCTGAAGGTCACGCGCTGGGGGTATGTCATTCCGTTCCTGCTCGCTTCCGTCGCCG
>JAEEGI010005886.1_pt1 | contig 27953 bp, 19 predicted proteins | sample 8958751 | NCBI WGS metagenome assembly JAEEGI01 (sample SAMN16246545, study PRJNA631951) | gut metagenome | biome: gut microbiome; feature: rumen; material: KS-attached | host: Bos | place: Iran: Karaj | collected 2018-10 | reverse complement strand
ACCTCGGGACAGTTCTGGGTAAACAGGCACACGCGGCCATGAGGCTCGATGCCGCCAGTATATAACGCACCTGCAGCGCGGTTAATCTGCTCGGCAAATCCTTTCCATGTGATTGAAGACCACACTTGAGTCTCATAGTCACGGAAACGCAACGCTTCCCTGTCACCATACTTGGCGCACTGTTGTGGAATCAGTTCTACAAATCTGTTCATAGGGCTAAGATGCTTAATGATTCAACTAATCGGCAAAGATACAAATAATCTCGATAATCACCAAAACCACCACCGTTTTTATTACAAAACAATATTCCCTTGATGTACTCTTGATGTTCTATATTATCTGGATTATCTATATTTTCAAGATATGGTTCTTAGTGCTAAGGGTAGTGTATTTCCTGTGTAATGCAATCGGTTGCATTGATTTTTTTTGATTGAAACACATTGTTTATAATCAATCAGGACGATAATGTGTTATTTTTGTAGGTGCTTAATATGATTATCATTGAAATTATCACATAACACTTAAAATATAATCGATTATGAGAACTAAACCGGATTTGAAATTCAACCAGCTGTGGAATATCAGCTTTGGTTTCTTTGGGGTGCAGATTGCTTATGCCCTGCAGAGTGCCAACATCAGCCGCATTTTTGCTACGCTTGGTGCCGACCCGCATGACTTGAGTTATTTCTGGATTCTGCCGCCGTTGATGGGTATGGTGGTGCAGCCGCTGGTGGGTTACTTCAGTGACAAGACATGGATGGGCCGTTGGGGCCGCCGCATCCCTTATCTGCTCATTGGCGCCCTGGCCGCCATCATCGTGATGTGCTTGTTGCCAAATGCGGGCTCCTTTGGCTTGACCATCGCCGGAGCGATGATTTTCGGCCTGATAGCATTGATGTTCCTCGACACGAGCATCAACATGGCGATGCAGCCCTTCAAGATGATGGTGGGCGACATGGTCAACGAGAAACAGAAGGCCAAGGCCTACTCTATCCAGTCGTTCCTGTGCAACGCAGGTTCGCTGGTGGGCTACATCTTCCCGTTCCTGTTCACCGCCATCGGTATTGCCAACGTGGCTCCCGAGGGTGTTGTACCCGACAGCGTGAAGTGGTCCTTCTATGTGGGCGCAGCCATCCTCATCCTGTGTGTCATCTACACCATCAGCCATGTGAAGGAGTACACGCCGCAACAGATGGCCGAGTTCAATGCTGCAGCCAATGCCGAGGGACAAGGCGAACAAACCTCTACCGAGATGAGCCCAGCCCAGAAGAAGCATGCCTACAAGGTATTCCTTGAGGTGGGCCTGGTACAGTTCTTCTGCTGGGCAGCATTCATGTACATGTGGACCTACACCAACGGTACCATCGCCAACACCGTTTGGGGCACCACCGACGCCTCCAGCGAGGGTTATCAGCTGGCCGGCAACTGGGTGGGCATCCTGTTTGCCGTTCAGGCTATCGGCAGCGTGCTGTGGGCCGTCGTACTGCCGCAGTTCAAGAACATCAAGGTGGCTTATGCCTTGAGTCTTGTCATCGGCGGTATCGGCTTTGCCATGGTACCCTACATCCACAACCAGTACATGTTGTTTGTGCCCTACTTCCTGATCGGCTTCGCCTGGGCCGCCATGCTGGCTATGCCGTTCACCATGGTGACCAACGCCTTTGAGGGCAGCAGCCGCATGGGTACAGCTCTGGGTCTGTTCAACTGCACCATCTGCATCCCGCAGATCGTCGCTGCCGCACTGGGTGGCGTGCTGCTGGCTGCCATGGGCAGCGTTCAGGGCAACATGCTCCTGCTGGCCGGCATCCTGCTCATTGTGGGCGCCGTGTGTGTGTTCATCATCGAGGACAAGAAGCACAGGGAATAACGAAAAGACAATGACCTAAAGACTATAGACTAAAGACTAAAATATTATGAAAGTAAGATTCAACATCGAGTACAGCACCATCTATGGTGAAGCCCTGGTACTCAATATCGTGAATAATGCCGAGGACGGAAAAGTATCGCGCAACGTGATGAAACCCGCGACCGACAAGTCGTGGAAATGCGATATGGACTTTCCCGCCAAGGTAGGACACATCAACTATTACTACAGCGTGGAGCGTGAGGGCAAGGAGCAGCGCCATGAGTGGATGGTCATCCCCCATCGCCTGGACCTGAACGCCGCCAAGGCTACCCGCTATATCACCTATGACCACTGGAATGACATGCCCGACGACAGCTACCTGTACAGCTCGGCCTTTACCGACTGTGTGGCCCTGCGCAAACTGCAGGACCCCGCCAAGTGCAAGTATGCCACCATCGTGCAACTGAAGGTGCGTGCACCGCAGCTGCGCACGGGCGAGACGCTGGGCGTAGTGGGCAACGAGCCCACCCTGGGCGACTGGGACGAGAGCAAGGCCCTGAAAATGACCGAGCACAACCACAACGAGTGGGTCATCTCGCTCGACGGCGCCGCCTTCAAGAAGGCCTTTGTCGAGTTCAAGTTCGTCATCATGGGCGGCAAAGGCAAGAAAGTCATCTGGGAGACCGGTGACAACCGCACCGTGCTGCTGCCCGTCCTCAAGGAGGGTGAGCACATCGTCTATGAGCTGCCGCAGGCCTATTTCCCCCTATATCCCGTCAAGCTGGCCGGCACCGTGGTGCCCATCTTCTCGCTTCGCAGCGAGGGCAGCTTCGGCGTGGGCGACTTTGGTGACCTGAAGCTCATGGTGGACTGGGTGGCAAAGACCGGCCAGCGTGCCCTGCAGGTGCTGCCCATCAACGACACCACCATCACCCACACGTGGAGCGACAGTTATCCCTACAACAGCATCAGCATCTATGCTCTGCATCCCCAGTACATGGACCTGCGCCAGCTGCCCAAACTCGACGACAAGAAACACGCCGCCGAGTTCGAGAAACTGCGCAAGGAGCTGAATGCCCTGCCCCAAATCGACTATGAGCGCGTGAACAACGCCAAGCGCGAATACATGAAGCTGCTCTTTGAGCAGGAAGGTGCCGGTGTGCTCAAGAGCGACGAGTTCAAGGCCTTCTTCACCGCCAACCAGGATTGGCTGGTGCCCTATGCCGCCTTCTGCCACTACCGCGACCTGTATGGCACGGCATCGTTCTCCAAGTGGCCTTCCAACCACATCTTCACCGACGAGGAGCGCGCTGCGCTGGCCAATCCCCGCACCAAGGCCTACAAGGAGGTGAGCCTGTGGTACTATGTGCAGTACTACCTGGACAAGCAGATGCGCAGTGCCCACAAGTATGCCCAGAGCAAGCACGTCGTCCTCAAGGGCGACATCCCCATCGGCATCAGCCGCGACAGCGTGGAGGCCTGGGTAGAGCCCAAGTACTTCAACCTCAACGGCCAGGCCGGTGCTCCGCCCGATGCCTTCTCAACCAACGGTCAGAACTGGGGCTTCCCGACCTATAACTGGGACGTGATGCTCGCCGACGGCTGCAAGTGGTGGGTAAAACGCTTCCGCAAGATGTCGCAGTATTTCGATGCCTACCGCATCGACCACGTGCTGGGCTTCTTCCGCATCTGGGAAATCCCCATCAATGCCGTTCACGGCCTGCTGGGCCAGTTCTCGCCCTCGCTGGGCATGAGTGCCGACGAAATCCGCAGCTACGGCCTCAACTTCCAGGAGAAGCTGATGACCGAGCCGTTCATTGCCGACTGGGTGCTGGACCGCATCTTCGGCAAGCTGGCCGATACCGTGCGCCAGAAATATGTCGAGCGCGTGCATGACGACATCTACCGCATGAAGCCCGAGTATGACACCCAGCGCAAGATCGAGGCCGCCTTCCAGGGCAAGGAGAGCGAGGAGGACATCTGGCTGCGTGACGGCCTGTATGCCTTGATCAGCGACGTGCTGTTCGTGCGTGACCGCAAGAATCCGGCCCTGTTCCATCCGCGCATCTCGGTACAGTTCGATTTCATCTACGAGACACTCTATGACAACGACAAGGCTGCCTTCAACAAGCTCTACAACGAGTACTATTACCACCGCAACAACGACTTCTGGTATCACGAGGCCATGAAGAAACTGCCCAAACTGGTGCAGGCTACCCGCATGCTCGTGTGTGCCGAGGACCTGGGCATGGTGCCCGACTGCGTGGCTTGGGTGATGAACGAACTGCGCATCCTGAGCCTCGAAATCCAATCGATGCCCAAGGACAACCACATCAAGTTCGGCAACCTGAGCTCCAACCCCTACCGCAGCGTTGCTACCGTCTCGACCCACGACATGCCCACCATGAGGCAGTGGTGGGACGAGGACTGGGACCGCACCCAAGAGTTCTTCAACGCCTCGTTGTGGCAAAACGGTGCAGCACCCCATCCGCTGCCCGGCTGGCTGGCCGACGACATCGTGCGCAGCCACCTGGCTTGCCCGTCGATGCTGTGCCTGCTCTCGTTGCAGGACTGGCTCGCCATCGACGAGAAGATGCGTCTTGAGGATGCCGATGCCGAGCGCATCAACATCCCCGCCAACCCGCGCCACTACTGGCGTTACCGCATGCACATGACCATCGAGCAGCTGATGAAGGCCGACGAGTTCAACGGACATGTGAAAGAAATCATCACTCAAAACGGACGATAATGAGACATCTCTTATCACTGGTAGCGATAATCATGGCATTACTCGTACCACAACTAATGAACGCTCGCACCGGGGTGAACTACACCCCCGGCGCGAGCTTTTTCAGTGTAGAGACCAACGACAATGCCCAGCAGGTGAAACTGCGCATCTACAAAGACGGCCTGGGCGGCAAACCCGTCAAGACCATCAACATGAAGCGCGACAAGTCGGGCAGCACAATGTGGCAGGCCTCGGTCAAGGGTGACCTGAAGGGCAAGTTCTACACCTTCGACGTGAAATACGACGGCAAGTTCCGCGGGGAGTGCCCGGGCATCTGGGCCACCGCCGTGGGCGTGAACGGCAAGCGCGGCGCCATCGTTGACATGGCAGCGACCAACCCGCAGGGCTGGGACGCCGACAAGCGACCCGCTATTGCGGCCAAGGACCTCATCCTGTATGAGATGCACCACCGCGACTTCTCCATCGATGAGTCGGGCGACTTCACCTACAAGGGCAAATTCCTTGCCTTGACCGAGCCACGCGCCATCAACCACCTGAAGGAGCTGGGCGTCAATGCGGTGCATATCCTGCCCTCGTTTGACTATGCCTCGGTCGATGAGACACGCCTCGACCAACCGCAGTACAACTGGGGCTATGACCCCGTGAACTACAATGTGCCCGAGGGCGGTTACTCGACCGATCCCTACAAGCCCGAAGTGCGCATCAGCGAGTTCAAGCAGATGGTGCAGGCTCTGCACAAGGCCGGCATCAAGGTCATCCTGGACGTGGTGTATAACCACACGTGGAACATCGACGGCAGCAACTTCCAGCTCACCCGTCCCGACTACTTCTACCGCAAGAATGCCGACGGCACCTACAGCAACGGCAGCGGCTGCGGCAACGAGACGGCCAGTGAGCGTGAGGGCATGCGCCATTTTATGATTGAGAGCGTGAAATACTGGGTGGATGAGTACCACATCGACGGTTTCCGCTTCGACCTGATGGGTGTGCACGATATCGAGACGATGAACGCCATCCGCAATGCTGTGCCCCAGGACATCTTCATCTATGGTGAGGGCTGGAGCGCCGGCAGTTGCGCTTTCTCAGGAGATCTGGCCATGAAGGCCAACATCAACAAGATGCCGGGCATTGCCGCCTTCAGCGACGAGATGCGCGACGCACTGCGCGGCCCATGGGACAGCAACAGTAAGGCTGCCTTCCTGGGGGGCGTGAAGGGCAACGAGGAGAGCATCAAGTTCGGCATCGTGGGAGCCATCCAGCATCCCGGTGTGGACTACAGCCAAGTGAACTACAGCAAGGCACCCTATGCCAACGAGCCGACCCAGATGATCGCCTACGTGAGCTGCCACGACGACATGTGCCTGGTGGACCGCCTCAAAGCCAGCGTCAAGGGCATCACCATCGATGAACTCATCCGCCTGGACCTGATGGCACAGACCGTGGTCTTGACCTCGCAGGGTGTGCCGTTCCTGCTCAGCGGCGAGGAGATGCTGCGCGACAAGAAGGGTGTGCACAACAGCTACGAGAGCCCCGACAGCATCAACCATCTGGATTGGGGCAACCTGGAGCGCTACCCTCAGGTGATGGACTACTACAAGGGGCTGATTGCCCTGCGCAAGGCCCATCCCGCCTTCCACATGGGCAGTGCCGAGATGGTGCGCCGCAACCTCGACTTCCTGCCCACGCAGAACTGTCTCGTAGCCTATCACATCAACGGCCGTAACGTGCCCGGCGAGACCTGGGGCGACATCTATGTGGCCTTCAATGCCCAAAAGCGCGCCCGCTCCATCGAGGTCCCCGACGGCACCTACACCATCGTCTGCCGCAACATCAAATGCGACCAATCCGGCATCTCCACAGTCAAGACCAAAGACGGCAAAATCACTATCCCCGCCCAAAGCGCATTAATCTTCCACAATTAAGGGATTAGACGAAGTTAACGGAACTGAGTTTTATGGAGGACAAAAAGAGACCTCGTATTAGCCATTACGAGGATGGGACTGCTAGCTCGTTGCGCCGGAGGACAATATATACTGAGTTGCGTTTTTATCAGCGGAGTGACGTACTGTATCAATTGACCCAGGTATTTTGCCAGCGATTCCTGAAGCATTATGGCGACCGCACTGTTGACCAGATGGTTCAAGCCGCCCGCAGTTGCAAGCAGAACATCGTTGAGGGCAGCAGTGATGGTGAGACCTCGGTGGAGAGTGAATTGAAACTATTGGGATTTGCCCGCGGGAGCAACAAGGAACTGCTCGAGGACTACCAGGATTACATCAAACGCAAAGGATACACCGAGTGGTATGGCACTCATCCCCGATACAAAGCCATGCTCAGCTTTTGCCGCGCACACAGCAAATTTGAGGATTACAAGGAGTTGCTGCCCAAGATGAACGATGAAGAAATGGCTAATATGGCCATCTGCCTGTGCCATCAAGTGGATGCCGCATTGAACAAATACATCGAGAGGAAAGACCGTGAATTCACTACCGAGGGCGGTGTGCGTGAGCGCATGACCGCCGCACGGCTGGAACAACGCGCGACTCAAAAGGAAATCATCGAGCAGCAAGCACTGGAAATTGCTGCACTCAAGCAAGAAATCACGCGGCTAAAAGCCATGCTCGAGGAGAAAGGACGGACTTGTCGGATGTAACGGAGATTACGGAATTAAAAAAGAAAACGGAGGAAGCGGGCGTTTCCGTTGCCTCCGTTTTTTCCATTATATCCGTTTTATCCGTTAGGTCCGTCAAGAGCTAGAACTGGTTCTCGATGATGTCGGTGAGGACGTCTTTCAGGTCGAGGCCGGCGGCGCGCACTTGCTGGGGGATGAAGCTGGTGACGGTCATGCCGGGGGTGGTGTTGATTTCCAGCAGGTTGATGTGGTCGCTGCCGTCGGGGTTCTTGGTGATGATGTAGTCGATGCGGATGATGCCGTTGCAGTGCAGGATGTCGTAGATGCGCGACGTCTCGGCTTGGAGGGCGGCGGTCAGTTCATCGCTGATACGGGCGGGGGTGATTTCCTCAACCTGGCCGTTGTACTTGGCATCGTAGTCGAAGAACTCGTTGTCGGTCACGACCTCGGTAACGGGAAATACCACCGATTTGTTCTTGGTCTTGTAGCAGCCCACGGTGACCTCGGTGCCGTCAAGGAAGCGCTCAATCATCACGTTGTCGCACTGCTTGAAGGCAAACTCCATGGCTTCGTCCAGCTGGTCACAGCTTTTCACCTTGGTCACACCGAAGCTCGAGCCGTCGGCAGTGGGCTTCACAAAGCAGGGCATGCCCAGATAGTCCTTGACCTTCTCGGCGGTCCATCCGTGAGGCACACCGCGACGCACCTGAATGCTGTCGGGGACAGAGCAACCAAAGGCACGCAGGTAGTTGTTCAGGGCAAACTTATGGAACGTCAACGCCTCGACCAGCACGTTACAGGTCGAGTAAGGCAGGTCTATCATGTCGAAGTAGCCTTGCAACACGCCGTTCTCGCCCGGGGTGCCATGGATGGTGATATAAGCATAGTCGAAACGGATTTTCTCGCCGTCCTTCATGAACGAGAAGTCGTTCTTGTCGATGACAGGCTGGCGTCCGTCGGGCAGGTTGACATGCCAGTCCTCCTTCCTGATCAGGACGATATATACATCATAACGCTCATGGTCCATTGCCGAATCAATGCCCTGGGCCGAACGCAGGGAAACCTCATATTCCGAGGAGTCGCCACCACACACGATGGCTATAGTTCTCTTGGTCATATTCATTTTATTGCGCACATTAAATTTCGGGTGCAAAATTAGATAAAAAAGCGGTTATTTTTGTAATTTTGCCACAAATAATACTTCATATTATGGACAGCAAAGATCTTTACGCAATCTACCAGCAGCATCCGGTCATCACCACCGACAGCCGCGAGTGCCCCGAGGGCAGCATATTCATCGCCTTGAAGGGCGAATCGTTTGACGGCAACCAGTTTGCCGCACAGGCTCTGGACAAGGGCTGTGCCGTCGCCATCGTCGACGACGAGCAGGTCTATAACAGCTACACCGGCGACAAGCAGATGATTCTTGTCCCCGACACGTTGCAGACCTACAAAGACATGGCACGCGAACACCGCCGCCGATTCGACATCCCCGTCATCGGCATCACCGGCACCAACGGCAAAACGACGACCAAGGAGCTCGTGCGCGCCGTCCTGGCCGAGCGCTATGACGAGATGGCGACCGAGGGCAACTTCAACAACGATGTGGGTGTGCCCAAGACGCTGTTCCGCCTGAGCGTCATGCATGAGATTGCCGTCATCGAGATGGGCGCCAGCCACCCTGGCGACATCAAGACGCTGGCCGAAACCGCCGAGCCCACCTGCGGCCTGATTACCAACGTGGGCAAGGCGCACCTGCAAGGCTTTGGCTCGCTGGAGGGCGTAATCCGCACCAAGGGCGAACTTTATGACAACCTGGCAACGCGACCCGACAGCGTCATCTTTGTCAACGCCGACAACGAGTACCTGATGGGTATTCTGCCCCAAGGCGTCAAGACCGAGTGCTACACCCGTGACGAGAACAAACAGGACGCACACGTGTACGGCCAGATTATTGCCTGTGACCCGTTCCTGCGCCTGAGGTGGCGCGAGAATGGCGGTGACTGGCACGAGGTGAAGACCCACCTCATCGGCAGCTACAACATCGACAATGTGCTGGCGGCTGCGACCGTGGGTCTGCATTTCGGCATCACCCCCGAGCAGATTTGCCATGCGATAGAGAACTACACGCCGTCGAACAACCGCTCACAACTCACCGACACCGAGCACAACCACCTCATCGTGGACGCCTACAATGCCAACCCCACCTCGATGGCCGCAGCACTTGACAACTTCAGCCTGATGGAAGTATCGCCCAAGATGGCCATCCTGGGCGAGATGCGAGAACTGGGCGACAGCAGCCGCGAGGAGCATGTGCGCGTGGTCGAGAAGCTCAAGGCTTGCCCCTTTGACGAAGTATGGCTCGTGGGCAAGGAATTCAAGGACATCGAATGCCCCTATCGCAAGTTTGACGACGTGGAGCAGGTCAAAGCAGCCATCACCGAAAGCCGTCCCGAGGGTCACTACATCCTCATCAAGGGCTCCAACGGCACCCGCCTGTTCCAGCTGCCCGAACTGCTCTAACCCCTTACGCCAACAATCGAAGAATAAAACAACAAATACAACAATTACAATAGCCAAAATGAAGAGATTAGTATTGATGATGGCGGTCATGCTTGGTGTTGTGGCCGGCCATGCGGCAGTTAAGGTTGACCGGATTGAGCCGACCAACTGGTATGTGGGGCTAAAGGACCCCAGTGTGCAACTCATGGTCTATGGCGAGGGCATCCGTGATGCCGAAGTGGCCATCGACTATGCGGGTGTGACCATCGACAGCCTGGTGCGCCTGGACTCGCCCAACTACTTGCTCGTTTACCTGAACACCCGTGATGCCCAGCCCGGCACGATGGAGATGACCTTCAAGCAGGGCCGCAGCAAGAAAAAAGTGAAGTACCAGCTGCTCGCCCGCGAGATGAGCGGTGACAAGCGCAAGGGCTTCAGCATCGCCGATGTGCTCTACATGCTCATGCCCGACCGCTTTGCCGACGGCAATCCCGCTAACAACCAGCTTGCGGGCATGGAAGCCTACAAGAACGACAGGACGCAGCCCAGCCTGCGCCACGGCGGCGACATCGAGGGCATCCGCCAGCACCTGGACTATTTCACCCAGCTAGGTGTGACCGCATTGTGGTTTACTCCCGTGCTGGAGAACAATTCGCCCGACGGTCACAACCACTCGACCTATCACGGCTATGCCACGACCAACTACTACAAGGTGGACCCGCGATTCGGCACCAACGAGGAATATCGCCGCCTGTGTGATGAGGCACACAGCCGTGGCCTCAAGGTGGTGATGGACATGATTTTCAACCACTGCGGCAGCCACCATCCCTGGCTCAAGGACATGCCCAGCCATGACTGGTTCAACCAGCCCGACTACAAGAACAACTACCTGCAGACGAGTTACAAACTCACGCCGGTGATGGACCCCTACGCCAGCGAGGTGGACCTCAAGGAAACCGTCGAAGGCTGGTTCGTGCCCACGATGCCCGACTTGAACCACCACAACGTGCACGTGATGAACTACCTGATTCAGAACAGCATCTGGTGGATTGAGACCGTGGGCATCGACGGCATACGCATGGATACCTACCCGTATGCCTATGCCGACGCGATGGCCCGCTGGATGAAGCGCCTCGACACCGAGTATCCCAACTTCAACACCGTGGGCGAGACATGGGTCGAGAATCCCGCCTATACCGCCGCCTGGCAAAAGGGCAACAAGATGGGCAAGCCCGAGAGTTACCTCAAGACAGTGATGGACTTCTCCTTCTATGAGAAAATGGACAGCGCCCGCCACGAGGAGACCGACGGCTGGTGGCGCGGCTACAACCGCGTGTACAACAGCCTGTGCCTGGACTACCTCTACCCCAACCCGTCGAGCGTGATGGCCTTTATCGAGAATCACGACACCGACCGCTATCTGCACAACGGCCAGGACGTGCCGGCATTGAAGCAGGCCCTGGCCCTGCTGCTGACCATCAAGCGCATCCCGCAGCTGTACTACGGCACCGAGGTGCTGATGAACGGCACCAAAGAGGTGACCGACGGCAACGTGCGCAAGGACTTCCCCGGCGGTTTCCCCGGTGATGCACAAAACGCCTTTACTGCCGAGGGCCGCACCCCCGCCCAGAACGACATGTTCAACTGGCTGAGCGCCCTGCTGCACTGGCGTCAAGGCAACGATGTCATCACCAAGGGCAAGATGACCCAGTTCATCCCCAAGGACGGAATCTACATCATCGCCCGCGAATACAAGGGCCGCCATGCCGTAACCATCATCAACGGTACGACGCAGCAGCGCACGATGAAACTCGACCGCTACAGCGAGGTATTTGGCAAGGCCACCGTTGCCCGCGACGTGCCCACCGGCAAGACCGTGAGCCTGGCCAATGGCGAGCTGCTCCTGCCCGCCCGCGGCACCCTCGTGCTCGACTTCTAATCAAGAACCGATAAAATTGAGCGGTGACATCGTCGACATGATGCCACCGCTCGTTTATTGGGGACAAATCATCAAGGCAGCTATACAGGAACCATGAAAAACAGTATGATTCTATCATCTTCACACTCAAATTAATGATACAAGAATTAATAATACTATATTCAGTAGTTGTGTATTTAAATAATATGGTGTAATTTTGTCGTGTAAAAAAAAGCAATCAAAATTCATGAAGAAGCTCCACAAGTATTACGCCCGAGGACGGCATCCCAAAGGTTTTTGGGGCAATCGCGCGTTGCAGGCCATGAATGGCAATCACCATGCCGCAATGCCCGAATGGGTGCTGAACGAACTTGACATCAACGAGGATGCCCGCATCCTCGACATCGGGTGCGGTGGTGGCGCCAATATCGCACGATTGCTGAACAAATGCCCGAAAAGTGTAATCACCGGAATGGACCTGTCCAAACTGGCACTCGAAATCGCGACCGACAAGAACTACAAGGAGGTCGTCGATCACCGTTGCTATATCGTGGGCGGCAATGTCACCCAAATGCCGTTGGCCAAGGAGATTTTTGACGTTGTCACGGCATTTGAGACTATCTACTACTGGCCTTCATTCGATTCCTGTCTCCTCGAGATGATGAGGGTGCTCAAACCTGGCGGCACGCTTGTCATTGCCAACGAGATGGACGGCGAGGACGAGAGCGACCGCGTTACCGAGCGCGCTGTGGGCGGCATCCGCATCTATACCGGCGACGAGCTGAGATCCTTCCTTAAGGACGCCGGCTACACCCGCATCGACGTGCGCCGCGACGAACAACGCCATTTCCTGTGCGTCACGGCCCAAAAACCTAAAGCATAATCCCCATTTTCTAATAACAATAGAGCGTGGCAAGACGGTTTCTTGTCACGCTTCTCTTTTATCGCGGGACAATGTGGCTACTATTTTGAGTCAGTTTCTTGGGTCACATCCAAGTTTATTCGTAATTTTGTGCCCTGCTATGAATGGAACCGATTTGATATTACTGAGTTTTGACACCGAGGAGTTTGACTTGCCCCGAGAGCAAGGCGTGGACATCGATTTTGAAAGAAGCATTGAGGTCTCCTCTGCCGGCACCAATCTCGTCTTGGATACGCTGAAGCATAACCAGGTGAAGGCCACTTTCTTCTGCACCGCAAACTTTGCCGAGCATGCTCCCGCCATCATGCAGCGCATTATCAACGAGGGGCACGAGGTCGCATGTCACGGCGTGGATCACTTCAACCCCAAGAAAAGTGACCCCAGCCAATCCAAGGAGGCAATCGAACGTCTCACCCAGGCCACTGCCAACGGTTACCGCCAACCCCGCATGTTTGCCGTCGACGACGAGGAACTGGAGCGCATCGGCTACCTCTATAACTCATCACTGCATCCCGCTTTCATTCCTGGCAGATACATGCATCTGGATGTGCCGCGCACCCCTTTCTACAAGGGCAAGGTGCTGCAGATTCCCGCATCGGTGACACCATGGCTGCGTCTGCCGGTCTTCTGGCTTGCCTGCCACAACTACCCGATGTGGCTCTACAAGAAGTTAACACTATGGACCCTGCGTCACGATGGCCAGTTTGTCATCTATTTCCATCCCTGGGAATACTACCCCCTGAAGGAGCATCCCGAATGGAAGATACCTTATATTATCAAGCGCAATTCAGGTGATGCCGCCGTCAAGCGTCTGGATACCCTCATCAAGACCTTCAAACAGCACGGGGCACAATTTGTCACCTATACTGAATTCACACAACACTTCAACGAAACCACCCAATCATCAGCAGAAAAATGACCCTGAAACTGAACGACAGCATCAAGCGAAACCCTAAGACCTCGGTTTTTATCCTGGGACTCATCGTGGCCATCATCGCCACAGCCATCGAGACCATCAGGCTGCGCTATGCCAACTACCTGGTGTATACCGACTCGACACTGAACTTCTGGGCAGGAGTCAATCCTTACACGATGGATTTTGTGGAGGCACACGGGCGATATTTCCTCTATACGCCGGTCTTCTCGGTACTCTACTGGCCCATTGCCATGCTGCCCAAGTGGTTGGGACCGTTCGTCTGGAATCTGGGCAACTACTCACTGTTTGCCTTGTCAATATTCACCCTGCCCAAGCGCTATGATGCCTACAAGGTGAAAATTTTCCTTTTCCTGCTGCTGGTGCTTGAGCAGAGCGTTTTCCCGTTTCAGTTCAACATTGTTGTGGCCTACATCTTCCTGTTCTCGTTCAGCCTGCTGGAACGTGGCAAGGGTTTCTGGGCCGTGCTGCTGATTATGATATCGGCCACGACCAAGGTGTATGGCATCGTGGAACTGCTGATTCTGTTTTGCTACCCTAAGACATTCCGTCGCCTGGGCCTTGCCGCACTCGTGGGCATCCTGTTGCTCATGACACCGGCAATCAAGGTGGGCATCAACGGTCTCATCCCCTGCTATATGAACTGGTGGGACATGCTGTCGCACCACCAGACCGTCGACACCTACATGTCACTGCTCTATGCCTATCCGTTAAGATATGTCCTTGACCATTACCGCATTGTGCAGCTCGTGACAATAGGTCTGATTATCGCCCTATTCTTTGTGAAACGCAACCGATGGCGCGAGTTTGAATTCCGTGCCACAACACTCGGCGTCCTCATGGGATGGATCATTGTGTTCGGCGACTCGTCGGAGGTTCACACCTATCTCATCGCCCTGTCGGGTTACATGCTGTGGTATTACCTGCAAGATCACCACACCGTGCTGGACAAAGTATTGTTCTGGGCACTGATCGTGTTTTTCGGACTCATACCCACCGACGTACTAGTGCCGTCCAGGGTTCACAACTTCCTGAACGGCACCTTATACATCAATGTCTATCTCTACACCATCGTGTGGTGCAAGATGGTGTGGTCGATGATTACTGAACGAAATTCTTGAGCTCGTAAAGGGCCGGCAATGCCCTGCCGGTCTCATGATTCCACAGGCCGGCGTTGTACCACGCGTCGTTGACGTGGAGCGTGCTCCAGTAGCTGCCGCCCAGGCCGTACTCGTTGGCCTCGGGGAACCACCAGAACAGGCCCTTGACCTTGCTATAAGGCTTGAGGCGTGCAATCAGGTCGGCTGTGAACTGCCGTTGTCCCTCGGCGGTGATGGGCCACGTCGACGAGAGGTCGTAGTCGCCCGAAATCGCATAGTGGTAGCAGTAGCCCGTTTCGACAATCATGATTTCCTTGTCTTGATAGTTGTTGGTCAAGTTGTTGAGCGCATTGGCCAAGACAGATAGGCTGCCATGGTAATAAGGATAGTAACTCAGCCCGATGATGTCATAATCCACCTGCTTGCTCTGCATCTGGTTGTAGAAGTTGAGCATAATGTTGGGCTTGGCCACTCGCTCGGTATGAAGGATGATTTTAGCCTTCGGGCACTCCTCACGGCAGGCTCGGCCAGCAGCCTTGAGCAGGTTGGTAAAGCGCTCCCAGTTAGCCTCGTCGCCCATGTAGCACTTCTTGAGCTGGCTTGATGGCGTTCCCACTGGTCCCCACAACATGCCGTAGCTGATTTCGTTGCCCGTCTGGATATAATCGGGGGTAGCGCCGGCAGCCTTGAGGGCACGCAGGCAGTCGCGGGTGTACTCATAGACGCGCTGCACTAGGGCGTCATCGTCCAGGCCAGCCCACTCGGCAGGCGTGAATTGCTTGACGGGGTCGGCCCAGCTGTCGCTGTAATGGAAGTCGAGCATGAAGCGCATGCCTGCGTCCTTGATGCGACGTCCCAGCACCTTGACGGTATCCAGATTCTGAATCACACCTTGGCCCTTGTCGGCCGTCGAGGCATTGGCAGGGTTGACAAACAGGCGCACACGAGCCGCGTTCCATCCCTGCTGCTTGGTCCACGTGATAACATCATTAATGACCTGTGCGTTCACATCATAGTAATGTGCGTTAGTGATGCCGTAGCGCAATGCCATGCGCTGGTGGGCCTCATACTTGGTCAGCATCGAGATGTCGCCACCCACAACAGGGCCGTCATAGACGGGATCCTCGTGCAAGCCCAGGATGACCTCGATGACGGCATTCACGTCGGCAATATTGATTTCACCGTCGTTATTCACGTCACCTTTCAAATCGGGCTCGTCATTCAATATCATGTTGATGATGGCGTTCACGTCGGCGATATTCACCTCGGCATCGCCGTTCACGTCGCCATACACGTCGCCATACACAGCGGCATTGGCACTGAAAGCAGTCAGTGCCAATGCCAAACAGAATAATCTAAAGAATCGGTTCATTTCGTTTTATCAATGCTCAAGAGCCTAAGATGATGTCAATAATAGCGTTAACATCGGCGATATTCACCTCGGTGTCACCGTTCACATCGGCACGTCCCTCAAATTCGGCGGCAGTCTTGTGGCCGAGGATGATGTCGATGATGCAGTTCACGTCGGCAATATTCACCTCGCTGTCGCCGTTCACATCGCCCTTGACAACAAGGAACTGGTCGGTGATGTCCCTCACCTGATATTTGTTGGTCGTGGTGGCAATCTCGAAGAAGGAGGTCTTGTTGACATAGGTCACGTCCTCGGTCTGGCCGCTGCTGGAACCCTGGTTGAACACGAAGTTCATGTAGTAGTTCTTGCCCGTAATCTGGTAGGTGTCATAATAGAACTTGACGCCGTTGATGACCTTGGTGGCGGTCATCTTCTCACCGGGCCAGTTGCCGTTAAAGGTCTTGTCGTTGCTGTCCCAGGTGAAGAAATAAACCGACGACCAGTTGTTGGGAGCCACGGTCGGATCTTTGAGATAGACGGTGATTTCATAGGGCACGAACTCACTGTTGTCGATGGTGTAGTGGCGGGTGATGACACCGCTCACCGCATTACCGATCAACAGACCCACCTTGAGGGTTACCGACTTGTTGATGGTGATGCTGCTGCCATCATTGACCTGAGTACCGTTGCTGGCAGTGGGTTCGCTGCCGTCAAGGGTATAGACGAGACGCGCACCTGCGGTCTGGCTCACGGCGGTGAACGTCACGCTGAAGGCGCCCTCATACTCGCCGCTGGGCTTGCTCACCCAAGCGGTCTCGGTGGTCTTGCTCAGGGCAAGACGGTAGTTGGTGCCGCTAGCGACGACAACATAGGTCTGAGGAATCGTATAGGCCGTGGTGCCCATGGCAGCAAGCACCATGCCGCGGTCACCCTGGGTGCGCTGCACATAGTAGTTGGCGGCGTCGTTCTTGCTGAAGTTGTTGGTCGTACTCGTGTTGGAGATGCCTGCCAGCTGACGCACGTAAATCATCTGCTTGATGCTCTCCTTGTAATCCTTCCAGTGCTTGAGGAAGACGCACGGCGTGCCAGGCATGGAGAGCAGATAGGCGTTAGCGGCCTCGATGTTGCTCTTGATGGGATCCTGGGGTGCCGATGCGCTGCGGTACTCGGTATCGTGGTTCTCGATAAAGGTCACGGCATAGCGCTTGTAGTTGTTCTCCAAGCACAGGCCCTTGCCGCTGCCGCCCAAGCTGGTCCACCTGTTATTGTTGGCGGCGTCACGAATGGTGTAACGGAAGGGGAAGTCGAAGGCGGCACTCTGCACCACGCCATCCACCTTGGTCCCGTCAATCCAGCCCTTTACCGTGGGCAGGTAGCCATCCCAGAACTCACCCACCGAGAACTCGGGGGCAGCATCCACATTATACATACCCGTATAGGAGGCGGCATAACCCTTGGTCATATCGTAACGGAAACCGGCATAGCCCAGATCGTTGAGCAAGAACTTCAGATAGGCCTTGACACAACGCTGCACGTTAGCGCTCTTGTGGTCAAGGTCACGCATGCCGGACCAGTCCTCACCCGTGTCGGGGTTGCCGAGCTGCACACCCAGGCGGTTGGCCTCGGCCTGGGCCTGGCCGCCGTCATCGTTGGAGCAGACGTCGGTCGACGACATCGTGTAGGTCAAACCCCTGTATACCTCGGTGGGGAAGCCGAACCAGCCGTTGTTGCTCTTGCGGTGGTTGATGACCACGTCGGCAATGGTGCCGATGCCCTTGTTCTTGAAGGTGTTGATCATCGAACGAAGCTGCGACTCATTGCCAAACGAGCTGCTGTAGTTGGAGAACCAGTACAGGTCGTCATAGCCCATCGACGTGCCGCCGCAATTACCGCTCTGAGGAACCCAAACGAGACTGAAGAACTCGGCCAGTTCATCGGCCTGAGCCTCGAGCTTGGGCCAACGGGAGTCGTTGAACGAGTCCCAATAAAAGCCCTGCAACATCACGCCATCATACTTTGTGGGCCAGCCCTGTGCCATCATCAGCAAGGGCAACATAATGACCACTGCAGTAGTAAAAAACTTTTTCATAGCAAATATCATTTTGAATTGGTTATTCTTCCCACAAAATTAATGCAAGTCACGCAAAATGCCAAGAAAAATCACAAATTATTTTACCAGCAAGCGATTACAATAGCGGGGGCGCGCCTCAAATGGCACGCCCCCGCCGGGAAATCATGTTGATGTCAAGTGCTTACATCATGATGAAGTAGTACTTGCCCAAAAGGTCGTTAAAGACAATCCTGTAGGTACCAACCTCAACGGGGATGTTGGCGCCATTCTGTACACCAGTGCCCAGGGGGAAGGTATTGCTACCCCAGTTCACTGCCCAACCACCGTTGGCGGCAAACTTGAGCTCGGTGTTGTCCTCGAAGGTCTGTACCAGCATCCAGTCATGGTTCTCGGTTACGGTGCTCATAGGAGCCAAGAGCGTTCCGCCCGGATTCCAGCCCTGATAATCACCAGGCATGCCCATGGTGGCATAGACGCCGACAAGACCGTAGAAGGGCTCCATAGTGAGCACATCGGTGTTCAAGTCGTAGGTCAACTGATAGTAACCGTCCTCAGGCACCTCGATGTTACTGCTGCCGCCATCGTTCTTCACGAGGAGACCGTCCTTCATACCCCACTGCTCGTCCCAGTTGCCGGGCTGATGGATGAGCTTGAAGCCCTGTCCGGCGGGGAAGTAGCCAGCATAAACCAGAACTGAGAAATCTTCCACGTCATTGGAGTACATGGGAATCAATGCCTTGCCAATGTTGGCGGCATCATTGCCCCACGAACCGTCACCGATGCACGAGCCCACGAGGTACCACAGGTCGGGCACTGCCATGGGAGCGGGAATAACGGTAATCTCAAAGGGGTCGCTCTTGAAGGTAGTGGAAGTCACACCATTGGTCATCAGCCATACGACCTGTGCAGTGAGCGTGCGAGGCTCGGGAGCCTTGCCAAAAAGCGATACCACATAGTTGGAAAGAGCCCCAGCGTCCATCGTACCATCGGTACCCAAGGCAAAAGGTTCGCCATTGAGATAGATGGTATATTCAGGAGCGTAAGTAGTGTCGCTGGAAGAGGGTGCGATGATGTCGCACACCTTGACGATGTTCTCGGTCACCAAGGCTAAGTCAATTACTCCAACAGATTTCACCGAACCATTGCCGAAGGTAATCACTTCATCCTGAGGATTGCTCTGGGGCTCGGCCCAGTCCTTGAAATCCTCGGTACAGCTTGCGAGCAACAAGGCAGTTGCAGCAATATATAAAAACTTCTTCATGTTATCTTTTAAGTTTTTAAGTTGTAAGTTTTAAGTGATAAGTAATATTACTATCGCCTGAAAAATATTAAGGCTAAGGAATCTTTACTTAAAACTAAAAACTTAAAACTTACAACTACATTATTAATTATTCTTCGGGACAAAGTTGTAGGTGCCCAGAATATCGTTGAAGTACACATCATAGGTACCAGCAGGAACCGTGATGTTGGGACCACCCTGAGTACCCTGGCCATGCGGGAAGCCGTTAGCACCCCAGTTTACATCCCAACTGTTGTCGGCAGCAAACTTGAGACCTGTGTCCTCATAGGTCACACCCTTCAGGTACCAGTCATGGTTCTCAACATTGTCAAGGGTGCTCATGGCGTCCATCAGGTTAGCGCCAGTATCCCAGCCCTGATAATCACCAGGCATAGCAATCATGCTGTAAACACCCACAGCCAGGACGTAAGGCTCGATGGTGAGCTCGTCGGTAGCGGTGTTCAGGTGGATCATGTAGTAACCGTCGGCAGGAAGCTTAATGTCACTGCTGCCACCGTCATTCTTGACGTAGCCGGCATCGCCCTGGCCCCACTGAGCGTCCCATGAACCAGGAACCTGGATGAGCTTGAAGCCCTGATCGGCGGGGAAGTAACCCACATACTGGATTTCACCGGGTACTACGCTGCCATCATCTTTATAAACAGGATACATCGGGATCATAGATACACCCACGTCGCCACCAATGCTCCATGAACCGTCACCAATGCAAGCACCGATGAGGTACCACAGCTGAATCTCATCGCTAACCTCGCTGCTGACGTCAACATAATAGGGATTCACGGTAAGGCTTACCAGATTAGAGTAAACCGGCTTAGCGCCAGCAGTGATGGCACGGCAACGCACATAGACAGTCACCTCCTGGGGAACATCGCCTTCCTCCCACAAGAAAATCTTATTCAGAGCCTTGTTCAGGTCAACGACATCCATGTTACCCGAGCAACTTTTATATACAGACTTCAATGTGGCATAGTTGGCAAATACAGTTCCTGTAGTATCCTCATCGGCATCGGTGGTCGATATCGTCCACTCTGAGGGATCGTTAAAGACAGAAACCTCGAGCTGATACTCACAAGCAGCAGGCCATCCACCGAAATTGGGCTGAGACCACTCGAAAGGAATAGCCGTCGAAGCAGCCAAGTCAACCAGCGTGTTAACGGGGTTGTTGAGCTTGAACGAGTCGGGCTGCACCAGCGTGGGGTTGGAATCACGGTCATCCTGGCATGCAGTGAACACGAGTGCCATGCCCAGCAGCATCAGTGATGATAAAAATATCTTTTTCATGTTCTTATCGTCATTATTAAATGTTAGACATTACAATTGCATCAATAACCGGGATTCTGCTTCAAGTTGGAGTTAGCAATCAGGTCATCGGTGGGAATGGCAAACACATTGCGGAATGCTTCGAAGTCACGTCCAGCATAGGAGCCACCCTTCCACTGCCACTGGTAGTCGGTGTTGCCACCAAACTTGCCAAAGCGGATCAAGTCCACGCGGCGACGGCCCTCGAAGTAGAACTCACGGCCCCACTCATCGAGAATCTGGCTGAGCGTGTAGCGGTTGCGCTGCTGTGCGTGGGCACGTCCACGAACGGCATTGATGGCTATCACGGCATCGGTGGGAGCCACATCACCGTTCAGGCGGGTCAAAGCCTCGGCATAGGTCAGGTAAGCCTCGGCCACACGCATATAGAACAGGTGCGAGTCGGCAAAGGTAATGTCACTGCCCTTGCTACCGTCACACTTGAAGTTGTTGAACTTGGCAACGGCATAGCCATACTTGAAGTTGGACTCATCCTCAACATTGAGGAAGCGGCCATCGGTCTCGAACAGGGCGCGGTCGTCTTCAGCAACTTCGGCTACGATATAGGCATGAGCCTCGGGAGCGTCATCGTTGGGGAAGAACAGGCGAACCAGCTCGGGACGGGCACGGTTGCCACCCCAAGTGCTGTTGTTATAAAGACCATTGACCTCGGTCTCGTCATAGGCGTTGGGGTGAACATCGGCATCGACAGTCGAGCAGATCAGGAAGTTGGTACCACCCCAAGAAGTGGTGCGCAGACCATCTTGGATTACAGGGAATACGGCCTCATAGGCAGCATCAGTCTTGCTGTTGTCACCCATGAACAGCATCTGGTAAGGAGTGTACTCGCGGTAAACGCCGTCGATACCAACGCCAGCATAGCCGGTGGTGTGCAGCTTATAGGGCGAATCCATCACCTTCTTGGCATAGTCAGCAGCCTCTTGCCAACGGGGAGTGCCGGTGTAAACCTCACTGTTCAGATACAAGCGGGCCAGCAGCATCCAGGCAGCAGCCTTGTCGATGCGGCCATAACCTGCCTCGCCATATTTCTTGGGCTTAGGATCATTCAGGGTGTAGGCATTGCTTTCGCCCTCGCCGATGATGTCCTTGAGCTCACTCTCGATGAACTCGCACACCTGAGCACGGGTGTACTGCTCGGGGTTCTCACCCGTGATAGCGGTAGCAAAGGGGATGTTGCCAAAGGCATCGGTCAGCAGATAGAACTGGAAGGCACGCAGGAAGCGAATCTCGGCAGTCATCGCTGCATCATAGTCACCAAACTCTGAGATATACTGGTTGCAGAAGGTGATACCGATACACAGGCCATAGTAGTAACCGCGCAGCATCGGGTGGCTGGCGTCGTAGGTGTTGTGGCAGTAGGAAGGAATACCCTCATCACCCCAACCGCAGATGGCCTCGTCGGTGGTCAACTCGTTGGAGTTCCACATCTGGCGGTACTTGTGCTGGAAACCGCCGTCAAGACCGTCAACGTCAACATTGTCGTCACCACCGTTGTTACCCGAGGTGGCAAAGACAGAATAGCACTTGTTGAACAGCTGCTCGGGAGTGACATCGCCCTGCAACGAGGGATCGATGGGCTCCACGTCCAGGTCGTTGATACAGGAGGTAAGACCACCAGTCATCATCAGCACCACAGCAGCACTCAATATATATTTGAAAAACTTATTCATTGTGATCAATCTAATTAATAAATTAGTATAATGTATCAACGCGATTAGAAGTTGAGGCTCAGACCAACGATATACGAAATGGGACGCGGGAAGATGTCGCCGCCGATACCACCGAATACCTCGGGATCGATGCCATCATACTTGGTAATGCAGAACACGTTGCTGACGGTACCGTAGATACGGCCGCCCACACCGTTGTAGCTGCCATGCTTGAACAGGTTGTTGAAGCTGTAACCCAGGGTGATGTTGTCACACTTGAGGAACGAAGCATTCTGTACCCAGTAGTCGCTGAAGATAGCGTGGTTGTTATAGGTCTGCCAGCCCATCTCAACCGAAGCCTTGGGACGGTTGTTCAGATAGAAGCCACTGACCTCCTCGAATACAGCAGCGGGGCTCACGTTGTGATAACCCTGCATCACGTTGTTGAACAGATAGTTGCCGATGCTGGCACGCAGGTTGAAACCGAAGTCCCAGTTCTTCCAATCCAGACGTGAGCCCAGACCCATGGTCACGGGAGCCCACGGTGATTTGTACAGATACTTGTCGGCGTCACTGATAGCGCCATCACCATTGCGGTCAACCACCTGGCCCTCGATGGGCTTGCCAGCCTGGTCGTAAACCTGCTGGTAAACGTAGAAGCTGTTGGAGGGATAACCTGCCACGTGAGCCTGGGCCGAACCGTTGATGCCGATACCGCCAGTGGTCACGAAGTAGTCAGGATCGTCGCTGATGAGCTCAAGAACCTTGTTGCTGTTGTAGGTCAAGTTGTAGTCGATGGTCCACAACAGGTCGGTGGTGCTGATGGCCTTCCAGTTCAACGACATCTCGATACCGGTGTTGCGCAGCGAACCGATGTTCTTGTAGAACGCGTTGCGGAAGTTGGTCATGGCCGAGAAGGTTGCCCAGTTCAACAGGTCGGTAGTCTTGCGATAGTACCAGTCGATGCTACCGCTCAGGCGCTGATTCATAATACCCCAGTCCAGACCGATGTTGGTCGTCGTGGTGGTCTCCCATGTCAGCTCGGGATTGTAAACGTTGGGCCTAGCCTTGGAGCCGTCGCCGGTGATATCATAGAACGAACCCATGCTACCGTTGCTCATCACGTAGGTGGCAAAGTAGTTGTAGTCGCCGATGCCTTCCTGCTGACCGGTCTTACCCCAACCCAGACGCAGCTTGAGGTCGCTGAAGGGACCGTCCTTCATGAAGTCTTCCTCGTTGATCTTCCATGCCAAGGCTGCCGAGGGGAACAGTGCCCAGTGCTTCTTGAAGCGCGACGAACCGTCATAACGCATGGTGAAGGTCAACAGATAGCGGTTAGCATAGCTGTAGTTCATACGGCCAAAGAACGATACCAGATAGTTCTCGGTGCGGTAACCCAAGCCGTTGTTCTGGCGGTAAACGCCCTCGGCACGGATAGCGCCGGCCTTGCTGTCGCCAATGTTGTAGGTAGCAGCGGGAATCCAAATGCCAGGAATGACCTTGAGAGCGCCGTTTTCTGCATCGGAAGCGGTGAAGAAGAGACCCGAGTTGCTGGGATAGGTACCCCATGACTCGTTGTACTCCTTGCGCCAGTTGTGCTGCCACTCGTAACCGGCCATGATGTCGAAGTGGTGCATGTCGTTGAAGTCCTTGAAGTACTGAGCATAGGTGCTCAACTGCAAGTTCTCCTTGCTCTGGGTGTAATAGCTGGTATTGCCCCAATAGTTGGAGGTGTTGGAGACATTGGTACTGATGTTGTGGCCGTTACCGCCAGTGAAGTCACCACCCAAGGTCAAGTGCAGTCTCAAGTCCTCAAAACCGTGGATCTTATAGTCGATCTCGGCAGTACCGATGAAGGTGTGTGCCTTACCACTGTTGTCATGGTTGTCGAGCATAGCCACGGGGTTGTAAGGAGCATTGGTGTTCTTGGTGTAGGGCCAAGCGGGATCAGAACCATTCACCTGGAGCCACTCAAAATAACCACCGGTTGCAGCATACTTCGGATCGTTGCTGTAAACAGGTTGCGTCGGATCCATGCGCACGGCATTACCCACGGCACCGGTGTCGGCCCAACGTGACTTGGTCCAAGCCAGCTTACCGCTCAGGTTCAAGGTCAGGTGATCGTCAAACAGCGAGGGATTCAAGTTCAGAGCTACGGTGTAGCGCTTGAAGTCCGAGGTCTTGAGGATACCTTCCTGGTCGGTATAACCGGCCGAAACGCGATAGGGAAGGATTTGACCCAGAGAACCGGAAACGGTCAGGTTGTGGTCGTGGCTGAAGGCAGTGCGGTAGATCTCGTTCTGCCAGTCAGTGTTGGCATCACCCAGCAGCGGGTTCACGATGCCCGAGTTTCCTTCACCCTCTACCCAAGACCAACCGGCGGGCAGGGCGATGTCCGAGACACCGTAGCGAGTCAACTTACCGTTGTTGACGGTGTTGATCATATCGACACGCTGGGCTTTTCCATCGGCATCGATGGCATTGCGCCAAGCATAGCCCATAACGTTACCGGCACGGGTGTTGCCCTCAAAAATCTTGGCCACGAAGTCACGATACTCGTCACCGCTCATCACGTCGATGGTCTTCTTCTTCATACTCCAGGTCACACTACCGTTGTAGGCTACGCTGGGGCTCTGGCCGCGGCGACCCTTCTTGGTGGTAATGATGATGACACCGTTAGAACCACGGCTACCGTAGATGGCGGTTGCCGAAGCGTCCTTCAAGACGTTGAAGCTCTCGATGTCCTGGGGGTTCACCAGTGACAAGGGGTTGGACAGACCGCTAACGCCGTTGTTATCCATGGCGATACCATCGATAACGATCAGGGGGTTGTTGCTGGCGTTCAGTGACGAACCACCACGGATGCGGATGCTTGCACCGCCACCGGGCTCACCACCATTGCTGGTCACGCTCACACCGGCGATCTTACCGCCGAGCATGTCCTGTGCACTGACAACGACACCCTTGTTCTTGGAGTCGGGCTTGAGAGCCGCAACCGAACCGGTCAAGTCGTTTTTCTTAACAACACCATAACCGATGACCACCAGATTTTCAAGCATCTGAGTGCTCTCGGCAAGGGTTACAACCATGTCACTGGCTGCGGTGACCTCATGGTCCTCGTAGCCGATAGACGTGATCAGGAGCTTGGCGCCCTGGGGCACACCGTCAAGAGTAAAGAGACCGTCAAAGTCGGTCACAGTACCCTGCTGGGTGCCAACGACACGAACACTCGCGCCGATGACAGGCTCGCCGGTAGCATCCTTCACAATGCCATTCACAGTAATCTGTGCATAGGCGCCCAGTGACAGGAACAGTCCCATCACGAGGGTAAGAATCCTAAACGGAATTCTGATGTTTACCTGCTTCATTTTAAAATTTTTAAAGTTAATATTATATTGATAATCAATCGTTTATGTTCAAATTATTAACATATCGCCACCCGTTGTCGAGCGCTGGTTGGTCTTAAATGGCCGTTTTTAGGCAATTAAAACAAGGCAAAAATATAGATTTTAGCTAAACTTTTCTTTTATTATAATGTTAAAAATTCCATTAAATACATGCAATCGTTTGCGTAATTCGATACTTTGGTGTAATTTCGCAGTATTCATTGACATGAATAGCTGTAACCGCCTCAAGTAACCCTTTTAAAAGCATACCATCATGGATGACAAACGACAACTGACAATGAAGGACATCGCCCGCGAGCTGGGTGTGTCGGTAGCCACTGTGTCGCGCGCACTGAGCGACAGTCCCAGCATTTCGCGCCAGCGGCGACAGGAAATCCAGCAGTTTGCCCGCGAGCACAACTATTTCCCCAATGTCATTGCCGAGCAGCTGCGCCACAGCCGCCGCAACCCTTCACGTGCCATCGGCGTTATCGTCCCTGAGCTGGTGCACTACTATTTCTCGTCGATTCTCGACGGCATCGAGAGCGAGGCTTCGTCGCGCGGCTACCAGATTATCGTAGCCAAGAGCAACGAGAGCTATGAGCGTGAGGTGGAAATCTGCGAATCGATGCTCCGCAACAAGGTGTGCGGCATCATCGTCTCCCAGGCCAAAGACACCGAGCGCTACGACCATTTCGAGCATCTGGAAGCCGCGGGAGTGCCCCTGGTGTTCTATGACCGCATCTGTCCCGCACTCAACGCCAGCCGCGTGGTCGTCGATGACTACATGGGTACCATGAATGCCGTTTCACATCTCATTGAGACCGGTTGCCGGCGAGTCGCCTTCTACGGCGCTCCCATGAGCATGATGATTGCCAAAAATCGCTTCAACGGCTATCGCGACGCCCTGTACAAGCACGGTCTGGAGGTGGACGAGGCGCTGGTGCGCATCTGCGACAACCGCGCTGATGCTGAGCGAATCACGCCCGCCATGATGCGCATGCAGGACCGCCCCGACGCCTTCTTCGCCGTCAACGACGAGACCGCCATCGGCATCCTCTCGGTAGTCAAGCGCATGGGGTTCACGGTACCTGACGAGGTGAGCATCTGCGGCTTCACCAACGGTTTCCGCGCCACGGTGTGTGACCCGATGCTCACGACCGTCGAGCAACGCGGCTCCCAGGTAGGCAAGGAGGCCGCCGACATCCTTATCGGCCTCGTCGAGGGCACCCTGCCCCACAACCACGCCGAAAAACGCATCGTCAAGACCCGCCTCGTCGTCCGCGGCACCACCCGCCACCCCTAACCTACCCAACAACAAAATTAAAAAAAGACAACATAAACAACTAAAACAACTTTCAATGATTAACGTCACCGAATTAAAGGCACACATGTATGACGTCATTGGAGCTATCCATGAGGTTCATTCTGAGTTAGGTGCAGGACTAAATGAAGTATGCTATCAAGAGGGACTGCAGATGCAGCTTGAAGAGCAAGGCATACCAATTATTCGAGAACAATCTTTTCATCCAGTTTATCACAATAAGGAAATGAATGCGCTGTTCCGCATCGATTTTTTATGTAAAGGCGATATTATTGTCGAGTGTAAATCCGTGAGCGAATTGGTCCCAGCACATCGTGCTCAACTCTTCAATTACATGCGACTACTTAAAAAACCATGTGGTATTCTAGTGAATTTTGCACCAAAAAACTATGAAATTGAGCGATACCTGTATGACAAGGATAACAATCGTATCCTTGGCATTGACGGCAAAATTATTTGTGATTTAAAAGCAAGAAAAACCCAGCAATATTTATAATAGTTGTTAGAGTTGTTCCAGTTGTCTTAAAAACGCAATCAAATGAAAATCAAAATATTAGTTGTTTTATGAAGAAATTATTTGTTGTTGTGATGGCTGTGGTGGCGTTGTGTGCCAGTGCGCAGCCCAGTAGGCCCAAATTGGTTGTGGGCCTTGTTGTGGACCAGATGAGGTGGGACTACCTCTATAATTACCAGTGGGGAGAGGGTGGCTTCAAGACCCTGCTCCAGGACGGTTACCGGTGCAATAACACCATCATCGACTATGTGCCGACGGTGACGGCTGCAGGACATGCGAGCATCTACACGGGCACGACGCCCGCCTTTCACGGCATCGCGGGCAACAACTTCATGCTTAACGGCAGGAACGTGACGAGCGTGCAGGACGACAGCGAACGCGGCGTGGGCGGCAACGACAAGACCCGCGGCAAGTCGCCCCGCAACCTCATCACCA
>JAEEGI010005885.1_pt1 | contig 27962 bp, 19 predicted proteins | sample 8958751 | NCBI WGS metagenome assembly JAEEGI01 (sample SAMN16246545, study PRJNA631951) | gut metagenome | biome: gut microbiome; feature: rumen; material: KS-attached | host: Bos | place: Iran: Karaj | collected 2018-10 | reverse complement strand
CCTTCGGCTCCGGCTTCCTCTTCCTCAAAATGGAGGATGCACACGTCCGGCAGCTGCCGGTATTTCTGGGCATAATCCAGACCGTACCCCACCACGAAGGCGTCGGGAATGGCGAAGCCGCAATAATCCGGCTCCAGCTGCGTCTTCCGGCGGGAGGGCTTGTTCAGAATGGTGCAGATCTTCACGCTGGCGGCCTGACGGTTCGCCAGATAGCTTTTCAGGTAGGCCAGGGTGTTGCCGCTGTCCACGATATCCTCAACGATCAGCACGTGCTTGCCGGTGAGATCGTTTTCCAGATCCAGCTTGATGTTCACGTTGCCGGAGGTGGTGGTGGCGTCCCCGTAGGAGGAGACCATCATGAAGCACATCTCCAGCTGATCCAGATGGACCTTTCGGGCCAGGTCTGCCATGAACACATAGGACCCCTTCAGTATGCCCAGAAAGATGGTGTCCTTGCCGGCGTAATCCCGGTCGATCTGCCGCGCCAGCTCCGTGACCTTTTCCTCGATCTGCGCCGCGGTGATCATGGTCTCCAGATACTTTACTTCCGGCATGGTTCGTTCCTTTCCGACAGGAGGATCGCCCCGTCCGCCTCACCGTCGCCGGCGGCCGCCCGCTCCGCCGTACCCAGGCCGGGCACGGCCACGACCCCCAGGTCGTCCGCAAATACGGGCCAGGAATCCCGCTCCAGGGCGGGGATCCTCTCCTCGATCATCCATTTTTTCAGAGTCTTCTCGCCGATTCTCCCGGCAATGCGCAGAGTATCCCCGATTTTTCGGGGCCTAACGTGAATACTACCACAGATGTTTGAATTTTTGAAGCGGAAAATTTGGAACTTTTCGTGAACATTTGCGGCGTCCCCGGCGGATACCCGGCATACGCGCTGTCCCGTGGCGGGGACGGTCTGCCAGACCCCGGGCTCCAGGAGGATATCGTAGGGCTCCCCGTCGTTCCCGCCCCTGCGCAGGCGCAGGAGATCGAATTCTCGGCTGGCCCGCAGGCCGCCGGGGAGGTCCAGCCGGGCCAGACCGCCGGTCCCGGCCGCCAGCTCCAGCAGGGCGGCGACGTGTTTTTGCTCCAGACGGATCTCCAGGCGCTCCGCCCCCAGGCGCAGGGCGCGGGAGGCGACGGGCTCCGGCGCTGAAAGGAGTCTCCCGCAGGAGAACCGGACCTCTCCGGCGCTTCCCGGTCCCCCACCCCTTTCAGGGGAGGCAGCATCCGGCTTCCCCCGCAAGGCGGATGACTGAGAGGTTTCCCCCGCCAGTTCCTCCGCCAGGGAGCACAGGTATTCCTCATCCTGCCGCAGCAGCTGCGAGGCGGCCAGGGCCGCCCGGGGAAACTCCGGATTCAGCTCCCGGAGCACCGGCAGCACCCGGTGGCGCAGCAGGTTCCGGTCCCCCTCCTCCAGGGCGTTGGTGGAATCCTCCACATGGGGCAGGCCGTGCTCCGCCAGATACTCCAGGATCTCCTCCCGGGCAGCGGGAAGCAGGGGACGGATGATCCCCTCCCGCACCGGGGGGATGCCGCAGAGCCCCCGCAGCCCCGCGCCCCGGCACAGGTTCAGCAGCAGGGTCTCGGCGTTGTCCTCCGCCTGGTGGGCGGTGGCGATGCGGCAGCGGCCCAGGCTTTTGGCGGTCTCCCTCAGAAAGGCATAGCGCAGCTCCCGGGCGGCTTCCTCCAGCCCCATGCCCTTCGCCGCGGCATAGGCGGGGACGTCTCCCCGGCCCTGGTGCAGCGGGATGGACAGATCCCGGCAGAGAGCGGCGGCGAAATCCCGGTCCCGGTCCGCCTCCGCACCCCGGATCCCATGGTGATAGTGGGCCGCCTCCAGGCGGAAGCCCAGCTCCCCGGAGAGCCGCAGGAGCAGATGCAGGAGACAAACTGAGTCCGCGCCGCCGCTCAGGGCGCACAGGAGGGTATCCGTATCCTCCAGCATTCTCTGGGCTTCCATCCAGGCGCGGACTCGTTCCAGGAGATCCGGATCAGTCCTCATGGTGCACCGTATCCAGGGACATATAAGTGGTGTATTCGGGGATCCACTGGACGTTGATGGTCCCGGTGTTCCCGTGGCGGTTCTTCAGGACGATCAGCTCGCCGGTATTGTGCTCCGTGCTCTCCCGGTTGAAGTAATCCTCCCGGTACAGGCCCAGGACGATATCCGCGTCCTGCTCCAGGGAGCCGGATTCCCGCAGGTCCGAAAGCACGGGGCGTTTGTCCGTCCGCTGGGTGCTGGCCCGGCTCAGCTGGCTCAGGCACAGCACCGGCACGTTCAGCTCCTTGGCCATGATCTTCAGCATCCGGCTGATCTCGCTCACCGCCTGGAGGCGGTTCTCCGCCTCTCCCTTCCCGGCGCTGGACATGAGCTGGAGATAGTCGATCACCACCAGCCCCAGGTCCTTCACCCGGCGGCACTGGGCCTTGATATCCGAAACCGTAACGGTAGAATTGTCGCTGATGAGGATCCGGGTCTTGCTGATGGCGGCGGTGGCGGCGCTGAGCTTCTGCCAGTCCCCCCGGTCCAGCAGGCCCGTATGCAGCTTCTTCAGATCCACGTAGGCCTCCCCGGACAGGAGGCGGGCCGCCAGCTGCTGCTTGGACATTTCCAGAGAGAAGATCGCAACGCCCCTGCCGGTCTTCTTCCCCACATGCAGGGCGACGTTCAGTCCCAGGCTGGTCTTGCCCATGCCGGGACGGGAGGCCAGGATGATCAGGTCGCTGTTGTTCAGGCCCATGATCATGTTGTCCAGATCCCCCAGACCGGTGGGCAGGCCGGGGATGCCGCCCTTGTTCTTGCTCAGCTCGGCCAGATTCTGGTAGACCCCGCTGAGGATGCGGCCCACGGGCTCCAGCCCGTCGATGTTCCGGCCCTGGCGCAGGGCATAGATCTTCTGCTCCGCCGCCTCCAGCACGTCCTCGCTGGTGCCGGTGCCCTCCGCCACCGCGGCGGTGATCTCCTGGGCCACGTTGGCGATGCCCCGGAGCAGGGCCCGGTCCTTCACGATGGCCACGTACTGCATCACGTTGGTGGGGCTGGGGGTGACGCTCATGAGCTCCACCAGGTAAGCCTGGGCGCTCTGGGGATCGAAGCCCCCCTGACGCTTCATCTCATCCAGCACCGTCACCGCGTCGATGGGCTTGGCAAAATTGAACATGGAGCAGATCACTTCGTAAATGCCCCTGTTCAGCTCAGTATAGAATTCCTCAGGCCGCAGCTGGGAAATGACCTGAGCCGCATATTGGGAATCGATCAGCAGAGCGCCCAGCACGGCCTGTTCCGCCTCCGCGCTGTGGGGCATCTGTCTGCCGAACAGTTCATCCATGGGTCATACCCTCCTTGGGCCGGGGATCGTTTCCCCGCTTAACCTTCCACCACCAGGAGATGGATGGTCCCGCTCACCTCGTAGCCCAGCTTGCAGCGCAGCTCATAGGAACCGAAGCTCTTGATGTTCTCCTCCAGGAGGATCCGGTTCTTCTCCAGTTCGATGCCGTACTGCTCCTTCAGCGCGTCCGCCACTTCCTTATTGGTCACGGAGCCGAAGAGCTTGCCGTTCTCCCCGCCCCGGGCCTTCACCTTGACCACGCAGGACTCCAGCTGCTTGGCGTGCTCCTGGGCCTGGGCCTTTTCCTTCGCCGCCTGGGCTGCCTTGGCCTTTTCCTTCAGGGCCAGGGCGTTGAGATTGTCCGCCGTGGCCTTCATGGCCAGGCCTCTGGGGATGAGGTAGTTCCGGGCGTAGCCTTCGGAGACCTCCTTCAGTTCGCCCTTCTTCCCCTGTCCCTTCACATCTGCAGTCAGGATCACTTTCATGTGTTTCCCTCCGATCTCATATCGTTTTCCAGGAATTCATCGATGGCCGCTTTCAGTTCGGCCTCCACTTCTTCCAGGCTTTTGCCCCGGATCTGGGCCCCGGCGGTGTTGCGGTTGCCGCCGCCTCCCAGCTTTTCCAGGATCACCTGGACGTTGATCTGATCAAGGCTCCGACCGGAGATATTGATCCCCTCCCCCGCGCCGTAGAGGACGAAGGAGGCGTCGATCCCGGTGATGTTGATGAGCTCATCCGCAGCCTGGCTGGCCACCACCCGGTCCCGATTGTCTCCGCAGGCGGCGATGGCCACCACGTCCCGATAGATCTCCGCCTTGCGGATGATGTCGTACCGGGCGACGGTATTCTCCAGCCCGTTCTGGAAGAGCTTTTTCACCTCGGTGGTATCCGAGCCGCTGCGCCGCAGGAAGGCGGCGGCCTCGAAGGTCCGGCTGCCGGTGCGCATGGTGAAGTTCTTTGTATCCAGCACGATGCCCGCCAGCACGGCTTCCGCCTCGATCTTCAGGATATCCTTGGGTTCCACCATGTACTGGAGAAGCTCCGTCACCAGCTCCGCCGCCGAGGAGGCGTAGGGCTCATGGAAATTCAGGTTGGCGTTGACGATATAATCCGCCGCCCGGCGATGGTGGTCCACCACCGCCACCTTGCCGCAGGACTGGAGCAGGCTCTCCGCCTCCACCTGATCCGGCCGATTGGTATCCACCACCACCAGAAGGGTACGGCTGTCGGCGTAAGCCTGGGCTTCGCTTTCGGAAACGAAGGCGTCCCGGTACAGAGGCTGCTGCCGCAGCTCCCGGATGAGCTGACCAGCCATGTTCTGCTCCGGGTCCACCACGATCCGCGCGTTCTTTCCCCGCTTCCGGGCGATGCAGACGATGCCCGCCGCCGCGCCGATGCAGTCCAGATCCCCGTTCCGGTGGCCCATGACCAGGATATTTCCCGCCTCGTCCATCAGGTCCCCCATGGCGTTGGCCATGACCCGGCTCTTTACCTTGGTGGCCCGGTCCACCGCCACGGTGTTCCCGCCGTAAAAGCTGTAGTTCATATTGGAGTTCACAACCGCCTGGTCGCCGCCTCTGGAGGTAGCCATCTCCACCCCCAGCATGGCGAAGCGGTAGCCATCCGCCAAGGTCTTGCCCTGCCGGCCGACGCCGATGCTCAGAGTGGCGGCGATCCCCGCCGCGTTCTGCACCCGGCGCACGGTATCCAGGACGGAGAAGCGGCCCTCCAGGAACTGCGCCATGTACCGCTCCTCAAAAATGAAGATATAGCGGTCCCGGTCGAAGCGGCAGAGATAGCCTTGGGCGGGAGCGCACCAGTCCCCGATCCGCTGGTCGATCATGGCCAGGAGGCGGGATTTCTCCGTTTCATCCAGATTCCGCAGGAGCTCTTCATAGTTATCCAGCAGCAGTACCGCCACCACCGGGCGGGAAGCCGCGTATTCCGCCGCCGTATTGGCGTAATCCGTCACGTCCACCAGGTAGGCCATGACCCAGGGATCGTCGGAGACGATCCCGCCGTCCACCCGGAAGAGATTGCCGAAGACCCGGTATTTCTTCTCTCCGATGACGGCCAGCTGATCCGAGCTGGTCTTTCCATCCCCCAGCCAGTCCCAGGAGAAATCCCCGATGAGTTCGTCTACGCGGTACTCGAAGGTGTGTTCCCGTTCCCCGGTGAGCTTCAGCAGGAGCTCGTTCACCCAGAGCACGTTCTGATCCTTCAGGTGGAAGATCACCATGGGCAGGGGCATATTGATGAGGGCGCCGGTGCTGCCGTCCTCCGAAGAATGGACGGAGGATTCCACATAGCGGAGCGCCTTTTTCTTCTGCCGGCGGGACATGAGGCGGGTGTAGAAAAGCAGGAGCAGGACCACCGCCGCTTCGCCGATGGCCAGATACCAGTACCGCAGCACCAGAGCCGCGACGGTAAAGAGCAGGATCACCACAAAATACAGGCGCATGGACGGCCTTATCAGTCTGGCCAAACCGGAGCCCCTGGGTTTTCCCTTCATGGCACGCACTCCTCCTCGTCTTTTCTTGGCATTCTCCCCATAATAATTTATTTTACCAAAATCTCTATCTATTGGCAAGATTCTTTCGTGAAAATTCCCATGGGGAATAAATACCGCGCATGGGGCAGACAGATATGGAGAAAGTAAACTCCACAGACACAAGCGCACTCGAGCAAGGAGGCATGACCATGAAGGCGATCATACTCCTTCGCCCCGGACCCGCTTCGCTGGGCTCCGGGGCGAGAAGGGCCGCATCGCCGCCGCGCGCCTCAGGGCATGCCCTTCGACACTTGCTGCGATAGAGGGATTTTCGGTCAGAAATGAATTCCGCCCGAAAATGATTCCGACTTGATTCGCGCCTGCGGGCTCGAACTCTGCCGAGGGCAGGATTGATGTATCATTAACACGCGCAAGGAGGCATGTCCATGAAGGCGATCATTCTGGCGGGAGGCGAAGGGAGCCGTCTCCGCCCCCTGAGTCTGCTGCGGCCCAAGCCCATGCTCCGGCTCCTGGGGATCCCCCTGCTGGAGCATCTGATCCGGCTTCTGGCCGATCATGGCTATACGGAGCTCTGCATGACGCTGGGATACCTGCCGGAGCCCATCCGGACCTATTTCGGAGACGGGGCGGAATGGAACGTATCCATCGAATACCGGGCGGAAAAGCTCCCCCTGGGCACCGCCGGAAGCGTGGGGGCCTGCCGGGATTTCGCAGGGGGCGAGGAAGTCCTGGTGATCAGCGGGGATGCCGCCTGCGCAGCGGATCTCACCGCCTTCCGCCGCTTCCACCGGGAGAAGGGAGGGGCGGCGACCCTGCTGGCCCGTCCCTGCCGGGACGCGCTGGAATACGGCCTGGTGCTGGCGGACCCGGGCGGGCGGGTACGGGGCTTCATCGAAAAGCCCTCCCCGGACCGGGTCTGTACGGACCTGGTGAACACGGGGATCTATCTGCTGAAGCCGGAGGTACTGGACCGCATCCCCGGGGAAGGAGCCTGGGATTTTGCCTCCGACCTCTTCCCCGTCCTGCTGGAACAGGAACCGGGGCTGTACGCCTGGGAGAGCCGAGAATACTGGAACGACGTTGGGACGCCGGAAGCGCTGCTGCGCACCAGCTTCGACGCCCTGGACGGGAGGCTCCCCCTGACGGTCCCTCCCTCCCGTCCGGACGTGCAGGTCATCCCTCCCTGCTGGGTCTCCCCCCAGGCGGCGGTGGCCCGGGGAGCCCGGGTAGGGCCTTACGCGGTGATCGGTCCCGGGAGCCGCCTGGGGGCGGGCTGCCGGGTGGACCACAGCATCCTGGATGGGGCGGCGGTATCCTCCTGCTGCCGGGTGACGGGTTCGATCCTGGCCCGGGGAGTGTTCCTGGGGGAAGGGACGGAGGTCCGGGAGGGCTGCGTCCTGGCGGACGACGTGACCGTCGGCGCCGGGAGCTTCCTTCAGGCGGGGGTGAAGGTCTGGCCGGGAAAAACCCTGGCGGAAGGCTCCACCCTCACCCGCAGCCTGGCCGGGGAGCGGATCCAGATCCGGCTGTGCTTCGACCGGGACGCCCGGCTCCGGGGAAGGGCCGGAACAGAGTTCACTCCGGAGCTTCTCCTGCGCATGGGGAACGCCGGAACCGGTCTCCGGCGCTGCGGCGCCGCCTCTTGCGGCGGGGGGTACGCCGCTCTCCTGGCCCTGGCCTTCCTCACCGGCAGCGCCTCCGCCGGAAGGGAGACCTGCAAGCTGGACAGCTCCGATCCCGCCTCCGCCGCTTGGGCCTCTGCGCAGTACGGCCTGGATCTGACCCTGTTCATCCGCCAGGAGGGGGAACGGCTCACCCTGTATTTCTTCGACCGGGCGGGCCTGCCTCTGCCCCGGAAGCGGCAGCGGGAACTGGAGGCCGCAGGGGATCGGGAAGGGACCTGCGCGCTGCCGGAGGAATGCCGGGATCCCGGGCTCATCCTGGGCACGGAGGAAGCCCACGCGGCAGCCGCCGCCGCGGGCTGCGGTCCTCTCCAGGGCTTCCGGGCGGCGGTGACCGGCGGGCGGAGCCTGATCCGGGCCCTGCGCTGCCGTCAGGCGGAGATCCTGCCTCCCGGGGATGGGATCCCCTCCTTCCGCCTCTCTGAGGACGGGCTGACCCTGGAGGCCACGGATGAAGAGGGCCGGAGCTGGAGCTGGGACCGTCTCCTGTGCGCCCTGCTCCGGGCGGAGCTGCGGGGCGGGGAGGGCCCCCTCTGCCTTCCCTACTCCGCCCCGGAGGCGGCGGAGGAGGTGGCAGCCCAGGAGGGAGAGAGGCTGCTTCGCCTGGGGCGGGACGGGCAGGCGGCGGAGGAGGTCTGGCGTCTGCGGCCCTACGCCCGGGACGGCCTGTTCCTGGCCCTGCGCCTCTGTCACTGGCTCCACAGCGCCCGTTCTCCCTTCCAGGGCCGTCTGGCAGATCTGATGGACAGTCTGCCCGCCTATGAGACCCGGGAGACGGAACTCCCCATCCGCTCCGGCAGCGGCAGGCTGCTGCGGGCGCTGCGGCAGGAATATGGCGGGGAGACCGTCTCCGGACTGAAGCTCCGCACGGCCAAGGGCTGCGCCACCGTTTCCCCGGATACCCTGGGAAAACTGCGCATCCGGGCCGAGAGCACCGCCATGGAAGCCGCCGGGGAGCTCTGCGCCGAGCTGCGGGAGCGGCTGCGCCAGCTGGACGCGTGAAATAACACACAGCCCTGCGGCGCGATGCCGCAGGGCTGTTTAAAAAGCAGTTTTTTCTCAGAAGTCCGCGCTGCCGGTGGTCCGGGGGAAGGGGATCACGTCCCGGATGTTCGACACCCCGGTGAGGTACATGATCAGACGCTCGAAGCCCAGGCCGAAGCCCGCGTGCTTCGTCCCGCCGTACCGCCGCAGGTCCAGGTACCACTGGTAGCCGGACTTGTCCAGCCCCAGCTCGTCCATGCGCTGCTCCAGCAGATCCAGCCGTTCTTCTCTCTGGCTGCCGCCGATGATCTCCCCGATGCCGGGGGCCAGGCAGTCCACCGCCGCCACGGTCTTCCCGTCCTCGTTCAGGCGCATGTAGAAGGCCTTGATCTCCTTGGGATAGTCCGTCACGAACACCGGCTTGCCGAAATGCTTCTCGCTCAGGTAGCGCTCGTGCTCCGTCTGCAGATCGCAGCCCCAGGAGACGGGATACTTGAAGTCCTCCCCGCTCTTCTGCAGGATGTCGATGGCCTCGGTATAGCTCACCCGGGCGAAGTCCGAGGAGGCCACCAGCTCCAGCCGGTCCCTGAGGCCCTTATCCACAAAGCTGTTGAGGAATTCGATCTCCTGGCCGCACTTGTCCAGCACGGCGCGGATGACGTACTTCAGCATGCCCTCCGCCATCTCCATATCGTCCTCCAGGTCCGCGAAGGCGATCTCCGGCTCGATCATCCAGAATTCCGCCGCGTGCCGGGGGGTGTTGGAGTTCTCCGCCCGGAAGGTGGGGCCGAAGGTGTAGATGCTGCCGAAGGCCATGGCGTAGGTCTCCCCGTTCAGCTGACCGGAGACCGTCAGGCTGGTCTCCTTTCCGAAAAAGTCCTGAGACCAGTCCACCTGCCCGTCCTCGGTGCGGGGCGGATCGTTCACGTCCAGCGTCGTGACCCGGAACATCTCCCCCGCGCCTTCGCAGTCGCTTCCGGTGATGAGGGGCGTATGCACGTACACGAAGCCCTGAGACTGGAAAAACTCATGGATGGCAAAGGCCGCCACGCTGCGGATGCGGAACACCGCGCTGAACAGGTTCGTGCGGGGGCGCAGATGGGCCACGGTGCGGAGATACTCCACGCTGTGCCGCTTTTTCTGCAGGGGATACTCCGGGGCGCTGGCCCCCTCCAGGCAGATCTCCGCGGCCTTCAGTTCGAAGGGCTGCTTGGCCTCCGGCGTCAGGACAAAGGTGCCCCGGACGGTGAAAGCCGCCCCCACGTTCTGCTTCGCCACCTCGGCATAGTTCCCCACGGTATCCGCGGCGAATACCACCTGCAGGCCCTTGAAGCAGCTGCCGTCGTTCAGCTCCAGAAAACCGAAGCTCTTCATATCCCGGATGGTCCTGGCCCAGCCGCAGACGGTGATCTCCCGTCCCGCAAAGGCGGCGGGGTCCATATACAGGCTTTTAATCGTCTCTCTTTTCATCTTGTTCACTTCCAGATCCTTCGATCACGGCTTCCGCCGCTTCTGTTGTTTCTTCCGCTGCGGCTTCCGCCGTTTCCGCGGTCTCTCCGATCACGGCTTCCACGGTGCCCACGATCTGCTCCGCCAGCTCGGCGGGGACTGCGTCCCGGGCGGCCTCCGCCGCCTCCTCCCGCTTCAGCTCCTGCTCCACCTCGGCGGACTCCCGGTAATCCACCGGCTCCACCGCAGGTCCTTCCGGCACGTTCTCCGGCGTGTCCGCTTTATATCCGGATTTCATGGTGAGGATGCGGTAGGCCTCGCTCAGTTCCTCGTCCTGGGCTTCTTCCTCCGCTTCCTCTTCCTTCCGGCGCTGCGCCTCCGCCGCCGCGGCCAGCATCTCCGCCTTCCGGTCCCGGTTGACCCACAGGTCCTCCGGCTCGGGATGCCGCGCCACCCGCACGTACAGCAGGATCGCCGCGGCCAGGAGGCAGGTGAGGATGGCGATGAGCTGGCTCACCCGCAGGTTCGTGCTGCCCACATAGAGGCTGTCCGTCCGCAGGCCTTCGATCCAGGCCCGGCCCAGGCCGTACCAGGCGACGTACAGCAGGAAGACCTGGCCGTCGAACTTCCGGTGCTTTTTGGACCAGAAATGCAGGATCACGAAGCCCAGGACATTCCAGAGGCTCTCATACAGGAAGGTGGGGTGAAAATAGAAGGTCTTGAAGGAATACACCAGGCCCATGCGCCAGGGCAGAGTGGTGTCGGTCCCGTGGGCCTCCCGGTTGGTGAAGTTGCCCCAGCGGCCGACGGCCTGGCCGATGAGGAAGCCCAGGCTGCCCAGATCCGCGAATACCCGGAAGGGGATCTTCTTCACCTTGGCCGAGATGGCGGCGCCGATGAAGCCGCCGATGATCCCGCCGTAAATGGCGAGGCCGCCTTCCCAGATCTTCACGATATCCAGCAGATCGTGGCTGCCGTCGAAATAGGGATTGGTGCCGTCGTCCGCCCGGTAGAAGATCACATAGTACAGTCTGGCGCAGATCACCCCCAGGGGCACGGCGCAGATCAGCATGTCCACCAGGTCGTCCTGGGTGATGCCGAAGTCTTTGGTCCGCTTCAGGCAGTACAGCACCGCCAGCAGGAATCCCAGGGCGATAAGCACCCCGTACCAGTACACCCGCCAGCCGAAAATGGTGAAGTAAGGCAGGAAAGTCAATTTGAAGCCTTCGCCCAGTATGGGGAAGGTAATTGCCGGTATCTCCATCGTATTCATCCTTTCCCGGATTCTGTGGGACGGACAACGGAAAGGGCCAGCCGGTCCGCCCGGAAGGCTTCCCGGATGAAGGTCTCCGCCTCCTCCGGCTCCAGCCCGCTCCGGATCATCGGGGACTCCATGCCGTCGAAGCCCATAAAATGTCCGTCCGCCTGAGTATGGCACAGGTCAAAGAAAGAATCAAGTGCCATAATGAAATTGCCCCGGGCGGCCTTCTGCAGACGCCGGAACCGTTCGACGGTCTCCCGGTCCGCCCGGAAGGTCTCCGCCGCGTCCACGATCCTTCCCAGCACCTCCTGGGGATCCTTGCAGCGCCCGCCCGCGCAGCAGACTCCCCCGCCGGGAAAATCCGTCACACCCGCGGAGAAGCTCCGGTTGATCGCCCCCCCGTCGTACAGGGCGGCGTACAGGGGAGATCCCTCCCCCAGGAACAAGTCGCAGCTCAGCTCCGCCAGGAGCAGCCGCCGCTGCCAGTCCTTCCCCTCCGGGGCGAAGGGCAGCTTGCTTCCCAACAGGAAAACGGGCATGCTCACGGGCATCTCCGTCTCCGTTCTCACCCGGACCGGGGCCAGGTCCGCCTCTTCCCCTCTGTCCCGCTCCGGCGGTTTCCGCCGGGGCTTTTCCGGCAGCAGACGGGCGGCCAGGGAAAGGATCGACTCCGGGTCCACGTTCCCGGCGCAGCACAGGACCATGTTATCCGGCCGGTAAAAAGACTCATGGCAGCCATACAGCAGATCCGGCGTGATCCGGGCGATGCTCTCCTCCGTGCCCAGGTTCCCCTCCCGGACAGGATGGCGGGCATACAGCGCCTTCATCAGCTCCGTCCGCACCCGGCGGCCGGGCTGGTCCTCCCGCATGCGGATCTCCTGGGCGATGATCCCCTGTTCCTTGGCCACGCTCTCCTCCGTGAAATACGGGGTGGAGACGAAGGTGATCAGCTCCTCCAGGTCCTCCATGAACCCCTCGGTACAGGAAAAATGGTATCCGGTTTTGTCCGAGGAGGTGAAGCCGTTGGCTCTGGCTCCCGCGGCGCTGAGCTTCATGGCCGCATGGTAGCCTGGCATCTCGAACATCTTGTGTTCCATGTAGTGGGCGGTGCCGGCAGGGACGTCCCTCCATTTGCCCCGGATGGTAAAGCGCAGGTCGCAGCCCCCGAACTTCACCGCCAGCAGGGCGTGCTTCGTCTGCAGGCCGGACCGGGGAAACACGTATACCGTGAGCCCGCTCTCCGTCACTCCGGAAAACCGGGTGATACCGTATTCCGCAAACTCCTTTGGGATCATGCCTCCGCCTCCTTCTCCGGGCCCCGGAGGAAGTAGTCCAGCTCCGGCTGCACCCGCTGAGCCATGCGGGTCACGTCCTCAGGACTCACCTCCAGCGCAAGGGCTGCCAGCTCCTCCGGTCTCGCGGGGCTGCCCAGCAGTTCCTGGCCCAGATAGAAGCTGTCCAGGGCGCCGCCCTGATCCCCCGTCATGCGGTAGGCTGCGGCGGCGGAGAGCCGGGCGGCCTCCAGATCCTCCGGGATCAGATCCCCCGCCCGGCAGCGGTCCAGCTCCTCCAGCACCGCCTCCATCACCTCATACCGTTTATCAAAGGCGATGCCCGCAGTCACGGAAAAGACGGACTTGTGCCGGTCATAGCCGGAACTGATGCTGTAACACAGGGACTTCTGCTCCCGCACCGTCCGGAAAAGCCGGGAGGTATGGGAGGCCCCGTAATAGCGGTTGAAGACCTCCAGCACCGGCTGCTCCTGGGGTGCGATATACCCGCCCAGGCGGCATCCCAGGACCATCGTTCCCTGTTCTATGTCCATATACTCCGTTTCGCTGCGCAGGACGGCGGCGCTGTCCCGGATCTCCGTCTGCGGCATCCGCCGTTCCTCTCCCCCCGGCAGGGTGAGGAAGGAATCCAGCACCGTATCCCTCACCTGTTCAAAGGGCAGGGACCCGCAGTAGAAGAGGCGCACCGGGGAAACGGCCAGCATCTGCTGATAATGCCGGGTCAGGATCAGATGGGTAAGCTTTTCCGCTTCCTCCGGGCTGCCCAGGGGATATACGCCGTAATCCTCATCGGGGCACATGAGCGCCCTCGCCCGGATGCGGGCATAGGTCGGCTTATCGTTCACCGCCGTCAGGATGCGGTCCCGGAGGTTCTGCCGTTCGGAGAGGACGTAATCGTTCCGCAGCAGACCGCCCCGGGTATCCGGGTCCAGACAGAGGTCGCTCACCAGGCGGATCACCCGTTCCAGGTTCCGGCTGTCGGCAGGCAGCCAGGGATCATCCGGGAAGGCGGCGCCGAAGCCCGCCGCCAGGATCTCCCCATACTGCCGGTACTCCGGCTCCACCACGGCCCCGTAGGCCTCCTGACAGGCGGCCTTGAGCCGACGCATATCCGGCCGGGCCCGGCAGCCCCGGGCCAGTACGTTCAGCACCAGGGCGTTTTTCGCTGCATCCTCCTGCTGCAGTCGGCGCAGGAAGCTGACGGAGAAAGTCCCCGTTCGGAGCCGATCCGTCTGTACACAGCAGAGGCGAACGCCGTCAAGCAGTTCCCTCTGCGTGACCTTTTCCATGGTCAGCCCTCCTTTCTCATGGGAAAGCTCAGATGTTTAATAAGAAATTATACCATATTATGCCCTTTCGGTACAAGTCTTTTCCTCCGTCGTTGGAGGAATGGAGGAGGGAAGCATCCGCTTCCCTCCCCAGATTGCAGACAAAGCCGTAAACGGAACGAAACCGGAAAGGAAAAAAGTGTGAAAGAAACCCATCAGGGGTGTCTTTCGCGTTCAATCATAAGTTTTTCAATCAATCTTCCATATTCCCTGTTTGAAAAACTTGCTTCAGCCGGACGACAAGACTTTGTCGACACGCTGAGGAGGGAAGCATCCGCCTCCTTCCCCGTCCTTCATGCCCCGCAGGGCAATTCATGTGCGCAGCACGATTCATGACGCGGAGCGTCAATGCACGTTCCGAAGGAACATTTCACGCGCCGGCAGGCGCAGTTCATTCCCCGATCGATTCCCGGATCTCCGGTTCCTCCCCCCGGCGGACCCGGATCTGCCAGCTCCTGTCCCCGGCTTTCATCCGGGCCTCATATCCCGGCCAGGACTCCGGCAGTTTCGGTTCGACATGGAGCTTGCCCGCCCGCATCCGCAGGCCCAGCAGCTCTTCCGCCGCCGTGCGGAGGAACCACCCTGCGGCGCCGGTGTACCAGGTCCAGCCCGCCCGGCCGGGCATGTCCGGATGGGTGTATACGTCCGCCGCCAGTACATAGGGCTCCCCCTGGTAGATCTCCTCCGGCCGTTCCCCGGGAAGCAGGGTCTCCAGCAGCCTCCAGCCCAGCCCGGTCTCCCCGCAGCGGAGGCAGGCCGCGGCCAGCCATACGGCGGCGTGGGTATACTGACCTCCGTTCTCCCGCACTCCGGGCAGATAACTGCGGATATAGCCCGGCCTCTCCAGCCCGTTGAAGGGGGGTGTGAAGAGCCTGACCGTTCCCTGCTCCGGATCCAGGAGGAGCTCCGCCGCCTTTTTCACGGCTCTCCGGCTCTTTTCCGGGTCCCCGAAGCCGCTGAGCACCGCGAAGCTCTGGGCCAGGGAGTCGATGGCGCACTCCCGGCTGCCGGGCCCGCCCAGGGGCCGCCCGTCGGCATACCAGCCGCGAAGATACCATTCTCCTGTCCAGGCGGCGTCGGCGCTCTTTCCCAATCCGGCGGCTCTGGCGCGGAGGTCCTCCCGCCCCGTCTGAGAGGCGAAGCGATCCAGCACCAGGGCGGCAAACCAGGTGAGCCATACGCTCTCCCCGCCCACCGCGTCCATGCCGTCGTTCCAGTCCCCGCTCCCCATAAGCAGAAGGCCGTGGGGGCCGCAGCCCCGCTCCAGCGTCAGGCCGACGGCCCGCAGGCCGTGCTCCATCAGCGTACCGCTTCCCTCCCGTGCCGGGGCTTCGTACCGATCCCGTTCCTCCGGACCCAGGGGGGCGGAGACCAGCCAGGGGGCTTCCTCCTCCAGGATGCTCAGATCCCCGGTCTTCTCCCCATACACCGTCAGGGCATAGGGCAGCCACAGGAGATCATCCGAACAGCGGGTCCGGACCCCCCGATCCCCATCGGCCCGGGGATGCCACCAGTGCATCACGTCCCCTTCCCGATACTGGTGTGCGGCGGCGAGCAGGATCTGCCGTTTTGCCAGCTCCGGCAGGGTATCCGTCAGGGCGCACACGTCCTGGAGCTGGTCCCGGAAGCCGAAGGCTCCCCCGCTCTGATACAGGCTGCTACGCCCCATCACCCGGCAGGCCAGGGTCTGATACAGCGCCCAGCCGTTGAGATAGGCGTCCAGCCGGGGGGAGGGACTCCGGAGGCGGAAGGCTCCCGTCCGTTCCCGCCACAGGGCCTTCACCCGCTCCAGCTCCGCTTCCGCTTCCTCCGGCCGGGCAAACTTCTCCGCCTCCTCCAGGCCCAGCGCCAGCACCAGCCGGTCCGCCGCAGGAAGCTCCCCGGCAACGCATTCTTCACCTCCGGCGGCGCCTGTGAACCACCGGAGCTCGTCTTCCTCCCCCTGCACCGGGATATGGGCATAGATGGAAAAAGCCTTCGGCGCCGTCTCCGCCTTCCGGGCAAAGAACCGCAGCCGATCCCCGGGTCTCCAGCCCCGGAGTCGGATCAGGAACACCAGGCCCCGGGCCTCCCGTGGCAGAAAGGCTGTGACCTCCGTCTCCACCGGTCCCAGCCTGCGCTTCCACCGGGCGAAACCGAAGCCGAATTCGATCTCCGTGGGAAACCCGTCGGCGTCGGCAAACAGGGAATGGTCCGTTCCGCCCCGGCGCAGGGTCAGCCGTTCCGGGCCCCGGAGGGTCAGGGGATCGTTCTCCCAGGGGGTCAGGGGCTTCTCCCGGGCGTTATCCAGGAAAAGGTTCCCAGTGCCCGCGTCCGTGGCGATCCAGCCCATCCGCCCGTTGGCAAGGATATGGGACCAGGCCCGCAGGCCCACCCCTTTTTCCGTGCGGAACACCCAGCTCTCCCCTGCGGGGCCGCCGCTGCGCCGCTCCCGGTTCTCCGCTCCGGCGGGCAGGAACCAGGGGGAAAGGCCATGGACCGCCCTCTGCCGCTCCCCCTCCGGCAGCCCCAGGACCCTGCATCGGGCCAGGAGAGCCAGGCGCTGCTCCCGGGTACCTCCCGCCAGGTGGAAACCGCCCCGCCGGTCCAGGGCGCCGGAGACCCCCAGCTTCCCCGCCAGTTCCAGAAGGGCGGCGCAATCCGGCCTGCCGTAGATCCCCTCGTCCTCCACCGGCAGGGCCAGGTCGAAGGAGACCCCCAGACTCCGCAGGAGCGCCCAGCTGCGCAGCATCCGCTCAGCCCCCTCCGGCCCCGGCGCCGCAACGGGAAGGTCTCCGGAGATCCCGTATTGCCAGAGGCCGTCCGGCCCCCGGTCCCATTCCCCATACGTTTCCCGCTGCCGCCGCACCTCGGGGGTGGTGAAAAACAGAGGCGTGGCCAGGGCGACGGCCCGCTCCAGCTCCCTTCCCGCCAATCCGAAGGCCCTGGCGCAGCGGGAGAAAAGGCCGTTTTCCCCGCGGGACCGGCGCAGCTCCCGAAGCGCCGCCGCCGCTTCCCCCTCGTTTCGCCCCATGGCCAGGGCAAAGGTCACCTGCCGGCTCTCCCCCGGCCGCAGATCCAGGCGCAGCCTGGCCAGCACGCAGGGATCCTGGGAGGCTTTGATCCGGCTCCCCCGGCGGAGCAGGGCGGCGGGCATGGCCCGGATCCCGCCCCGGCCGAACAGCGCGTCCCGGTCCGTCTCCCAGTCGCAGGCTTCGGAACAGGCCGCCCCGCAGGCGCACTCCGGCTCCCTTCCGCCTGGTCTCCGGCGCACCAGAAGGCAGTCCTCCCCCAGTCGGCTCTCCAGGGCCAGACGGGCAAAGGCGGGATGGGCTGCCCAGGCCTCGGGAGAACACAGGGCGGGCTCGAAATACAGGGCCAGGGTGAGCTCCTTCCGCTCCCCGGTCCGGTTCTTCACCGTGACCTTCCGCAGTTCCCCGGAACCGCTGCCGGGCACCCGGGTCTCCACCCGGAACTGCCAGCCCTCCCGGGCGGAGAACTGGATGAAGCGGCTGCCGTCGTACTCCCAGTGGTACGCCGTCTCCCCATCGTACTCCGGCGCGGGCTGAAGGGAAAAAAAGCGTCCTCCCGCGGAGGCAAAGAACAGAGGTCCCTGCCGCTCCCCGAAGCGACGGAGATCCGATGCCGCCGGAAGGCGGCCTTCCCACAGGGAGCGGGAGCTCCCCAGTTCCGTCATGAGCAGGTGATACCGGCCGTTGGACAGGGGCAGAACGGCGGGCCGCACCAGATCGAAGCCCTCCCGGCACAGGCTCCAGCCCTCCAGAGCCCGGCGCTCCGGCTTTTCGTCTCCCCGGTATTCCCGTATGGGGCGCACCCGGTCCCAGGCAGGGCTCCGCTCCTGGAGCAGCTCCGTATAGGCGTCCATCTCCGGGTCCCGGAGGAAACGGCGGATCATGCAGTCATCCTTCAGCGCGTTGTCCGCAGCCAGCAGGCTCATGGCCAGGTGGTGGACCATAAAGGAACGCACCACCCGCACCGTTTCTCCCCCCTCCGACGTGAAGTCCACCGCCTCGTAAAAGCCGCAGATCCCCTCCGCCCCCAGGGCCCGGAGCCGCCGCAGGTTTTTCACCGCGGCCCCGGGGATCCGGCACAGGGCCAGGAACGAGGCATAGGGGGCGATCACCTGCTCCCGATCCATTCCCCGTTTCAGGGCCAGGGCCTGGACGCCCTGGGCCTGGTAGACATAATGCATTCCCGCATCCATACGTGCGCAGGCGCACTCCGAGCTGCCCCATACTCCCCGTATCGCCGCCCTGCGCTGCATCTCCGCACAGAAACGCCCGCTCTCCCAGAGCAGGGAACCGGGCCATGCGGGCAGGAAGAGTTCCGGCATGAAGTACTCGAACATGGTGCCGGTCCAGGAGGCCAGACCGTATCGGCCCCGCCTGCCGGTCATGACCCGGCCCAGGCGCCGCCAGTGCTTCAGCTCCGCCTCTCCCCGGGCAACAGAGATATAACTGGTGATCCTGGCCTCGCTGGCCAGAAGGTCGTACCAGCCTCCGGAGGGCCGGTCTCCCCGGGGATCCCAGCCGATATGCAGGAGCTTCCGCTCACGGTCATAGAGGAAATCCAGGGGCATCTCTCCGGCCAGGACCCTCGCCTTTTCCGCCAGTGCAAGCTCCCCCGCCTCCTCCGCCGCCCCGGCCAGGGCGATCAGGCAGGCCAGCAGGTTCCCGCTGTCCACGGTGGAGACGTAGGGCGGCTCCAGAGGCGTGAGGCTCCGGATATCGTACCAGTTGTACAGGTGTCCCCGGAATCTGGGCATGGCCTCCAGCGTATCCAGCATATGAGCGGCCAGGGCAAAGGCGGATCCCCGGTCCGTGAGCCCCAGATCCCAGGCGGCTACGGCGCTGAGCAGAGCCAGGCCGATATTGGTGGGACTGGTGCGCTCCGCGATCTCCTCCTCCGGGATCTCCTGCAGGTTATCCGGGGGAAGCCAGTGCCGTTCCTCTGTCACCAGGCGCTGGAAATACCGCCAGATATCCCCGGCGGCATGGAGCAGGAAGACCCTGTCCTCCTCCCCGGGACGGGCCCGGCCGCTGCGCTCCCGGCTCACGGCCCAGCCCAGAAAGGGGGCCATGAGCCAGAGGACGCACAGGGCGGTCAGGATGGGATCCCCGCTCAGCAGGCCCAGAAGGCCCGCGGCGGTGCAGGGAAACATCCGCCGAAGATATTTGCCCAGGTCGTTTTTTCTTTCCCCGCTTTCCGCCGCCGTCACCCACTGCAGCAGTTTCCGCCGGGAGACCAGCATCCGCCACAGGGCGGTGCAGACGGCGGAGATATGCACCCAGGCGCTGTAGGGCAGGAACAGGAGAAGCAGCAGGAGCTGGAGCAGCTCCGATACCGGCGCGGCCAGGGTCCCGCCCCGGCAGCGTCTTCCCCCCCTCAGGGGCTCCAGGGAACCCAGGACCACCTTCAGGACCAGGGCCGCGATCCCCGCCGCCGCTGCGGCTGCCAGAGGAGGCGTACCCAGGACGCCGTATAAAAAAACAGACAGGAACACCGCCGGGGGCAGCAGACTCCGGCGCAGGTTCTCCAGTATCCTCCATTTGCTCAGGGGGCTGATGGGATTTGGCTCCCGATCCCCCGCTTCGTTCCTCACCCGGGGCAGGAGCCAGGGTATGGTCTGCCAGTCTCCCCGGATCCACCGGTGCTGCCGCTCATAATAGCTGAGGATGCCGCCGGGAAAGCCGTCGCTGAGCTCCAGGTCTCCGGCATAGGCGCAGCCCAGCCAGGCTCCCTCCACCAGATCGTGGGAAAGGAGCCGTTCCGCCGGGAACCGGCCGCTGAGACAGAGGCGGGCCGCCCGGACGTCCATGAGGCCTTTGCCCGTATAGCTCCCTTCCCCGAACAGATCCATCCCCGGCTCGCCGCCGGGGCTGCCGTAGGGATCCAGCCCGCCTCGTCCGGCGAAGACCCGGGCGAAATCCGAACGATCCGCATCCCGGAGGGACACGGATACCCGGGGCTGAAGGATCCCGTATCCCTCCTTCACCCGGCCGGTCTCCCGGTCCACCGCCGCCCGCTGCAGGGGATGGGCCAGGATGGCCGCCATGGCTGCCGCCGCACCGGGGGGCAGGCCCGTATCCCCGTCCAGCACCAGGAGGAATACCACGTCCCGCAGGCAGGCCGGGTCTCCCGCGGCCAGGCGCACCCGGCTCTCCCCTCCCTCCAGGAGGTCCAGCAGATCCATGATGGCTCCCCGTTTCCGTTCCCAGCCCCGCCAGACCCGGTCCCGGGAGCTCCAGCTCCGGTCCCGGCACAGGAGGCAGAAGCCGCCGCCGTACTTTTCGTTCAGCCTTTCGATCTCCTCCGCCGCCGCCTTCAGGATGGGGCCGTCCCCTTCCTCCCTCTCCCGGGGACCTTCCCGCAGGTCTGCCAGGATCCCCAGGAGCAGGTTTTCCCCCGCATCCCGGTTGGCCAGACGGAAGCGTTCCAGCCGGGCAGCCGCCTCCCGCGCCTCCTCCGGGGAACGGAGGAGCAGAACGCTCACCTCCAGGGTGCGGCTCTCCGGCGGGATGCCCCGGGAATAATCCAGCCTGGGCAGCCGTACCGGGCGGCAGAGGCGGCCTGCCAGCCGATCCGCCAGATATTTGCTCCCCTCCAGCAGAGGCAGCAGGGCCAGGAGCCCCGCGGAACTTCGAAAAGCCGCCAGGATCAGACCGGTGAGGACCGCCGCCGGGAGCAGGCAGGCGGCGAAGTACGGAAGGTACCCCTTCCTGCCAGGCTTTTCCCCCAGGGGACGGGAAAAGAGATACCGTCCCACGTGTTCTTTTTCCGCCTCCGCCAGCAGCATGGCGCGCTTCGCGGCGGCGATCTCGGTCAACCCCCTCCGCCGGGCCAGGCGGCTCACCTGGCGCCGGTATGCTCCCCGGCTCTCCAGGTCCATCCGGGGATAGACTCCCGCCGGGTCCCGGGCCAGGATGGCCTCCACCGGACTGACCTCCTCCAGCAGGGAGGAGAACTCCAGGGCGTCCAGGACCCGGATGCCGGTGAACACCGCCTCCGCCGACTCCGGGTTGCGGGCCAGCCGCTTCAGCAGGCTCATGCGCAGGGCGCTTTCCAGCAGTCCCAGCTCCGTCTCCTCCAGATCCGTTTCCTCACCGGCTCCCCGGAGGAAAGCCCGCAGCGCCGAAGCCTCCGCCCTGCCTCCGCAGGCCTCCGTAAAGGCGTCCGTCAGAGCCAGGACCCGCAGTCCGCCCCCGGACAGCCGGGGCAGCCGTTTCTTCCGCCGCAGCGCCTCCCGGATCCGGCCCAGATCCCGGCGCACCAGATAGAAGTTATCCAGGAGCCATTCCGCCGCAGGGGACGTTTCCCCCGCATACGCTGCCCTTCGCTTTTCCAGGGTCTTTTCCAGCCCGGCCAGCTCCCGGAGTGCTCTTCCGCTCCTTCCCCTTCCGGAGACGGCTGCGTCCGTCCCCCACTGTCTTCCCAGCGCCCGCATGGCTTCGGGTCTCATCGTTTCCAAGCGTTTTTTCTCCATCATGCTTCCAGTTTTCCACCCGCCGGATGGAAGTATTCCGGAAAAAGGGCAAATTCCCACTTGACAAGAGTATGGGTTTCCGATAGAATCACCCCCTGTAAGGGATTTTTGCTTTACACTTGAGGTGCCTGTGGATAAGAACGTCTATATCTCCCTGCTGAACGATTTTTACGGGGAACTGCTGACAGAGAAGCAGCGGCAGTATATCGACCTCTATTACAACGATAATCTCTCCCTGGGGGAGATCGGGGAAAACGAGGGCATCAGCCGCCAGGGGGTCCGGGATATCCTGGTCCGGGCGGAGAATACGCTGCTGGACGTGGAACGGAAGACCGGCCTCGCCGCGCGGCATACGGCGCTGCTGGGGCAGATCGGAGAAGCGGAAAGGCTGGCGGAGGAGCTCCTGGAGCTGAGCGCCGGTCAGCCTCGGGAACGGGAGCTGGAGTCCTGCTGCCGGAAACTCCGGGAAACCCTGCAGGAAATGAAGCTGTAAACGGGATAAAGCATATGGCATTTGAAAGCTTATCTGAAAAACTCTCCGCCACCTTCAAGCGGCTCCGGAGCAAGGGCCGTCTGACGGAGGCGGATATCAAGGAAGCCATGCGGGACGTGCGCATGGCCCTGCTGGAGGCGGACGTCAGCTATAAGGTCGTCAAGGACTTTATCGCCCGGGTCAGCCAGCGCGCCCTGGGGCAGGACGTTCTGGCCAGCCTCACCCCCGCCCAGATGGTCATCAAGATCGTGAACGAAGAACTCACGGAGACCATGGGCAAGGAAAACGCAAAGATCAACATCTCCCCCAAGCCCCCCACCATCCTCATGCTGGTGGGCCTCCAGGGCGCCGGCAAAACCACCAACGGCGCCAAGCTGGCCGCCTGGCTGAAAAAGAGCGGCAAGCGTCCCCTTCTGGTGGCCTGCGACATCTACCGTCCCGCCGCCATCCAGCAGCTGGAGACCGTGGGCGGTCAGGTGGGCGTCCCCGTCTTCCAAATGGGGCAGGTGGACCCGGTGGACATCGCCAGAGCCGCTATTGCCCACGCGGCGAAAAACGGCAACGACGTCCTCCTGCTGGATACGGCGGGCCGTCTCCATGTGGACGAGACCCTCATGGACGAGCTGAAGGAGCTGAAGCGCCAGATCCAGCCCACGGAGATCATGCTCTTTATCGACGCCATGACCGGACAGGATGCGGTGAACGCCGCCAAAGCCTTCGACGAGGCCCTGGGGGTGGACAGCATCTTCCTCACCAAGTTGGACGGCGACGCAAGAGGCGGCGCGGCCCTCTCCGTGCGGGCGGTGACCGGCAAGCCCATCAAATTCGCGGGCATCGGGGAAAAGCTGGACGGCATCGAGCCCTTCCATCCGGACCGCATGGCCTCCCGGATCCTGGGCATGGGGGATATCCTCACCCTCATCGAAAAGGCGGAGCAGAGCTTCGACGAGCAGAAGGCCCGGGAGATGAGCGAAAAGCTCCTGTCCAACCGCTTCACCCTGGAGGATTACTACGAGCAGCTCCAGAGCCTGAAGAGCATGGGTTCCCTCTCCGACATTGCGGGGATGCTCCCGGGGATCGATGCGAAGCAGCTCAGCGGCGCCTCCATCGACGAAAGGGCTCTGGCCCGCACCGAGGCCATCCTGAAATCCATGACCCCCGCGGAGCGGCAGGACCCCGGCCTGCTGAACAGCAGCCGGAAAAAGCGCATCGCCCGGGGCAGCGGCACCCAGGTGGTGGATGTGAACCGCCTGCTGAAGCAGTACGAGCAGATGCAGGTCCTGGCCAAGCAGATGGGCGGCAAAAACGCGAAGAAGTTCATGCGCGGCCGCGGCAAAGGTCTCTTCGGCATGATGTAACGAAGGTCAAGCCCTGCGGGGCTTTCCGATAAATCAACACAAAATGAACGCAGAGGTGTAATCAAGATGGTCAAAATCAGACTTCGCAGAATGGGCGCCAAGAAGGCCCCCTACTACCGCATCGTGGTTGCGGATTCCCATTTCCCCCGGGACGGCAGATTCATTGAGGAGATCGGCACCTACAATCCTCTCACCGAGCCCGCCGAGATCAAGGTGGACAGCGAGCGCGCCCTCGCCTGGATCAAGAACGGCGCTCAGCCCACGGACACCGTGAAAAACCTGCTGAAGAGGGCCGGTGTGATCTAAATCCCCCCGAAAGGATCATTCGTTCATGAAAGAGCTGTTACTGTATGTTGCCCAGAACCTGGTGGATCACCCTGACGAGGTCACGGTAACGGAGCGGGAGGAGAACGGCGAAACCGTTCTCGAGCTCCGGGTCGCGGACGGAGACATGGGCAAGGTCATCGGCCGTCAGGGCCGCATAGCCAAAGAGATCCGCGTTCTGGTGAAATCGCTGGCGCAGCGGAGTCAGAAGCGGGTTTCGGTCGATATCGTCGACTGACTGAATTGCCGGAGTTCAACTCCGGCAATTTTTCAAAGGAGCAAAAACCCATGGAGAAAAAACAATACCTTGAGGCGGGCAGGATCATCAACACCCACGGGGTCCGGGGAGAGATCAAGGCTGAGACCTGGACCGACGAGCCCTCCGTTCTGACGGGTCTGGATACCGTCTATCTGGAAGGTCAGCCCCGGAGGGTGGAGAGCGCACGGGTGCACAAGGGCTTCGCTCTCCTGAAGCTGGAGGGGATCGACTCGGTGGAGGCGGCCATGGCGCTGAAGGGAAAGATCCTTTTTGCGGACCGGGATTCCATCCCCATTGCGGAGGGAGCCTTCTTCCTCCAGGACGCCATCGGCCGGCCGGTGGTGGAGGAGGACGGGACCGAACTGGGGATCCTGGCGGACATCCTGGATTATCCCGCCGGAAGGATCTATGTGGTCAAAGGCAAAACGGAGCACCTGATCCCGGAGCAGGGCGGCTTCATCCGCTCCTTCGACCCGGAGGCCGGGAAGCTCACCGTGCGCCTGATCGAGGGGATGTAAACATGGTCACCATGCAGATCGATATCCTCACCCTGTTTCCCGATACCATCCGGGCAGGGCTGGGGGAAAGCATCCTGGGCCGCGCCCAGAAAAACGACATCATCCGCATCGAGCCCCACCAGATCCGGGACTATACCCTGAACAGGCAGAAACAGGTGGACGACGCTCCCTATGGGGGCGGCCAGGGTATGATCATGCAGGCCCAGCCCCTGTACGACTGCTGGCGGGACGTTTGCCGTCAGGCCGGGGAGCGGGTGCACACCATCTATATGTCACCCGCGGGCAAGCCCTTCACCCAGGAGGAGGCCAACCGCCTCCAGCGGGATTATTCCCGCCTGATCCTGGTGTGCGGTCACTACGAAGGGGTGGACGAGCGGTTCATCGAAGCCTGCGTGGACGAGGAACTGAGTCTGGGGGATTTCGTCCTCACCGGCGGGGAGCTGGCCGCCATGGCCATTGCCGACGCGGTATGCCGCCTGGTGCCCGGCGTCCTCAGCGACGTCAGCTGTTTCCAGGACGAGAGCCATTACAGTGGGCTGCTGGAGTACCCCCAGTATTCCCGTCCTCTGGTATGGGAGGGCCGGGGCGTTCCGGAGGTGCTGGTCAGCGGCAACCACGGCAAGATCGCCCGATGGCGGCGGAAGGAAGCCCTGCGCAGGACACGGGACCGGCGGCCGGATATGCTGGAGCGTTTCCCTCTGACCAAGGAGGACCGGGAGCTGCTGAAGGAACTGGAGAATGAATCGCGTCCTTCGGATGCGTGAATTGGCCTGCCATAAATCGACGCTCGCGTCATGAATTGCGCTGCGGCGCATGGGAGAAGAACAGATGAGAAGCACGGAAGCCAAGGACGGGGAATGGACGGCGGAGCTGAAATAGACACAGCGGCGATATTTGCGCGGATCCCCGTGAAACGGAGGAAGTAAGATGAAGATCCTGGTGCTGAACGGCAGTCCCAAGGGGGACAAGAGCGATACCATGCACATCACCCGGGCTTTTCTGTCCGGCATGGAGGACGCGGCTCCCCAGGAGATCCGCAGGATCCACGTGATCGACCGGCATATCGAATACTGCACCGGCTGCTTCGCCTGCATGCGGAACGGGGGCGTCTGCATCCACGACGACGATATGGGCGGGATCCTGAAGGAGATCACGGAAAGCGGCCTGCTGATCTTCAGCTTTCCTTTGTACTGCTACGGTATGCCCGCGCCGCTGAAGGCGCTGGCCGACCGTCTCCTCCCCCTCACCGGCATGACCATGAAAAAGGCGGGAGACCGGTACGTCCACGCGGGCCAGGCGGACGTGAGCCGTCTGCGCTTCCTGATGATCTGCGGCTGCGGCTTCCCCAACAGCCGGCAGAATTTCGAGCCCGCGGCAGCCCAGTTCCGGCTGATGTTCCCGGGCCGGAACACGATCCTCACGGTTCCCGAAAGCCCCATGTTCAACGCGCCGGAGGCAAAGGTCGTCACAGAGCCCCGGCTGGAGCTGGTTCGGGAAGCGGGGCGGGAGTACGGGGAGACCGGGGCCGTCAGCGAAGCCCTGCTGGCCCGGATCGCCTCCCCCATGATCCCGGAGGAGGAGTACGCCCGGATCGTGAACGGGACGCTGTGAGGACAGGGATATGAAAACGGTCTTATACGTCCACGGCAGGGGCGGCAGCGCCGGTGAAGCGGCGCATTATGAACCTTTATTCCCCGGCTCGAAGGTCCTGGGACTGGACTACCGGACCGACCACCCCCGGGAGACCGGGGCGGAGATCCGGGCGGCGGCGGAAAAGCTCGCCGCGGAATCGGGGCGGATCACCCTGATTGCCAACAGCATCGGGGCCTATTACAGCCTCCATGCCGGGATCGATCCCCTGGTCCGCCGGGCCTATCTCATCTCCCCCATCCTGGACATGGAGAAGCTCATCATCGGGATGATGGCGCAGGCCGGGGTGACGGAGACGGATCTGCAGCTGAAGGGCGTGATCCCCACCTCCTTCGGAGAAGACCTGTCCTGGGCGTATCTGTGCTGGGTCCGGGCCCATCCTCTCCGGTGGGACGCCCCCACGGAGATCCTGTACGGCAGCCTGGACACCTTTACCCCCCGGGAAACGACGGAGGCCTTTGCAAAAGCCCACCGCGCGGGCCTGACGGTCATGGAGGGCGGGGAGCACTGGTTCCACACAGAGGCCCAGACGGTCTTCCTGGACGACTGGATCAGAGAGAAAGAAAGGAACCTGAAACCATGCTGAATATCGAACATTTGTCAAAATCCTTCGGGGAGAAGAAGGCTGTGGACGACCTCTCCCTGCACATCCTTCCCGGGGAGATCTTCGGTTTCATCGGCCATAACGGCGCGGGCAAGAGCACCACGCTGCGATGCGCGGTGGGGATCCTGCAGTTCGACGCGGGCTCCGTCCTCATCAACGGGACCTCTCTCGCCGAGGATCCGGTGAAATGCAAGCGGGAGCTGGCCTACATTCCGGACAACCCGGACCTGTACGATTTCATGAGCGGCATCAAGTATCTGAATTTTATCGGGGACGTGTTCGCCATCCCCGCGGGCGTGCGGCAGGAACGCATCCGCAAATATGCCGGGATCTTTGAGCTCACCGGTGACCTGGCCCAGCCTATCTCCGCCTATTCCCACGGCATGAAGCAGAAGCTGGCGCTGATCTCCGCCTGGCTCCATGATCCGAAGCTTATCATCATGGACGAACCCTTTGTGGGGCTGGACCCCAAGGCTTCTCACCTGCTGAAGGAGATGATGCGGGAACACTGCGACGCGGGCGGCGCCATCTTTTTCTCCACCCATGTGCTGGAGGTGGCAGAGAAGCTCTGCGACAAGGTAGCCATCATCAAGCAGGGCAGACTGGTGAAGGCCGGGACCATGGAAGAGGTCAAGGGGGACGACAGCCTGGAAGAGGTCTTCCTGGAACTGGAGGAAGAGTGAGATGCTGAAGGTCCTGCTGAAAAAACAGCTGGCGGAGGTCTTCAAGGGTTATTTCTACGATGCGAAGAAAAACCGGATGCGCTCCAAGGGAGCCGTGATCGCCTGGTTCGTCTTCTTCGGCGTCATCATGATCTGCATCCTGGGCGGCATGTTCACCGCCCTCTCCCTCAGCCTCTGCGGCGGGCTGACCCAGGCAGGCGTGGGCTGGCTGTATTTCCTGCTGATGGGCGGGATCGCGGTCATCCTCGGCGCTTTCGGCAGCGTGTTCAACACCTATTCCGGCCTGTATCTGGCCAAGGATAACGACCAGCTCCTCTCCCTGCCCATTCCCGTGCGCACCGTCATTACTGCCCGGCTGGTGAATGTCTACCTGATGGGGACCCTGTACTCGTCCATGGCCCTGCTCCCCGCCCTGATCGTCGGCTGGGCGGTGGCCGGGGCGACGGCGGCCCGGGTGATCTGCGGGATCCTCCTGTTCCTCATCGTGTCTTTCCTCGTCCTCATTCTCTCCTGCCTGCTGGGCTGGGTGGTGGCGAAGATCAGCGTCAAGCTGAAGAACAAGAGCTTTATCACCGTTCTGGCTGCCCTGGTATTCATCGCCGCCTACTACTTCATTTATTTCAAGGCGAACTTCCTGATCCGGGATATGCTGACGAACGCGGCAGTTTACGGATCCCGGATCAAAGGGGCAGCCCATGTTCTTTACCTCTTCGGCCGGATCGGCGAAGGGGACTGGCTCAGCACGGTTCTCTTCACCGTTGT
>JAEEGI010005884.1_pt1 | contig 27965 bp, 15 predicted proteins | sample 8958751 | NCBI WGS metagenome assembly JAEEGI01 (sample SAMN16246545, study PRJNA631951) | gut metagenome | biome: gut microbiome; feature: rumen; material: KS-attached | host: Bos | place: Iran: Karaj | collected 2018-10 | reverse complement strand
ATAGACGTAGATGGTGCCTGTGGCGTCGACGAGGTCGAAGTTGCCGTACTGCGTGTTGGTGATGTTGCTCACCTTACCCGTGAGGCGATAGGTGGTGTTGGGATCGGCCTTCGAAAGGAAGTCGGCAATGGTAATCTGCTCGACTGTACCCGGACCGGGCACATCGCCACCCGAGCCGCCGCTGATGTACTGGGCGTTCTTGATCTGCGGACTGTCGTTGTAGGTGGTGTACTTGCCCTCCAAGGTGATCTCGTCGCCCTCCTTGATGCCAAGGCTCTCGAAGTTCTTGGGGTTGCCGTCCTTGTCGAGCAGGCCATAGATGTAGATGCTGCCTGTGGCATCGACGAGGTCGAAGTTGCCGTACTGCGTGTTGGTGATGTTGCTTACCTTACCCGTCAGACGATAGGTGGTGTTGGGATCGGCCTTCGAGAGGAACTCGGCAATGGTGATCTGCTCGGCAGGAGTAGATGGGCCAGGGCCATCACCGCTGCTGACGTGGCTGATGTACTGGGCATTGGCAATCTCGGCCTTTCCGTTGTAATCCTTGTACTTGCCTTCGAGGGTTACCGTATCGCCTTCCTTGATGCCGATGCTCTCGAACTTCTGGGCATTGCCATCCTTGTCGAGCAGGCCGTAGATATAGACGCTGCCTGTCTCATCGACGAGGTCGAAGTTACCATAGAGCGTGTTGGAGATGTTCTTCACCGTACCCGTCAGGCGATAGGTGGTGTTGGGATCGGCCTTCGAGAGGAACTCGCCGATAGTAATCTCTTCGGCGGGAGTGCCAGGCTGCGGATCGTCGTCAATGGGAGCAGTACCCTCCTTGATGGAGAATTCCTTGAGTTCCCAGGTCGAAGCCCTTTCGCTGGTGCACTGGTAGCGATAGGCGATATAGACCTTATCCTTGTTGAGCAGGGCTTCGGGCAGGCCAACGGTCTTGGCAGGATAGAAGTCCCACGTGTTGGTCGGACTTGCTTCGGGCTTGTAGTTGAGCTTGGTCCAGGTAGCCTTCGAAACATCGCCATCGTAGTCGGTCGATGCCCACATGGTGTGGTTGGCGAGGTCGGCAGCGCTGTTGGTGTAGCGGATGACGTGCTGCACGTCGATGACAACGCCGGAGCTGGTCTTGGTGTTGATGGCTGGCGAAACGAGCCAAGCGTCGGTCTCGGTGTAAGAGCTGTTGACGTAGCCCGATGCCTTGGCATAGGTGCTGCCGAGGCTCCAGTCGATACCCTTGACGGTGACAGCCTTGAAGTCATTGAGGCTGGCGCTGGTCCATGGCATTTCTTTGGTTTCACCCGTATCGACAGGCTCGTCGGGAGTCTCCTCGGGGATGCCGGCATAGATCATCAGGTTCTGGAGCTCCCAGGTGCTGACCTTCTTGAGGTCGGTGACCTGGTAATAGAATGCCACGTGCACATTGTCGCAGTTCTGGTATTCGGCAGGAATCTCGATGTCGCCGCTTCCATAGAGCGTCCAGTCGCTGTAGGGCGAAGCCTTTGGCTTGAAGTTGAGTTCCTTCCAGGTGGCAAGTGCGACGTCGCCATCGTAATCCTTGCTGACGAGCACCTTGTGGTTGGCTGCCAGTTCGGCGGCATTCATGCTGTTGGCATAGCGGATGGTGTAGTCGAAGTTGAGCACAAGGCTCTCGGTGGTGGCGGTGTAGAGCGCGGGGCTGATAAGCCACGACTGGGTGTAGTTGTACTCCTTCGTTCCATCGCCATCGGCATCGACATAACCTGTGATCTGCACGTAGCTTGAGCCTGTGCTCCAGCTGGCGATCGACGGGTAGTCGCTGGGGGTATAGATCTCGAATCCTGCACTCAGGTTGGCACTGGTGTAGGGAAGAATCGCGCCTTCGAAGTCAGGATTCGTGTCGTCGTTGAAGATGACCTCGTAGGGTGCCGGAACGTCCTCGCAGGCAGTGAGCGTCAGTCCAAGGAGTGCGGCAATCAGGATTGAAAACTTTTTCATATAGCGTATGTTTTAATAATCTTGTTACTGATGCTTCAAATCGGTGGTGTAGCGCAGATTCATCTGCCAGCCTGTGTAGTAGGACATCACACCGGTGTAGGTGCAGGTGTCGGCAGGCAGGCGCATGAAGGCGATGTCGTTCTGCGTGGAGGTTCGGATGGTCATCCACTTGCCCGTCTGATGAATGAACATCAGGGTGCGATCGACGCCGTAGCCCTGGTCCTCAAGCACCTCGGGTGCGAAGATCTTGGGCAGAGGCTCCTTGCCTTCGAGGAAGAGACCACTCTCGGCGATGTTGGCGTTGGCCTTGTACATCTCCTTGATGTATCCGCGAACGGTGCACAACTGGGGGCAGTAGCGGAAGTTCATGTGATTGGTGTTGCACAACCAGCGTTCGCCCTCCTCGTCGGTGTAGTCGATGGGCGTCAGCTCGGGAGCCTTGGGATCGGGCTGGCCGATGAGTTCGACGTTGGTACGCAACAGTTCGAAGAGGATGGGACCCAGGCGGTAGTTGCCCGTCGAACTGCCCGTGGTGATGACACTGGTCCAGTAGGGCTGTCCGATGCGGGGCATATAGCTGTAGTTGCCCAGGTAGAGACCCTTGAGGTTGACGCGCACGCGCTGTCCCATCTTGAAGTAGGGATAGAGGCACGAGTTCTTGATGGCGAGGATGATCGAGGCATCGGTTCCTGCTGCCTCGTCGATGTCGCGCAGCATGATGGTCTGGTAGAGGTTGCCGCCCTCATCGTTGGCACAAACCACGCCTTCGAAGACGACGTCCTTCTTGATCTGCGTCCACGTGTTGTTGTTGACGAAGTAGCTCGAATACTGCTCCTTCAGGGCGTAGATCGTGGTGTTGACGTCGGGCAGGCTTCCGCTGGGAGCCGTGACGCCGACCGATTCTGCAGACAATGCCCAGACGTTCGGGTCATCCACGTCTCCCGTGCAGGCACTGAGCGCAAAGGCTGCCAGCAGACCTGCCGAAAGGATTGAAAGATACTGTTTCATAGTCGTATGCATTTTTTAGAATCGGTAGCTTACATTCAAGTAGAAGTTGAATGCGTTGGCATAGTAATATTTGGGGTTCTTCGAGAAGAGATAGGTCTTCTGCTTGCCTATCTTCGGGTCGGAACTGAGGGTGTAGTAGTTGTCGTCGCGGTTCTGCTCGTAGCCACCGGTACGCAGGTCGGTGTTGTTGCTGATGTTCTGCAACTGGAGGTTGATGCTCATCGTCGAACGGTTCTTGAAGCGAAGCGACTTGCCGATCGATGCATCGAACATCCAGCCGCCGTCGTGCTTCTCCTGCTCGGCACCAAACGAACCCACGATGTTGCCATACTGGTCGAACACGACGCCACCATTCTCCTTCAGATGCTGACGGAAGGCATCGCGCTCCTCGTCGGTAGAGATTGGATACGTCTCGGTGGCGTAGGCCTTGGTGGTGAGGTAGGCACTCTGATTGTCGAAGACGAAGTTCTCGACGATGTTCGAAAGACGACGGTAGGGCGAGAAGCCTACATATACATTATTATAATAATTTGCATTGAACTCGAGGAACCAGTAGTTCTTGTTGTACTTCAGGCCCAGGTTGACGGCTGTGAGAGGTGTGGAGCCGACCTTCATGCCCTTGGCAAGAACGCGGAGGTTCTGGCTTTCGCCCGTCACCGGGTTCTTCCAAAGGTTCACCTTGGCATTGTCCTCCTGATTCATACCTTCGGTGTTGAGCTGTGCGTAGGGATTGTTGGTGTATTCGGCACCGCTCAGGGTTCCCATGGCGTGAATCGAAAGGTTCGACAGAATCTTGTACGACATGGCGAGTTCCACGCCGTAGTGCTGGCGACGAACCTTGCTCATGGTAAGATAGGTGAAAGCGAAGTTGGCATCGTTGTAGAACGCTGTCTGCTCGACACCGTCGATGAAGCGCGTATAGTAGGCGTTGGCCTTGCCGATGAAAGAAGCGCCAATCTGTACCATCCAGGTGACTTCGCCGCTCAGGATCGACTCGAGCTTCAGGTTGTCGACGTAGTTGTTCTGCACGCGGGGAGCCACGAAGGCGTTGCGTACCAACGGAGCCTTCTTCTCGGCACTACCGCCTATCGACAGGCGCTGACCAGCGATAGGAGTCCAAGCCAGCTGGATCTTGCCGCCACCGCCCAGGAAACGAGCCCAACCGCTCTTGCCGTAGGAGTTGTCGTGATAGCTGCCGTCCTGCTGCAGCACCTGACCCTGACCATTCTGCATCTTGCCGTCGCGCTGCATCTGCGTAGCCACCAGATGGGCACTCAGGTCGAGGTCCCAGGGGCCGCGCTGCACACCGTACTGTGCCCAAAGCTTTGCCATATCGACGTAGGTGTTGTAGTCGTAGCCGAAACGGTCGCCTTCCCTCACCTTGCGATTGGGGTTACGCATATCGCTCTGTGCCTGGATGGCATCGCGACCATAGTCGTTGATGGCATACTTATCGACATCGGTGAACCAGTTGCCGCCCAGCAGGTCGTCCATCGTCTTGTAATGGAGGCCGATGGTGTGGTTCAGATAAGCACCGGCCAGCAGCTTCTGGTTGCGTCCCATCGAGTGGGTCCAGGTGCTCGAGAGGGCCCATACGAGCTGATCGTTGTGACGACGCTCGAGATAATAGAGGGCGTCACCACCGAGGAGCGCATTCTGCTGATTCACAAGGTACATTCGGTCCCAGTTGATCTGACGATTGGCCTTCGACGAGGTCCAGAAGTCGTAGAGTGCGGTCCATTGCTCCCGAGCCTGCGGGTTGGACGACTGCCACTCGGTGCTCAAGTACTCAGGGTCGTAGACGTTGAAGATGCTCGATGGCAGATTCTTGTAGTAGTCGGGACGCGGGTCGTAGGCATCGCCCGACCAACCCAGCGCCGAAGAACTGTAGTTGGAGTACTTGAAGGCGCCCGTCGTCACCAGCAGGTTGCTTGCGTCGGGCTTCCAGTCCCACGTCACGACGAGCGTAGGCTCGAAATCCTTCACCACGCGGGCATTGCGCTTCTTGCCGTCCTGATAGCCCCAGTTGGAGTTGTAGTAATGGCTGTTGGCCAGCCAATAGACCTCTTCGGTGGAAGCACCCTGCTGTGCACGCTTGGTGGGTGCACCGAAGGTCGAGATAGCCAGGGAGTGACGATCCCAGCGCTTTTCGGCGCCGAGGTAGTAGGAGAACGAATCGTAGAACGTGCCTTCGATGACACCTTCATCGGCCCAGCGATAACCAATCGAGCCTGCAAAAGCCCATCCGCGAGCCATCACACCCGTACCGAAGGTATAGATGGCACGTGTCTTGTAGTTGCGGTTGCACGCCGTCAGGGTGAACTTCTGTCCCTTGGCCACGTGCGAGGCACGCAGGTTGATGTTGTCGCCACCACCGATGCCGGTCACGCCAAACGAGTTGTTCTCGTAGCCCGTCGAGCCTTCCTTCGACCTGGTCAGGTCGTTCAGACCGCCCAGCAGGCTGTAGTTATAGCGCCCCAGCTCCAGATCGTTGAACTCCAACCCGTTGAGGAACGTGGTGGAGTACATATTGTCGAGCGCACGCACCCTGAAGCGCATCGCGCTCCACTTGAACCCCACCTGCGACAAGTAGGGGTCATTGTTCGACGAAGCGACATTCGAGATAGTCTGGGCAGCATCAACATCATCGTCGAGCTGTGACTCGGTGAACGAGAAGTCGTTGCTGTCATCCTCCGTCGCCTGCGCCTCGGTAACCTCCGTGCCGGTAACCACCTGGGGCGTCGTCTGCCCCATCAGTCCCATCACGGCAAGTGCCCAGGTCGCAGCTGTCAGTGTTACAACTTTGCTCATGATATGTTTTTTTAAAGTAGGTATTTTCTGGTTTCGTTATTTCGGTATTACGTTCTCTCGGTATTGTTTGCTATAAGATGTTTTTCACCCATGTGCAATTCACGTACTAATCTGTGTGCAAAGATAGCATTTTTTTGTAAAACGTACAAAAATAATCCGAAAAATTCGTTATTTTTGCGAAAAAGTACCCACTTTTTTGCTTACTTTGCAAAAAATACACTATCTTTGCATCGTAAACTCCACGATGTGCCGCCCCAACGGCCCGCGGAGAGCGTTTTTTCTGACCATAAACTATCTTGACATGAAACGACCCGTCATCCTCACCCTCCTCCTTTCGCTGGCCATCCTCATGCCTTCGCTGGCACAGAAGGACCATTCCCAGCAGGCCGAGAAACGCTATGGCATGTATGCCATTGCCTTCTACAATCAGGAGAACCTCTTCGACACTATCGACGACCCGCTCATCCACGACGAGGACTTTCTTCCAGGCTCCTCCTACGGATGGAACGGCATGAAGTACCGCCGCAAGGTGCGCAACATGAGCACGACCCTTGCATCCATCGGCGTTGACAAGGGTCTGAAGTACGGCGCCGCCGTCATCGGCCTTGCTGAGGTCGAGAACCGCAACGTAGTCGTGGATCTGACGAAAAGCGATGCGCTGCGCGAACGTGGCTATCGCGTCCTCCACTTCGACAGCCCCGATGCACGTGGCATCGACTGCGCCATGCTTTACAATCCCCGCTACTTCCAGCTCGAGGACTCGCTCTACGTCTATTACATCTATCCCGAACCGGGCTCGAACGACTGGCTTGGCTTCCACCAGGATCCCGTGACGCATGAGATTACCCCTCGTCCCCTCTTCGGCGACGTTTCGCACAAGACACGTGGCTTCCTCGTGGGCATTGGCACCATGGCCGACGAAAAGATGGCCATCATCGTCAACCACTGGCCCAGCCGTGGTGTAGAAAGCTGGGCACGCGAACAGGCCGCCGCCCAGGTGAAGCGCCTCACCGAAGCCCTGCAGCTTCGTTATCCAGGCATCAAGGTGGTCATCATGGGTGACCTCAACGACGACCCCGACAGCCCATCGATGGCCAAAGCCCTGGGCTGCAAGTATGCCACCAAGGACGTGAAGTCGAGCGCCGACATCTTCAATCCCTGGAAGTACATGCTTCGCAAGGTCGGACAGGGCACCCTGCTCTACGACGGCAAGTGGAACCTCTTCGACCAGATTGTCATAACCGGCAACATGGTTGACCACAAGACTCCGCTCCGCAAAGCCAAGCCCAAGATGAGCGACCTCGACGTCTCGGGCGGACTAACGTTCTACTTCGGAGAAGTCATCATCCGCGACTATCTTATCACTCCTTCCGGCCGCTACAAGGGCAGTCCTCTGCGTACCACTTCGAGCGGCGTCTGGAACGATGGTTACTCCGACCACTTCCCCACCTGCATCTATCTCGTCAAGGAAATTAAGTAATGCGCATCGACATCATCACCGTGCTGCCAGAACTGCTCACCGGTCCTCTCGACCAGAGCATCATCAAGCGAGCACAACAGAAAGGCTTGGCCGAAATACACATCCACAATTTGCGCGACTGGTCCACCGACCTGCGCCATCGTCGCGTCGATGACTATGCCTTCGGAGGCACAGCCGGTATGGTTATGCAGTGCGAACCCATCGACCGCTGCATCAGCGACCTCTCCTCGCAGCGCCACTACGACGAGGTCATCTTTGTCACACCCGACGGCGAGACGTTCAACCAGCACATCGCCAACGACCTGTCGATGAAGGAAAACCTCATCATCCTCTGCGGACACTACAAGGGCATCGACTACCGCATTCGCGAACACCTCATCACCCGCGAGATATCGATCGGTGACTATGTGCTGACCGGTGGCGAACTGCCTGCCGCCATCATCGCCGATGCCGTGATTCGAGTTCTTCCTGGTGCCATCGGCGACGAGCAGTCGGCCCTCAGCGACTCGTTCCAGGATGACCTCCTTGCACCACCCGTCTATACCCGTCCAGCCGACTACAAGGGCTGGAAGGTACCCGACATCCTCCTCAGCGGCCACGAACGCAAGATTCGCGAATGGGAGCACGAACAAGCCCTCGAACGCACCCGCCGCTTACGCCCCGACCTATTGAAAGAAGAATAAAAAAATGTCTCAACTCACCCAAGAAATAAACAAAAGGCGAACATTCGCCATCATCTCACACCCCGACGCCGGCAAGACAACCTTGACCGAGAAACTCCTCCTATTCGGTGGAGCCATCCACGTCGCTGGTGCCGTCAAGAGTAACAAGATCAAGAAAACAGCCACCTCCGACTGGATGGAGATCGAGAAGCAACGTGGCATCTCGGTAGCCACCTCTGTCATGGCCTTCGACTATGCCTGCACCTCGCAGAGCACCCTCCCCGGTGTGGAAAGCGACGGACAGGAGCATCAATACAAGATCAACATCCTCGACACCCCGGGTCACCAGGACTTTGCCGAAGATACCTACCGCACCCTCACAGCCGTCGATAGCGTCATCATCGTCATCGACTGCGCCAAGGGCGTCGAGACGCAGACGCGCAAGCTTATGGAGGTCTGCCGCATGCGCAACACCCCCGTCATCGTCTTCATCAACAAGATGGACCGCGAAGGCAAGGATCCCTTCGACCTCATCGACGAAGTGGAGAAGGAACTCAAGATCACCTGCCGTCCACTCACCTGGCCCATCAACATCGGCGAACGCTTCAAGGGTGTCTATAACCTCTTCGAATCGTCGCTCAACCTCTATACACCCAGCAAGCAGACCATCTCGGAGAGCGTAGCCATCGAGAGCCTTGACGACCCGATGCTCGACGAACGCGTCGGCGAACGCGATGCCGAGAAACTGCGCGAAGACGTCGAACTGCTCAGCGGTGTCTATCCCGACTTCGACAAGCAGGCTTACCTCGACGGACAACTGGCCCCCGTCTTCTTCGGTTCGGCACTCAACAACTTCGGTGTGCGCGAACTGCTCGACTGCTTCTGCCAGATTGCCCCATCTCCCAAGCCAACCAAGACGGTGGAGCGCATCGTGCAGCCCGAAGAACAGGAGTTCGCAGGCTTCGTGTTCAAGATCCATGCCAACATGGACCCCAACCACCGTTCGTGCATCGCTTTCGTCAAGGTTTGCTCAGGCAAGTTCGAACGCGGCGTCTATTACAAGCATGTTCGCCTCGGTCAGAAGATGCGCTTCTCGGCGCCTACCTGTTTCATGGCACAGAAGAAGGAGGTCGTCGATGAATGCTGGCCCGGCGACATCGTAGGTCTGCCCGACAACGGCGGCACGTTCAAGATCGGCGATACCCTCACCAGCGGCGAAGACCTCCACTTCACCGGCATCCCATCGTTCTCGCCCGAACTGTTCATGTACATCGAGAATGCCGACCCCATGAAGGCCAAGCAGCTCGCCAAGGGCATCGACCAGCTTATGGACGAAGGCGTGGCACAGGTCTTCACCAATCAGTTCAATGGACGCAAGGTTGTCGGAACCGTCGGACAACTGCAGTTCGAAGTCATCCAGTATCGCCTGGAGCACGAATACAACGCCAAGTGCCGCTGGGAGCCTATCCGACTCTACAAGGCCTGCTGGATGCAGACCGACGACGAAGAACAGCTGCGCGACTTCAAGCGTCGCAAGATGCAGTTCATGGCCACCGACAAGGATGGCCGCGATGTCTTCCTTGCCGAATCGGGCTACGTCCTCTCCATGGCTCAGCAGGACTTCCCACATATCACGTTCCATTTCACTTCGGAATTCTAGAATATCTAGACAAAGTTATTTCTTTCTATGAAAGTATGCTATATCGTGGCCATGCGGGCTGAAGCGCAGCCCTTCATCGAGCACTATGGCGTCCAGTTGCTCGAAGGGTTCTTTGCACCCCTCCCCTGTCTCTGCTATCATGCGAATGTCAATGGATCCGAACTCTACATCGTTTTGAACGGAGAGCAGCATGGCTCCGACCTGGTGGGATGTGAAGCAGCTTCGGTAGCCACCTTGGCAGCCATCCAGAAGATACAGCCCGACCTTGTCGTCAACTCGGGTACTTGTGGAGCCTTCGGCTGCAATGGTGCCAATATCGGCGACGTTTATCTTGGCAGCGGCGTGATGTTCCACGATCGCCGTGTGCCCGGCGATGACGAATGGGGTACGCAAGCCCTCGGCAACTATCCCGTCTGGGAAGGCACAGCTGACCTTGCCCAGCGTCTTGGCTTCAAACTCGGCAAAGTCACCACGGGCTCGTCGCTCGATATGCAGCCTTGCGATGAGGAGATCATCCGACAGAACCATGGAGAGCTGAAGGACATGGAGGGCGCAGCCATCGCCTTCGTCTGCTCGCTCTTCAAGATCCCCATCCTCTTCGTCAAGTCGGTCACTGACCTCTGCGACAGCGGAGCCGCTACCTACGAAGAGTTCTCCAAGAATCTCGCTCTTGCCTCCGAAAGACTTCGCCAGGCCAACGTTCGCATCATCGATGCATTGACTTGATTGATAATTCGGTCTTTCCGGTGTGCCGGCATTTCGGTATTTCGGAATAACGAAATAACGAAATAACGCCGTTACGGCATAACGGATTAAAGACATAACTAAACCCCTAAAACTATAAAACCATGGCAACTCCCCACATTTCCGCTCCCGATGGCGCATTTGCCAAGACCGTCCTGATGCCAGGTGATCCACTGCGCGCCAAGTTCATTGCTGAAACATTCCTCGACGATCCACAAGTCGTCACATCAGTCCGCAACATCCTCGGTTTCACCGGCTACTACAAGGGCGTTCGCGTTTCCGTTATGGCCAGCGGCATGGGCATTCCCAGCATCGGCATCTATTCGTACGAACTTTACAACGGTTACGGTGTTGAAAACATCATCCGCATCGGTTCGGCAGGCAGCTACGTTGACCACCTCGACGTGATGGATGTTGTCCTTGCCAAGGCTGCCTACAGTGACAGTTCCTACGCACGTGTCCTCAACGGCTACCGCAGCAAGAAGATCAAGCCCAGTCCCCTCATCAACGCTGTGATCATGCAGAAGGCTCACGAACTCGGCATCGACTGCAAGGAAGTCCTCGTTCATTCGAGCGACGTCTTCTACGGCCAGAAGCCCTGGCAGGAAATAGCTGAGCACTCCGGCTCGGAATGCGTCGAGATGGAGAGCTTCGGCCTCTTCCACAACGCCAATATTCTGGGTAAGCAGGCCGCCTGTCTGCTCACCATCAGTGACAGCTTCGTCGATCACGTTGAGCTCTCCGCCGAAGAGCGCCAGACTTCCTTCAAAACCATGATGACGCTTGCCCTCGAGGCAGCCATCGTGCTCTAAGCGTTCTTGTCGCACACAAATGCAACCCGCTACCGAACGTCTTTGGAACAGCAACTACTGGAAGGTGATGATAGCCAACTTCACGCTGTCGTTTTCCTTCTATCTGCTCACACCCCTGCTACCGCTTTATCTGAGCGAGACATACGGCACAACCAAGGACATGATTGGAGTGGTGCTCTCGGGCTATACCGTCACTGCCCTCCTCGTACGACCGTTCAGCGGGTTCGTAGTCGATAGCTTTTCGCGCAAGCGTGTGCTCCTCATAAGCCTCTTTGCCTACTTCATATGTTTCGGCGGCTATATTGTCGCCGGAACCTTGTTGTGGTTTGCCATCGTCCGAACGCTCCATGGAGCGCCTTTTGGTGCCTCATCGGTGTCCAATAGTACTGTGGCCATCGATGTGTTGCCGTCCAGCCGGCGCAACGAAGGCATCGGCTACTACGGCCTGAGCAACAACGTAGCCACTGCCATCGCTCCCTCGGTAGGCATCTTCATCTACCGTTATGCCCACAACTTCGACCTGCTCTTCTGGCTGGCATTCCTCGTTGCAGGCCTTGGCTTTGCGGTCGATGCCACCGTCAAACTGCCCAAGCGAGCCATAGCCACGGGCAAACGTCCCCTTTCGCTCGACCGCTTCTTCCTCCTAAGCGGCTGGCTCATCGGGCTCAACTTCATCTTCTTTGGCATCTGCTTCGGCGTGCTCAGCAACTACCTCGCCATCTACGGGAAGGAGACGATGGGCATCACCAGCGGCACGGGCACGTTCTTTATGCTGCTCTCCATCGGACTGATTCTCTCACGTCTGCAGGGAGGAAAGATGCTGCGCCAGGGAAGGCTCATCTACAATGCAGGCATCGGCATCCTCACCTCCACCGTCGGATATCTGCTCTTCGTCGCTTGTCCCAATATGGTGGGCTATTATGGTGCCGCCATCCTCATCGGCCTTGGCAATGGCCATCTTTGGCCTGCCTTCCAGAACATGATCATCGGCGTAGCCACCAACGACCAGCGAGGCACAGCCAACTCCACTCTCCTCACCAGCTGGGATCTTGGTATCGGTATCGGCATTCTCCTTGGCGGCTCTATCGTCGAGTATTTCAGCTATGCTGCTGCGTTCTGGTGGATTGCCATCGTGCACTGTGTTGGCGCCCTCCTCTTCTTCCTCGCCACACGCACCTCCTTCTACAGCCATCGAGTTGTCCGACAAGGTTGACAACTTACACATATTTTAATATAGTTATTTGCGCTGTCCATGAAACTGCATCTATTGACAACTGCGTTGATTCTGGCTGCTGTCTTCGACTCTTCGACCCTGGCAGCACCATCAACTATGTCCTTAGCAGCACTCCCCTCCTACCGCATCATAAAGGAGCTCGACGAACTTCCCTTCAAGGAAGTCACCGACCTCGTTTACGACAGCGATGGTCTGCTGTGGATGGCCACGCGCAATGGACTTTACTGCTACGACAACTATCGTATTCGTCCTTATCGTCGCGATGGGCGTCACCCCGATATGCTTTCCGACAATGAGGTGAAGCGCGTGACCGAAGACCGCCAGCAGCGCATATGGATAGCCACCGCACAAGGTTTGGACCGATTGGACAAGCAGACGGGACACATCGAGCACCTTGTTCCGACGAAAAGCCAGATACGTGGCATCACAGAACTCATGGTGACACGTGAGGGAACCATTTGGGTGGCTTCAGATGACGGATTCTTCTATTATCTGCCCGACGACGATGTGCCTCATCACGTTCGCATCCTCAATAATCGAGGTGAACCGATCAGATACAGCCAGTGCATGATGGAGGACCACCGAGGGCACATCTGGCTGGGCACCTGGGCCGACGGACTGTTTCGCTACGATCCACACAGCGGCGAGATAATTCAATATCCCCAGATGAACAGCCGAAACTCCGCCCACGTGCTGCTTGAGGACGACCACAAGCGCATCTGGGTAGCAGGATGGGCCAGTGGCATCCATGTGCTCGAGAATGCGTGGGATATGAACCGCCTATCCTGGAAGACCTTTACGGAACCCGACCTGATTGGCGATATCACTTACAGTATGACCTTCGATGCCGAACGTCATCAGATCCTGATAGGCTCATCCCGTGGTATGACCATTGCCGACACCGAGCGCATCGGGGCATTCCACAAACTCACAGATCCGAACGACGGACATCCCATTCCTGGCGTGGAGATCACAGGCATTGAGCAAAGCAAGGATGGGCAAACATGGGTCAGCATGATCGGTCAAGGCGTAGCTGCCATCGAACCTGACCAAGCGCATTTCGGACATTCCACGCTCGAGAGTTCGCGCAAATACTTCAGGACCTCTTCCGTCAGAAGCATCTATGCCGATCGTCATCAGCGCCTTTGGCTTGGCATCGGTACGCAAGGACTCGCCGTGCAGGATCTGAAGACAGGCAAGACCTACAACTGGAACGAAATACCAGCCCTGAGCCGGACACACCAGACCATGTCGACGGTCTATGCCATCACTGAGACTTACGATGGGCACATCTGGGTGGCCAATTTCAGTTCCGAGATTATGGAGATAGTACCGCCAAAAGAGGGCGAGGACATTCGCAAGCTCACAGCTACCATCTATCAATCGGCCTCTACTCCATTTGCTCCGTCCGACCGTATCTTCACACTCTTTGAAGACCGTAATGACAACCTTTGGATTGGCGGCACGGGAGGTGCCGTGATGCGTCGTCCGGATGGCTCCATCCTCCGTCTAGATACCGTGCAGATGGACCCGAAGCACAAGATGAAGGACCTTGAAGTTCAACGTATTGCTCAGAGTTCCGACGGCAGTCTGCTGCTGGCAGCCCTCCATGCCGGCGTCTATCGTATGACGAGACGTGATGGGAAATGGGGCGTAGAATGCTTCAATGCAGAGAACGGAGGCATCGGCGACAACGAGATACAAAGCCTCTGTCTCGATAAGCAGGACAGACTATGGGCTGGCTCGAAGAACGGTGACCTCTACGTGCTCTACCCAGGCAGCAAGCGTTTCCGTTCGGTGAAGGAGGACTGGCATCTGCCCGGAGCCTCGATCAACTTCATCATCGAAGACCGACGCACCATGCCTACCCGTGAAGGCCAGCACAGCCTCTGGGTTGGAACCAACGAGGGTTTGCTCCAAATCATCACGAGTCTCGACCTTGCGACCACACGCGTCATTCATTACAATGAAGAGGATGGCCTGCTCGACAACTATCTAATCCGAAGTTCTGCCACTTCCGACTACGATGGCAACATCTACTTCGGCACACATCACGGCTACAATTTCTTCAATGCTGAGCAGCTTGCTCAAGACAAGGAACGCAAACATCGTGTATCCATCAGCGAACTGCTCGTGGAGGACACGCCTTGGCAGGAACTGCCCGCAGAGGAAAAGAGCAAGATCTCAGATTTTGACCCAAGATACACCAAGAAGCTGACCTTCACGCACAAACAAAGCCAATTTACCCTGGAATTTGCTCAAACAGGCTTCACACACAAGAAGGAAATACAATTCGCCTACAAGCTCGACGGCTATGATGAAGGGTGGCGCTATGCATCGGGCAACCTTCCGCAAGCCAGTTACAGCAACCTGCCCGCAGGAGACTATACCTTCATGCTTTGCAGCGCTCACCACACCTATTCGGGTGGAAGCAACAATCCCACCAACGATGAAGACGTGCTCAAAGTTGACATCCGCATACTTCCCTCCTGGTGGGAGACAAACACGGCCAAGCTGATTTATGCGATATTGGGCATCCTTGCCGTATTGCTTCTACAGAAAGGCTTCCGTTTGCTGAAAGCTCGTTATAAGCATCTCTTGGTACGTGCACGAGAACGTGCCGCCATCCGCAAGGGAGAGATCATTCTCAAACCCGGCAAACCCGATGTCACCGATGCTGACAAGGACTTCATCAACCGAGCCATCGCCTGCATCAACAATCACCTGAGTGACCCAGACTACGACCAGCAGAGTTTCCTCGATGATATGGGCGTGTCGAAAGCTACTTGTTTCCGCAAACTCAAGGCCATGACCGGACAGAGCTATACCAACTTCGTCCGCGACATCAAGATGAAGGCTGCCATGAAACTGCAGCATGAGAATCCCAACATCCGAATCTCCGATTTGGCCTATGCTGTAGGTTTCAGCGATCCGAAATACTTCTCTGCCTGTTTCAAGAAGTACTTTGGCAAGCTTCCTTCTGAAATTTCCGATGATAAGCGAGACAATAACCCCGAAAAATAAGGGCATCCATAACATCCCCACGTTTCACGGCTAAAATCAGTTCATTTTTCACATATTTTAGGTTCTTGAAACAATTTTCTACCTAATTGTAACAATAATTTCCTAAAAAAATAATATTAAGCCTACCTTTGCACCCGAAAATGAAGGTAGGCCTAATTATTTGCATATACAATAAGTCAACAATGCAGAGGCTGCACATTATTATATATAGTTATAACGTGAGATACACCACATATTAATTATTAACCAAAACAAAAACAAAGCAACATGATGAACAACATGCTCAAAACAGTGTTAGTAGGCTCGGCATTCATCTGCCTTAGTCTATCAACACTCAGTAGCACCGTTCAAGCAGCCCAGCCCGCTCTTCCTCAGCCTGCTCAAACTGGCAAGTTCGTGACTGGTACTGTTGTGGATTCGATGGGAGACCCCATACCTGGTGCAACTGTATTAGTTAAAGGTACTACAATTGGTACCACGACAGACATTGACGGCAACTTCTCCGTTGATCCCAAGGGCAATTCCACCTTAGTCATCTCGTTTATTGGCTATGCTACACAGGAGATTGCCGCTTCCGGAAACAATCTCAAGATCGTCCTTGCCGATGATGCCGAACTCCTTCAGGAAACCGTTGTTGTCGGTTACGGCAGTATGCGTAAAAAGGACTTGACCGGTTCTGTTGTACAGATTCGTGCCGACAAACTCGCCGATGAGAATCCCGGCACAGTACAGGACCTTCTCCGTGGACAAGCTGGTCTCCAAATCGGTTACGATGCATCTGCCAAGGGTGGAGGTGCAAGCATCCAGCTTCGTGGTCAAAACTCTCTCTACACCTCCGACAACCACAACTCTCCACTCATCATCCTCGATGGCATGGCATTCTACGGAGAACTATCAGAGATCAACCCCGATGACATTGGTCAGATTGACGTATTGAAGGACGCCTCATCGGCTGCCATCTATGGCGCCAAGGCTGCCAGTGGCGTCATCATCATCACCACCAAGAAAGGCAAACAGGGCAAACCGGTCATCAACGTCAGCGCAAATATTGCTGCCAATCAGAAATCTGCATTCCGCGACGTGTATGACGGAGACGGATATATCAAGTTCCGTGAAGATTGGTACAAGGCTCAGACCTATGGCTATCGCGAAGATGGCTCATGGGGCTACTACAGCAAATCGAGCGGCATACCAGAAGGTTATTATGATTTCGACAATCGCTCGTCTTACAGCAACTGGGCTACCACCGGCCCTAAAGTTGCAGGTTCCGGCGAAAGTGATCAGTCGCTCTATGCACGCCGACTCCTCCTCGACGAAGCAATCAATGTGTACAATAACTACCTTCTCGGCAAGACCTATGACTGGTATGACGAGACCTTCCGCACTGGTATAAACCAAGATTACAATGCCAGCATTTCTGGTGCTACAGATGTCGCAAACTACTACCTTTCGGCAGGCTTCCTTTCCAACGAAGGTGCTGTTCGCGGCAATGACTACAAGTCCTTCCGTTCGAACATGAAGATCAACTCTAAGATCACCAGCTGGCTCGAACTCGGTGCTAACGTCAATTTCCAGAGCCGTACCGACGGCGACATCCAGGTACCACTTGGAACCAACTACTGGGACACTAATATGCTCCGCAATGCTCCATTCGCTCCTATCAAGGACGATGACGGGAAATATATCCAGTACCCAATGAACGGTACTCCAACCAATGGTGGCTACAACTATGGATTTGAGCGTCAGTATCAAGACCTCCAGAGCGGTTATATTGTATTGAATTCAATCTTTAATGCAAAGATCACCCTCCCTGCCGGCTTCACCTATTCGTTCAACTTCTCTCCACGCCTGCAGTGGTATCACAATAACTATTTCACCTCTGCCGACAAGCCGAATGCCAACAAGGCAGACACCGGTGTGGATCGCAAGAATGGTCGTCGCTATGACTGGTCACTCAACAACACCATCACATGGGATCGCACTTTCGACAAGCACCACTTCACAGTAACTCTCGTACAAGAGTCTGAGGAGCGTCAAGCTTGGGCTACCAACGTCTATGCCCGCAACATCTCCCCCACCGATGCTCTCGGGATGCACTACATTGATGGCGCCGACAAGACTTCCAGTTCATTCGACAGCTATGACAGTCATTCAACTGCTGCAGCTTACCTTGGCCGTATCTTCTACGGATATAATGACCGCTATATGCTCACAGCCACTCTTCGTCGAGATGGTTACTCAGCTTTCGGACAGAACAATCCTTGGGCCAACTTCTGGTCGGTAGGTGCCAGCTGGGTATTCTCGGAAGAGAAATTCATGGAAGGCCTCGACTGGCTCGACATGGGCAAGCTCCGTGTTTCTTACGGCACAAATGGTAACCGCTCCCTGAGCGACACTTACCTCGCCCTCTCCAACCTCGCCAATGGCGGCACCCAAGTGTATTATGTAGGAAACAGCACAGAAGCCATGAAGGCCCTCAGCATGTCTCGCCTCGGCAATCCTAACCTCGAATGGGAGAAGACCACTTCATACAACGTGGGTATCGACTTCGCAGTACTCAGCAATCGTCTCTCCGGTAGCATCGAATACTACTACAAGAAGACCCACGACATGATCATGAGCCAGCGTCTTCCCAACTTCTCAGGCTTCAGCAGCATCACCACCAACCTTGGACAGGTCAACAACCAAGGTTTCGAAATCACCCTCAACTCAACCAACTTCAAGACCAAGGACTTCGAGTGGAACACATCCGTAGGATTCTCCTGGAACATCAACCGCATCAAGCATCTCTACTATGACTACGACGAGAATGGCAAGGAGAACGACGATACCACCAACGGCTGGTACATCGGCAAACCTATCGGCGAAATCTGGACCTGGGAGACTGATGGCATCTGGCAAATCAACGAAGCTGAGGAGGCCGCAAAGGTCGGACAGAAGCCTGGTGACCCCAAGGTGATCAACCACTGCACTGAAGACGACAACAACGGAGTGCCTGTCTATAATGACAAGGATAAGGTTTTCCTCGGAACTACCAATCCTCCCATCTATTGGAACATGCGTAACGAGTTCCGTTATCGTGACTTCACACTCTCATTCTCAATGTATTCTTACGCAGGTCACAAGAGCAGAGAGACCACTTATCTTAACAACGACAACTCTGGTTCAATGATGACCAACTGTAACAATGCATACACCAAGGAGTACTGGACACCCGAGAACCCATCCAACACCTACGCTCGTCTGGATGCAACAAGCCCCAATGGTGCTACAGCTTATCGACTCCACAACCGCACATTCGTGCGCTTCGACAATGTAACTCTTGGTTATACCGTTCCCAAGCAGTGGACTGAGAAGGCTCAGATCCAGAAGCTCCACATCACTCTTGGTGTCAAGAACATCGGCACTATCGACAGTTGGGAGTATGGCGATCCTGAAACAGGAGGACTTGCTACCCGTACCTTCAACCTCGGTTTAAACATTACTCTCTAAATGCTGAATACGATTATGAAAAGATATATCAATAAATTCATGCTGGCTGGCGCATCACTTTCGATGCTGGTAATGGCGGGTTGCTCGGATTCTTACTTGGAGCCAGACCCCATGTCATTCTATGAGCCCACAGCAACCTATACCAACGAGGCTGGCCTCCAATCGGCCATGGCCATGTGCGACCGCCATCTGTTGACCATCCTTATTGATGGCAACTGGAACCATGTTTCCCTTTCCTCAAATTACATGATGAGTGATATCGGCCTTTACGCCAAGACCGATATGGGCGATGGTTTCCAAGACAATTTTGCCGAGAAACTTACTCCGACCACTGGCTTGTCAGGAGGTGGTGACGGCAATGCCTTCCAGCGCTTCTGGGATCAAGGCTTTACAGGTGTAAAGTATGCCAATACCGTCCTCAACTACATTGACAATGTCGAGGGACTTGACGATGCTACACGCAATGCCTACAAGGGACGTGCCTACTTCCATCGCGCCAATATGTACTATCATCTCGTTCTTCAGTTTGGCGATATTCCTTTGGTAACAAAGATTATCTCTGTGCCCAAGCAGAACTATCACTCGACCTCCAAGGAGGCAATCTTCCAGATGTTGGTACACGACCTTGAATTTGCAGTTCAGAACGTTCCTTCGCAAAAGGATATGTCATACGTCGGCATGGTGAACCAGGAAGCTTGTATGCTCCTGTTGGCAAAGTGCTATCTCGTAACCGGCGATTATGCAAAAGCACAGTCCGTTTGCGACGACCTGATTAACAATCATGGTCTTGCCCTCATGACCCAACCTTTCGGAACCTGGATGCCTTCTGGCAACGAAGACACCTGGAAAATCACACGTAACGTCATTTGGGACCTCAACCGCCCAGAGAACGTATGCGACCCTGCCAACACCGAGATGATTATGCCAATCCTCAACTTCAACGAGGAGCGCCATGTCAACTACATGCTGATGCGCAGCCATGGTGTTCACTGGAGCAACAGCGTAATTCGCGACCCAGCAGGTATGGCTTCTCCCAACAGCAACTATACCGGCAACAACGCCAACTTCCGTACCGAAAACGACTGGGTAAGCGTCATCGGTCGTGGCATTGGTGTATTCCGCACATCACCATATTATAATAAGGGCATTTGGATCTACGATGGTGAAGAAGACACACAAGACCTGCGCCACAACCGTACAATGGGCAACTGGGTAGAGATGGAGGACATCCGCTATAACAATCCCAACTCGGTATATTACGGCAAGAACATGCAGCTCTATGCTACTGAAGATTATGTTGATCCCAACACTGGCACCGTGGCAGTACATGCTGGTGATCTCCTTTGCTCCGACACCATTCGCAGCTGGTATCCGATACCTCTTTACAAGTACTATATCTATCAGCATAACTTCTACGAGAACCGTGCTACTGAAAACCAGTTGAACGGTGCACAGAATACTAACGACTGTGCCAACCTTTATCTCTTCCGTCTTGCCGAAGCATATCTTGTTCGTGCTGAGGCCAAGTTCTATCAAGGCAACGCTACTGGTGCAGCTCAGGATGTTAATGTCATCCGTGCCCGTGCCAATGCCAAGAAGATGTTCACCTCCGTTACCATCGGCGACATCATGGCAGAACGTGCTCGTGAACTTTATATTGAGGAGTGGCGTCAGTCAGAAATGGTTCGTGTAAGTTGGTGCCTTGCTAAGAGCGGCCGTCCTGATGAATGGGGTAACACCTACGACATCAACACATGGGACAAGCAGTCGGGCACAGCAATCTACGCCAAGGGAGAAGTTCCTTCCGATGGCAGCTATTGGTACAAGCGTTGCATCGCCTACAACATCTTCAACCACGGTGGCATCGTGTCCAATTCGCGCGAATGGAACTTCAAGATTGACAAGCGAAACATCTTCTGGCCGGTTCCAAACTCTGCCATCACCGCCAACACGAATGCTGACCTTCGTCAAAACTACGGATATGATGGCTATGACGAAAATGTAGCCATGTGGACCAACTGGGAAGATGCAGTGGCTGACGAAACCAACACCGAGAACTAATTGTCTCAAAATCGGAATAGTTTAATAATATGTGTGTAATCGGGAGAGGTGTCATGCGAGGCAATGCCCTCCAAGGCACCTCTCCTTTTCACAACTCTTATAATATGAAAAAACACAACATTTTGCTCTCTGCCATCCTTCTCGTTCTGATGTTGGTGGCTGTTCCCGTCTCAGCAAAGAAGAAGGTTGTAAAGACTCCTTCCGACCGTGAGGTCTGGACTACCCTGCTCTATCGCATGGCGCAGCCCGTGCTCGAGCCGATGGCTGAGGGACGTCTGCAGCAAGTGATGACCTACGAGAACGGCAATCTTGAAGTGTCCCCCACTTGGGATGGACGAAATAAGAAGGTGACCTACATGGAGGCTTTCGGTCGCCTGATGGCTGGTCTTGCACCCTGGATCTCGCTGCCCGATGACGAAACCCCAGAAGGACTGCAACGCAAGCAGCTGCGCGAATGGGCGCTCAAGGCATATGCCAATGCCGTCGATCCAGCCAGCCCCGACTATCTCGGCTGGGGCTCGGGTGGACAGACGCTGGTCGATGCTGCCTACGTTGTCGAAAGTTTCCATCGTGGATGGGACGCCCTTTGGGAACCATTGAGCACCGAGACCAAACTGCGTTATGTGCGCGAGATGCAGAAGCTCCATCGTTACGACCCACCCTATCAAAACTGGTTCCTCTTCTGTGGCATGGAAGAGTGTTTCCTCATGAAGGCCGAGGCTTCGCTCAAGAAGGCTGGCGTCGATCTCCAGAAGGAAGGTTTTGACGGCCCGCTTTACGACGCTTTCCGAATCAAGACGGCTGTCAACAAGGCCGAGGAATGGTATATCGGCGATGGCTGGTATGCCGATGGCCCGTCGTTTGCCTTCGACTACTACAATTCGTACGTCATACATCCGATGTATGCCGAATGTGTCGAGATGGTCTGCGACGTGCAGCCCAACAACAGTTACCTTATCCACAGTGTCGATCCCGTGACCTACAAGACACAAGGCCCCACCTATCGACTTGGCGTGATTCGCGAACGCATGCAGAAGTTCAGCTGCATCCTCGAACGCATGGTTTCGCCCGAAGGCACCTATCCCGTCTTCGGTCGTAGCATTCCCTATCGCCTTGCCGTCTTCCAGCCTTTGGCCATGATGGCTTGGCAGAAACGTTTGCCCAAGCAGCTCTCCAACGGACAAGTGCGTGCAGCCATCACCGCTGTGATGGAGCGAATGTACGCTGCCGACCTTTACGAGCTCGGTCTTTCGGATACTCCTGCCACCACTCCGACCAACTTCAACAAGGGCGGTTTCCTGACCATCGGTTTTGTGGGTTCGCATCCCAATGTAGCTGACGTTTATACCAACAACGGTTCGCTCTACATGACCACTCTCGCCTTCCTGCCCCTTGGCTTGCCAGCCGACGACCCGTTCTGGACCGATACCGCAGAGCCTTGGACCTCCAAGAAGGCCTGGGAAGCCGAAGACTTCCCGAAAGATCACAAGTGGCACATCAACAAGCAAATCCTGTATTGGGAATAATGAGTAATTCCTTTATCCTTATTTTTCGGAGTACTCCGAATATTCTGAATACTCCGAAAAACATAGAGACAAAAAAACATAGCCTCATGAAAATAAATTTTTCAATCATAGCAATTGCAGCCCTCTCGCTCGCAGCATGCACCAAGCAGGCGCCGCAATACAATCTCCCTGCCCCTGATACCGTTGTCAGCATCATCAAGCAGGTCAACACGCAGTGGCAGGAAAGTCACCCACTCATTGCAGCCGCTGATGCTACCTATACCACCGATCCTGACAACGAGTGGACCTTCAAGCCCTACTCCAACAACAGTCCATTCTGGGACAATGCCGCCTACCATACCGGCAACATGGAAGTTTGCAAACTCTCCGACGAGCTCAAAGCGCAGTTCATCGGTTACAGCCAGACATGGGCCGAAGCCGCCCAGTGGAAGGGTGCCACCAACTCGAATCCTGCCGAATGGGTCTATAACTATGGCGAAAAGCCCCGTAACGTGCTCTTCGGTGACTGGCAGATCTGCTTCCAGACCTATTGCGACCTCTACAATCTCGAGCCCGACGACCAGAAGATTGCACGAGCACGCGAAGTGATGGAGTACGAGATGTCCACTTCTGCCAACGACTACTGGTGGTGGGCCGACGGCCTCTATATGGTGATGCCTGTCATGACCAAGCTCTACAACATCACAGGCAACGAGCTGTATCTCTCGAAGCTCACCGAATACTGGACCTTCGCCAAAAACCTGATGTACGACGGTCAGGAGAGCATCCCCGACACCCTCGGACAACCGATGGCCAACGTGCCTCAGCACCTTTTCTACCGCGATGGCAAATACCTCTACCCGAAGCACGCCAGCCTCAATGGAAGCAAGGACTTCTGGGCACGCGGCTGCGGATGGGTCGTAGCCGGCCTCGCCAAGGTTTTGGCCGACACCCCCGACACATGGAAGGATAAGGCAGAATTCCGTCAGACCTACATCGAGATGTGCAAAGCCGTGAAGAACTGCCAGCAGCCCGAAGGATACTGGACCCGTTCGCTCCTCGACCCCGAACATGCACCAGGTCCTGAAACCAGCGGCACAGCCTTCTTCACCTACGGCTTGCTCTGGGGCGTCAACAATGGTCTGCTCGACCGTGAGGCATACATGCCCACTATCGTCAAGGCTTGGGAATATCTCACCAACGTTGCCCTGCAGGAAGACGGCAGCGTAGGCTACGTCCAGCCTATCGGCGAACGCGCTATCCCAGGCCAGACCGTTGACCAGAAGTCTATTTCCAACTTCGGCACAGGCGCCTTCCTGCTTGCTTGCTGTGAGATGTATCGATTAGTGAAATAAAAACAGCTATAGTGACTATATTAACTATAGTGACTATAACCTAAAACTATGAAAATAAAATTCTATTCGCTACTCGTCTTTGTCTCGCTGCTGCTGGCAAGCTGTCAGCCCAAGGTGGAGCCACCTCGTTTCATCGAAGCAGGCATCGGATATAGCAACAATTCCGTCAATGCCACCGTGTTCCGCAACAGCTCAGCAGCAACCCTTGGTCAAACGCAATACGTAGCTTATTACGATTCGGCAGGATGGCTTACTTTGGGCAAACGTCAGCTCGGCGACACAGAATTTGTCTTACAGAAGACCCAGTATCAGGGCCATGTGCAGGATGCCCATAATGTCATCAGCATCATGCCCGATGGCGACGGCTATCTGCATGTCTCGTTCGACCACCACGGCCATCCGCTCCATTATGCACGTAGTGTAGAGCCTGGCTCATTGACCTTGGGAGATATGGAACCAATGATCAGCGCTTCGATAGATTCGCTGATTCCAGACGAGCTCGATGTCACCTATCCAGAGTTCTATCGTCTGGCTTCGGGAAATGTGCTCTTCGCTTATCGCAGTGGTGCCTCGGGACGCGGTAACCTCGTCATGAATCTCTACGACGTCAAGACGCGCAAATGGAGCCGCCTGCAGGATGTGCTCATCGATGGCGAACAGCTCCGCAATGCCTACTGGCAGCTCTTCGTGGATGCGCGCGGAACCATCCACGTCAGCTGGGTATGGCGTGAGACTTGGCTTGTCGAAACCAACCACGACCTGTGCTATGCTTGTTCAACCGACGAGGGCAAGACGTGGCAGCGCAGCGACGGTACGCCCTACGTGCTTCCCATCACGGCCGACAATGCTGAATACGCTTGCCGTATCCCGCAGAACAGCGAACTCATCAACCAAACTTCGATGAGCACCGACGCCGAAGGTCATCCCTACATCGCCACCTATTGGCGCAATCAAGAGGATTCCATTCCTCAGTATCGCATCGTCTGGAACGATGGTAGCACCTGGCAGCAACAGCAGGTGAGCCAGCGCAAGACACCTTTCAGCCTTTCGGGAGGCGGCACCAAGATGATTCCGATTGCACGTCCGCGTGTCGCCATCGACGGCCACGAAGCGTGGTATATCGTACGTGATGTGGAGCGCAATAGTCATGTCTCGCTCTATCACACTGCCGACCTGCGCTCTGGCAAATGGGAACTATCCGACCTCACCGACTATTCAGTCGATGCCTGGGAGCCTTCGTTCGACACCGAACTTTGGAAGGCGCAACGTCACCTGCATCTCTACGTACAGTGCGTACATCAAGGAGATGGCGAAACATCTGTCGCTGCCGAACCGACGCCGGTAAGGATATTGGAAATACGTTAGGGATAATAAGAGATATTAAGGGATTCTAAGGGATATTTAGGGACGTTACCTTCGCCCTGTTGAAAACGGGACTCATAAAACATTTGTCCCTTAAAGTCCCTAAATATCCCTTAAAATCCCTAAGAATCCCTTAAAAATTCATGAAACTCCAGAAACTCATGCTTGATGGTGGATTCTCCTGTCCCAATCGTGATGGACACGTTGGGACGGGAGGATGCACCTTCTGTCGTACTGATGCGTTCAATCCCTCCTATTGTCGTAGCTCGACCAGCATCAGGGAACAACTCGAAGCAGGGAAGCGCTTCTTTGCGGGCAAGTATCCTGATATGAAGTATCTGGCTTATTTCCAAGCCTATTCCAACACCTACGCTCCCTTCGACGTGCTGCGCCAACGTTACGAGGAAGCACTTTCGGTCGAAGATGTTGTCGGGCTCGTCATTGGCACACGTCCCGATTGCATCGAAGATGATGTCCTGCAATATCTGGCAGATCTTCAAGACGAAGGTTTTCTCATCACGCTCGAACTGGGCATCGAATCCTTCTACGACAAGACTCTTCAATGCATCAATCGTGGGCATTCGGTTGAGGACAGCCTTACCGCCATCCAACGATGTGCCGACGCAAGCATCAATACCACCATCCACCTCATTTTAGGCCTTCCTGGCGAAACAAAGGCGGACATCCTTGCCGAAACCAATATCATCAATCGCCTGCCCATCCAATCCATCAAATTACACCAACTTCAGATTCTCAAAGGAACTGTCATTGCTCAGGAATTTGCCAATCATCCCGAAGACTTCCTTTCAATGAACATCGACGAATACACTACTTTGGTTGCCGAGTTTATCTCCCACCTCCGAAAAGACATCCATATCGAACGCTTTGCTTCCTCCGCCCCCTCCGACCTCATCATTGCCCCACGCTGGGGACTCAAACCAAGCGAAGTGCAGCAAAGAATAGAAGAAAAGCTTTCTCTCATTAGATAAAAAACACTTAGGAATCACATAATCATTTCTCCTATCGCGGCATGCAGTTTTCATCTGCCAAACATGTATGCTGCAATAAAGGACTCTTCACATTTCATCCTATACTCCTTTTTTCTCGTCCTTTATGCTCATTTCACATAATTTATTATGTGTTCTAGCCTCGCAAATTTGTAACCTTCATTTTTCACTCAATCCTAAAATTGACAAAACGGAAGAAAAAATATACATTTTCACTTATTTTTGTGTATTATTTTTAAAAAACAGAGTATTTTTGCACAAAGAATTGCAAAAATGAAATAGTCTTGAGTTCCTGATAAAAGGATTACACCCTTGAAATAACTCAAATTATTTTTAGATTCTGTATTTGTGATTTTCCTATTTTCAACTTATTACAATAATTTCTCAAAACAATCAATCATTATTATGAAAACGGGATCTACCCAATCTACCCTGCTTACATGCCTCCTATTGTCGGGCATAGCAGCTCTCGTTAGTTCCTGTCAGGACTACGACCCATCCAGTGAGCAACATGTTCAAGATGTTGCCTACACGCATGAGTTCGAACGTCAGTTCGGCGACATCGACCCCGACCAGAACTGGGACCTCTACGGCCAGCTGATGCGTCGCAAATATGCTGGGACGCGTGCTGATGCATACGTCGATCAGGTCACCATCACCAATCTGGGAAGTGATTCCTACATCCACATTTCGGAAGATGATGCCGAAGAATATGCAAAGGTTCTCCCTGACCAAGCCAATAATCTGGGCAAGGTGAAGCAAGACTTTGTGGGTACGGCCCACACCTTCACACTGGCTCCCGTCTATTGGTACACGGGTTCGCCACAGGACCGCCACGAACTGGGCATCTATTGGTACACCGACGACCAAGATAACGCCGACGTGAGAATCATGGGTGCCGATGGTGAACTTTACTGGTTGGTGAAAAAACCTCTGATAAAGAACAAGCACAACTTGTATTATGTTACACAGCCAGGTGGAACAGAGTATGCAGTGCCAGTAGGAGCCTCAAATAACGTGCAACGAAGAAGTGCCGGGCATGTCTTCAACTTAACTTGGCCCAATACTCCTGCCTACGAACTGATTTCCCACCCCATTCAGGTGACCGTGCCCGAAGAAATCCCATATTTCGGGTTTTACATTGATGATGTGACAGATGGCTGGGGAACTCGTTATTCGGAATCCAAGCTCAACCCCATGCTGTCAGACGGCACCAGACCTTGCTTCACTGCCACCTTCAATATTCAGCAGGACATCGACCCGACGTATAATGACAACAACAAACAGTATCTGTGCTTCGAGGACAACTTTGATCCAAGAGAGACAGACTTCGACCTTAATGACCTCGTCTTTGTGATCGAAGGATTTAACGATGGCGCAATCATCGACCGCACTACCGCCTATGAGAAAGCTGTGCTGGTGTGCGAAGACCTGACGGAGTACGACTTCGACTTCAATGACATCGCCTTGGGTGTAAACTACACCAACGAATTGGATAGGGAGTTTGAATGGAACTCTTCAACTGGTGTTTACGATTTAAAAAATACCACCGAAATCCTAAAACTTGAAGTGACACCGATGGCCGCGGGTGGTGCCTTCGAATCGAGTGTTACACTAAATAATGTTCCATGGGGTGAGATCCATACGCTACTGAACGAAAGTCCCGCACCCACTGACCCCAAGAAGCATCAGATCATCAACGCTGCGCCCATCTATGTAGATAGAAAAGCACAGACCAAGACCTTCGATAAGGCTCAGCTTCCCACCCCGAATG